>Ga0306922_10000627_pt1 | contig 30030 bp, 27 predicted proteins | sample sta12Cox44000082_FD_203758 | JGI IMG/M metagenome (GOLD analysis project Ga0306922, IMG submission 203758) | Lab enrichment of tropical soil microbial communities from Luquillo Experimental Forest, Puerto Rico - statoxic.12C.oxic.44.000.082 (v2)... | ecosystem: Environmental > Terrestrial >... | reverse complement strand
GCTGCGCGCGCTGCCGAGGCCGAAGCAGACCTTCGCGCTGGGCATCGAGCGGCCGCTCTACTTCTCGGTGCACTCCGCCGTAGCCCGGCTCGCACCCGAGGGCGCGGCGCTGCTGCAGCTGGCGCGCTACCTGGGCCCGGACGAGGAGCCCGCGCGCGAGGAACTCGACGCCGAGTTCGAGGCGATGCTCGACTGCATCCAGCCGGGCTGGCGGGCTGAGGTCGTGACCCGGAGGCTGATGCGCGACCTGGTGGTGACGCACGACCTGCCCCAGGCTGCGCACGGAGGCCTGCGCGGGCGCACCGCCGGCGCGGTGGGCGGCATCCGCAACCTGTGGCTCGCGGGCGACTGGGTCGGGCCGACGGGCATGCTGGCGGACGCGGCCTTTGCGAGCGCGCGGGCTGCGGCCCTCGCGGCGGCCGGCGGGCGCGCGGTACGCGCCGCGGCGTGACCGAGCCGGCGCCCGCGTCCGAGTCGCTGGAGCAGGCGTTCGCCGGAGAGCGGCAGCTCCTGTTCGGGCTCTGCTACCGCATGACCGGCAGCGCCGCGGACGCCGAGGACATCGTCCAGGAGACGTTCGCGCGCGCGCTCGCCCACCCGCCGCCGCGCAGCGACGCGCCCTGGCGCCCCTGGCTGGTGCGCGTCGCGCTGAACCTGGCGCGCGACGAGCTGCGGCGGCGCAAGCGCCGCAGCTACTGCGGGCCGTGGCTGCCCGAGCCGGTCGACGACGACGAGCTCGGTCTCGGCGCGCACGAGCCCGCGCTCACCACCGGGCGCTACGAGCTGGTGGAGAGCGTCTCGTTCGCGTTCCTGCTCGCGCTCGAAGCGCTCTCTCCCGCGCAGCGCGCGGTCCTGCTCTTGCGCGACGTGTTCGAGTACAGCTCGGCCGAGACCGCGGCTGCGCTCGATCTGGGCGAGGCGAACGCGCGCGTGCTGCTCCACCGCGCGCGGCGCGCGATGGCGGAGTACGACCGCAGCCGCTTCGTGCCCGCTCGCGCCGCGCGTCAGCAGTCGCTCGAGCTGCTCACGCGCTTCATGGGCTTGTTCGCACAGCAGGACGTCGCGGGCATGGAGAAGCTGCTCGCCGACGACGTGGTGGCGTACAACGACACCGACGGCCGCTACCACGCGGCGGGCATCCCGGTGGTGGGCCGCTCGAAGGTGGCGCGCTTCCACGCCGGCATCGCGCGGCTGCGCGCCCACGAGCGTCCGCGCGTGTCGGTGCGCTGGATGAACGGCGCGCCGGCGGTCGCGGTCGAGTTCGAGCTCGAGGTCGCCGACGGGCTCGCGCCGCGCTTCGTCACGCTCGGCGAGCTCGACGCGGACGGACGAGTGCGGCGGATCTACAGCGTGCTCGCGCCAGCGAAGCTGCGGGCGCTCAGCCCATCGGGTACAGGATCTCCTTCGTCACCGCGTCGCAGGCGGCGAGCACGTCGGCTGGCAGGCTGACGCCAGCCGCCGCGAGCGAATCGTCGAGCTGCCCCAGCGACGTCGCGCCGATGATGGTGGAGCCGACGAAGTCGTGCGCGAGCGTCCAGGCCACCGCGAGCGTCACCGGCGCCATGCCCGCCTCGGCGGCGATCTTCGCGAAGCGCTCGGTCGACGCCAGCGTCTTCTCGTTGATGAAGCGGCGGGTCATGATGCGCCCGCGCTGGTCGTTCGCGCGATAGCGCGAGAAGCGCGCGCCCTCGGGGAAGGCGCCGCCCTGGTATTTCCCGGACAGCACTCCGCCGGCGATCGGGCTGTACGGCAGCAGGCTCACGCGCTCGCGCCGGCACACGTTCGCGAGCTCGTCCTCGAAGCGCCGGTTCAGCAGCGAGAAGTTGTTCTGGATCGTCTCGTAGCGCGCGGTGCCGTGCGCCTCCGAGACTCCCAGGCTCTTGGTCAGCCCGTAGGCGGTCTCGTTGCTGCAGCCGACGTAGCGCACCTTGCCGGCCTGGACGGCGCGGTCGAGCGCCTCCATCACGACCTCGTAGGGCAGGTCGGGATCGGGCCAGTGGGTCTGGTACAGGTCGACGTAGTCGGTGCCGAGCCGCGCGAGGCTGCCGTCGATCGCCTGCATCACGTTGTGCCGGTCGAGCGCGGTGCGCCCGCCGCGCACGGCCGCGCGGAACCAGCCGCCCGAGGGTCCGGCGATCTTGGTCGCGACGAACAGCGTCTCGCGCTTGCCGCGGCGGGCGAGCCAGCTGCCGACGATCGACTCGCTGCGCCCGGCCCAGCGCTCGTCGGGCGGCACCGGGTAGATCTCGGCCACGTCGAGGAGGTCCACGCCCGCCGCGTCGGCGCGGTCCAGGATGGCGTGGCTCTCCTTCTCGTCCGCCATGCTGCCGAAGGTCATGGTCCCGAGACAGATCTCCGAGACCACCAGGCCCGTCTTTCCCAATCTGCGCGTCTTCATCGGCCGCGCAGCTTACCCGATCCGGCTACTCGGATGTGAGCGAGCGCGGGTTGGGAAGGTCGGCGCGCTGTTGCGCGGGAAGCTGCTCGTAGAGCTTGCCGTAGAAGAAGCGCGCGTCGTCGAGCACGTCGGAATCGGTGACGCCCGCGCGCCGGCCCTGGCGTGCGACCAGGAGCGCCGCGCGCGCCAGGTCTCGCACCTTGCCGCGGCGCGGCTCGCGATAGCGCGACCAGACCTCGAGCAGGCTCGCGCGCAGCTTCGACGGAGTGGCGAAGGCCTCATCGCCCACCAGGATCGTGCGGCGGTTGTCGGCGACCACGAGCTCGGTGCAGCACATGCCGTCGCAGACGACGTAGCGGTCGCTCTTGAACGCGACGTCGGGCGCGAACTCGAAGCCGCCGGCTTTCAGGTCCGCGAGCGCGCCGGGGATCTCGCCGCTGCGATCGAGCGGCCGGAACAGCGCGCAGGCCGCGAGTGCGAGTGCCGGGAGGAGGGCCCGCGCGCGCATCGCGCGAGCTAGCGCCCGCCGCGCCGCCTGCGCCGGCGCCGCCGGCCGTCGGAGCCGCCCTCGCGACTTCCGCCGCCGCGGCCGTCCCGCGCTCCGCCGTCGCGCCCGCCTCCGTCGCGGCCTCCCCCATCGCGGCGACGGGGAGGCTCGTGACGGCGCGCCTCGTCGGCCGACATCGAGGCGGTGTCCACGGCAGGCTCGGCCGTGCCGTCCTCGCGCGCGGGCGTGGCGACGTGGCGGTGCTCGAGATACTCGAACAGCACCGCCGACAGGAGCCGCCGCCCCTGTGGCGTCGCCGCGAGTGACTCGACCGTCGGCAGGTGCGTCTCCTCACGCGCCTGGCGATCGCGCTCGGGGACTGCGCGCAGATGGTGCTCGATCTCGACCGCGAGCCGCTCGGCCTCGCGCTTCGCGACCTCGGCCTCGCTGGGCAGCTTGCGCTCGGGAATCACGATCCGGTTCACCTTCTGCAGCGTTCGGAAGTTTCCGATGTCGAGCCCCGACACCAGCGAGATGGCGGTGCCCGACTTGCCCGCGCGGCCGGTGCGGCCGGTGCGGTGGGTGTAGACCTCGGGCGAGTCCGGCGAGGTGTAGGAGATCACATGGGACAGGTCGCTGATGTCGATCCCGCGCGCGGCCACGTCGGTCGCGACCAGTACCCGCAGCTCGCCCGCCTTGATCCGCTTCATCACCGCCTCGCGCGCGGCCTGGGTCATCTCGCCCTGGATCATGTCGGCGTCGATCTCGTTGCGCTGCAGGAACCGGGTCACGAAGCGCACGTCGTCGCGGGTGTTGCAGAACACCAGGGCCGAATCGGGCTCCTCGAAGCGCAGGATGCGCAGCAGCGCCTTCTCCTTCTCCTGCGCCGGGACGACGTAGTGCCAGTGCTCGATCTCCTCGGGCGCGCGCACGCCACCCTCGGTGAGCGAGACGAAGTCGGGCTCGTGCAGGAACACGCGCGCGAGCGAGACCACCCGCTGGGGCATGGTCGCGGAGAACAGGCCGGTGAGCCGGCGCTGGGGCAGGTACTTCTGGATCTCGCGCATGTCGGGCCAGAAGCCGAGCGAGAGCAGCTCGTCGGCCTCGTCGAAGATCAGCACCCGCAGCTTGTCGAGCCGGAGGTTCCCCGAGCCGAGGTGGTCGAGCAGCCGGCCCGGCGTCCCCACCACGATCTGCGCGCCGCGGGCGAACGCGTCGAGTTGGGGGCCGTAGGCGGTGCCGCCGTAGACCGCAACAGTGCCGATCTCGAGATACTTCGCCATCAGCCGCAGCTCGTTCTCGATCTGCAGCGCGAGCTCGCGCGTGGGCGCGAGCACCAGCACCTGGGCGGCGCGGAGCGACGGATCGACGATCTCGAGCGAGGGCAGGCCGAATGCGCCGGTCTTGCCGCTGCCCGTCATCGCTTGCGCGATCAGGTCGCGGCCGCGCCGCATGATCGGAGTGACCCGGCGCTGCACCGGCATGGGCGCGGACCAGCCCATCTCTTGCACGGCGCGGCGGATCGGCTCGGAGAAGGAATCGAAGCCGTCGAGCTCTTCGGGTCTCTGGGACTCGGGTCTCGGCGGCTCGGCGCCGGTGGTCATCGCTTTCCGCTCATCTTCGCGGCTCGATCCTCGCAAGCTCTACACGGGACAGCGTCGCTTCGACCAGACCCTTCACGTCCAGACCCCGCTCGATCGCCTCTATCGCCTCGGGCCGCGTCCAGGTCGCCGGCTGGCGCGGCATGAGGAAGCTGCAGCAGTCCTCGTCGGGCTCGATCGAGATCGCGTAGGTGCCGATGGCCTGCGCGAGCGACACGATCTCGGACTTGTCCGAGCCGACGAGCGGGCGAAGCACCGGCAGGGTAGCCGCCCGGTTGATGGTGTCGAGGTTGGCAAGCGTCTGGGACGACACCTGACCGACACTCTCCCCGGTCACCAGCGCGAGCGCGCCGTCGCGCTCCGCCAGCGCCTCGGCGATGCGCAGCATGAAGCGGCGGTAGAGCACGATGCGCGGCTCGGCCGGCGCCTCGCGCACCAGCGTCTGCTGCAGCTCGGCGAACGGCACCAGCCACAGCCGGCTCGGGCCGATCCAGTCGGCCAGGAAGGCGACGGCATCGCGCACCTTCCGCTGCGACGCCTCGCTGGTGTAGGGCGCGCTGTGGAAGTGCGCGAACGACATCCGGCAGCCCCGCTTGGCCAGCAGCCACGCGGCCACGGGCGAGTCGATCCCGCCCGAGACGAGCGCCAGCGCGTGGCCGGCGGAGCCGACCGGCAGCCCGCCCGGACCGGGCCAACGCTCGTGCAGCAGCAGCGCCTCGCCGTGCAGCACGTGCAGCTCGATCCACAGCTCCGGCGCGTCGAGGTCGACGCGTGCGCCGGTGCGCGCCTGCACGCGGGCGCCGATCTCGCGGGCGACGTCGCGCGAGCGGAACGGCAGTGACTTGTCCACCCGCCGCGCGCGCACGCCGAAGCTCGCGAAGGCGCGGCCCGCCACGAAGCGGTCGACCATGGCGCCGATCGCCTCGAGCGTCGGCTCGGCAGTCGAGGCCACGCTGGCGTAGGCCACGCCGAACACCTTCGCGATCCGCGCCGCCACCGCCGCCGGAGGCGCGTCGTCGGGCAGCTCGACCAGCAGCCGCCCGAACAGCCGGCGCGTCCGCACCGGCGCGAACGCCGCGAGCGCCCGCTCCAGGTTGCCGCGCAGGCGGTCCTCGAAGCGCGGGCGGTTCTTGCCCTTGAGGCCGATCTCCGCGTAGTGGACGACCACCTTCACGGCGCGAATTCTAGCGCTGGCAGTGCGGGCAGAAGTGGGTGCTCCGCGCCGCGACCGAGATGCGCTTGATCGGGGTGCCGCAGACCGGACACGGCTCGCCGCCGCGCGCGTAGACGTGGCGCTCGTCCTGGTAGGCGCCGTCGCTGCCGTCCGGCAGCACGTAGTCGCTGATCGACGAGCCGCCGGTCTCGATCGAGCGCAAGAGCACGCGGCGCAGCGCGGCGACGATCGCGTCGGCCTCGCGCCGGGTGATCTTCCTGGCCGGACGCCGGGGCCGGACCTTCGCCAGGAACAGCGCCTCGTCGGCGTAGATGTTCCCGACGCCCGCGATCGCGCCCTGGTCCATCAGCACGCTCTTGATCGCGACGGTGCGCTTGCGGGTCGCGGCGAACAGGTCGGCGCCGGTCACCGCGAGTGCGTCCGCGCCCAGCTTGTCCAGGCGCGCGTCGCTCTCTCCGGGGCGGAGCAGCCGCACCTTTCCGAACTTGCGCACGTCGCGGAAGAACACCGCGGGGCCGCCGTCGTCGAACTCCAGGCGGAGGTGAGTGTGTCGGTCGGGAGCGAACCCGCGCTGCTCCTCGGGCGAGAGCGCCGCCCGCCGCGCGGCCGAGAGCAGGCGCGGCGACGAGGCCTTCTCGCCGAACAGCTGCCCGGTCATGCCCAGATGGAGCAACAGGCGACGCCCGTCGCCGAGCTGCGCCAGCAGGTACTTCCCCCGCCGCTCGAGCGCGCGCACGACCGCGCCCGGGAGCTCGCGCGCGAGCCGCGCGGGCGGGGTCAGGAAGAAATAGCTGGGCCGGGTGGTCGCGACCTTGGCGATGCGCCGGCCGACGAGCAGCGGCTCGATGCGGCGGCGCGTGACTTCGACTTCGGGGAGCTCCGGCACGGCCGCAGTCTAGATCACTCGCGGAGGGCGGCCCGCCACGCGGGCAAAGGCTACGCTGTGGCCGTGAACATCTCGCGCGACACCGTGCTGTACATCGCCAGGCTGGCGCGGCTGCGGCTCGCCGACGCCGAGGTGGAGCGGATGCAGCGCGACCTCTCGGCGATCCTGGGCCACGTGGAGTCGCTCCAGGCCGTCGACACCGAGGGAATCGCTCCGACGACGCACGTGCTCGAGATCGCGACGCCGCTGCGCGAGGACGAGATCGCCGGCGTGCTGCCCGTGTCCGAGGTGGTGCGCAACGCGCCCGACCACACCGACGACGCGATGGTCGTGCCCAAGGTGCTCGAGTGAGCGAGCTCTGGAAGGCGGGGCTGGCGCAGCTCGCCCTCCATGTGGAGAGCGGCGACACCTCGTGTCGCGAAGCGGTGTCGGCCGCGCTCGCGCGGATCGAGAAGCTCGACCCGGAGATCGGCGCGTTCGTGCGCCTGCGGGCCGACGCGGCGCTCGCCGAGGCCGGCGCGGCCGACGAAGCGCGGGCGAACAAGCGCGCGCGCTCGCGCCTGCACGGGCTGCCGATCGCGGTGAAGGACATCTTCGCCAGCCGCGAGTTCGAGACGCACTGCGGCTCGCGCATCCTGGCCGGATTCCGCGCCCCCTACGACGCCACCGTGCTGCGCCGGCTGGCCGAGGCGGGGCTGGTGGTGGTCGGTTCCACCAACATGGACGAGTTCGCGATGGGCTCCTCGACGGAGAACTCCGCGTTCCAGGTCACCCACAACCCGTGGGACCCGGCGCGCATCCCGGGCGGATCCTCGGGCGGCAGCGCCGCCGCGGTGGCCGCACGCATGGTGCCCGCGGCCCTGGGCACCGACACCGGTGGCTCGATCCGCCAGCCGGCCGCGCTCTGTGGCGTGGTCGGGATCAAGCCGACCTACGGCCGGGTGTCGCGCTACGGGCTGGTCGCGTTCGCGAGCTCGCTCGACCAGGTCGGCCCGATCGCGCGCAGCTGCGCCGACGCGGCGCTGCTGCTGGGCGTACTGGCGGGCCACGACCCGCGCGACGCCACCTCGTACCCGCAGCCCGCGCCGAATTTCGTCGCGGCGCTCACCGGCGAGGTCTCCGGGCTGCGCATCGGGCTGCCGCGCGGGTTCTTCGACGGCGCAGGCGCCGACCCGGAGACGATGGCCGCCGCCCGCGAGGCGCTGTCGACGCTGCAGGGCCTGGGCGCGAAGACCGTCCCTGTGGAGCTGCCGAACAGCGCGCACGGCATCGCGACCTACTACCTGATCTGCACCGCCGAGGCCTCGTCCAACCTGTCGCGCTACGACGGCGTGAAGTACGGCTTCCGCGCGCCCGCCGCCGCGACGCTCGACGAGATGTACGAGCGCACGCGCTCGGAGGGGTTCGGGGCCGAGGTGAAGCGCCGCATCCTGCTCGGCACGTACGTGCTGTCGGCGGGCTACTACGACGCCTACTACCGCAAGGCGCAGCAGGTCCGCACGCTGATCCGCGCCGACTTCGCGCGCGCGTTCGAGAGCTGCGACCTCGTCGCGATGCCCACGACGCCCGGCCCGGCGTGGCGGATCGGCGAGCGGGTCGACGATCCGCTGGCGATGTATCTCGCCGACGTCTACACCGTGACCGCGAACCTGGCCGGGCTGCCGGGTCTGTCGGTGCCGTGCGGCTTCACCCGCGCGGGCCTGCCGGTGGGTCTACAGCTGATCGGCCGGCCGCTCGACGAGGTGACGGTGCTGCGCGCGGGCGACGCCTACCAGCGCCACACCGACTTCCACGAGCGCGTCCCGCAGGGAGTTGCGCGTTGAGGCGGTGGCTCATCGCGCTGGGAACGGTGTTCGCGCTGCTCGTGGTCGCGGTCGCGGTCGCGCTGGCGCTGTTCGACACCGAGAAGCTGCGCGGGCCGCTGCAGGCGCAGGCCAGCGCGGCGCTCGGCCGGGAGGTCACGCTGGGGAAGATCTCGCTGGGGCTCTTCCCGCTGCCCGCAGTGAAGATCGACCAGGTCCGCATTGCGGGGCCGAGGGCGTCGGACCCGCCGCTCGCGGACGTCGCCGAGATCCGCCTGCGGGTGGCGCTGCTGCCGCTGATCGCCAAGAAGGTGGTGCTGCGCGCGCTCGAGCTCGACAAGCCGCGGATCGACGTTCCCTTCGACAAGCAGGGCAAGCCGATCCTGCCGAAGCTCGGCGGCGCCGCGGCGCCCTCCGCGGGCTCCAAGGGCGAGCCGGGGAAGCCGCCCGCCGGAACGGCGGCCCCCGAGTCCGCGGGGCTCGCGCTCGCGGTCGACCGCATCGCCATCCGCGACGCCGACGTGACCGCCGGACCGTGGAAGGTCGAGCACGCGAACATCGAGGGACGGCTCTCGCTCGACGGCACCGGCGCGTTCAAATACTCGCTGAACCTCCCGGGCCTCGCGTCGCTGCGCAACGGCGAGCTCGAGCTCGCCAAGCTCCAGTCGACGGCCCCGCAGGTCGACGCGCGGGGCGAGTTCAGCACCGACCTGGCCGACGTGCGCAAGCGCTTCGCGCTCGCGCAGGACATCACCGGCAAGGCCAGCGGCGAGTACGCGGTGGGCCTGTCCGGGAGCGAGCTGCGCTCGGCCAGCGCCAGCCTCGACATCCCCGACATCGGCGTGCGCTCGGGCAACCTGGTGATCGCGGGGCCGGCGACCGGACACGCGGTGCTCGGCGAGAGCTTCTCGTTCGACCTCACCGAGGCGCGCGTGGAGCAGACGGGGCTGTTCGCCAAGCCGAAGCACACCACGCTGTCGGTGACCGGGAAGCTGGGCAAGGAGCCGTCGCTCGCGGCGCTGCGCGAGGCGCTGGTGAAGATCGGCGCGAACGAGCTGCCGCTCACGCTGGCGCTGGCGAAGCAGCCGATGCGCGTGCACCTGAACCGCACCTCGCTCGACCTGGCCAAGCTGCGCGAGCTCATGCCGCCCGACAAGCCGCCGCTCGCGGGCCGCGTCAATGTCGACGGCTTCGACGTGCAGCTCCAGCCGCTGCGGGTCACCGGCGATGCGACACTCGCCGGTGTAGAGACGAACTTCGCGCACGGCCCGATCACGCTGAACGGCCCGGTGCGCGGCAAGGGCGAGAGCGTGGGCCTCGAGAACGGCACGGTGCTGATCGGCGGCCAGAAGCTCGGCCTGTCCGCGAGCTATACGCTCGAGAGCGGCGCGCTCCACGCCAGCTACGACGCCGCCAAGGCGCAGGTCGGGGAGCTCGTGAACGCGCTCTCGGGCCGCAAGGAGCTCGACGGCACGCTCGACTCGAACGGGCAGTTCGAGACCCGCTCCGCCGGCCTCGACACGATCAGCGGCGCCGGGAAGTTCGTGATCCACCCCGGCCGCATCCAGGGCTTCTCGCTCGCCAAGCAGGTGATGGGGTCGCTCGCCGCGGTGCCGGCGCTCGCGCTCGCGGCGAAGGGCAAGGACATCTCCAAATACGAGCAGGAGGAGTTCGACCACCTGTCCGCGGACTACACCATCGCGGACCGCCGCGTGCACACCGAGAACCTCGAGCTCGCCTACCAGGACGCGACCGCCTACCTGCACGGGTCGGTGGGGCTGTTCGACCGGACGCTCGACCTGGCCGGGCGCGTGGTGATCAGCAAGAACGCCGACGCGACGCTCACCAGCAGCGGCGGCGCCAAGGCGAAGGAGCGGGTCATTCCGATCACGCACGTGGGCGGAACCTGGGACTCGCCGAAGCTCGAGCTCGACGAGAAGGCGCTCGCCGCGGTCGGCTCCGTCTATCTGTCCGATCCCAAGGTGAAGAAGAAGCTCGACAAGGCGCTGGGACCCGGCGGCGGTGATGCGGTGCAGGGCGTGCTCGACGGCCTGCTGGGCGGCGGCGGCAAGAAGAAGGACAAGTGAGCTTCTTCACCGTGCGGCTCGACGGCGACGCCGTCGTGCTGCTCGACCAGCGCCGGCTGCCCGGCGAAGAGGTCTACGTGCGGCTCGAGAGCGGCGAGGCCGTGGCCCGCGCGATCGAGGACATGACCGTGCGCGGCGCGCCGGCGATCGGGGTGACCGCAGCGATGGGCGTCGCGGTGGAGCTCGCGCACGCGCCGGATGCGGAGCTCGAGCCGGCGCTCGGCCGCGCGATCGAGCGACTGGGCCGCACCCGGCCGACCGCCGTGAACCTGCGCTGGGCGCTCGAGCGCATGTCCGCTGCGCTCGGGCGCGCACGCGCCACGGGCGCAAGTCCCGCCGCGCTGCGCGAGGCGGCGCGCCGGGAAGCGCAGCGCATCGCCGACGAGGACGTGGCCAGCTGCCGCGCGATCGGCGACGCCGGCGCCGAGCTGGTGCCGCCGGGCGCACGCGTGCTCACCCACTGCAACGCCGGGGCGCTGGCGACGGCGGGCTACGGGACGGCGCTCGGGGTGATCCGCAGCGCCGCGCGCGCCGGGCGGCTCGCGCACGTGGTGGCGCAGGAGACGCGCCCGTTCCTGCAGGGCGCGCGGCTCACCGCCTGGGAGCTCGCACGAGAGGGCATCCCGGTGCGGCTGTGCACCGACTCGATGGGCGGGGCGCTGATGGCGCAGCAGGACGTCGACCTGGTCATCGTGGGCGCGGATCGGATCGCGGCGAACGGCGACGTCGCCAACAAGATCGGCACCTACACCCTGGCGGTGCTGGCGCACGCGCACGGCCTGCCCTTCTACGTCGCGGCGCCGTGGTCGACCGTGGACCTCTCGCTCGCGAGCGGGCGCGAGATCCCGATCGAGCAGCGCAGCGCCGCCGAGGTCACCAGCGTCGCGGGCCGCCGCATCGCGCCAGAAGGGGTGGTAGCGCTCCACCCGGCCTTCGACGTGACTCCCGCGAACTTTGTGACCGCGATCATCACCGAGCGCGGCGTGATCCGGCCACCGCTTGCAGCCGGACTTGCGGCTCAAAGCGCGCACGGGCGCAGCCGATGACTCGGGAGGGCACGGATCCGTGCAACTCGGGGTATCGCAGCCTTGGAAGTCCTGATCGTCGAAGATGATCGGGCGCTCGCGCGCACGTTGGCGCGCGCGCTCGAGCAAGCCGGCTACTCGTGCCGTCAGGCGCACGACGGCATCGCCGCGCTGGCCGAGGTCGGCAAGGCCAGGCCGGACCTGGTGCTGCTCGACCTGCTCCTGCCGAAGAAGGACGGCCAGGCCGTGATGGCCACGCTGCAGGCCGCCGACAGCACCCGCACCATCCCCATCATCGCGATGAGCGGCGTGTTCCGCGGCGCCGACCCGATGCGCAGCGTGCTCTCCGGGGGCGCGAAGGTGTTCCTGGAGAAGCCGATCGAGCCGATCACGCTGATCGACAAGGTCTCGCGGCTGATCGGGAAGCCCACCCCGCCCGAGCTCGCGCTGCCCGCCGACAGCGTCGACCTGGTGAAGGAGCCGGCGATCGAGGTGCTGTGGAGCGCGATGCGCGCCGGCACCACGGGCGCTGTCCACTTCGAGTCGGGCAAGCGCAAGAAGGTGGTGGTGCTCGAGAACGGGATGCCGCTCGCGGTGCGCTCGAACCTCGCGCGCGAGTCACTGGGCCGCAGGCTGCTCGACGCCGGCCGGATCGACGAGCTGGCCTACAGCGAGTCCGTGCGCCGCTCGAAGGCGACCGGCAAGCGCCAGGGCGAGATCTTGATCCAGATGGCCGCGATCACCGAGGCCCAGCTGCGCGAGGTGCTCGAGCAGCAGTCCGAGGACAAGCTCACCGAGATCTTCTCCTGGACCGAGGGCAAGACCTGGACACAGGCCGGCGTGCGCGCGGTGAGCCTTTCCACCGAGCTGGTCGGCTGGACGCCGCGGCTCACGGTGCTGCGCGGTGCGGGTCGCGTCTCCCCGTCGATCATCGCGAAGCGGCTCGAGCCGTATCAGGCCTGCGAGATCTCCCAGGAGAGCCTCGCGCTCGAGGACGGCGAGAACGTCGACGCGGTGAAGCTCCTGTTCGACGCGCTGGGCGAGCCCCGGCCGCTCGGCGCGCACATCAAGACCCACGCCAGCACGCTCTATGCGCTGTGGCTGATCGGGGCGCTGGCGGTGCACGTCGACGAGGCCTCGACGCCGCGCACGCTGCCCGGCGTGGGCTCGGCCGCCGCCGCGCTCGCGCTCGAAGGCAAGCTGCGCGAGGCGCTCGCGAAGCAGAAGAGCCAGAGCCACTTCGAGGTGCTCGGCGTGCCCGACGACGCGCCCACCGACGGCGTGCGCAAGGCATTCATGACGCTGGCCAAGACGTTCCATCCCGACAAGGTCGGCCGCCGCTCGCCCGAGCTGGTCGAGCTCGCCGGCAAGGTGTTCGCGCGGGTCTCCGAGGCGCACGACGTGCTCGCCTCGCCGGAGAAGCGCCAGCTCTACGTCTCGCAGCTCAAGCGCGGCCGCGGCGGCGCGCAGGCCGACCGCTCGGAGGTGAGCCGGATCCTCACCGCCGAGCAGCAGTTCCAGCGGGCCGAGGAGGCGGTGCGGCGGCGCGACTTCACGGCCGCGCTCGACGCTCTGAAGTGGGCGCTCGAGCTCGACTCGAACGAGGGCGAGTTCTACGCGCTGCGCGGCTGGGTGCTGTTCCTGCAGCAGCAGGACCAGGGCAACCGCAACACCGAGCCGGCACTCGAGCAGATCAAGAAGGCCATCACGCTCTCGCCCCAGTCGCCCGCCCCGTTCTACTACCTGGCGCAGATCCGCAAGGCTTGCGGAGATCAAGCGGAAGCGGAGAAAATGTTCCGCAAGACCGTGGAGCTCCGCCCCGACCACATCGAGGCCAATCGCGAGCTCCGCCTGATCCAGATGCGCCGCGCGAAAGGCGACGAAACGGTCTCCGGGCGGCTCTTCGGAAGAAAGAAGAAGTAGTTTGGGCGTCGAGAAGACCGAGCGCGTCTGGCACAACGGCGCGTTCGTGGCCTGGGACGAAGCGAACGTCCACATCCTCACCCACACGCTGCACTACGGGCTGGGCGTGTTCGAGGGGATCCGCTGCTACCGCGGCGCGGACGGCTCGAGCAGCGTGTTCCGCCTGCGCGAGCACGTCGAGCGCCTGTTCGGCTCCGCGCGCATCGTCGAGATCGACATGCCGTACGGCCGCGACGAGATCGAGACCGCGATCCTCGAGACGCTGCGCGCCAACCGCATGAGCGAGGGCTACATCCGCCCGCTCGTCTACCTGGGGGCCGGCGCGATGGGCCTGCTGCCGAAGGACAACCCCACCCAGGTGGCGATCGTGGTCTGGCCCTGGGGCGCGTATCTCGGCGACGAGGGGCTCGAGCGCGGCATCCGCGCGAAGGTCTCGTCCTACACGCGCCACCACCCCAACGTCTCACTCACCAAGTCGAAGACCTGCGGCGACTACGTGAACTCGATCCTGGCCAAGCGCGAGGTCACGCGCATGGGCTACGACGAGGCGATCATGCTCGACACGAACGGCCTGGTCGCCGAGTGCAGCGGCGAGAACATCTTCATCGTGCGCCGCGGGGTGCTGAAGACGCCGCCGCTGGTGTCCGTGCTCGAGGGCATCACGCGCGACTCGGTGATCCGGATCGCGCGCGACAAGGGCATCGAGGTGGTCGAGACGCAGATCACGCGCGACGAGGTCTACTGCGCCGACGAGATGTTCCTCACCGGCACCGCCGCCGAGATCACGCCGGTGCGCGAGGTCGACGACCGCAAGATCGGCGCCGGCGCCCGCGGCCCGATCACGCGCACCATCCAGACCACGTTCTTCGACGCCGTTCACGGCCGCGACCGCAAGTACGAGAGCTGGCTGACGAGAGTGTAGTCTCCCAAGGCGAGCGAGGGCCGCCCCGAGCGAGCCTCCGAGGGCAAGCGCCGAAGGCGCGCGCAGTGAGGCGCAGCCGAACGAAGTCAATCGGATCAGCCGATCGCGTAAGAAAAGATCTCGTCCATCACGCGGTCGCGCTGTGAATCCGTGAGGGACTCGTCGACGGGCAGGAGCACCCCGGTCGCGCGCGCGTGCTCGGCGGCGGGGAGGCTCGCGAGCTCGCGGTCGCTGAGCGGCAGGCGCAGGCGGCGCGTCTCGATGCCGCTCTCGGCGAGGAGCTTGGCGAGATCGTCGGCGGCCGCGCGCGCGAAGCGTGTGAGACGCAGCAGGTAGCCCGAGTACGCGGAGATCGCGTTCTCCGGCGTGGGCGGCACGCGGAAGGCGTCGTAGCGCGAGAGCTCCGCGGAGTAGGCGCTGGCCACACGGCGGCGCGCCGCCAGGCGGTCTTCCCAGCGCTCGAGCGACGCGAGCGCGAGACGCGCCAGCCCGTCGCCGGCGCGCTCGCCGGCGGCGAGGCGCTCGACGTCGTCCGCGAGCGCCGCGGGAAGCGCCACGAGCGCCGTCTCGAAGCCCGGTGAGCGGCCGCCCAGCGGGACGCGGAACACGCAGGCGCAGGGGCTGCGGCCCAGCCGCGATTCGCCGTAGCGCGCGCCCAGGCTCTCGCAGCCGTCTTCGACCAGCTCGAGCCCGCGCTCCTCGGCGAGCTGGTAGAGCGCGTCGAGCTCGGCCGGCTGGCCCAGCGGATGCGAGACCAGGAGCGCGCGCGCGCGCGCGCCGACGGCCGCGAGAGCTGCCGACGGCGACAGCGTGAGCCGGTCCGGATGCACGTCGGCGAAGACCGGCGCGAGCTCGAGCTTGCGCAGCGCGTCGACCGCGCTCGCGGACAGCACGCCGGGCAGCACGACCTCGTCGCCCTTGCACAGACCGAGCGCCCGCAGCACCGCCTCGAAGCCCGCGCGCGGCGAGCGCAGCGCCAACACCCGTTCGGCGCCGAGGTACGCAGCTGCGCGGCGCTCGAGCTCGAGGGTGGCGGGGCCGGGCTCGGGGTTCGCGACCAGCGCCGCCAGCTCGTCGCCCCGCGCCGCCGCGCACTCGAACGGCACGGCGAACGCGCGCTCCGAGCGCGGCTGCGCGTGGCGGTCGAGGAACTCCTCGAGGCAGCTGCAGAGCTGCTCGAGCATACACATGTACGTGTCGCCCGGATCCGCTCCGGGCTGGGGCGGATCGAGCTCGCGGCGCACCAGCTCCTGGCCGCGCTGGCGCAGCACGATCGCGGGGCGACCGCCGCTGCCGCAGCCGTCGTGGACCTCCACCAGTCCGAGCCGGCAGTTCCCGCCCACCGAGAGCGGGATCTCGGCGTGCACGCCGAGCGCGATCGCGAGATCGGGCCGGATGCGGTCCTCCAGCCAGCGCACGATCTCCTCGCCCAGCTTGTGACCGCTGCGCGCGGGAATGCCGGCGCGGTCGCACAGCTCGAGGATCTCGGGACAGAAATCGCGCTCGCCGCCGCCTTCCACGCCGATGAACGCGACCACGCGCTCCTCGCGCTCGAGCAGGCGCTCGAGCACGCACACCGCGCGGTAGGTGCCTCCGACCAGCAGGATTCTCGGTCCGTTGCGTCCCATGGCGACTCCCGTGGGCCGACCGAGCAAGCGGCGTGCCGCCGACGGCTGAGCCAGGTGTGGACGGATCGCGACTCTCTCGCCTGCGGGCGTCTTGATTCCGACACCCGCGTCAAAATCCGATCGGCCCGGGCGCTCCGGCGCCGCCGTGCTAGGGTGTCCGCCCGTGAGCCTGCTGGCAGTCCGCAACAACACCCGCGCGGTTCGCGCCGGAGCCGTGCAAATCGGCGGCGGCGCTCCGGTTTCCGTGCAGAGCATGTGCGCGACGCACACCCAGGACGTGGCCGCGACCAGCGCGCAGGCCGAGCGCCTGGCGAAAGCGGGCGCCGCGCTGGTGCGCGTCGCGGTCGACAGCAAGGCGGACGCCGAGGGACTGGCCGAGATCCACCGCCGCATCGGTGTGCCGCTCGTGGTCGACCTGCAGGAGCACTACCGGCTCGCGCCGCTGGTCGCGCCCCACGTAGCGAAGATGCGCTACAACCCGGGCCACCTCCACCACCACGACCGCCAGAAGCCGATGGTCGACAAGGTGAAGTGGATCGCGGACGTCGCGGGCGCAGCGGGCTGCGCGCTGCGCGTCGGCGTGAACTGCGGCTCGGTCGCGCCCGAGTACGACGAGCGCTTCCCCGGCGACCAGGTCGGTGCAATCGTCGCCTGCGCAGTGGACCACTGCGCGATGCTCGACGCGCACGGCTTCACCAACTTCGTGGTCTCGATCAAGGACTCGGATCCCGCCAAGGTGGTCGAAGCGAACGAGCGCTTCGCGCGCGAGCGGCCCGACGTGCCGATCCACCTCGGTGTCACCGAGGCGGGTCTCCTGCCCTATGGCGAGATCAAGACCCGGATCGCCTTCGAACAGCTGCTCGCCAAGGGCATCGGCGACACGCTGCGCGTGTCGCTCACGCTGCCGAACGACCGCAAGCACGAAGAGGTCGAGATCGGCCACCGCATCCTGCGCGACGTGCGCGACGGGCGCTTCCGCTCCGTGCCCGACCTGCCCGGGCTCAACATCATCTCCTGCCCGTCGTGCTCGCGCGTCGAGAACGAAGCGTTCGTCGACCTGGCGGAGAAGGTGCGCGAGCTCACCACCTACGCCGCGGACCACGACGTGACCATTGCCGTGATGGGCTGCCGCGTGAACGGTCCGGGCGAGACCGACGACGCGGACCTCGGCCTCTGGTGCGGTCCGCGCCACGTCAACATGAAGCGCGGCGGCGAGAAGGTCGGCAGCTTCGGCTACGACGAGGTGCTGGTGAAGCTGCGCGAGGAGCTCGACGCGCTGATCGCGAAGAAGGCGACCCGCGCATGAGGATGCTCCACACCATGCTGCGCGTCGGCGACCTCGAGCGCTCGCTCGCGTTCTACACCGGCCCGCTCGGCATGAAGCTGCTGCGCAAGCGCGACTTCCCAGGCGGCCGCTTCACCCTCGCGTTCGTCGGCTACGGCGACGAGGCGGACCACACCGTGCTCGAGCTGACGCACAACTGGGACACCAAGAGCTACGAGATCGGGGGCGGCTACGGCCACGTCGCCCTCGGTGTCCCCGATATCCGCGCCACCTGCGCGAAGCTGCGCGAGCAGGGCGTCAAGATCACACGCGAGCCGGGCCCGATGCAGCACGGCACCACCGTGATCGCCTTCATCGAAGACCCCGACGGCTACAAGATCGAGCTCATTGAGGGCAAGTAGCTAGGAGCCCTGCAAGCCCGAAGGGCGCGCAGCGAGGCGCAGCCGAGCCAAGGCTAGGCCGCGGCCCGACATCGGCCGCGGGCCGATGTCCCGCGGGGGCGGCCGTACACGGCTCAGGCGATCTCGTAGCGTCCGCTGGTGAGGCTCCGATAGCCGGCGTGGAGCCAGGCGAGCGTCTGGGCGCCGGGGTCGATCGAGCGCTCGCGGCTGCGACGCTCGCGCAGGAAGTCCTGCAGCACGCCGAGGTGCGCGGCGTGCGAGTCGCGGACGCCGGGCAGGATCTCGCGGGCGCCGTCTTCGCGCGCGAGCTGGGTCCTGGCCCAGCCGATCGCGAGCTCGCCGCGGTCGCCGATGCAGCGCGCGAGCGGCCGCGAGGGCGAATCGTTCCAGGACAAGCGCAGCGTGCCGCGCAGGCCGTCGCCGTGGTCGGTCTCGAGCCGCACCTCGTCCTCGACCTCGGCGCGCTGGGTCGCGGCGCTCTCCAGCATGCGCAGGCGGCGCACCGGGCCGGCCAGCCGCTCGGCGACGTCGAGCGCGTCGCTGCCGAGCTCGAGCCACGCGCCGCCACCCGAGAGCGCCGGGTCGCCGCGCCAGTCGTCGACGTCGCGCTTGTGCGCGAGCGCGACCTCGAACGCACACAGCCGGCCGATCGCGCCGCCGGCGATCCGTGCCGCCGCGGTGAAGAGCGCCGGCTCGCCGCGGAAGCGGCCGGCGGTCAGCGCCATGCGGTCCAGCCGCTCCGCCAGGGCGGCGATGCGGTCCGCGTCGTCGGGCACGGTGGCCAGCGGCGGCTCGATCAGCAGGTCGGTGCCCGCGCGCAGCAGCGGCTCCGCGGTCTCGAGCCGGAGCGCGGGAGGCGTACACAGAATTGCGACATCGGGCGCGCCCAGGGCGCGCACCAGCTCCGGGACGCTGGCGAACGCAGGCACGCCGCGCGCCTCGAGCGCGGCGCGCCGGGCCGAGTCGGGGTCCACACCGCCCGCGAGCCGGAGCTCCGGCAGCTCGGCCACCGCCTCCAGCCACTCGCGCGCGGCTGCGCCGTGGCCGACCAGCGCGAGCGACTTCTCCGAGACCGCCGACATGGAATCCTCCGGGCGCTCCGAGCTAGGCGTCGCAGGCCGAGACCTGCCCGGCGGTCTCGCGCGCGAGAGTCACTTCGGTGTCCCAGCCGGCGCGGCGCGGATACGCCTGCGCCGAGGTGCACAGGAACACGCGCGTGTTGGGAATGCGGCTCGGGATCGAGCGGCGCAGCTTGCCGAACAGGGTGATCGGCTCCGCCGCCTCGTTGTGCGAGACGTGCACCGCCTCGACGTCGCGGCCGTCGAAGCCGGGGAACCACTGGCGCAGCGAGTCGAGCGCCTGCTTCCGCACCACGTCGTCGGACAGCTTGAAGGCGTCGGTGTGCGGTCCGCAGTCGTTGCGCAGGTACAGCAGATGACGGCTTCCCAGCGACTCCGAGGGAACCACGTGGGTCGCCTCGACCGTGCGCTGGAACGGCAGGTTCCGCTCGAGGAACGCGGTCTGGTAGAAGTCGCCGACCCGCTTCTGCAAGATCACCAGCGCCGTGACGTTGCCCTGGTAGGGCACGTCGAGGTTGGGCAGCTCGGCGGCGAGCCGGCCCCCCGCGAGCTTGGCGAGCTCGCCCGGCGGCAGCGTGGAGACCACCGCTTCGACCCTCCGCTCGCAGCCGTCGACCTCGACGCTGCAGCCCGACGGCCGCGACTCCACCGCGGTCACCGCGGCGTGCAGGCGCACCTCGCCGCCGCGCGCCTCGATCGAGCGGCGCAGGCGCTCGGCCAGCCAGCCGATGCCGCCGCGCAGATAGCCGAAGATCTCGCGCCGCCCCGTCTGGTACGCGTTGAGCTGGCGCCACACCCAGTACGCGGGGACGTCCTCGGCGTAGTCGCCGAAGCGCACCTCGAGGAACGGCCGCCACCAGCCTTCGTACACGCGCCGGCCGAACACGCGCGGCAGCCACTGCGCGGCGGGGACGTCGTGCAGGTGCAGCGCGTAGCGCTTCAGCTGCGTGGCGTAGGTGAGCCCGAGGCCTGCGCGCACCCAGTCGCGGCCGGAGAGGCCGGCCAGTCCCGCGGTGCGCAGGAGATCACTCGCAGAGCTGACCGGATAGAAGTTGCCGTTCATCGCCACGGCCGAACGCGTGGGTCGCCAGGCGACGCGCCCGAGTCCACCGAGGTCGGCGAGCAGACCGCACAGCGCCGTGTCGGAATTGCGCAGCGGATTCGAGAAACGATCGATGCGCAGTCCCTCGTGCACGATCGGCGCACCGAGCTGTCCGAGCGCGTCCGACGGCTCGAGCACGAGCGGGGCATGGCCACCGCGAGCCAGATAGTAGGCGCACGCGAGCCCAGCGACGCCGCCGCCCAGTACCGCGATCCTCATTCCGCCACTCCCGGTCCGCGAACCCTGTCCCACGCTTTGTGCTGCCGCGCTTTGTAGTGCCGCGCTCTGCCCTGCCGCGCTCTGTGATGCGTGCGCAATCATGACCCCGACACTTCCGTGTGTGACCGCGCTCACGCAAGCACGATGCCAGCGCAGAACTGGCTTTGGGAGTTCGGGACCAGGAGGCTCAACTCGCTGCGCGCTCCTCTAGAAACTCGTCAACAAATCCGCGCATTCGAGACCGAAGCCTGGCGCAATCCTACAGGAAATCGGGCCCGGAGTGGACTGAAAATCCTACAGCTCCGCGCAAACTTTCGTGTATTTGCGTGCCGGTTCGGCGGCAAGAAGGGGAGGTTTCTAGGTACCTTCCTACCCACCTCACCTCGTGCTGACTCCCAGACGCGGGTTGCCGTCTCAAGCTCGCGAACTCGTTCACGAACCGGGCCAAGTCGGGACGGCGCCCGAGCTGACCGGGTAGACTGCGCTCTCGGAGGACCCCATGAGCGCAGCGCTTCCCGCAGTGAGTCTGGCGGCGGTTCCCGGCCGCCGCCGCGCCACCCTCGACCTCGCCCGCGAGCTCGAGAGGCGCGGTTTTGCAGGCATCTACTGCCCAAGTTTTGGCGACGGGATGGGCCTGTGCGAGGCCCTGGCGCTGGCCACGACCCGGATCCCGTTCGGGACCAGCATCGCCAACATCTACCTGCGCCACGTCTCGGACTACGCGCAGACCGCGGCGTTCATCCACGAGCTCTCGGGCGGGCGCTTCGCCTTCGGCATCGGCGTCTCGCACGGACCCGCACTCGACCGCATGGGGGTGAAGGCCGGGCCGCCGCTCGGCGACATGCGCGCGTTCGTCGGCGGGCTGCGCGGCGCCCAGCGCATCGGTGAGCTGCCCACGATCGTGCTCGCCACCCTGCGCAAGCGCATGATCGCGCTGGCCGCCGAGGTGGGCGACGGGATGGTGTTCGCGAACGCCGCGCGCTCGCACGTGAAGGACTCGCTCTCTGCGCTGCCCTCCGGACGCGCCGACGACCCGCGGTTCTTCGTCGGCGACATGATTCCGACCTGCATCTCGGACGACCTCGAGGCGGCCGCCGCGGTGAACCGCAAGACGCTGGTCGGGTACGTTTCGCTGCCGAACTACCGCAACTACTGGCGCGAGGCCGGCTACGTCGAGGAGATGGACGCGATCGAAGCGGCCGTCACGGCGCGGAACTTCGACCAGGTGCCGAAGCTGATGAGCGATCGCTGGCTCTCCGACGTCACCCTCTACGGACCCGTGCGCCGCGTCCGGGAAGGCCTCGAGGCCTGGTACGACGCAGGCATCAAGACGCCGATCCTGGTGCCGTCGTCGGCGGTGGGGAACCAGCTCAAGGCATTCGAGGAGCTGTTCGCCGCGTTCGCGTAGCGCAGGGCTAGTGGCCCTTCCGCTCCAGGCCCTGCACGGACAGGAAGTCCTTGGTCTGGTCGGGAGCCGGAGGCTCGCTCGCGAGCACGAACGACTCGCGCCGCCAGCCGCCGCCCTGTCCGGCGACGGTGAAGCTCTCCGCGACGGGCAACATGACGCCGAAGCCGTCGCCGTTTCCCTGCCAGCGCGTCGACAGGTTGTCTTCGGCGCTCCAGCGGTGCGCGAAGATCCCGACCTCGATCACCGAGCCGTTCGCCTCGCGCGACACCCAGTACAAGGGCTGGAGCGTGAGCGCGTCGATCCACAGCGCGACTCGCGCGATCTCTCCCTCGTGCGACTTCCGCTCGCCGTCGAGCTCGACCGCGCGCCGCACGTCCCAGCGATCCGAGGCGAGCGACAGACCGCTCGGACCGAAATTGCGGCTGGGGTCCGGTGGATAGCCGACCGCGCGCACGTTCGCGGGCGCGAGTACGTCGCGCGCCCCGGCGATGGTCCAGCGGTAGGCGTTCGGCCGGATCAACAGCCCGACGAAGCCGGCGCGCAGCGGCTCCGCGGCCGACATCGCCGCATTGCCCACATTGCTGACCTGACCGTCGGGAAGGCTCATGCCGACGTTCCCCACGGAGCGCGCGCGCGTGAAGCTCGGCACGTAGACGCCTTCCGCGGCCTGCGCGGGCGAGCGGCGCACCTTGCGGTCGTCGGGCACGTACACGAACACGTCATCCGACGCCTTGTAGTCGGCCTCGGCCGACTTGAGCTGGTACTGGCGCCAGGCGAGCCCGCGCGCGACCTCGGGCGAGTGGAACGAGCCGCCAGCGGCGAACCGCTCCTTGCCGTCCCCCTGACTCCCGCCGGGCACGCCGTAGAGCGGTAGATAGAAGAAACTGCCGGAAAATGCTTCGAGGTCCCGGCCGCCCTTGGTGATCTCCGTGATGCGGAAGTCGCCGCGGAAGCCCGCCGCCTGGTAGCGATAGCGGTAGTCCCAGGCCAGCCGGGCGCCGGCGGCGGCGGAGCTCTCGTCCAGCGCGTTCGGCGCGAATGGAAGCCCGTCGCCGCCGAAGCCCGAGAGGTTGCCGTCCGCGTCGACGGAGGCGTGTCCCGCGTTCGCCGCCGTTGCGTCGGTGAAGTACGACGGCTCGGGGAAGCGCCGGTAACACGGGCCGATCTCGAGCTGCATGCCCTCGAAGAAGAACTGCTCGCGGCGCTCCCAGACCTCGTCGGGCAGCCACCCGCGCAGCCGCGGGATGTCCTTGATCTGGACCACCTCGCCGGGGCGGAACGCGGGCGGCACGACGTCGCTCGGCTTCTGGACCGCGTCGTTGCTCCACTGCAGCGGGCGCGGCGAGCAGCTGCCCTCGGGCGGCACGTCGAGCAGATGCGCGCCGGCGCTGCCCGCGAGCGCACAGCAGAGCGCGAACGCCGCGCAGCGTCTAGCTGCTGTCATCGCTCGGGCGCTGCTGCATATTGAGTCCCAACGTGGTGGAAGAGGCACTCGCCCAGGCCTTCGAGCGCGGCCGGCCCGCGCGCATTCACGCGCGCGACGGCGAGGTGCTGGTCGCGCGCGTACTGGAGCTCGACGGCGAGTCGGTGCGCTTCGCGGTGGTGACCTCGTCGCGGCCCGAGCGCTACGCGGTGTGTGACTCGACCGGCTTCGTGCGGCGCTTCGACGAGCTCGAGCGCGCGGTGGTGCTCGAGTCGGACCCGCGCGCGCGGCGCACGCGCGGCCCGCGCTGACACCATCAAGTGTCGCCCCGCAGCCGCGCCAGCGCGAGCTCGTGCAGCAGGCCGTTGCTCGAGACCAGGCTGCCCTGGTAGATGGTGCGCTGGCCCGAGAGCGCGGTGGCGCGTCCCCCCGCCTCTTCGACGATCACCTGCAGCGCGGCGATGTCCCACGGGGCGACGATCGGGTCGAACGCGATCTCGCCCGCGCCGGCCGCCACCAGGCAGTGCTGCCAGAAGTCGCCGAACCCGCGCTGGCGGTGGGTCGCCCGCGCGAGCTCGACCAGGCCCGGCGGCGTGCGCTGCCCCTCGGAGCCGCCGATGCTGCCGTGGAAGAGCTGGGCCTGCGCGAGCTCGCGGATGCCCGAGACGCGCAGGCGCCGCCCGGCTTGCCACGCTCCGGCGCCGCGCGCCGCGTGCCAGCGCGTGCCGAGCGCGGGCGCGCTCACCAGCCCGGCCACCACCTCGCCCCCGCGCTCGATCGCGAGCAGTGTCGCGAACACCGGCACGCCCCGCGCGAAGTTGAAGGTGGCGTCGATCGGGTCGATCACCAGCCGCGCGTCGGAGGAGCCGGCCTGCTCGCCTTCCTCCTCGCCGTAGACGCCGAGCTCCGGCCGGCGCTCTGCGACGAGCTTGCGCGCGCCCGCCTCGATCTCGCGGTCGGCGGTGGTGACGAGGCTGCGATCGGGCTTCTCGGCCACGTGCAGGTCCGCCGAGCAGAACAGCCGGAGCGCGAGCTCGTCGGAGCGGTCGGCGATCTCGGCGAGCAGCGGCAGCCAGTCGGTCGCTTGCACGCGGCCTAGACTAGCAGCGCCGCTCCAGCCCGCCGCAGAGCTCGGCGATCAGTGCCGCAGCACTCGGTCCGCCCGGCCGCGGGTACGCAGACACGGTCGCGACCGCGAGCGACGCGCGGAGCCCGTCGGTCTCGCGGCCGAGCAGCTTCCCGTCGACGGCGAGACGCAGCCGCTCCGCGACACCGCCCAGCACGTGGGCCTCGCAGCCGAGCAGCACGATGCAGACCGACGACTCGCCGATGCGCCCCAGCTCGTCGCTCGAGCGGACCCGCTGGCGCAGCTCGCGTGCCAGCTGCGCGAACGCCGCGCGCGCGACCTCGGGCTCGGCCCGGGCGCTGGCTTCCTTCCAGTCGTCGAGCTCGAACGCGGCGAGGCCCAGCGCCGTGCGGCGCTGCGGCGCGCGCACCAGCAAGGCGTTCAGCAGCCGGTCCAGCGACGAGCGCACGAGCAGGAGCGAGTCGAGCTCGCGCTCGAGCTGACCCGAGAGCGAGTAGCGGACATCGTCGAAGCCGCTGCGCGCGTCGAACGCGCCAGCCTCGAACATGGGTTCGACGGAAACACCCCTCTCGCTCGCGCCGCCGGACGGGGTGGCGGCAACGTCGCGCGTGTTCTTCTTCACCGAGGTCCAGATCGGCCCATTCCCGCCGCGAGTTGAGCCGCGCTCGCTTGCCGGACCGGCGCAAAGCACGCTAAATGACGCGGAGGGGCGCAGTCTGGAACGGAGATTCGCTCGCTCCTGCACATCGGAGAGCCGCTTGGCGAGTCCCTTCCCCACCCCGCTGCCGTCGGCCGAGAGCGCCGCTCTCGCGGCCCGCGCGGTCCGCGTGCTGACGGTCGACGCCGTGCGCGCCGCCGGGATCGGGCACGTGGGCCTACCGCTGGGCTGCGCCGAGCTGGGGGTGCTGCTCTTCTCGGAGGCCCTGAAGCACGACCCGGCCCACCCCGACTGGCCAGACCGCGACCGCTTCGTGCTGTCGGCGGGCCACGGCTCGATGCTGCTGTACTCGCTGCTCCATCTGTCGGGCTACGCGCTGCCCATGGACGAGATCCGGCGCTTCCGCCAGCTGCACTCGCGCACGCCGGGGCATCCGGAGCACGGCCTCACGCCGGGCGTGGAGACCACCACCGGCCCGCTCGGACAGGGCCTGGGCAACGCGGTCGGCATGGCGCTCGCCGAGCGACTCCTGGCGGCGCGCTTCGGCGCCGAGCTCTTCGACCACCGCACCTTCGTGCTCGCGAGCGACGGCGACATGATGGAGGGCGTGGCCAGCGAGGCGTGCTCGCTCGCGGCGCACCTCGGACTGGGTCGACTGGTCGTGTTCTACGACGACAACCACGTCACCATCGACGGCCCCACCTCGCTCGCGTTCTCCGAGGACGTGGCGCACCGCTTCGAGGCCTACGGCTGGCAGGTGCAGCGCGCCGACGGCCACTCGCCCGCCGCGCTGCGCACGGCGCTCTCGCAGGCGCTGTCGGGCGAGGAGCAGCCGCACCTGATCGTGTGCCGCACGCACATCGGCTTCGGCTCTCCCGCGGTCGACACCGCCGGTGCGCACGGCGCGTTCAAGGACCCGGAGTACACCGAGCAGACGCGCCACGCGCTGGGCTGGACCCTGCCACCGTTCGAGCTGCCCGACGCCGCCCGCGAGGTGTTCCGGGCCAACGCGGCGCGCGGTGCGAAGCTGCGCGGCGAGTGGGAGGTACGCCGCGCCAAGGCGCTGGCGGACCCGGGCATCGCCGAGCTCTGGCACGCGATGGTGGGACGCGCGCTGCCGGCGGACCTTCCGTCGCTCCTGCCCCGGCTCGCCGGCCAGAAGCCGATGGCGACGCGCCAGGCGTCGGGAGCGGTGATCAACGCCGTCGCCGCGCGCACTCCCTCGCTGGTGGGCGGCTCGGCCGATCTGGCGGGCTCCAACAACACGGCGATCTCCGGTGCGGCGTCGGTGGCGCGCGGAAAGTTCGTCGGCCGCAACCTGCACTTCGGCGTGCGCGAGCACGGCATGGGCGCGATCGCCAACGGCCTCGCGCTGCACGGCGGCCTGCGGCCCTACGTCGCCACCTTCCTGGTGTTCAGCGACTACATGCGCGGCAGCATCCGGCTGGCGGCGCTGATGGCGCAGCCCGTCATCTACTTGTTCACGCACGACTCGATCTTCGTCGGCGAGGACGGCCCCACCCACCAGCCGGTCGAGCAGCTGGCCGCGCTGCGCGCGATCCCGAACCTCGCGGTGTGGCGGCCGGCGGATGGCCGCGAGACCGTCGCTGCCTGGAACGCCGCGCTGCACCGCGACGGCGGGCCGACGGCGCTGATCCTGTCGCGCCAGAACCTGCCCGTGCTCGAGGGTCCTGCCGTCGAGCAGAGCGCCGCGCGCGGGGCCTGGATCGCGCTCGCGGAGCCCGGTGGCGGCGCGCCGGAGCTCGTGATCGCCGCGACCGGCGCCGAGGTCCACCCGGCACTCGACGCCGCCCGCGCGCTCCAGGGCGAGGGCCGGCGCGTGCGCGTGGTGTCGGTGCCCTGCCTCGAGCTGTTCGGGACGCAGGACGCGGCGTACCGCGAGTCCATCCTGCCCGCGGGAACGCGGCGGCTGGTCTGCGAGGCGGGCGTGGCGCAGGGTGTCGCGCCGCTGGTCCGCCCCGGGGACCGCGTCATCGCCATGACCGGCTTCGGCGCGTCGGCTCCGTACAAGGATCTGGCGCGTCATTTCGGCTTCGACGCGGAGAGCTTCACGCGCGCCGCGCGGGAGATGCTCTCCTGAGTCACTCCGCTTCGCGCCGCGCGCTCGGCGCGGCGCTCGTCGGGGTCTGGTTCGCCGGATGCGCGGTGTTCGCGCCGACCCTCGACCTCGCGTATCGCGAGCGCGACGCGTTTCCCGCTTCGCGCGAGTCACTGCCGCTCGCGCTGGTCGCGATCGGCGGGATCGGCGAGCCGCACGCGCGCGACTCGCGCCTGCGTGCGGCGGTCGCGAAGCGGCTCGAAGGCGCGCCGGCGGGGGCGCCGATCGTGGTCCTGGGCGACGTGTTCGAGCACGCGGGTCTGGTCGGATTCTGCACCCCCGACGACCCCAACGAGCCGCCGCGCGCGTCGGAGCCGGGGTGCGACACGCGCGGCTCGCTCGATGCGCAGTTCGATGCAATCCTGACCCCGTACGCGCGCAGCTTCGCGGGGCATCCGCTGGTCGCGCTGGCGGGAAGTGCGGATCATGCCGGCGACCCCGAGGCCACCGCGAACGCCTGCGCGCGGATCCCTGCGGCCGCTCCCGGCTGGCGCTACGTCGCGCGCGGCTGCGAGCTCGGCGACGCACGCGCGGTCGCGCGGCTCGACGCTGGGGCGCTCGCGCTCGTGCTGCTCGACTCCGAGGCGATGCTCGCGGATGCCGACTTCCTCGACCACGCGCTCGCCGCGCTCCACGCGGAACTGGCAACTCTGCGGCAGGAGCGCCCCGATGCGTGGCTGGTGCTCGCGCTGTATCACCCGCTCGAGAGCTACGGCGCGCACAACGGCGCCAACCTCGCGAACGCGCTGCACAAGGACCTGTACCCGTGGTTCGGAGCGCTCGCGGCGCCGCTCTCGCACCCCTCGGGCCCGTACGAGTGGGGCGTGCGCGGTCTGCGGCGCGCGCTCTATCGCGCGCTCGCGGAGTCACCGGTCGACGCGGTGCTCTCGGGCCAGGACGAGAGCCTGCAGCTGGTCGAGCTCGACCACCCCGGCGCGCGCTGGCAGATCGTCTCCGGTGCGGGCTCGCAGAAGAGCCACGTGAAACGGCTCGGCCTCGACTGGATGTGGACCAGCCGCGCGGCGCGCGCGCTCGGGCTGGGCGGCTGGCTGCCTGCGGTCCGACACTCCATGGTGTTCGCCGCGGGGCGCGGCGACGACTCCAGCCGCTCCGGCTACGGCTTCGCCACGCTGTCCGCCTCCCCCGAGCGGCTGCGCGTGGAGTTCTGGGACCTCGCGCGCGCGGCGCCGCTAGGCGTCGCCGAGCTTGTTCGAGCGGGTCACCCGGCGCAGGGTGGTGAGCGCGAAGACCAGTAGCTTGCCGTCTCCCGGGTCGAGGAAGCGCGTCTCGACCATCACCGTGCGCCCGCGCTCGCGCACGATCCGCGCCTCCAGGTGGAACGTCGGGCCCAGCACCGGGTCGAAGTAGTCGACGCGCAGGTTGGTGGTGGCGAGCCACTGCGGCGCGCTCGCGTCGACCTGCGCGCCCGGTCTGGTGCGCGAGGCGAACAGCGAGACCAGGTCGACGTAGGTCGGCGTGAAGCCGCCGAACAGCTGCCCCCGCGGGTTGCGCACCCGGTCGGGCAGGTGGGCCTCCACCTTCAGGTAGCCCGGGCCGCGCTCGAGCAGCTTCCACTCGTGCGCCTCGAGGAAGTCGCCAGCGGGGTGGCCGCGGCCGAGCAGGCGCCCGGGACCCGGCGCCATCCACGGACGGCGCGGGCCGCGCGAGTCACTCACGCGTGACGCTCGAGCAGCGCGCCCCCGTCGTAGAGCTTCTTCACCTTCACCTGACCCGGCTTGCCGACGGCGAGGCAGAGCTCGCAGAGCGTGCACTCGTCGAGGTTCTGCTCGACGATCTCGAGCTTCGCCGCCGCCTTGAAGATGTCGACGGGGCAGACCTCGGCCAGGCGCCAGGCCGCGGCCGGGTCGGCGGCGAGCGCCGGGTCGATCTCGACGGAGATGAACAGCGCCATCCGACTCACCTCCCCAGCTTCTCGCGCACGAGCTTCGGAATGTCCTCGATCTTCTCCGCCACGCCGATCCCCGCGGCGCGCAGCCGCTCGATCTTCTCGGCGGTGGTGTCGGCCTTCCCTTCGACGATGGTGCCGGCGTGGCCGAAGCGCATGCCGGGCATCGCGTCCATGAAGCGTCCCGCCATGAAGGCGACGATCGGCAGCCGCGAGCGGTTCTCCTTCACCCAGCGCGCCAGGTCGGCCTCCATGCGTCCGCCGGGCTCGGAGTAGATGGCGATCGCCTCGGTCTCGCGATCGGCCTCGAACAGCGGCATCAGCTCGGCGTACGAAGAGCCGATGATCGCGTCGCCGCCGATCGACACCGCGGTCGACTGGCCGAGGCCGGCGGCGGAGAGCGTGTTGCAGATCTCGGTGGTCATTCCGCCCGAGCGCGACATCACGCCGACCCGGCCCTTGGTGAAGGCCTTGCGCGCGTCGACGGCGCGGCCGCCGAGCCCGCCGATCTTCGCCTCGCCGGGCGAGAGCACGCCGAGGCAATTGGGTCCGATGATGCGGGCGCCGCGCAGCTGTGCGAGCTCGACCATCTGCGCGACTTCGAAGCGCGGGATGTTCTCGGTGACGATCACGATCAGCTTCACGCCGTTCTCGATCGCCTCGAAGGCCGCGTCGCGCGCGAACGCCGGCGGCACCGAGATCACCGACGCGTCGACCCGCGTCTTGCGCGCGATCTCCTCGAGGGTGTCGTAGACCGGAACGCCGTGCACCTCGCGTCCCCCGCGGCCCGGAGTCACTCCACCCACGATCTTGGTGCCGTAATCGAGACACTCCCGGGTCATCGACACCGCCTCGCGGCCGGTGATGCCCTGGATCACGCAGGTGGTGTCCTTGGTGATGAGGATCGACACGGGTCAGGCCCCCTTCATCTTGGCGACCGCGCGACCCGCCGCCTCGTACATCGACACCTTGCGATCGCAGAACTCGACGCCGTACTTGCGCAGCAGCTTCTCGCCCTCCTGCTCCCAGGAGCCCGGGATGCGGAAGATCGCGATCCGGTCGGCGGGGTCGAAGCCCGACTCCACCACGCCCTTGATCACGCCGCGCGCCACCATGTCGACGCGCGTGTTGGAGACCACGTTCATCATCACAGCGACCTTGCGCACGCCGGGCTTGGCCAGGATGAGCCGGGTCAGCGCCGCCACCTTGCCGACGCTGGGGTTGCCGCCGATCTCGCAGTAGTTGGCGGGGTCGCCGCCGTGCTTGCGCACCGCGTCGAACAGCGTGAGCGAGCCGCCGCCCGCGCCGATGATCAGCCCGAGCGTGCCGTCGAACTCGGTCACGTTGCCCGCCACGCCGCGGTGGTCGGCGGCGTTGATCGCCGCCCCGTCGAGCTCGAAGCGCGTGGGC
>Ga0306922_10000625_pt1 | contig 30116 bp, 34 predicted proteins | sample sta12Cox44000082_FD_203758 | JGI IMG/M metagenome (GOLD analysis project Ga0306922, IMG submission 203758) | Lab enrichment of tropical soil microbial communities from Luquillo Experimental Forest, Puerto Rico - statoxic.12C.oxic.44.000.082 (v2)... | ecosystem: Environmental > Terrestrial >... | reverse complement strand
GCGATCACGTGCTGCCTTTCATCTCGATCCGCTTGTGGCAGCCCATCAGCGAGAACGAAACGGAGGTGTGCTCGTGGTTCGCGGTGGACGCCGCCGCACCCGAAAGTTTCAAAAAGGACTCTTACAAGGCCTATTTGATGTGCTTCGGGTCGACCGGCATGTTCGAGCAGGACGACGTGGAGAACTGGGTCTCGCTGACCACCACCGCCGGCGGCTCGATGGCACGGCGGCTGCTGCTCAACAGCCGGATGGGTTTGTTCGCCGACGACCGCCCGGTCGTCGAGGCGTTGCCCGCCGAGTCTTTCCACGGGCCGGGACGCGCTCAGGTCGGCTACAACGAGTACAACCAGCGTGCGTTGCTCAGCATGTGGGCCGACTATCTGCAGAGGGCAGGCGCATGACGTCGAGGTCATCAAGAAAGACGTTGCCGTTCAACGATACCCGGCACCTTCAGGCGCATCAGTTCCTGGTCGACGAGGCTTACCTGCTGGATGCCCAGCAGTATGAGATGTGGCTCGACACGCTGACCGACGACATTCGCTACGTGATGCCGGTCCGGGTTACCATCGCGCGGGGCGCCGGGTTCGACACGTCAGCGGGCCGGGGGCCGGGGATGGCGCACTTCGACGAGGACAAGTACTCGCTGAGTCAGCGGGTCGCGCGGTTCGCCACCGAGCATGCGTGGACAGAAGATCCGCCGTCGCGGCTGCGCCACTTCATCACCAACGTGCGCACCTTCGAGTGCGACGACCCGGACGATCGGGCGCACCTGATCGTCGAATCTGCCGAACTGCTGTTCCGCAGCCGTGGAGACGTCAACGAGAGCGCGTTGGTGTCGTGCGGCCGCGAGGACCTGTTGCGCCGGTGCGGTGATACCTGGAAGCTCGCTCAGCGCAATATCATTGCCGACGAGTCGGTGCTACGGATGCAGAATTTGGCGGTGTTTCTATGAATGGCGAACTCGAACGGTTGCTGCACGGCACCGTGGGCGAACCGCTCACGGTAGCCAACGAATTCGCCGAAGCGCAGGTGCGCCGCGTCGACACCCGCAATGGATCGCGCCTCCTGATCACCGCCCCCCGCACCGGGCGCTGGATCAGCCTGGACGCGCTCGAGGTCGAGGCGCTGACCCGGCAGAACGCCCGTACGCTGACGGCCATGGTCGGCAACTCCGACGGCCCCCTGCTGCCCGACGAAGGGGAGCCACAGCCGTGACGGGCTGGCTCGAGGGCAAGCGGGCGCTGATTGTGGGCGCCGGTTCGGGGATCGGCCGCGCCGTGGCGGATGCCTTTCGCGCCGAGGGCGCGAAAGTCGCTGTCCTGGAACGCGATCACGGCAAGTGCGAACGGTTGCGACAGGAGTTGCCGGGCATCCCGGTGGTCGAAGGCGACGCCATCACCCACGATGCCAACGACCGCGCCGTCGGAGCCGCGGTCGATGCCTTCGGTGGGCTGGACACCCTGGTGAACTGCGTCGGAATATTCGATTTCTACCGGGGCATAGGGGAAATCGACGCCGCCGACGTCTCCGCCGCGTTCGACGAAATGTTCCGGACCAACGTATTGAGCCACCTGCAGTCCGTCAAAGCAGCCACTGCCGCATTGCGGGCCGCGACCGGCTCGTCGATCGTGTTGACCGAGTCCACCTCGTCGTACTATCCCGGACGCGGTGGCGCGCTGTATGTGTCGTCGAAGTTCGCCGTTCGCGGGTTGGTCGCGACGTTGGCTCACGAACTCGCACCGCAGATTCGGGTCAACGGGGTGGCGCCGGGAGGCACGCTCAACACCGACCTGCGCGGCCTTGCCAGCTTGGGGCTCGACGGCGTCCGCCTCGACGACACCCCCGACCGGGCACACGACATGGCGGCGCGCACTCCGCTCGCCGTCGCGCTCACCGGCGAAGACCACGCCTGGAGCTTCGTGTTCCTGGCGTCCGACCGGTCCCGCGGCATCACCGGCGAAACCGTCCACACTGACGGCGGATTCGGGCTGGGCGCCCCGCGATGACGTTTCTCGACGAGCAACGCGCGTTGGTGGCACAGGGCTGCCGGGTTGCGGCGGCCCGCGGCCTGGTCGACGGCATCCTCGGCCACCTGAGCCTGCGCGTCGACGACGAGCGCCTGCTCATCCGCTGCCGAAGCGACGGCGATACCGGGGTCGCGTTCACCCGCCCCAGCGACATCCGGCTCATCCGATTCGACGGCAGCGCGGGCGGCCACGGCGAACTCGACGGCTACCGCGTCCCCAACGAACTGCCCATCCACGCCGAAACCATGCTGGCCGATTCGGGGCACCGGGCCGTCGCGCACCTACACCCGCCCGCCGTGGTCGCCGCCGATCTCGCCGGCATCCAGATCCGGCCGATCTACGGCGCCTACGACATTCCCGGCGCGTGGCTCGCGCGCGGCGGCGTGCCCGTCTACGAACGCGCCGTGCTGATCCGGAACTCGGCCCTGGGCAAGGAAATGGTGGCGGCCATGCGCGGTCGGCCGGTGGTGATCTGCCGCGGGCACGGAATCACCAGCGCCGCCGCCACGGTGCAGCAGGCGGTGCTGCAGGCGATCAGCGTCGACGCGCTGGCCCGGATGTCGTTGCGGGTGCGGTCGGCCGGCGGTGCCCTGCGGGACATCGACGACTCCGACTGGGAGCACCTGCCCGACTTGGGATCCGGCTTCACCGCGGAGGCGGCCTGGCGCCATGAGATCGCGCGGTTGGGCAAGGTCACAGATTGATATCCGGTGCGCGCCATGACGGGATTGCGCTGGCTGCGGGCTTAACCTGTCCGGCGTGAGCGAACTGGATCGGCGGCGGTTCCTGGTCGCGGTGGCCGCAACGGTGGCGGTCACCGGGATCTCGTGGTGCTCCGCCGGAGGGCCGATGGAGACGGTCGCGCATGGCGATGTTCCCGGATCCGCGCCCCGCCCTTCCACTCCGGGCCTGCCGCCGTTGTTGTCGCCCCCGGACCGGGGATCGCGTGTGGTGCTGCCCGGGGGCGCAGCACTAAGCAAGCTCCCGGGCGACGGTGATCTCTTGGCATGGACGGTCGATGACGGCGTCAACAGCGATGTGGTGCGGCTTTACACGCAATTCGCCAAGGACACCGGTGTGCGGCTCACCTATTTCGTCACCGGCGCCTATCGCTCGTGGACCGAGAATTCCACCTTGCTTCGGCCGCTGGTCGAATCCGGGCAGATTCAGCTGGCAAACCACACCTGGACGCATCCGGACCTGACGAAGCTGCCGCCGAGCGAAGTCGCCGATCAACTCAGCCGCACCGACCAGTTCCTGCGGAATACCTACGGTGTGGATGCGGCTCCGTACTTCCGCCCGCCGTACGGTCATCACAACGCCGCGGTCGACGCGGTGGCCGCCGATCTGGGCTACCAGGTTCCCACCATGTGGTGCGGCGATCTGCGGGATTCTGCAGTGCTTTCCGAAGACGAGATTGTCAAGATGGCAGACCGGTCCTTCGCCCCGCAGAACATCGTCATCGGCCACCTCAACCATCCGCCGATCACCCATGTTTACGGCCAGCTGGTGGACATCATCCGGTCGCGCAGGCTGCGCACCGTCACGCTCAACGACGTTTTCCTGCGACCGGAGATCCCGCACCGGACATCGGGATCCGCGGGCTGAGCCGGCGCCTCAGCCGAGTTGATCGCCAATCTCCTTGGCGGCCTTGGTAAGTGCGGCGGCCACCGATGAATACCGCGAGCTGTCGAGCCGGTTCTGTGGCGCCGCGGCGTTCAGCGCGAGTCGCAGGCCCGGCGCCCGGGTCGGGATCGGGACCGCAACCGACGCGACACCTTCTTCGCTCTCCTCGCGATTGACGGCGTAGCCGCGCTCGCGGGTACGGGACAGCTCGGCCTCCAGCGCCTTGCGGCTGACGATCGAGCTAGAGGTGATGCGTTCCAGCTTCTCGTTTGGAAGCAATTGGCGCAGTTCGGCTTCCGAGAGCTGGGCGAGCAAGATCTTGCCCGTCGAAGTGCAATGCGCGGGCATCGTTCGTCCCAGCCGGGAAGCCACCCGAACCGCGGCCGGACCCTCGACAGCCGCGACGAAATGGACATTGGCGCCGTCGAGCATGCCGACGTGAATCGACTCCCGCAGCTGTTCGCTGAGGTTGCGCATGACCGGGGTGGCGGATCGCTGAATGTCGATGCGGCCGAAGATCGCAAAGGCCACACCGGTGAGCGAGGGACCGGGCAGGTATGCCTTGGACACCGGATCTTGCCGGACGAATCCGCGGTAAGTCAGCATCGCGAGCAGCCGGTGCGCGGTCGACGATGCCACACCCAGGTAGCGGGTCGCCTCGCTCAGCCGGATCTGGGGTTGCTCGCCCAGCAACAGCAGCAGCTTCAGCGCGTTGTCGACCGACTCGATCGGGTACTGCGGCGCAAGCGAGTCGGCGTCCTGCTTGCGCTTCTTCTGCATGACTTCACGGTAGCCACTTTTGCCACACGAGTCTCCTTGCGGAAACCAGCGTGGCGAATGCGGCAACACGCTTCGGCGGCCGCCTGCGGCGCGGTAGCGCCCGCCCGGAAGGAAATGCGGTTAGTCTCGGCTTCGTGTACATGGCCAGTCCAGCCGGATACAGCCGATACGTCGCCATCGGTGACAGCCAGACCGAGGGCCTATGGGACGGTAACGACGCCGTCGGTTTCCTCGGATTTGCCGACCGACTGGCAACGCTACTCGATTCGTTCTATCCCGGTCTGCACTACGCCAACCTGGCGATCCGCGGAAAGCTGGTGGCCGACGTGCTCACCGAGCAACTTCCGCAAGCGCTGGCGATGCAGCCGGATCTGATCACCGTGTGCGTCGGAATGAATGACGTCATCCAGCCGGGACGACAGTTCGGCCGTGCCCTTACCAACCTCGAATACGTTTACGCCGCGCTCGCCGAATCGGGGTCCACGGTGGTGACCACGACCTTCCCGAACGTCGCGCAATTCCTCCCGCTCGGCCGGCTGGTGTCCGGACGGCTTGCCCGCATCAACGATGCGATCAGAGCGGCCGCCGAGCAATACGACTTCCGGCTCGTGGACCTTTACAACGCGGCCTCGATGGGCGATTTGGACACGTGGGACGTCGACCGGGTACACGCGTCCACCAAAGGGCATGTCCTGTTCGCCGCCGCGGCCGCCGAAGCTCTCAATTTGCCTGGCAGCAACCATGATTGGGCCGAGGCGAGCGGCAGCCCCACGCGGCTGCCGTTCAAGTCGCGCACTTATGGACAGATGCGGTGGGCGCAAGAAAAGTTGATGCCATGGGTCTGGCGACGTCTGCGCGGCATGTCGTCGGCCGACGGGCGAATGCCCAAACGTCCGACTATGGAACCCCTCACCGCGCCGAGCGCGGGGATAACGGCGCAAGTCCACTAAGGGTCAGGCATCCTTGACCCATGAATGTGGAGGCTTTGCTGCACTCGATCCCGCCACTCGCGGTCTACCTGGTGGTCGGCGGTGTGGTCGGAATTGAGAGCCTGGGCGTTCCCCTTCCCGGTGAGATCGTGCTGGTCAGCGCGGCGCTCATGTCGTCGCACCACGACCTGGCGGTCAATCCGGTCGGTGTCGGCGTGGCCGCGGTGATCGGCGCGGTGGTCGGCGACTCGATCGGCTACACGATCGGGCGCCGGTTCGGCATGCCGCTTTTCGACCGGCTTGGCCGGCGGTTCCCCAAACACTTCGGTCCCGGGCACGTAGCCCTGGCCGAAAAGTTGTTCAACCGCTGGGGCGTTCGGGCGGTGTTCTTCGGCCGCTTCATCGCACTGCTGCGGATCTTCGCCGGGCCGCTGGCCGGTGCCCTGAAGATGCCCTATCCACGGTTTCTGGCGGCCAACGTGTCCGGTGGCATCTGCTGGGCGGGCGGCACCACCGCGTTGGTCTACTTCGCCGGAATGGCCGCCGAACGCTGGATGGAGCGGTTCTCCTGGATCGCGCTCGTCATCGCCGTCGTTTGCGGCATCACCGCCGCAATCCTGCTGCGCGAACGCACGTCCCGGGCGATCGCCGAACTCGAGGCCGAGCACCACCGCAAGACCGATACCACCGCAGCCGACGCCGCGTGAATAATCCGGCCGGGCCGACTAACCCACCGCCTCGCCGGGGTCCGACGACGTTAGAGGCCGGTGCCCTTCGATCAGCGCGGTCGCCATCCTGCGGGCACGCAGGGCGGCGTCCAGGTCACCCACGGCCGCGAGAATGATGGCGCCCTTCATCAGGATGTGCCAGGACGAGGCGAAGTCCTCGACATCGGTGAGCCCGGCCGCAAGGGCGCGGTGACGCACGATATCGCGGACGTGGTCGATATGGGCGATGCTGGCCCGTCCCGCCGGGTGGTCGGGCCCCAACTCGAGCAAGACGTTCATGAACGAGCAGCCTTCGTAGCCGTCGCGCAGCTGAAACCAGTCGTGCATGACGTCGAAGATCGCCAGCAACTGTTCCTCGGGAGTCGTGCCTCGCGCCCGTGACTGTTCCTCGATGAGACCGTGTGTCCACACTTCCTCGCGCCGCTGCAGGACGGCCAGCACGAGATCGTCCTTGGTCGCGAAGTGACGGTAGAGGGTTGCCCGGGCCACGCCGGCCCGCTCGATCACCTCGTCGGTGCCGACGGCGCGGATGCCACGCCGGCTGAAAAGCTCGTAAGCCGCGGTCAGGAGGCGTTCGCGAGCCGACGGGGGTGGCGTCGTGACATCGTCGGTTGTCATGGCCAGCCTCACCGTACTCTCAACGCTGGGCATATAGACAGACCGCCCTGTCTCGTTATAATAATGTGATTCGCGGTTCGCGAAGTCTGTCTTCAGACAGCAGGACGGGCATCCATCCCGGCATGAATTGACGCCGGTCGATAAGGGAGTCCACCATGAGTCCAGTGATTGCGGAATCCATGCCCAGTCCCCATTTGATGCTCAGCACCCGGCTCGTCTACGAGCTGGGCGATCCACACAGCACGCTGCGGGCGACCACCGATCGCAGCGGCGCGGCCGTACTCATCAACGCCGGCGGCGAGATCGACGCCGGCAATGAGCACACGTGGCGCGAGCTGGTCACCGAAGCGGCCAGTGTCGTCATCCCGCCCGGGCCCTTCGTGGTCGACGTGACGGGGATTGACTTCATGGGCTGCTGCGCGTACGTGGTGCTCGCCGACGAGGCGCGCGGTTGTAAACAACGCGGCATCGAATTGCGGCTGGTGAGCTGCGATCCGATCGTCCGCCGAGTCATCGACGCTTGCGGGCTCAACCACTTGCTGCCCATTTACCCGACCACGGACGCCGCTCTCGCTACGTCCGCTCGCTGGTGAGCTCCCGTCACGTCACTGCGAGCAGGCGGTACAACCCGATCAGGCCGACCACCACGATGGTGCCGCGTAACGCATTCGCCGACAACCGACGCCCATAGCGCGCCCCGACCCATCCGCCGACCAGCGAGCCCGCCGCTATCAGCCCGGCGACAGACCAGCTGATCCGATGGAAAGCCACCAGCGAATAGCTAACCGCCGCAACGACATTCACCACCAGCACCATGAGGTTCTTGGCCGCGTTCATGCGCTGCACCGACTCCGGCAGCAATGCGCCCATCACGCCGACCAGCAGGATGCCCTGCGCGGCGGTGAAGTAGCCGCCGTAGACGCCGACGGCGAACGTGCCCACCACGAGCATGGCCATTCGTGCCGGTGTGATGTGTTCGGGTGAGCGTCCCGCCTCCTCGGCGCGCCGGCGCGCCCACGACTGAATCCGCGGACCGATCACCACCAGCACCATGGCCAGCACCAGCAGCGCCGGCACGACGTCGGCGAACACCTTCTCGGGCAGATGCAGGAGCAGGAAAGCGCCCAGCACGGCGCCGGCCAACGACGCCGGGAGCTGCCACCGCAACCGATTCCACTGGCCGGTCAGCTCGGCGCGATATCCCCAGGTGCCCGAGACGTTGCCGGCGACCAGACCAACCGCATTCGACATGGTGGCGGTGACCGGCGGATACCCAAGGGCGACGAGCGTCGGGAACGTGACCAGGGTGCCCGATCCGACGAGCGCGTTGATCACGCCGGCGGCGAACCCGGCCAGGGTGATTAGAGCTATGTGGGAGAGCAGCACTTGGTGCAAGTTTAGTCTGCCGCCTACGCCAACAGCCCCGGGGCCGAGCGACTTTCGTCACACCGGAGGTGCTTCGGCACCGCGATCCACGCCGGTGCGCAGCTTGACCGACGCCGAATAGGCAAGGGTGCGGAACCGAAGGACCGGGTCATCGGACGGTTCGATGCCGTCGGTCACGCGCATCGGGTCGAACACGACGATGTCGTCGCCGCGCTCGCGCTCGGTGTCGAGGCCGGTGATCTCGAGGGTGCCGACGGTGACGACCTGTGTGCCCTGCCACGGCGCCGACGGGTCGACCGTCGAGTCGTTCGGCGCGGCAACCTGGACCCGAAAGTCGAACCGCACCGGGCCGCTTGCCAGCCGAGCATTCAGCTCGTCGGCGAGGAAGTCGGGTCCCCTGCCGGGCGCGGCCGGTTCCGGCGCGTGCTCACCCGCGGTGGGAACCAGGTGGTAGCGAACGAATCTGGCGCTGCCGTCGGCGCCGATCCAGCGGAAGGCGTGCAGGCCGTGGTACTCGATGGTGGCGTAGCTTGCCGGTACCTTGTTGGCCTCCCGCAGGCCGGGCAGCGCGCCGAGCACTCGGGGATGGGTCAGGAGATACGTGGCCATGCGCAACGGCGTCGTCAGGCCGGGCCGCATCGCTTTGAGCAGGTCGATGAATCCGTCGGGCGTGCTGGAGACGAACAGCCGGGCGGTCTGCGTCGACACGTCGGTGGTCGACTTGTCGGGCAGCGTGAACTTCACGGCCATCCCGCGCACCCCCGGCAGGGCGTCGTTCTGCTTCGGGTTTCCGGATCCGTTGGAGAAGCGGATCAGCGCCGGGACCGTCGAGCCGTCGAGGTGCCTTGCCCGCGAAAGCCCGGCGGCGTCTGGGGTTGCGGTAAACGTCCCGCGGTACAGCGTGCCTTTGGCGTGCAACGCCCGGCAGCCCGGCTGCGCGCCGCCGGTGCCTCGAATCGCCTCGATCGCCTCATCAGTAGTCACCATGGGCGAATCTTAAGTCGCTACTCGGGGAAGCCGAAGAGTTTGACGACGCCGTGATCGCGGCCGGCGGTGTAGCCACCGTCGACGGCGATGGCCTGACCGCTCACGAACGACGCGTCGGGCGACAGCAGGAACGCCGCCATGGCCGCGACCTCCTCCGGCCGGCCGAAACGCTGCAGGGCATGCTCCGTGGTGATGGAGGCCAGCGGACCCTCCATTCCCGGCAGGCCGAAGACACTCTCGGTCATCGGCGTTTCGATGAAGCCCGGACAGATGGCGTTCGCCCGGATGCCGCTCGGTCCGTAGTCGAGCGCGATGTTCTTGGTGAGCAGGACGACACCGCCCTTGGCCGCGTTGTACGAGCTGCCGCCCGCCGTGCCTTCCAGGCCCTCGATACTGGCGACCGTCACTATCGAGCCCCGCTCACCGTCGACGCGTGGTTGCTCGATCATTCTGGCGAGGGCCGCCTTGGCCACCAGGAACGTGCCGGTGAGGTTGATCCCGATCACTCGGTCCCACTCGGCCCGGTCGAGCAGATGAACCGGGCCACCGCCGGCAACGCCGGCCGCGTGGAAGACGCCGTCGAGGCGGTCGGGAACCGCGGCCAGCACCGCGGCGACGGCGGCTTCGTCGGTCACGTCGGCGGTCACGAAGTGGAACTCGGGACCCCAAAACTCTGGGTCGGGTGGGGAGGCCAGGTCGGCGCCGACGACGGTGCCACCTTCGTCCAGGAGGCGCCGCGCGGTGGCCAGACCGATGCCCGAGGCCGCGCCCGTCACGATGAATGTTCGAGACCTGGCACGGTCTGCGCTCGCCATGGCAGTCATGTTGGCACACGGCGTGCGCCTAACCGTCGCCTTTGCACTCCTGGCGGAAAATCGGCCGAACTTCCGCCATCGCCTCGCACGCAAACGCTATCCGGCATCAAAAGCGTTGAGCGTGATGCCGACCATCGAGAAGCATCCGACCAGGAAGACGACTTCGGCGAGGCCCTGCGGGCCAAATGTCGTGAGAACCGCCTGGTAGGTCGTCTCGGGAAGCGGCGCACCCCGATTCAGCGCCGCCGCCATGTCGTAGGCGACACCTTCGTCGTGGTTGAGGTCGCTGGGGCGCTCGCCGGCGACGATCGTCGCGATCTTGTGCTCGGCGAGGCCCGCCCGCCTGGCGAAGTACTCGTGACCGTGAATCTCGTAGCGCGCGCCGAACTTGGCCGCGGTCACCAGGATCACCAGCTGGTGGATCGCGGCGGGCAAAACGGCGTGTTCCCACAGCGACTTGTTGAAGGCCCAGGCCGGCCCGCCGAATTGCGGAAAGTGCAGCCAGGCGTTGAACGGGCCGATCAGCGCACCGTCGTCGCGGCGCGCGACGAGTTCGCCGAAGTTGTTGTCAATCACCTCCACCATGTCGTCGTAGAGGTCTCTTCGGTCCGGGCTCAAGCTTTCCGGCGGCAGCACCGGCAGGCGCGTCATTGGTGGCATAACCCGATCCTGCGCCACGCAACGACCTTTGTGCCGCAGCGGCAAGATCCTGAAAACCGATCTGCGGGAACCGTATTGGCAAAACCACACGCAAAATGTTTGAGTAGTGCCATGAGAGTCGACGAGCGGCGACGCGCCTGTGCGATCAGTGTGTTCGGCGGCCCGACGACGGTCGTCGACATCGCCGGACGCAGGATCGTGATGGACCCGACGTTCGATCCGCCCGGGGTGCACGCATACCTGACCAAGCTCACCGGTCCTGCGGTCAGGGCCGACGCGCTCGGGCCGGTGGACGCGGTGTTGATCAGCCACGACCAGCATCCCGACAATCTCGACGACGACGGCCGCCGGATGGCGCTGGCCGCGCCACTGGTTCTCACCCATCCCGGTGCCGCGCGCCGGTTGGGTCCGCCGGCGGTGGGATTGCCGCCCTGGGGGTCATATGACCTGCCCCGCGGGTCCGGATCCCTTGCGGTGCAGGCTGTTCCGGCCGTCCACGGCCCAGCTGACGGGCAGCGAGACGCCAGCGGTCACATCAACTGTGAGGTGACGGGTTTCGTATTGTCCGGGCCCGGCCTGCCCACGGTGTACCTCAGCGGCGACAACGCCTCGATGGCAGCGGTCAAGGAGATCGCCGATCGCGTCGGCGAGATCGACGTTGCGGTCCTGTTCGCGGGGGCCGCGAGCGTGCCGACCAAGGAACGCGGGCGACCGTTGACACTGACCGCGACGCGCGCGGCCGCGGCCGCCGAACTGCTCGGCGCTAAGGTGGTGGTCCCGTCCCACGTCGACGGCTGGGCCCACTTCAGCGAGGGCGTCGGCGAATTCGTCGCGGCGTTCGACCAGGCCGGGATCAGCAACCTGCTGCGGGTTGCCGCCCACGGCGAGTGGATCGACTTATAGGCGTCCCTCGGCACGCAGTTCCGGATGCACCCACTCCGGCGAGCGTCGCTCCTTGAACGCGCGGAATCCCTCCCGCGCTTCGTCATCGCTGAGGCTGCTGGTCATGCCGATCCGGTCGTACAAGCCGAGATAGTTGTCGATGCTCGACTTGATGACACCGCGGGCGCGGGGCGCGGTCCGACAGCTTTGCGCGAGCAGGTCTTTCGCGGCGGAAAGCAGGCCATCGTGGGGCACCACGCGGGTCACCATGCCCCAGTCGAGGGCTTCCTGCGCGGAGAGGACCCGTCCGGTGAACATTAAGTCGCGGGTGCGTACCGGCCCGATGAGACGGACGAGCATCTGGCTGTAATAGGTATCGGCATAGCCACGGAACAACTCGGGCACGCGGAACGTCGCGCGCTCGCTGACCACCGACAGGTCGCTGCACAACGCGATCTGCAGGCCGCCGCCCTGGCATAGCCCGTTGACCGCGGAGACGACCGGCTTGGCCGACGTCCGCACCGCATCGAACGGGGTGACGTCCATGCCCAGCGCGGCGCCGAAGGTGATCCAATCGTCCGTGCCGCCTCCCCCGCCCATGTCGCCGCCGGGCGCGAAGACGTCTCCGGTTCCGGTGATCAGTAGCCCCGCCAGATCCGGATCCTCGTTGAGACATCCTATCGCACAACGGATTCCGAAGTACATCGCGGGCGTCATGGCGTTACGCGCCTCCGGGCGATCGATCGTGCAAACCGCGATCGGGCCCTGGCGCTCGAATTTCAGGTACGGGGTGCCCAGCCAGTCACCCTCGGGCGGGCGAAGGGTGCTGTGCGGTGGGGGAATCTGCGCCACGGGGCTCCTCTCAGGCCGGCGCCTACAGATACGACATCGGGACAGTTGCGATGGTCTCGCCCGCGTCGGCGAGCAAATCAGCGAGCTTTTTCTGCAGCGTGGCGGCCGCTTCTCCCACCGGTTTGTCGCAGTAGCGACAGTGCGCTTTGAACTGTGGCTGGTCGCCTTCGTCCGGCCAGAAACGGCGTGGCCCAACGGCGGCCCCCGGATCGTAGACGACTGACTGGTGCGGGGCCTCCTTCATGATCCGGCCCACGGGATGGGTTTGCGGGCATTCGAGTTTCAGCACGCCGATCCCCTCTTGGTTGCCTACCATCTTTCACCGTCCTTACGGGTCTGTTCTGAAAGCGTTGAACCGGAATTACTTGCCATTCGTGTACCTGATGTCGGGGAGACTTGGGGGAACCAAGGTGAGCGTTACTGAGCGGGCGGTCCTATCCAAGCGTGGTCATGTTCGCGCCACGTTATTCGACTATATGGCCCTGACAAAGCCGCGGACCATCCACCTCGTAATCGGCGCTATTCCCGCGATGCTGCTCGCCGACCGCGGCGTCGTGGCCCCGCTGCTGATCATCAACACGCTCACGGGCGCGATACTCATGGCGGCGGGCGCCAACACCCTGAACTGCGTCGCGGACGCCGACATCGACAAGCTCATGAAGCGCACCGCAAGCCGGCCGCTGGCCCGGGACGCGATCTCGACCCGTCATGCGCTGGTGTTCGGCTTAGCGCTGGTTTTCGGGGCGTTCTTGTGGCTGTGGTTGACCACAAACCCGCTGCCCGCTCTGCTGTCGGTGGCGACCATCGCGTTCTACGTGTTTGTCTACACGCTGCTGATCAAGCGGCGCACCTCGCAAAACGTGGTCTGGGGCGGCGCTGCCAACGGTATGCCCGTGGTGATCGGCTGGTCGGCCGTCACCGGCAGCGTCGGTTGGCAAGCGTTGGCGATGTTCGCCGTCGTCTTTTTCTGGACGCCGCCGCACACGTGGGCCCTGGCGATGATGCGCCGCGCGGAGGACTACCGCGCCGCAGGGGTGCCGATGCTCCCGGCCGTGGCAAGCGAATATCACGTCACCAGGCGGATTCTCGGCTACACCTCGTTGACGGCGTTGGCGACGTTGTTACTCGCGCTTGCCACCGGCTGGCTCTACAGCGTGGTCGCGTTGCCCGCCGCGGCGTGGCTCCTCGTGACGGCTCGCCAGCTCCACGTTCGATCCGGTCGCGGCGAACCCGTCGAACCGCTGCGGCTTTTCCAGCGGTGCAACACGTACCTGGGCGCGGTGTTCTGCGCGCTCGCGGTGGACTCGGCGCTGGCGCTGCCGACATTACTGGGGTATTGATGTGAGCGACGACGACCAGCTGATCCTGGTGGACCGCGATGATCGCGAGATCGGCTACCTCGCAAAGGCCGCCGCACACCTCGGCAGCGGAGTGCTCCACCGCGCGTTCTCACTGTTCGTCTTCAATCCCCAAGGCGAACTGCTTGTCCAGCGGCGCGCACCGGGCAAACGCCTGTGGCCGGGCTACTGGTCCAACACCTGCTGCTCGCATCCCCTCCGTGGCGAGCGGATGGATAGCGCCGTCGCCCGTCGCCTGCGGGAGGAACTGGGCATGACGGCGGAGTTGCAGTACCTGTTCAAGTTCCGCTACCAGACGCAGTATGACCCGCATGGCGCCGAACACGAGCTGTGCTGGGTCTACGCCGGGCTCAGCGCCGAGCGGCCGCGCGCGAACGTCGACGAGGTCGCGGCCTGGCGCTACGTGACGCCGCGGACACTGCAGGCTGAAATGACATGCGCTCCTGAGAGATTCACACCGTGGTTCAGAATTGAATGGACGCACATCTGCGGGCTGAGCCGTCTACTGCGAACGCTCCCGGACTACTCTGGCCACATCGATACGTTTGATCAGCCGCGCGGCGGGTAACTGCGAGACGGCGGCGGCCGCTATGACGACGACGGCAGCGAGCACCAGTACCGTTGCGCCCACGGACAGGTGGAGGCTGAACAGATCGTTGTTGAACGAGCGCAGGAACAGCCATCCGGCACCGACCCCGGCGGCAAGGCCGATCGGTACGGCAAGCGCTGTGACAGCTATGTTCTCAATGGCCACGGTGGCGGTGAGTCGGCGGATCGGCGCTCCGGTCGCCCGCAGGGTGGCGAGTTCGCCGGTCCGCTCGGCCAGATTGATGGTCATCGTGACGTAGATGACCGTGAACGCCAGCAGTGCGCCGAGCACCAGCGTGGCGCCGGCGAACACCCAGAATATGACGAGGTAGCTCTTGAGTTGATTCTCGACCGCCCGGGTGTCGGTGTAAGCGACCACGCCGCCGAGTCCGGTGGCGAAGGCCCGCACTCGATCTCGGTCGGCGCCGTTGCCGAAGCGAAGCAGGTACCCATTGGACCCGGCATTCCCGATGGATCGGGCGGTGGCGTTCGTGGCGTACAGGGCGCTGCCCAACGGTTCGTCCACCAACCCAGCGAGGCGAATCACCCGGGCGGGCCCAACCGGGGGGACGACGGTCAGCTCGTCGCCGACGCGCACGCCCAGCTTGTTCGCGAGCGCCGCCCCGGCGAGGACGCCGCCGGCCGGCAGCGAACGTGCGGTGCCGTCCGGGGTGCGAAATCCGTGCATGACCGTCGCGGGTTCCAGCCCGGTCACAGAGGTCGGGTAGGTGTGCCCGTTCGCGACGAGGGTAACGCGTGCGATGGTCGTTGGTTCGACGACCGCGACGCCGGGAAGCGATTGCAGCTGACGGCCAACATCATTCGCGCCCGCGGCGACGAGGACCGTGGCGTCCTGACGCTGCACCCGGCCGAACTCCACGTCGACCATCGCGCGCACGCTGGTGAGCATGCTGGCCGAGGCGAGGATCAAAACCAGCGCAAGCACGCCCCCGATCATGGTCGCGACCGTGCGGCGTCGGCTTCGGGCCTGCGAACGTAGCGCCATTCGGAACACCACGGGTATCAGCGTCCAGCGCGCGGAAACCCGGGTCAGCGGGCCTATGCGAATTGCGTGGACACCGTCGCCGCGCATCGCCTCAGCGGGTGCGGTCCGGGCGGCTCCGATCGCGGGTATCAGGCCCGCGATCACGCCGGTGGTCAGCCCGAGCGTAAAACCTATGGCGGCGGTGGGGATTCGGTGTTCGATGACAGTGTCCGGGAGCCTCAGCAAAGATGCGTAAGCCTCGGTGTAGAGGGAAGTCGCCACTCCCCCGACGAGGATCCCGGCCAGCGCTGCAACGGTCGCGACGACTGCGCCGTACCACGCGTAGTGCCGGACGACCGCGCGTCGGCGCGCGCCAAGGGCGAGGAGGGTGCCGATGATCGGTCGTTCGGTATAGATGAGGCGGGCTATCAACAGGTATTCCGCAATCGCTGCGGCGCCCAGGAACATGGCGGGAAATCCGATCGCCATGACGCGGAAACCGTTGAAGTTCTGGCGAAGTGCGGCATTCGACGGTTGATCGCCACGGTCCTGGATATCCATGGCGCCGGCAGAACGCAGCAGTCGGGTGACCCGGTCGCGGTCGGATTCGGTTGCACTGCCTGTCATCTCGACCAGTGTCTGATTGGGCGTCGTGCGTGCCGACAGTGTCCGGGCCAGTGATTCGGGTGCGAATACCACGGCGAACGCATGGGGGTCGCCGAGGAGATCCTGGCGATTCCGGGCGGGCCAGAGATATTCGGGAGATTGCACGACGCCCGAGACCGTCACGTCGCGCCATGCCGTGTCGTCGAACAGCCTCACACTTTTGCCGGCGGTGAGGCCGAAGGTGTCGGCGGTATGACGCTCGACAACAACTTGGTCAGAAGCGGGGTCGGGTAGTCGCCCGGTTATGAGGTCGATCTCGTTGATTGCGTGGCCGTTTGCCGGCGGGATTCCGACGACGCGGCCCATGAGTTTGGTGGCGCCGATCGTCATCGGTCGATCGGCCTGGGTGCGGGTAGCGACGCGCTCGACGCCGGGGACGTTACGGGCCGCCGCGGCGATCGTGTCCGAGTCGCCGCCCGTCACCGTCAGATCTGCGAAATGCGTTCTGGCGTAGGTCCGGTCGTAAGACGCCTGCACGTTGCGAAAGGAATCATAGCTGGCGACGAACAGCAGAACCCCGAGCATCACCGTCGCACCGATCGCGGCGACCTGCGGCAGCCGCCGCCGTAAGTCGCGCAGGGCCTTCTTGTGCAGCGCAGTTGTCATCACGGTGCGTCACCAGTGAATCGTCGCGGCATCGGCCGGCGAGGTGTTGCGGTCCGTTGAAACGATGGCGCCGTCCCGCATCCGCACGACGTGATCGGCGACCTCGGCGGTGGCCTCGTTGTGAGTCACCATGATCACGCCGCATCCAGTAGCACGACTGGTCTGCTGCAGCAGCTCCAGGACACGACGCCCCGTCGCGACGTCCAACGCACCGGCCGGTTCGTCGGCCAACAGCAAGTCCGGGTCGGTCGCCAGCGCCCGGGCGATCGAAACCCGCTGCTGTTCCCCCCCCGACAGCTGGGCGGGAAAATGCGTGGCGCGATCCGACAAGCCCACCGCGGCAAGCAAATCGGGAACGCGCCTGCTGTCGCCCCGGCCGGTGAGCTCCATCACCACCTGGACGTTCTCGTACGCCGTGAGGGTGGAAATCAGATTGAAGAACTGGAACACAAAGCCGACATGCAGGCGGCGGAAAGCGCCCAGTTCGCGCGGTCGGTGTCTCGAAATATCTTGCCCAGCAACCACGATCGCGCCGCGGTCGGCCGATTCGATGCCGCCGATGATGTTGAGCAGCGTCGTCTTGCCCGATCCGCTCGGACCGAGTATCGCCACGAACTCGCCCGCACTGATATCGAGATCGACCTCACGCAGGGCACGAACCGCAGCCCCGCCCTCGCCGTAGGTTTTGCTTACCCCGCGTAGCCGGGCTCCACCGCGCATGTGTTCAGTCATCCCGACGTCCTAGCGGCCAACCGACCTGCCTTTTGCGCGCCACCAGGAGGATCGGGTACGCCAGGCGTCGCTGACCTGTTCGGGCCGGCGCGCCGTGACGAACTGAGAAATTCCGCGAAGCTGTTGGTCGATGTCGGTCAGTCCGGCGGCTGCAAAGAAGGCCGGGACGGTGGTGCGGTCGAACACCCGGACCCCGCACATTTCGGCGCCCAGCTCGAGCCCCTTTCGTACCAGGAGAGACTCGCGACCGTAAGTCGTCATCACGGCAATCCGCCCGCCGGGCGAAAGGACCCGAATCATCTCGTGGAGCACGCCGACCGGCTCCGGCACGAGATGCAGCGCGGCAAAGCAGGACACGACGTCGAAGGCACCGTTGTTGAACGGAAGGCTCAGCGCGTCGCCGCGCATGTAGACCGCACGCTCGCAGCTGTTGTCGCGGACGGCACGCTCCATCATCGCCACGGAGCTGTCCAACCCGATGACAAACCCGTCGCCACCGAGCTGGCGGGCGAAGAAACCGGTGAAATTGCCCGGGCCGCAAGCCACGTCGAGCACGCGCTGGCTGCCGCCCAGATGTAGTGCGTCGGATGCCCTTTGGCGCTCGGCGTCGATAGAAATCCCGTGTAGTCGCATGATTGCGACCATGACCGGGCGCCAGAAGCGCTCGTACAACGCCGCCACCTTCGGGCTGTGCATGGCGCGCTGTGCGAGGCTGCGCCGGGCCGGGACTTCCGGGCCCAACAGGTCGGTGAACCCGTCGCAATAGCGCATCGTGCGCATCACGTCGTCGCGGATCAGCCCACGCGCCAGCGCCGGCGACCACATCGCATCGGGGGCGGCCTCCGCCCCGGGTTGTTGGGCGGTCATGTCTTAGGCACGCTGCCGGGCGGTCGATGGTTCACCGTTCGGGCTCTGCGCCAGACCCGACGTGCGAAGTCAATCGGCGCGAGCGAGACCTGCCAGGCTCTCCCTCGCCATGGCGCCCCTACCCCGACGAAGGTGACCACGGCGCCGTCCGCGCCCCTGCTCTTTCCGGGTATCAGGTCGATCGTCGCGTGCGCGACGACTATCCGCCCGTCTTTCTTCAGAGCCGGGACCTTGAAAATCTTGCGGTTCAGGCGACCGCTCTTCATGGCCTGATCGAACCCCCACCAGTGCACGGGCCGGAGGACGGGCGGGATGACCACGTTGAGACTTCGCCCCAGGGTGTCGTCCGACGAATGACCCACGACGTCCGTGACCGCATCACCCCATTGACGGATGATGCCCTCGCGGTCAACGGTCACGCTGGCGCGCCGGTCATTGGTCGCCTCGGAAGCGTCCATACAGTAATCACGACCGCCGCCCTCGCCGGGTTCAGTGATCGCGCCGAATGCCCGGCCGGTCCCGGCGGATCGCTTTAAGCTGGCCGGATGCTCGTCGTGCAGCCGCAGGTGATGGGGTCGGCGGCTGTGGATGTGGCGGCGATTGGCACGACGATCAACGAGGCCACGGCGGCCGCGGCCGGCAGGACAACCGGTATGGCGGCCGCGGCCGCCGACGAGGTCTCCGGGTCGATAGCGGACCTGTTTAACGCATACGCCCGGGAATGGCAGGCGGTCGTTGGGCGCGCGGCGGTGTTTCACAGGGACTTCGCTCGGACGCTGGCCGCGGGCGCCGACGCCTACGCCAACGCCGAGGCCGCCGGCTCGGCCGCGCTAGGAGCGGCGGCGGCGGACCCGCCCGTCACGTTTGTCCTGGGCGGCAGCGGAACGTCGACACCTACGCCAACCTTCGTGGCCAAGGTTGTCAGCAAGTACGTCCTGCCGAATTTCCCCGTCGGCGTTGTCCAAGCCCTGTCCATGCCGGCGGGCGAATATCCGGATAGCGGCATCAAGGACCTGCAGCAGAACGTCTCGATAGCCCGCGGCGTCACGAGCCTGAACAACGCGATCCAACAGCAACTCGCCGCCGGCAACACCGTCAATGTTGTGGGCTACTCGCAGGGCGCCAACATCGCCACGCTGGAAATGCAGGCGTTGGACCCCAGCGGCACCCCGAGCTCACTGCCGATAAACTTCGTGCTGCTTGGTAATTCGATGAATCCCAATGGGGGCTGGGACGCGCGCTTCCCGGGTCTGAAGCTCCCGAGTTTGGGTTTTTCGACCCTCGGCCCGGCTCCAACCAATGACTTCCCGACCAAGGTTTACACGCTCGAATACGACGGCTGGGCCGACTTCCCGCAATACCCGATCGATGTCTTCTCCGACCTCAACGCCCTCGTCGGCATGGCGACTGTGCACACGGGCTACGCGAATCTCACACCTACGCAGATCAATTCGGCGGTCGTGTTGCCGACGCAGGGACCCACTACCACCACCTACTACATGATTCCCACCCAGAAGTTGCCGCTGCTGGATCCGGTGCGGTTCATCCCCTACCTCGGGAACCCGATCGCGGATTTGGTCCAACCGGTTTTGACACCTCTTGTCAACTGGGGGTACGGCAACCCGGATTTCGGCTGGTCCACCGGGCCGGCCAACGTGACTACTCCGTTCGGATTTCTGCCGCCGCTCAGCGACACCGCTGCCCTGGGGCCCGCCTTGGTCAGCGGGATACCTCAAGGATTCAGCGCCGCGATCGGCGACCTTTCCGCCGAAGGCCCCCCGAAACTGCCTTCGCTGCAGGGCATCTCGGGGGCGCTATCGTCACTTTCTTCGACACCGGGCACACTGGCCCTGCCCACCGGGCCGCCCACGATAACCGATACTCTCGCGGGCCTCGAAACGGCAAACACCCAGATCGTCGGCGCCTCGACGACCGCGTTCTCGACCGCCTACGCGACGCTGCTTCCGACGGCAGACATCACGACTGCCGTCCTAATCTCTCTGCCCTCTTATGACGTCAACCTGTTCCTGAACGGGGTAACCCAAATGGTCAACGGTCAGCCCCTCGACGGGCTGGTCCACGCGATCGGCTATCCGATCGCCGCCGACGTCGGATTGCTCCCGCTCACTGCCGGTTTGGAGTTCGTTGTCCTCGGGCAGGCGGCTGACACGATCGTGACCGGGACGCCGTATCCGAGTCCGTAACTCGCAATCAGGCCGCGGCTAGATACCGAGTTCCTGGTCGATCTGCGGCCAGTATTGGGGACCATCCACCGTGAGGATTATCCAGTCGTGAATTTCGCCCTTGGCCAGTGTAAAGCTGATCGGTGCCCTGTGAGTGCGGCGTTGTGCTGGAGGACAAGCACGTCGGGTGCGAGCGAATCCATCGAGCCCTCATAGACATACGTCGGCGGGAGTCCGTTCAGTGACCCGTACAGCGGACTCACCATGTAGTTGTTCTCGGGAAGATTGCCCGCCCACTCCTTGCCGATCACTTGCCCGGGCCCAACAGGAAGCAGGGGATCGTGGACGAGCGCGATGTTTGGATTGGTCAGGCTGACATCGAGCCAAGGTGACAGCAGAACCATTGACGACGGCACGGGCTCACCGTGGGCCACCATGTATTCCACGGCCGCCAGTGCGAGGTTGCCGCCCGCGGAGTCACCGATCACGCTGACGTTGTTGACCCCGTGTTGCGCGTCTTCCATGTTGATGAAGTCGGCCATTTTGGGCACAACCGTGCCGGCGGTACCACCTTGCTGCAGCAGCGGGTAGATCGGCACCTCAATGGTCGCGCCGGTCTGGTAGGCCATCACCGTGTAATCGACCCAATGGAAGATTGAGGGCGGAAAGATAAAGGCGCCACCGTGAATGGCCACCACGTATTTGCCGTCTGGGTGAGCCGGCGTGATCTGCACGACGGGCATCCCCTCAAATGTGGTGTGCTGGACCGTTTCTCCCATCAGGAACGTCAAGAACCTCGGCGGGGCGTTGCCGATAGCCAGATGTAGCCCCGGGGCGTTGCTGGCAACCAGCGCTAAAAACGGGGAACTCGGATCTGCAAGTAGTTTCGTTTCGAGTCCGGTGGTGCCCAGGAAATCTTTTACCCCCACAGGCCGGCGATTTCAAATCTGGTTATCACTGACGGTTTGCCGGTGAAGGTCCCTCCCAGCGTTGCCGGGATGGGCAGACCAGCCGACGCCCCGAAGATATCGGCGAAGAGCCCGTTGGCCACCCCGGTGATACCCGCGGCCGGTGTTATTGGGGCCTGCTGAAATTCCTGCTGGACGGAGGCGAAAGGGTTCCCAATCGCTTTGGCGAATTCGCCCGGCAGTCCAGGCAGATTTTGCAGCGCTTGCTCCCAGGGCCCCAACTGCGCGACCGCCGCCGACGCACTGCTGTGATACCCGAACATCGCGGCGATGTCCTGAGCCCACATCTGCTCGTATTCGGTCTCGGCGGCCGCGATCGCCGGAGCGTTCTGACCGAACAGGTTCGACCCCACCAGCGACACCAGGTTGCCGCGATTGGCCGTGATCAGTCCGGGGTCCACGATGGTTGCCAGCGCTGCCTCAACTGCGGTGGCCGCCGCCCGGGCTTGGATTGCCGACTGTTCGGCTTGAGCGGCCGCCCCGCCTAGCCACTCCACATACCGGGCGGCCACGTTCGTCATGGACGCCGACGCCGAGCCTTGCCAGGCCTGGCCCGCGAGGTCTGAGGTCACTGAGCTGAATGCGTTCGCCGCCGAGCTCAGCTCGCTGCCGATCCCGTCCCAGGCCGCCGCGGCCTCCAACATCGGCCCCGGACCCGGTCCATCGAGCAACAGCACAGAATTGACCTCAGGCGGCCACACGGAAAAGTTCATTAATGCTGCCCCTCGATTAGCCCTTCCCCAGCCCCCTCAAGCAACGTACATACCTCCACGCCTTAGAGGAAGGGATTTTTTGGCAGTCGCTCAGCCAGTCGTCGAAGCCGACGAGCGGGCGCGGAAGTGTGCACTGGGCGAAGTCGACGATGCGAAGTCTTTGCCGTGTCGGAATCTGTGGCCGACCGTACTGCGCCGAAGCATCGCCTGCGACTTGGGGAGATTCTGTGTGGTCCCGGCTGGGATCGAACCAGCGACCTTCCGCGTGTGAAGCTGAGGCGAAGTCAGAACCGAGACGTTTGGGCTGGTCAAGCTGGACGAACTGGACTCATTTTGGGGGTTCAGAGCACACGCTACGACCGGCGTGGCGGATGCGGAGCGGATGAAAACCGAACCTCTGATCCGTAGGCACGGGCGGAGCGCGTGACCAGGCAGGACGCGAGTTCGACTTTCGCGTCGTTGAGGGTGTCTGGAAGCCCGACTGTCGTCATCGTTGTCGTCAGAACTGTCGTCAGCTCGGTGCGAAACTGCGGCACTGCCACCGCTTCCTCATACCCGGCGATCCTGCGCTGACGATCGGATGTGTCAAGGGTAGCGAAGCCATCACGTAGTGACGTCGGAGACGCCCTTTAGTCAGCCGATCGGGACGTCAGACACTGCGGAATGAGGTGGCTGGGAATCTTCGAGGCGGGGGTAGTGCGGGAACACTCGTTTCCCTGCTCATGATCTTGATGTTCGTCGACCTCACTGCCGCCGAGCGCTGGCTCACCGAACCCAGCGTGTACCGGCAACACACGGGTTAAGACGCACTTCGGCAAAATCTCGGAGCCCGTGACTTGCGGCGCCGCGTGGAAACCCCATCGTGTTTACGTATTAACGCAAGCGTTGATCTGCTGATCGGAGTCGTGACCCGTTCGCCGATGGGCGCTCTATCAAGCGGTGTCCGGGCTGCTGGGATTGTGGCAGTCGGCTGTGGTGTGAGCCTGCAGGAGCTTGTTGTCGGCGATGCCGATGGCCTTGAGAGCCTCAATCAGTAGAGCGATGACGTCAGCGACCCAGAGAACTCAGCCGAGCCGGTGCTTTAAGGCGTCGAATTCGTCTTTGATGCCGGTCGGCAGCTTCTCGCCGACGAACTCGAACCACTCCTCGATCAGTGGCAGCTCCTCGCGCCACTCGCTGGGGTTCACGCTCAGCGCCTCGGCGATGTCTGCTGGGTCGACATCGAGGCCACCCAGGTCCAGGTCCTCCACGGAGGGCACGACGCCGATCGGCGTCGACAGGCCGGACGCCCGTCCCTCCACGCGCTCGATGATCCACTTCAGCACGCGGCTGTTCTCCCCGAACCCCGGCCACAAGAAGCGGCCGTCATCCCCGCGGCGGAACCAGTTTACGAAGAAGACCTTCGGCATCTTCGACTCGTCGGAATTCTTGCCCAGCTCGATCCAGTGCTGGAAGTAGTCGCCCACGCTGTAGCCCAGGAAGGGCAGCATCGCCATCGGGTCGCGGCGCACGGTCCCGACCTTGCCCTCGGCGGCCGCGGTCTGCTCGCTCCCGAGTGTCGCGCCGATGAACACGCCGTGCTGCCAGTCGTTGGCCTGGGTCACCAGCGGCACGGTGGTCTTGCGCCGGCCACCGAACAGGATGGCCGAGATCGGCACGCCCTGTGGGTCGTCCCACTCCGGGGCCAGCACCGGGCACTGCGACATCGGCGTGCAGTACCGCGAATTCGGATGCGCCGCTTTGTCCTTCGACTCGGGAGTCCAGTCGTTGCCGCGCCAATCGATCAGGTGTTTCGGCTCGCCCTCCAGGCCCTCCCACCACACGTTGCCGTCGTCGGTGAGAGCGACGTTGGTGAAAACCGTGTTGCCCGCCGCGATCGTCTTCATCGCGTTCGGGTTGGTCTTCCAGTTGGTGCCGGGCGCAACCCCGAAGAAACCGTACTCCGGGTTCACCGCACACAGTCGCCCGTCCTTGCCGAACCGCATCCAGGCGATGTCGTCGCCGAGCGTTTCGGCGCGCCACCCCGGGACCGTCGGCTGAATCATCGCCAAGTTCGTCTTGCCGCACGCCGAGGGGAACGCGGCCGCAATGTAGTAGGCCTTATTCTCCGGCGAGATCAGCTTCAGAATCAGCATGTGCTCGGCCAGCCAGCCCTCGTCGTGAGCCATCGCCGAGGCGATCCGGAGCGAGTAGCACTTCTTGCCGAGCAGCGCGTTGCCGCCGTAGCCCGAGCCGTAACTCCAGATCTCCCTGGTCTCGGGGAAGTGAGTGATGTATTTGGTGTCGTTGCACGGCCATGGCACATCCGCTTGACCCGGCTCCAGCGGTGCGCCGACCGAATGCAGGCACTTGACGAAGAAACCGTCCTCACCCATCTTCTCCAGCGCCGCCATTCCCATCCGGGTCATCACCTTCATCGACACGACGACGTACTCCGAATCGGTTATCTCCGCCCCGAGCTTGGGGTCCTCGGCACCGAGCGGACCCATGCAGAACGGGACCACCCACATGGTGCGCCCGCGCATACAACCGCGGTACAGGTCGGTCATGATCGTGCGCATCTCGCCCGGATCCATCCAGTTGTTGGTCGGACCAGCGTCGATCTCGCGCTCGGAGCAGATGAACGTACGCGACTCCACCCTGGCGACATCCGACGGGTCGGACTGAGCCAGGTAGGAATTAGGTTGCTTTTCGTCGTTCAGATTGACGAATGTGCCGGCCGCCACCAGCTGCTCGCACAGCCGGGCGTACTCTTCGTCGGAACCGTCAGCGAACGCCACCCGGTCGGGCTGACTGAGTTCTGCGACTTCGCGAACCCACGCCAGCAGGCCCTCGTGCTCGGTCGGGGCACTGTCCAGCCCCGGAATGGTCACTGCAGTCATCAAAACTCCCCAAAAGGGTGCTGCTCAAGGAGCTAACCATGGCGCCGGCACGCCGGTCACGATCGTCTCTGATACAGAGGTTAACGCGAACGTTACAAAGCTGGTAGATCGGGCCGTGGCCGAACCCGCGCGCGCGAAAACACGACGAACCACCCCACTTTCGCGTGTCCTCGACATTGGTCCATCCAGAACTTCAGCCCCCACATCCCCCGGGAGCTCAGACGTCTTGTATGCCCGACAGCCCGTCAGGGCTTCGCAGGATCGGCACCGCAACGACCCACCAGCGGGTAGGCATCGATCACCTCTGCCGAGCGCGACGTCGTCCGCCGCGTCAGCCAAGGACTCGGCAATAACGACATCGCCACAAGGCTTTTCGTCTCACCCTAATGGCGGCGATCCCTGCCGGATCCAAACCCGCGATCACGGCCATCAACAAGACCGTCACCGACGTGCACTATCTGGTTAATGCGACGCGGCGGAACATCGATCGTGTCAGCGAGCTCGTTCTACGACAGCCCAAGCGGCTCCATGGATTCATGAAGCAACACTTCCCCAGGATGAATTGGTGCAATGGTACGGGGCATCGTTACTCAGTGTTAGTCCGTTAGATCAACCCGCTCCGGCATCGGTACCGACCTACTCAAAGCAAGGGCGCTATTGGGCGTCGATCGCAACCGGTCAAGTGTGGACGCGCAGTCTTGTCAAGGCCTACTCTGATGTGATCTCGATCACTCGCCTGAGGAGGCGACGATGGTTGCGACCACGATGCACTTCACGAAGCAAAAGGCGCCATGCGGGCGCAAGGCAGATGGCGATCACCATGTCGAGGCCGACGACGACGGCCTGCTATACGACGACTTCAAGTTCTCGTGCGGTTGCCGCGAAATCCGGCACGTCTACCACGACGGATCCACCCGAATACGAACGATTCGACATGACGGCAAGGTGTTGAGGGACGAGCACTGCGGCGAACACGAGACGTTCGAGGCGTAAGCCCCGGCGATGACGGCCACACACAACATCGTCGTGATCGGCGGCGGAGGCGCGGGCCTGCGCGCAGCAATTGCAATAGCCGAAACGAATCCGGGCCTGAACGTGGCGATCGTCTCCAAGGTGTACCCGATGCGCAGCCACACGGTCTCGGCGGAGGGTGGCGCCGCAGCTGTCGCGGGCGATGACGACAGCCTGGACGACCACGCGTACGACACCGTCTCCGGCGGCGACTGGCTGTGCGACCAAGACGCGGTCGAGGCCTTCGTGGCCGAGGCGCCGCGGGAGCTGCTGCAGCTCGAGCATTGGGGCTGTCCGTGGAGCCGTAAGCCGGACGGGCGCATCGCCGTTCGCGCATTCGGCGGAATGAAGAAGCTACGCACGTGGTTTGCCGCCGACAAGACCGGATTTCACCTGCTGCACACGCTCTTTCAGCGCGTCCTCGCATATCCGGACATCGTGCGTTACGACGAGTGGTTCGCGACGACCCTGCTCGTCGATGAGGGCAGGGTACGCGGTGTTGTCGCCATCGAGCTGGCTACAGGGCGCATCGAGACGATCCTCGCCGACGCCGTGATCGTTTGCACCGGCGGATGTGGCCGCGTGTTTCCGTTCACCACCAACGCAAACATCAAGACCGGAGACGGAATGGCGCTCGCCTTCAGGGCCGGCGCCCCGCTGAAAGACATGGAGTTCGTCCAGTACCACCCCACCGGACTGCCGTTCACCGGAATCTTGATCACCGAGGCCGCGCGAGCGGAGGGTGGCTGGTTGCTCAACAAAGACGGCTACCGCTACCTGCAGGATTACGACCTCGGCAAACCCACGCCCGAGCCGAAGCTTCGCAGTATGGAGCTCGGGCCCCGCGACCGGGTGTCTCAGGCGTTCGTGCACGAGGAGGACAAAGGGAGGACGGTCGACACCCCATACGGACCCGTCGTTTACCTCGACCTGCGGCACCTTGGCGCCGACCTGATCGACGAGAAGTTGCCGTTCGTGCGTGAGCTGTGCCGCAACTACCAGCACATCGATCCGGTTACTGAACTGGTCCCCGTGCGACCCGTGGTGCACTACATGATGGGTGGCGTTCACACTGACATCCACGGCGCCACAACGCTTCCCGGGCTATACGCGGCAGGCGAAACAGCGTGTGTCAGCATCAATGGCGCCAACCGGTTGGGGTCGAACTCGCTGCCGGAGCTGCTGGTGTTCGGAGCCCGAGCGGGCCGTGCCGCAGCGGAGTACGCAACGACGGTCGGTAGCGCCTCGCCTGCAGTTCAGACTCAGGCACGCACCGAGGAGCAGCGGCTGGAACGCGACCTCACTCGCCATGGCGACGGGGGTGAACGAATCGCTGACATTCGGACGGAGATGCAGGCGACGTTGGAGACCGCCGCGGGAATCTATCGTGACGGACCCACGCTGACCAAGGCGGTCGATCAGATCCGAGTGCTGCAGGAGCGATTTGCGAGGGTCTGCATCGACGATCACAGCCGCACGTTCAATACCGAGCTGACGGCGCTGCTGGAGTTGACGGGGATGCTCGACGTTGCACAGACAATCATCGAATCTGCTTTGTACCGGGAAGAATCCCGTGGCGCGCACCAGCGAACCGACTTTCCGAACCGCGACGACGAGCATTTCTTGGCGCACACATTGGTTCATCGAGAATCCGACGGAGCAGCGCGAGTCGACTACCTTCCGGTCACGATCACGCGCTGGCCTCCGGGCGAACGCGTGTATGGGAGGTAACGATGGCGGACCGAATCGTCATGGAGGTCTCAAGGTATCGACCGGAGATCGAATCCTCGCCGGTATTGCAGGCCTACGAAGTTCCCCTCACCCGCGAATGGGCGATTCTGGACGGTCTGAACTACATCAAGGATCGCCTCGACGGAACCCTGACCTTCCGATGGTCGTGTCGGATGGGGATATGCGGCAGCTGCGGTATGACAATCAACGGCGACCCGAAATTGGCGTGCGCGACGTTCCTTGCCGATTACCTGCCCGGGCCAGTACGAGTGGAGCCGATGCGAAACTTCCCGGTGATCCGCGATCTCATCGTCGACATCAGCGACTTCATGGCCAAACTGCCGAGAGTTAAGCCCTGGATCATCCGTGATGACGAGAAGTCCGTCGAAGATGGCGAATACTTGCAGACCCCAGCCGAATTGGACGAATTCAAGCAGTTCAGTATGTGCATCAACTGCATGCTGTGCTATGCGGCATGCCCCGTGTACGCGTTGGACCCGGACTTCCTCGGTCCGGCGGCGATCGCTCTGGGTCAGCGCTACAACCTGGACTCGCGCGACGAAGGTGCGGCGGATCGCAGCGACGTACTCGCCGCGGCCGACGGCGCTTGGGCGTGCACCTTCGTGGGCGAATGCTCGACGGCTTGTCCGAAGGGAGTCGATCCGGCAGGCGCGATACAGCGCTACAAGCTGACCGCGGCAACGCACTCGGTGAAGAACTTGCTCTTCCCCAGGGGCGCGCGATGACAACGCCGGTCCGCGCTTATCGTCAGCCGGTCGCCAGGTATTGGTGGGCCAAGCGGCGGTCTTATCTGCTGTTCATGCTTCGCGAGGTCAGTTGCGTCTTCGTGGCCTGGTTTGTTGTGTATCTGGTGCTGCTGGTGCATGCAGTTGGCGCCGGCCAGGATTCATATGTTCGCTTCATGGACTGGAGCGCCACTCCACTCGTGGTTGCAGTGAACGTCGTCGCATTGATTTTCCTTCTGCTGCACGCTGTTACCTGGTTCGGCTTGGCACCGCGCGCGATGGCGTTCCACTTGCGGGGACGCCGTGTTCCTGCCGGCGCGGTTCTTGCGGGGCACTACGCGACATGGCTGGTTGTGTCGGCGGTGGCTGCGTGGGTGGTCATGTCATGAGCACATCCACGCCGCATCGCAGGTCAACCGAGCCGTTCCTGTGGCTGCTGTTCACCGCGGGGGGCATGGCGGCAGCATTCGTTCTACCCGTTCTGTTGTTGCTTTTCGGGTTGGCGTTTCCTCTCGGGTGGCTCGATGCGCCCGACCACGCGCATCTGCTTGCGGTCGTGCGGAATCCGCTGACGAAACTTGTGCTATTCGGTGTCTGGGTGCTTGCGCTGTTCCATTGGGCGCACCGGTTCCGGTTCACGCTCGAGCATGGACTGCAATTGGGCCGGTTCGACCGTGTGATCGCCCTGTGCTGTTACGGCACAGCAGTATTGGGATCTGCAGCGGCGGGTTGGGTATTGCTCACCGCGTGAGGTTCGTCATCACCGGTCCGCCGCGAGCGCATTTGTCGGTCTCGTCCCACGCGGCGAATGCGGCCACGGTCGGTCGACAAACTCTGCGAGCAGCGCTGCCCGTATGCGGGCAGCTTGTGGAATCTGTTCGAAATTCAGCTAGGCGATGAAGTCGCCAAGGACCAGCGCTGGTGTGGCCATCGTGCCGCTCCCCAGCGTGTTCGCTGTCCGTCTGCAGCGCGGTCACCGCTTCGCCCACCGCGGCCACGGTGCCGGCCACCTCGGTGCCGAGCGCGAACGGCAGCTTATGGGGATACAGACCCGACCGGAAGTAGGTGTCGATGAAGTTCAGGCCGATCGCCTCGGCTTTGATCAGGACCTCACCCGGGCCGAGCGAGGGCTGTGGCCTCTCGACGTAAGACAGCACCTCAGGACCACCGGTTTGGGCGACTTCAATCGCGTACATGCTCCAGAATTCCTACTGGACGCGGTGACCGTTGTCGATGGACACAGTGACAACGCACGCGCCGCGGCGCTGTTGGGGCCAACATTGCGCTGACGCCTGATTGTGAAACGCTTATTGTTGGGGCGCGCACTAGATTTCAGCGAATCCGTATTGCCGTCCAGCCAACACCCGCTACCCATTGCCATGCCCTTACCTGTGGGAGCACGATGAAATAGTCCGGCGGCGCCGTCGAGACGCTGCCCCACACACAACGGAGGCAGATCATGTACGCACGAAGCACCACCATCCAGGGGCAGCCCTCGTCCGTTGACGCCGGTATCGCGCATACGCGCGACAGCGCGATGCCCGCGCTCGAGGGGATCGACGGATGCGTCGGCTTGTCCCTGTTGGTCGACCGAACGTCCGGCCGCTGCATTGTTACCACTTCCTGGGAGTCCGAGGAGGCGATGCACGCGAGCGAGGAGTCGATTCGGCCGATTCGTGACCGGGCCGCCCAGCTTTTGGGTGGTAGCAGGCAGGTCGAGGAATGGGAGATCGCTGCCATGCATCGCGAGCACCGCGCGAGTGAGGGCGCCTGTGTCCGAGCCACCTGGG
>Ga0306922_10000623_pt1 | contig 30138 bp, 26 predicted proteins | sample sta12Cox44000082_FD_203758 | JGI IMG/M metagenome (GOLD analysis project Ga0306922, IMG submission 203758) | Lab enrichment of tropical soil microbial communities from Luquillo Experimental Forest, Puerto Rico - statoxic.12C.oxic.44.000.082 (v2)... | ecosystem: Environmental > Terrestrial >... | reverse complement strand
CAGATCGTAATCAGGAACAGCCCCGGGGCGATCAGCAGGATCAGCCCGATGGTGATCGCGATCCCGGCCAGGACCCCCGCCCCGATGACCGCCCCGAGCGAGGGAGTGGCCGCCGACACCGTCTGGCTGAGAGAGAGGTCAACCTGCCCGTCCCGGACGTCCTGGACTGCTTTGACCAGCGAGGCCTGGACCAGGAAAAGGGCAATGAAGACGACAATGGAGCCTAGGAGCGCCCCGAATACGCCGATCAGCCCAAGCAGGGCCGCGAGAATCGCGGCCACGAGGTAAATCACAAAGGCTATGGCGAGCAGGTGTGCGGCATGTGCCCGGTACATCTTCCAGGCTTCGCCAAGAACTCCTGTTAGTGGACTCATGGCTGGTGATCGTACAGCTAACAGGTAACGCCTGGCTGCCCCTAACCCACTGGGGTTCAGGCCGCTGGCACCCGCCCCCACCACGGCCCGTTGACACCCCCCCTGGCGATCATTATCGTTCGGGGCACTTGACGACTACATACTGTATACCTTCCCTTTACCTGGCTCCCAGGCACCGCCGAGGGATGACATGACCACCTTCTTTGTGAGCGTCGGCATCGGTCTCTCCACGGCGGCGATCCTGTCGCTGTCGGCGGTCGCGTTCACCCTGCAATACGCGGTCAGCCGGGTAGCGAACTTCGCCCACGGCGAGTTCCTCACCGTCGGCGCCTACGCTGCCTACTCCGGTCAGGCACTGTTCCACCAGAATGTCGCAGCAGCCGCCGTGATCGCCGCCTTGGCCGGCGCGGCGGCCGGGCTGGTCCTGAACGTCGCGCTCATCGAGCAGTTCCGTGGCCGCAGCGCCATCACCGTCTTCATCGCCACCCTCGGGGTGGCACTCATCGTGGAGAACCTGCTGGTCATCATCTACGGGGCGGCCAATGTGTCCTACACGTTCGCACAGGGCAATCTGCACCACATTGGGCCGTTCCTGTGGACCACCACCGACATCGAGGTGATGATCTCGGCGCTGGCCGTGGCGGGCCTGATCTACCTGCTGCTACAGCGGACCCGGTTCGGCAAGGCAGTCCGGGCGGTTTCGCAGGACCGGGCGCTCGCGCAGGTCAGTGGCATTCCCGCGCGCCGGATCGTGATGCAGACCTGGGCGCTCGCGGGCGCGGTGGCCGGGTTCGCGGGCTTCATGCTGGCCCTCACGATCGGCACCTTCAGCCCCACCCTCGGATTCAGTTTCCTGCTGCTCACCATCACCGCCACGGTGGCCGGCGGCCTCGGCCGGCCGTACGCGACCCTCGGCGGCGCCCTGATCGTGGGGCTGATGCTGCAGATCGCTGGCACCTACACCAGCTCGGAATACGAGCTCGTCTACGCGTTCCTGCTGCTGGTCATCCTTATGCTGTTCCGGCCGAATGGCGTCTTCGTCCGGCGGAGCACGGTCGCGGTGCGGGCCTGATGTACTGGGTCAGCGTCTTCACCGAGGCGGGCATCTTCGCCATCCTGGCGCTCGGCCTGGACGTCATCTGGGGCTGGGCCGGCGACTTCGACCTGATGTTCTACGGGTATCTAGCGCTCGGCAGCTACATGACCTTCGTGCTCACCATCGGCAAGCCGCCCCCCTCGGTGGAGTACATCATCGGCTGGCACCTGCCGGTGGTGCTGTCGATGGTGCTGGCCATCGCCGCGGTGGTTGCCCTGGCCGCGATCATCGGGGCGATCGCGCTGCGGAACCTGCGGGAGATCTACTTCGCGGTGACCACCCTGGGTGCGGTGAGTGCGCTGTACCTGCTGGTTGAGATCTACACACCGCTGTTCGACGGGTACAACGGCGTCTACGGGCTGATCAACCCCGGGCAGACCGCGCTGAACCTGACCTACAACGGCTACCGGATCGGCCTGCTGGTGGTCGTCTTCGTCCTGCTGTTCCTTGCCTATCTACTGATACAGCGGCTGTCGCGCAGCCCGTTCGGCCGGATGCTGCGGTCGGTGCGGGAGGATGAGCGCGCCGCGGCCGCGTACGGCCGGCCGGTGTTTTCTGCGAAGTACCGCGCCTACCTGTTCGGGGCAGCCCTGGCCGGGCTGACCGGCTGCCTGTTCGCGGTCTTCATCAGCGCGTTCAACCCGTCGGCGTGGACGCCGCAGGAACTGCTGGTGATCTACGCCGCGATCCTCGTCGGCGGGCGTGGCAACCCGCGCGGGGTGATCCTCGGTGTGTTCGTCGTCTACATCGGCTTCATCGAGCTCACCCGGTTCCTGCCATCACCGGCGTCGCGGCCGGACTTCGGCCCCGCGATGCGGCAGGTGCTGATCGGCCTCATGATCATCCTGATGCTCCGGTTCCGGCCGCAAGGCCTGTTTCCTGAGCGCCCGGGCCGGGACCGGGGCGAGCAGCCCGCTGAGCCGCGGGGGCCCGGGCCGCTCGCCCTGTCAGCCAGCGCAGCCCGCGACGCGGCGCCGGACACCGAGCCGGACGGCGAGGGGAGCGCCGGATGAGCCCCGCGCTGCTGGAGATCGAGCACCTGACCAAGTCGTTCGGCGGTATCCAGGCCGTGCGAGACTGCACGTTCGCCATCCCCGAAGGGCAGGTGGCCGGCCTGATCGGGCCGAACGGAGCAGGCAAGAGCACGGTGGTCGACCTGGTGTCCGGGTTCGGCCAGCCGGATTCGGGCAGCATCAGGTTCGCCGGTGAGCCGATCATCGGGAAGCGCCCCGACATCATCTCCCGGCTCGGGCTGATCAGGACATTCCAGACACCGCGTGAGTGGCGCAACCTCACCGTGATGGACAACGTGATGCTGGCCCGGCGCCGGTTCGCCGACGAGTCGCTGTGGCGCTCGCTGACCCAGGCCCGGCGGATCCGCAAGGCCGAGCAGCCGGACCGGGCCGCCGCCCGGGCCATCCTGGACCGTTTCCAGCTCGCCGGGCTCAGGAACGACCTGGCGGTGACCCTGAGCGGCGGCCAGAAGCGGCTGCTGGAGTTCGCGCGCATCGCCGCGGCCGAGCCGCGGCTCATCATCCTCGACGAGCCGATGGGCGGCGTGAACCCGGTGCTGGGTGTCCGGATCGGGGAGGCGGTCAGGCAGTTCGCAGCCGACGGCTGCACCGTGATCGTGGTCGAGCACAACCTCCCGTTCATCGAGAGGACCTGCGACCAGGTGGTCGTGATGGACCTGGGCCAGGTCATCGCCCAGGGGCCGTTCACCGGGCTGCGGGACAACCCGCGGGTCGTCGACGCCTACCTCGGGATGGATCAGAGCCATGGCTGAGCCGGTTGCTGCCGCTGAGGTACTGCGGGCCGATGGCGTGACCGCCGGGTACGGCGGCCCGCCGGTGATCGAGGACGTCTCGGTCACCGTGCTGGCCGGGAAAATCACCGCGATCGTGGGGCCGAACGGAGCCGGGAAATCCACTCTGCTGAAAGCGCTGAGCGGGCTGCTCCGGGTAACCCGGGGCGAGGTGTATGTACGGGGCGCGAAAACCACGAACGTCCCGCCGGAAAAACTCGTCCGGCGCGGGCTCGGCTATGTGCCGCAAGTATCGAACATCTTCCCGGATCTCACCGTGCGGGAAAATATGGAAATGGGGGCGTTCACCCGCCGTCACGGGGTGGACGCCCGAATCGACGAACTGTGCGAGTTGTTCCCCGACCTAGGCACATCGCTGCGGCGCCGGGCAGGAATGCTCAGCGGAGGCCAGCGCAGCATGCTCGCCATGGCCAGGGCACTCATGCTGGAGCCCGCCGTTCTCCTGCTCGACGAGCCGAGCGCCGGGCTGTCCCCCCTGCTCCAGGGTGCGCTCTGGGAGCAGATCGAAAAGATCGCCGCCACTGGCGTCGGGATCTGCGCGGTTGAGCAGAACACCCGGCGTACCCTCCGCCACGCGCACTGGGGCTACATCCTCGTGCTCGGGCGCAACCGGCTCGACGGTCCTGCCCAGGAACTGCTGCACGACGACACAGTCGTGGAGCTGTACGTCGGCCGCCTGAGTTAATCCCGGCGAGCCGGGCCGCCGGGCCCTAGCCACTGAACGCTACCGGCCCCTGGCTCGCACAGAAACATTAGGAGAACCAGCGTGAAACATCTGACGATCACCAGAACGGCCGCTGCCTGCGCGGCTGCGGTGGTGCTGGCCGCCTGCGCGTCCTCCAGTTCATCCAGCCCCTCGGGCGGCATCGCGTCCGGGCCGATCACCTACGGCGTGCTGTCCTGCTTCACCGGCCGGCTGGCGAGCCTGGGCCAGGCTATGCTGCAGGGCGCCAAGGTGGCGGAGAGCGAGATCAACACGGCGGGCGGTGTGCTCGGCCACAAGGTACAGCTGGTCACCGGTGACACCAGCTGCGATGTCGCCGACGGTGTCACCGCCACCAACCAGATGCTGACCAAGAACGTCAGTGGCGTGATCGGGCCGGAGACGCAGGAGATCAACGGCGTCGAGCCCATCCTGGACTCCCGGCACATCGTGGACGAGTTCCAGGGCGGCGACACCGCCCGCGACCACCAGACCGACATCTACTTCTTCCGGGACAGCCCGTCCGACTCCCAGCTGGGCGTGGCGATGGCGCTGTACGGGCACACCAAGGGCTACACCAAGGCCGTCATGCTGTTCTACTCGGACCCGGCAGCGCAGACCTTCCTCAAGCCGGTGTCGCAGACCTTCACCAAGCTGGGCGGCACCATCGTCAAGACCATCATCGTGACCCCGGACCAGACCTCCTACCTGAGCCAGGTCCGGGAAGCGATCGCCGCCCACCCGCAGGTGATCTTCACCCAGGAGGACCCGCCCACGGCGGCCGTGCTGTTCCGTGAGTTCAAGCAGCTTGGCGGCGGGTCGATCCCGTGGATCGGGACCGACGTCACCAGCGGCAGCGACTACCTGAAGGCGATCGGCTACCCGACCGCGCACGCGGTGCTGACCTCGATCTACGGGACCTCGATCACCGGCAGCGCGAACAGCGCGTTCATCAGCCTGTTCAACCAGCTCTACCCGAGCCAGAAGACGGCCGGCCCGCTGGCCAACGCCAACTACGCCTACGACGCGGTCATCTCGCTGGCGCTGGCCAACGCCTACGCCAAGACCACCAACGGCACCACGGTCGCGCACGACATGAGCAAGGTGACCAACCCGCCGGGCACCCCGTGCTACACCTACGCGACCTGCCTGCGGCTGATCAAGGCGGGCACGAAGATCAATTACGAGGGGGCCAGTGGCAGCCTCGACTACAACAAGTACAACAACACCTTCGGCCCCTACGGCGCCTTCGTGGCCAGCCTGTCGGGCATCGAGCAGCCAGTGGCCGTGATGTCAGCGACCCAGCTGGCGGCGGCCACGCCGTAATCGCGGCTGGGGTCCTGGCCTGCCGCCCCCGGTCCGACGGGCGGCAGGCCAGGACCGGCCGTCCGACACGGCGCTCAGGCGGGGAAGCGCGACAGCGGGAACCAGGAAGGATGCGATGGCGGGCCCACTGGCCGGAGTGCATGTGCTCGACCTGGCCCGGGTCCTCGCCGGGCCTTATGCGGCGATGCTGCTCGGTGACCTCGGCGCCGAGGTGATCAAGGTGGAACGGCCCGGCGCGGGCGACGACACGCGGCACTGGGGGCCGCCCTTCGTGCCAGCCGGCGACGGTGCCGAGAGCACCTACTTCCTCTCCATCAACCGCGGCAAGCGGAGCGTGGCCATCGACCTGAAGGACACGGCTGAGGACGGGTTCGTGGCGGCCCTGGTGCGCTGGGCAGATGTGCTGATCGAGAACTTCCGCCCAGGGGTGATGGACCGGCTCGGGCTGGGCGACGCCCGGCTGGCGGAGCTGAACCCGCGGCTGATCCGGCTGTCCATCAGCGGCTTCGGAGATAACGGCCCGGACCGGGACCGGGTCGGGTACGACCAGATCCTGCAGGCCGAGGGCGGCGTGATGAGCCTGACCGGGACCGCGGCCAGCCGGGCAGTCAAGGTGGGGGTCCCGATCGCCGACGTCAGCGCCGCCCTGTTTGGCGTCATCGGTGTGCTCGGCGCTCTGCTCGAGCGGGAGCACAGCGGGCTCGGCCAGCGGGTATCCACCTCCCTGCTGGCCGGGCAGACCGGCATTCACACTTTCCAGGCGACCAGGTACCTGGTGGCCGGGCAGGTGCCGGGGCTGTCCGGCAACCATCACCCGACCGTCGCCCCGTACGGGGTGTTCGACGCCGCGGACGGCCCGCTGGTCCTGGCCGTCGGCAACGAGGACATCTGGCGGCGGTTCGCCCCGCTGGCCGGGCTCGACCCGGCCGACACCCGGTTCGCCACGAATGCGTCGCGGCTGGGCAACCTGGCCGAGCTGGAGCAGATTCTGAACGCGGTGCTCGGGCAGCACCCGGTGGCGGACTGGCTGCCCCGGCTGCGGCAGGCCGGGGTGCCGGCCGGCGAGCTGAAGACGCTCGACCGGGTGTATGGGAGCGACCAGGCGTCGGCCGAGGGCCTGGTCTGGGAGGTGGATCATCCCCGGCTCGGCCGCATCAGACTGCCAGGCCATCCGGTGCACTTCAGCCGCACCGGGGTGACGCCCGGGCTGCCGCCGCCGCTGCTGGGCGAGCACACCGACGAGCTGCGCGCCAGGCTGCTCAGGCCCGGCCAGGCTGATGGCCACTGACCCACCGCTGTACGCCGAGGTTGCCGACCCCGGCAGCCTGCGGCCCTTCGGTGCGGAGGCCGAGGCCGGGAACCCGGCCGGCTGGCCCGGCTACCCGGATCAGCTCCGCCGGGCCAGGCAGGCGACCGGCGCCCCGCAGGCGGTGACCACCGGCCTGGCCACCGTCGGCGGCCAGCCCTGCGTGCTGGCCGGTTTCGAGTTCGGATTCCTCGGCGGCTCGATCGGCACAGCCGAAGGCGCCCGGATCGCCGAGGCCTTCGCGGTGGCCGCCGCCCGGCGGCTGCCGATGGTCAGCGTAGCCGCGTCCGGCGGCACCCGGATGCAGGAGGGAACGGTCGCACTGGCGCAGATGCAGACCGCGGCCGCGGCGGTGGTGCAGGCCCGGCGGGCGGGCATCCCGCACATCGCGGTCGCCGGTGACCCCACCACCGGCGGCGTGTGGTCCTCCCTGATCGCCAGCGCGGACCTGGTATTCAGCGTGCCCCGGGCGCGGGTGAGTTTCTCCGGATCCCGCACCCGCCCGGCGGGCGCCGACCCAGCCGCCAGGGAGTTCCTTGCCGACGGCCAGTGGGCCCATGGCTGCGTCGATCTGCTGCTGCACCAGCCAGAACTGCGGGCCGGGGTGGCCGCCGCCGCCCGGCTGCTGGCACCGGCGCCCGGTCACGGCCCGCCGCGGCCCGCGCCGGTGCCCACGCGGCCGGACGGGCCTGCTCGGCCGCCGGCTGACCCCCCGTCGGCCACTGGTGCCTGGGCGCATGTCAGCGCCGCCCGGCAGCGCGGCCCGGCGCGGGCGGACCGGTGGCTGGCTAGTTACTTCGGGCCGACCGTGGAGATCCGGGGCGACCGCTGCGGCGGGGTGGATCCCGGAATCCGGTGCGGGTTCGGCAGCCATGACGGCACCACCATCGCCTACATCGCACAGACCGGGCAGCGGACCAGGCCGGCCGGGTTCCGGACCGCGGCCCGGCTGCTCGGGCTGGCATCCCGGCTCCGGCGGCCGGTGCTCACCCTCATCGACACCCCGGGAGCCGCGGCAGCCCCTGCCGACGAGGCGGCCGGACTGGGGGCGGCCATCGCCGAACTTTTCGCCGCGATGGCGGCCAGCGAGGTCCCGGTCACGTCGGTGGTCATCGGCGAGGGTGTCTCAGGCGGTGCGCTCGCGCTGGCCGCGCCGGGCAACCTCTGGATCGCCCGTGACGCTTACCTGGCGGTCACCGCCCCGGAACTGGCCGCCGCGATACTCAAGCTGGGCAGCGGTGAGGTGCCGGAGGTCGCCGGCCGGCTCAGGCTCATGCCGGCCGACCTGCTCGGCCAGGGTCTGGTCCGCGGCATCATCTAGCCGCCGCAGTGACAGGGTGGCCGCAACCACGCGCATAGCACGTCATGGCTGCGGCCACCATGACCTACCGCACGGGGGGACCGAGGCAGGCGAGGGCAGCGGTGACGCCGCCGCGGGCGATCGGCACGCCGGCCGCGTCCAGCCCCATCTCCACCCCACACAGCGCCCCGGCCAGGGTGAGGTCGTTGAGGTCCCCCAGATGGCCGATGCGGAACGCCCGCCCGGCCAGCCGCCCGAGCCCGGCGCCGAGCGACATGTCATACCGGTCCAGGATCAGCGCGCGCACCTGATCCGCGTCGTGCCCGTCCGGCACCAGCACGCCGGTGAGGGTACTGGAGTAGGCGGCCGGGTCCTGGCAGACGATGTCCAGCCCCCAGCCGCGGACCGCCCGCCGGGTCGCTTCCGCGTGCCGGGCGTGCCGGGCGTGCACGGCGGGCAGGCCTTCCTCAGCCAGCATGGCCAGCGCCTCCCGCAGCCCGAACAGCAGGTTGGTGGCGGGCGTGTACGGGAACATGCCGGTTCCGGCCGCGGCGAGCACCGGCGGCCAGTCCCAGTAGCTGCGGGGCAGCCGTGCCTGCCGGTTCGCTTCCAGCGCCTTGCCGCTGACCGCGTTCACGCCCAGGCCGGGCGGCAGCATCATGCCCTTCTGGGAGCACCAGATGGTGACGTCCACCCCCCACTCGTCGTGCCGGTAGTCGACGGAGCCGAGCGAGGAGATGGTATCCACCAGCAGCAGCGCGGGATGGCCGGCGCTGTCCAGCGCGGCCCGGACCGGCGGGATGTGGCTGGCGCAGCCGGTGGACGTCTCGTTATGGACAACCGCTACCGCCTTGATCTGGTGCCCGCGGTCGGCGGCCAGTTTCTCGTGCACCTGCCGGGGGTCCACGCCGTGCCGCCAGTCACCCGGCACCAGATCCACGTCCAGGCCGAGACGGGCCGCCATCTGCGCCCACAGGCTGGCGAAATGCCCGGTCTCAAAGGCGAGCACCCGGTCGCCCGGGGACAGCGTATTCACCAGCGCCGCTTCCCAGGCGCCGGTGCCGGACGACGGGTAGAGCGCGACCGGCCCGGTGGTCCCGCACAGCCAGGCCAGCCCGGCCAGCACCTGCCGGGCCAGCCCGGCGAATTCCGGGCCACGGTGGTCGATGGTAGGTGCGGCCATCGCCCGCAGCACCCGGTCCGGCACGTTGGTGGGACCGGGAATCTGGAGGAAATGCCGCCCGCTCTGGTAGGTCATGTACATGTCCTCTCGCAATGCCACCAGGCCGCCGGCGGACGATGCGGCACTAGCGGAGGCGCTGCGCCGCGTGGTCGGCGGTGAGGTCCGGTTCGACAAGTACAGCAGGCAGCTGTTCGCCCGCGACGCGAGCATGTATGCGATCGAGCCGGTCGGCGTGGTGTTCCCGCGCGACGCCGACGACGTGGTGGCGGTGGTGCAGACGGCCGCCCAGTTCAGCGTCCCGGTGCTGCCCCGCGGCGCGGGCACCAGCCTGGCCGGGCAGGCCGTTGGCCAGGCGATCGTCATGGACCTGTCCCGGCACCTGCGCACGATCCTCGATATCGATGCCGAACGGCTGGCCGCCCGGGTGCAGCCCGGGGTGGTGCAGGAGCAGCTGAACCTGGCCGCCGCGGCGCACGGGCTGATGTTCGGGCCGGACACTTCCACCCGGAACCGGGCCACACTCGGCGGGATGATCGGCAATAACTCGGCTGGCAGCCAATCGGTCCGGTACGGCATGACGATCGACCACGTGCTCGCGCTGGAGGTGGTGCTGTCCGACGGCAGCCGGGCCCGGCTCGCCCCGCTGACACAGGCGGAACTGGCCCGCCAGGCCGCCGCGCCGACGCTGCACGGCGTGATCTGCCGGGAGCTGCCCGCGCTGGTGGCGCGCAGCGCCGGTGCCATCGCTACCGGATATCCCCGGTTCTGGCGGCAGTCTGGCGGCTACCGGCTGGACCGGCTGGCGGGCCGGGACGGGCTGGATCTGGCGGCGTTCGTGACCGGCTCGGAGGGCACGCTGGTCACCGTGGTGGAGGCGGCCGTGGCACTGGTGCCGGCGCCGCAGCACCGGGTGATCGCGGTTGGGCATTTCACGTCGGTGCAGGCGGCGATCGAGGCCACCGGGGACGCACTGGCCGGCCAGCCGCTGGCAGTGGAGCTGATCGACCGGACCATCCTGCAACTGTCCCGGCAGAAGCTGGAGTACCGGGAACTCGGCTCGATCCTGCACGGCGACCCGGCAGCGCTGCTGTTCGTCACGTTCACCGGCGGCACCGAGGCCGAAGCCATTGCCGCACTCGACCGGCTGGACCGCCGCTGGCAGGCGCATCGCCACGGCTACCACACACTCCGGGCCGTGCGGCCCGCGGACCAGGCGGCCCTGCTGAAGGTCCGGGAGGCCGGGCTGGGGCTGCTGATGGCGGCGAGCAGTGGCACCCGCCGCCCGCTCGCCTTCGTCGAGGACACCGCCGTCGAGCCGGCCAGGCTGGCCGCCTACACCCGCCGGTTCCGGTCCATCCTGGACGCACACGGCCTCACCGCCGGCTTCTACGGCCACTGCTCGGTCGGCTGCCTGCACATCCGGCCGTTCGTGGACCTCACCGCGCCGGGCCAGCGGGAGGTGATGCGGGCCGTCGCGGAGGAGGTGAGCGAGCTGGTGCTCGAGTTCGGCGGGGTCAACTCCAGCGAGCACGGCGACGGGCTCGCCCGGAGCGAGTTCAACCGGCGGATCTTCGGCAACGGCCTGTACGGCGCGATGCAGGAGGTCAAGCGGCTGTTCGACCCAGCCGGCCGGATGAACCCCGGCAAAATCGTGGACGCCCCGCCAATGACCGACAACCTGCGCGATCTCGCGCAGCCGGCACCGCCGCCGCTGGCGACCCGGCTCAGCTTCGCCACTCCCGGCGGGATGCGCGGGGCAGCCGACCGGTGCATGAACATCGGCGTCTGCCGCAAGACGGCGACCGGGGTGATGTGCCCGTCCTACATGGCCACCCGGGACGAGGAGCACTCAACCCGGGGCCGGGCGAACGCGCTGCTGCATGCGCTGTCCCTGCCCGACCCCGCGGCCGCGCTGGGCAGTGAACGGCTGCACGGCATCCTCGACCTGTGCCTGGAATGCAAGGCCTGCCAGAGCGAATGCCCGCTCGGGGTGGACATGGCGGCGCTGAAGACGGAAACCCTCGCGGCCTACTACGACCAGCACGGGGTGCCGCTCCGCGCGCGCCTGTTCGGGTCGATCCGGGCGCTGAACCGGCTGGGCTCGGCAGCCGCGCCGGTGGCGAACCTGGCCGGGCGCTGGCGGCCAGCCAGGCGCGCCGCGGAGCGCTGGCCCGGGATCAGCGCCGAGCGGCCGCTGCCGGTCTTCCAGCGGCCGGACCTGCGGCGCTGGTTTGGCCGCCGCCAGCCCCCGGCAGGCCTGGCCAGTCAGGGTGAACTGGTCTTTCTCGCCGATTCGTTCACCACGTTCACCGAGCCGTCGGTCGGCCGGGCGGCCATCGAGCTGCTGGAACGGGCGGGCTGGCAGGTCCGGCTGGAATCGGCCGGCTGCTGCGGCCGGGCCAGCCTGTCCAAAGGGCTGGTTGATCAGGCCCGCCGGATGGCCACGGCGATGGTGTCACGGCTGGCCGGGGCAGCCGCCCAAGGGCTGCCCATCGTCGCCGCGGAGCCGTCCTGCCTGCTCACGCTGCGCGATGAATACCGGTCGCTGCTACCCGCCGGCCCGGACGCGCAGGCGGTAGCGGACGCGACCCGGCTGCCGGAGGAACTGCTGCTGAGCGCGGTGCAGGCCGGGCGGCTGGTGCTGCCCGCCAGTAGCGGCATCAGTGGCCACCGGATCCTGCTGCACGGCCACTGCCACCAGAAGGCGCTGGCCGGCACCGCCGCCACAGTTGGCCTGCTGCGGGCCATCCCCGGCGCCGAGGTGACCGAGGTGGATGCCGGCTGCTGCGGTATGGCGGGCTCATTCGGCTACGAGGCCGAGCACTACCGCCTGTCCATGCGCATCGGCGAGCTGCGGCTGTTCCCGGCCATCCGGGCCGAGTCACCAGACACGATCCTGGCCGCTACCGGGGTGTCCTGCCGCCAGCAGATTGAGCACGGCACCGGCCGGGCCGCCCGCCACCCGCTGGAGATCGTCCGCGAGGCCCTTGGCTGAGGCGGCGGATAGCTGCCGGGCTCGTCAGTTATGCCCGGTTTCCTGCGCGGACTTCGCGTCGGCTTCGATTTCGGCGGTGTCGGCCTTGAGCTCCCTGGCTTCCACCTTGCGCGCCCTCTTCATCGCGCGCTCGATCTTCGCCCCCATGTCGGACACCCCGACCACGACCAGACCGGCCTGCCCCGCGTCCAGTTCCTCACCCAGTTCTTTCAGGTCGTGGCGGCTCATCCCGGCTGCCGCGTGACCGGCCAGCGCGCCGAGAATCGCCCCGCCGCCGGTAGTGGCCACAAGCAGGCCGCCGCCGATGGCGGCGAATGGGAAGAGGGCCACGACCAGGCCGGTGGCCAGGCCCACCCCGGCCCCGAGCACGCCGCCCACCCGCGTCGGTGTCTCATGCTTCTTCGTTATCTTGACTTTCCCGTCCGGCCGGTGCTCGACCACGGCGGCGTCATAGGCGTCGATCAGGCCCTCTTTGGTGTGCAGATCCTTGATGAACTGGTAATCGGCGTCTGCGTCCGCGGGGCTGTCATATACGCCGACAAACGCGATGAAGGTGTCGACTGCCATGGCAGTGCTCCTGGCTCTGGATGGTCGCGTGAGTAACCGGACGATACGGCCTGCCCACGCCAGCCTGGATCACCCATCGGGGGTGAAGCTGCCTGCTACCGGGCTGGGCGCTGGGCCAGCACCTCTGCCAGGAAGGCCCGGGCGGCCAGAAACGACCGCTGGTCAGCATGCGCATGGTAGGCGACCCCCGGTGTTGCGCCCGGCATCACGTGCTCATGCGTGAAGCCATGCATCGCGCCGCCGTACATGATCAGCTGCCAGTCCGCCTGCGCATTGTCCATCTCTTCGGTGAAGTGCACCACATCCGTCATCGGCACGTGCGGGTCAAGTGCGCCGTGACAGACCAGCACGCCTGCCTTGATCGCGCCACGCTCGGCCGGCCTGGTGGTGGCCAGGCTGCCGTGCATGCTGACCACACCGCGCAGGTCGGCCCCGCCTCGGGCGAGCGTGAGGACGGCCAGCCCGCCAAAGCAGAATCCGACCGCAGCGAACGGGCCGCCGGCCTCGGGGCAGGCGGCCAGCGCAGCCAGCCCGGCCCCGGCACGCTGCGCCAGCCGCGGTGGATCGTCGCGCAGGCCCAGCAGGCACGCCATCACGCGTTCCCGGTCGCCAGCCACCTCCGCCCCGAACATGTCACCCGCCAGGACCGCATAACCGTGCGCGGCGTACCGCTGTGCCTGGCCCCTGGCGTGGTCATCGAGGCCGGCCCCGCCGTGCACGAGCAGCAGCCCAGGCTGCGGCCGCCCAGCGCCATCGTCCCAGGCCAGAACTCCGGTAAGGGCCGTGTCCTGGTCGTGATAGGTGACACTGCGGGTCGCAATGGCCATGGCTGGTCCTCCTGCCGGGTGGCGGCCAGCCTCTCGGCCGGCCGGCCCTAGCGAGCGTACGGCCAGTTCACCCGGCATACCCGGGCCGGCCCCAGCGCCGCGGCAGCGGCCGGATGGGCGAAGATGGGCTGGTGGGCGTCATCCAGTTCCGGACTCAGCTGCAGGCCCGTGGCCCGGCCGCCGCCGTGATTCTCGACGATGATCAGGTTGCCACCGTCGGCGAGGGTGCCAAGCGGTTCCCCGTGCTGGCGACCGTGAACGGCTACTCGTGGCGGACGAGCGTCGCCCACATGGGCGGCGAGTTCATGCTGGGCCTGAACCGGGAAGTGCGGGCGGGCGCCGGCGTGGCCGCGGGTGACGAGGTGGACGTGACCGTCGAACTCGATCTGGCGCCCCGTGAGGTCGAGGTGCCCGCGGCGCTCGCGGCAGCCCTGGCCACCGACCGGCAGGCCCGGGAATCGTTCGAGCGGATGGCGTTCACCCACCGCAAGGAGTACGCCCGGTGGGTGGCAGAGGCCAAGAAGGAGGACACCCGGCAGCGGCGCGCCGAGCAGGCCCTGGAGATGATCCGGGCCGGGCGGACCCGTTCCTGAGCCCGGTGGGCTACCGTGAGGGCTAGCCAGAACCCTCGGCTGCCAGGGCGAAGGCGAGCAGCGAGATGGCCGAATAATCCAGTGCCGGTTCCACCGACGGCCAGCTGACCACGTTGTCCTCGTAGCCAGCCGCGGCGGAGTTGAACAGCCGATAGCTGCCCGTGTGGCAGGCCCGCATCCCGGTGACGGTGCCCAGCCCGGCGAAGTTGCCCGGGCTGCTGGGTCCGTCCACCACGGCGCCCAGCTGGATGGTGCCCGTGCCGGACAGCGAGCCGGCCAGGTTGGCGATCTCGCTCTGCATGCAGTGCGGGAAGGTGCTGCCCGCCCCCACCACGAACGAGCTGCCCCACGGGTTGGCCCCGAGCGCGTAGTCCAGCTGCTGCTGACCGAACCCACCGAAGCTGCCCCCGCCGCCGTAGCTGGCCAGCAGCGCGCTGGTCACGTACAGGCCAAACGCGTGCGGGGTGGCGTCACTGCTGCCCAGGCCGGTGCCGAGCGCGAAAGGATCACCGTGGGCCCAGTGCTCACCCAGCCGCATTTGGGCGGCCAGGTCGGCGACCAGCGTGCCCGCAGGCATGACCGACGTGCCGCCAGGGCCGCGCATCGCCCGCAGCAGTTCCGTCTCACCGATCGCGCCGGTGTCGTACAGGTTCAGCGTGTCACCACCGGCGGGGTGCCCCTGCGCGATGTATGCCTTCGCCCAGCCCGCCGCGGTGGCCAGCCCGGCCCGCACCGCAGTGGCGGGCCCGCCCAGCGCCTCCTGGGCCAGTGCGATCTCCGCCGCGCCCCACAGCATGTCGCTGCGCCACTCACTGCCCGGGTAATAGTCGTGCGGGAACGTGGTCACGATCGCGCCAACATGGCTGGTCTGCGCCATCGCGTAGATCCCGCGGGCCAGTCCCAGCAGGTACTGGGCGCGGGCGCGGTCGCGCCCGGCCGCGAGCTGGGCACCCAGCGCGAAATCGGCGGCCATCCGCCCGGCGAGATCGGGGCTGATCAGCGAGCCGGGCGGCGCCGCCTCGAACACCGGCCGGTACTTGACGAAGTAGGCGCTGGCGCCCGGATGGCTACCGGGCTGGACGTCCATCCGGTCCTCGGCCTGGGGCAAGAACCAGAAGTTGTAGTCGCCCTGGATCGTGTTGCTGGCGTTGCCGTTGCCGATCCCGGCCTGGATGTAGAGCACCTTGCGGGCCGGATTCCAGAGCTTCTGCAGCCAGCTGAGGCCAAAGCCCGCCTCTGGCGCCAGCGACGGGTACTGGCCGGCGGTGTCGCGGGCGGCGAGCAGCATCAGCCCGTCGGTGTAGCTGGCGGTGTAGGCGAACTTCTCGTAGCCGCCACCGGCGTCGAACCAGCCGCCAGACACGTCCACCGGGCCGCCGATCCGGTGCAGGGAACCGAGCAGGTTGTCGTTGCTGTCGTAGCGGGGGTCCTGGTAGATGTACGCACGCTCGTCGGTCAGGTTGGCCGGCTGCCGGCCAAGCACTGAGCTCACGACGTCGGAGCCATCCCGCTCGGAGGTGAAGTAGGCCACGGCGTTGCCCACCAGCCGGTGATACAGCGCAGCGGGGGAGGCGATCACAAACGGCGGCGAGATGGCAGTGGCACCGGCGGCGCGGACCGTGATCCGGTAGCGGCCCGGCCGTGCCAGCCCGCCGAACGCAAGCGAGTACACCGCCGGGTAGTGGGCGTTCCAGGCGCCCAGGCCGGCACCGGAGCGGCCGCGGAATACCACGCCCTGGCCACCGGCAATGGTGAAGGCGACGGCGCCCGGTACCCGCGCTGGCAGCATGAGGTAGGCCAGCTTCGGGCCGCCGGCCGGGTATCCCACCTGGTTTACCCGGATTTCCGGCGCGGCCACTGACGGGGCAGTCGGCCGGGCCGTGGGCGCCGGTGCCGACGTGGGACTGGTGCAGGCGAGCGGCAGCAGGCCGGCCGCGGTGGCGATCACAGTTGCGGCGAGCGCGCGGCGCTGTGTGCGTCTCATAACCCGGTCCGTTCTGCATAGGCTGCCCGCAGCCGGCGTTCCGCTTCGGCCCCCGCCTCGAGATGGTCGAGCCCCATCAGCGCCGCCCCGGCCACCGGCGGGACGTCGGTGATGCGCACCTCCGCGCGGGGGGCGGTGGCAGTGATCGAGTCGATGGTGCGGGCGGTCAGCAGCGGGTCACGGGCGGCCAGGATGCCGCCGCCCAGCACCACGGGCGTGGCCAGCCCGGTCAGGTCCAGCCGGCGCATGACGGTCAGCACCATCGCGCAGATCTCATCCGCCTGCCGCCGCACCAGCCGCGTCGCGACCTCATCGCCGTCACTGCCGAGCGCGAGCACGAGCGGCGCCAGCCCGCGCAGCGACTCCTTGTCGATAGTGCCGAGATGGATGCCGGCGGCCACCTCCTGCACCGACCCGGCGCGGTAATGGGCGGCCACCGCACCGGCCAGCGCCGTCTGCGGGCCGCGGCCATCCTCGGCCCGTATCGCCCACCACAGCGCGGCCCGCCCCAGCCCGTTCCCGCCGCCCCAGTCGCCGGTGATGCTGCCCAGGGCCAGGAACCCCGTCGTCCGCCCGTCCGGGGCCACGCCGACGCAGTTGATGCCGGCCCCGCAGACGGCGCCAACCCCCCACCGCGGCTGGCCGGGGGCAGCGGGGCACGCTGTCAGCCCTGCCCGCAGCACCGCGAACGTGTCGTTCACGAGCGTCGTCGTCTCGCTCCAGCCCTGCGCGCGCAACGCCACCGCCAGCGTTTCCTGCTCCTGCGGCAGGTCGGCGTTGGCCACGCAGGCACAAAGGTGGCGGGCCACGGGGAGCCCTGCCAGCCCGGCCTGCTGCTGGGCCTGGCCGATCAAGGCGGTGAGCAGGGGGAGGGTCACATCCAGGCTGGCCGCATTGGCCATGCCCGGCCCGCGGGCACTGGCGAGCAGGGTGCCGTCGGCGGCCACCAGCGCCAGGTCACTCTTGCTGTTCCCGCCATCGATGGCAACAACTGCGGGCAGCGGGGCGCTCACCGGCTGCTGCCCACCTGCTCGGCCCACGGCAGGTACTGTGCGTTCTCGGCGATGAGGCGGTCGGCGAGCCGGGCGGCCAGGTCGTACTGGCCGATGAGCGGATGGGCGAGCAGCGCGATCATGACCCGGTGCCGCCCGCCGCTGACGGCCGCCTCGACGGCCAGCTCCTCGTAGGCCGACACGTGCGCGACCAGGCCCCGCAGCAGCGGGCTGAGCGGGGCCAGCCGCGGCCGGAGCGGCCCGTCCGCGCTGATTACCGCGGGCACCTCGATCACCGCGTCGCCCGGCAGGAACGAGAAGGTGCCCGCGTTCCGCATGTTGACCACCTGCACGTCACGCCGGTCGCCGACCAGCGAGGCCAGCAGCGCCACTGCGGCCTCGGAGTAGTAGGCGCCGCCGCGCTCGCCGAGCAGGGCGGGCTTGTGATCGAGCGACGGGTCGGCATACATGGCCAGCAGGTCCCGCTCGATCTGGGCAACCGTCTCCGCCCGGGTAGGCCGGCCCCGCGACTCCGCCACGACCTGGTCGTGGGCATAGAAGTAACGCAGGTAGTAGGACGGGATCACGCCCAGGTCATGCAGGACGGCCGACGGCAGCTCGATATCGGCCGCGATCTGCTCGCCGTGCGCGGCGACCAGTTCCGGGAGCCGGTCGGTCCCGTCCACCAGCACCGCCCGTTCCCAGGTCAGGTGGTTCAGCCCGGCGTGGTCGAGCGACACCTGCTCGGGCGCCACCCCGAGCAGGGCCGCGAACATCCGCTGGAAACCGATCGCCACGTTGCACAGGCCGACCGCGCGGTGCCCGGCGTCCAGCAGCGCCCGGGTGACAATCCCGACCGGGTTGGTGAAGTCGATGATCCAGGCGTCCGGAACAGCCCGCTGGCGCGCCCGTTCGGCGATCTCGAGCACGACCGGGACGGTGCGCACCGCCTTGGCGAGCCCGCCGGCCCCGGTGGTCTCCTGGCCGACGCAGCCGTACTCAAGTGGCCAGGTCTCGTCGCGCTGCCTGGCCGCCTGGCCGCCGACCCGCAGCTGCAGCAGCACGGCCCCGGCGCCGTCCAGCCCGTCATCGATGCTGCTGGTCCACCGCAGCCGGCCGGGATGTCCGTACGCCCGCATGATCCGGGCCGAGAACGGCCCGACCAGCCCCAGCCGGGCCTCATCCGGGTCGACCAGCACCAGCTCCTCGACCTTGATCTCACCAGCCAGCCGGGCGATGCCCTCCACGAGCTCGGGGGTGTAGGTGGACCCGCCGCCGATGACCGCCAGCTTCATCCGAACGCTCGCAGCGGCTCATCGGCCGTGGCCACGTGGCAGGCGGCCTGGTGGCCCGGCATCAGCAGCCGGAGCTCGGGCGTGACCTGGCTGCATTCGTCGATGGCGAGCGGGCACCGCCACCGGAACCGGCAGCCGGGCGTGGGGTCGATCACCCGCGGCGGCTCGCCCATGTCGGTCTCCTCGGAGACGTGGAGTTCGGCCCGGGGGTCGGGGACGGCGGACAGCAGCAGCTGCGTGTACGGGTGCCGGGGGCGGGCGAGTACCTCCTCGACCGGCCCCGCTTCCGCGATGTGGCCCGCGTACATCACGATCAGCCGGTCCGCCACGTACCGGGCGCTGGCGATGTCGTGGGTGATGTACAGGACGGACACGCCCAGCTTGTCGCGCAGCCCGGCCATCACGTTGAGCAGGCCGATCCGGATGGACACGTCCAGCATGGAGACGGGCTCGTCGGCCAGGATCAGCTTGGGCCGTAGCGACAGGGCCTGCGCGAAGCCGAGCCGCTGCCGCTGGCCGCCGCTCAGCTCGTACGGGTAACGCTGCATGATCTCGGCTGCCGGGGACAGCCCCACCGCCTCCAGCGCGCGTTCCGCCTCCTCATGCCGCTGCTGGCGGGACAGTTCCGGCCGGTGCAGGGCGAGTGCGCGGAGGATGCCGTGGGAGGCCCGGTACACCGGGTTGGTAACGCTGAACGGGTCCTGGAAGACCATGGGCACGTCGCCCCGGTACTGCAGCAGGTCCTTGCGAGAGCGGATCGACGACAGCGGCCGGCCGCCGAAGTAGATCTCACCGCTGGTGGGCTTGTAGAGCTTGGCCAGCAGGCGGGCGATGGTGCTCTTGCCGCTGCCGCTCTCGCCCGCCAGCGCGACGATCTCGCGGGCGCCGATGGCCAGGCTGACGTCGTCGACTGCGTGCAGGGTGCGGCGGGACAGCGCGCTCCCGATCTTGAAATGCCTGGTCAGCCGCTCGGTCCGCAACAGTGGCTCGGCTGCGATCTCAGTCACCGCCGGCCTTCCCGTCTGCCCCCGCTGCGTAGAGCAGGCACCGCACCAGTTCGTCCTGCACCGGATACAGGTCCGGGTTGATCTCCCGGCAGGCAGGCATGACCTGGGGGCAGCGCGGCGCGAACCAGCAGCCGTGCTGCCGCTGGGACAGGTCCGGCGGCCGGCCGGGGATGCCGGTCAGCGGGACCCGCTCGCCTTTGATCGAGGGAAATGCCTCCATCAGGCCGATGCTGTAGGGGTGCCGTGGGGTGTCGAAGAGGTCCCTAGTGGTGCCCCATTCGGCGACCTGGCCGGCGTACATCACCATGAGCCGCTCCGAGAAGTGGCTGACCAGTGACATGTCATGGGTGACGAAGACCACCGCGAAACCTAGTTCGGCCTGCAGCTTCTTGATGTGCACCATCAGCGAGCGCTGCGCCACCACGTCGAGCGCCGACGTGGGCTCGTCCATGATGACCAGGTCCGGCGCAAACAGCAGTGCCATCGCGATCATGGATCGCTGCCGCATGCCGCCCGACAGCTGATGCGGGTAGCTCTTCAGATGCACCGGGTCGATGCCGACCATGCGGAGCACGTCCGCCGACCGGGTGGCGATCTCGTCTGCCGAGGTCACCCCGTGCGCCTTCATCGCGTCCTTGAGCTGCGCCCCGACCGACTTGACCGGGTTGAGCGCGTTCATCGCGCTCTGCATCACGACCGACAGGTTCCGCCAGCGGATTGCCGCCAGCTGGTCGTCGGTCAGGCCGACCATGCTCTCGCCCCGGAAGGTCACACTGCCGCCGATGATCGCCGCGGCCGGGACGAGCAGCTGGGCGATGGCGAACAGCAGGGTGGACTTGCCGCAGCCCGACTCGCCCACGATTCCCAGGAACTCGCCCGGGTACAGCTCGAAGCTCACCCGGTCGACGGCGAGCACCGCGCCGCGGTCCATCGCGTAGGCGACCGACAGGTCGCGGACGTCGAGGATGGGCCCGGCCTGGCTGCGGGACGGGGACGGCTGGGGATCGGCGTCAGTCCGCACGCTTGCCACGGGTCCTCCGCACCGGCCGCAGGGCCGGGTTCCCAACTTCGTCGAACGCGTAGTTGAGCAGGGCGAACGCGGCCCCCAGCGCGGCTATGCAGGCGCCAGGAGCGATGGCCCACATCGGCTGGCCAGTCTGCAGCGCCGCGTTGTTCTCCGCCCAGTACAGCATCGTGCCCCAGCCCACCGTGTTGGGGTCGCCGAGGCCGATGAACTGCAGGCTGGAAGCGAACAGCACCGCGTACAGCGCGTTGGTCAGGAAGCACGCCACCAGCAGTGAGGTCATGGTGGGGATGACCTCCACCACGATGACGTAAAGCTGGCGCTCGCCGCGCACCCGCGCCGCCGCCAGGAAGTCCCGGTTGCGCAGCGAGAGCGCCTGCGAGCGGAGCTGCCGCGCGGTGTAGGACCAGCTGGTGACCGTGATGACCAGGATGAGCACGATCGTGCTCCCGCCGTGCAGATAGGCGGCGATGATGATCAGCAGCGGGAACAGCGGGATGACCAGCAGCACGTCGGTGACCAGGTTGAGGGAGCCGTCCCAGAGCCCGCCGAGATAGGCGGCGCCAACGCCGACCAGGACCGCGATCGTGGTGCAGGCCAGGCCGGCCACGAACGCGATGATCAGCACGTTCCTGGTGCCCCAGATCACCTGGGCGAACATGTCCTGCCCGTACGCGGTGGTACCGAGCAGGTGGGCGGTCGACAGCCCCAGCCGCGGGGCGTAGGCGTCCTGGGTCGGGCTGTCCCGGGCGATCAGGCCCGGGAAGAGCCCAACCAGGATGAAGATCAGCAGCAGCACCGCGCCCGTGGTCGCCTTGCGGTTGGACCGCACCGCGTGGGCTATCCGGCCCAGCGCCCGCGTAGCGGGCGGCGCTACGTACCGTCCGCCGACCGGCCCACCCAGGGCGGGCTGCTGGGCGTCCGGCCCGGGCGGCCCGGGCGTGGTGGTGGCGACTCCGGAGATGGGCATGGACATGGCGCTACCCCGCCGCCCTGGTGCGCGGGTCAAGGATCGCGGTAGCGATGTCGGCGAGCAGGATCGCCACCAGCACCGCGACGGTGATGAGCAGGAACAGGGCCTGCATCAGCGGGAAGTCCTCGCCCGACACCGCCTGCAGCAGCATGTAACCGACACCGGGGTAGTTGAACACGTACTCGATCAGGATGGCGCCGCTGACCACGAACCCGAGTGACATGGCGAAGCCGGTCAGGTTGGGCAGGATGGCGTTCCGCGCCGCGTAGTCGAACATGATGCGCCGGCCCGGCAGCCCCTTCGCCCGTGCCATCCGCACGTAATCCTCGGCCAGGGTGGTGATCATCGCGTTGCGCATGGTCAGGATCCAGGTCCCGATGGTGGTGATCAGCAGCGCGGCGGCCGGGAGCATGGCGTGCGAGAGGACGTCGCCCAGGTAGGACGGGGACAGGGACGGGGTGTCGCCCGCGACGTTGTAGCCGCCGATGTAGGGCAGCCAGTGCAGGCTGATCCCGAAGATCAGCACCAGCACCATCGCCATCCAGAAGTAGGGGACCGCGGAGGCGATCACGAACACCGGCGGCATGACGCTGTCCAGGCGCCCGCCGCGGCGCCAGGCCGCGAGGATGCCAAGGCCGGTGCCGAGGGTGAACGCCAGCACCGTGGTCAGCCCGACGAGGCCGATCGTCCACCAGATCGCGCCGCCGATGACCGAGCTGACCGACGCCGGGTAGAAGGACAGCGACGTCCCGAAGTTCCCGGTGAACACGTTGTGCAGGTAGGTGACGTACTGCTGCCACAGGGTGGTGTGCGTGTTGACCCCGAAAAGGATGTACAGGGCCTTCAGCGCCTGCGGGTTCACCACCCCGTGGAACTTGGCGAGCATCGCCAGTGCGGGGTTGCCCGGCATCAGCCTCGGGAGCAGGAAATTGAGGGTCAGTGCTATCCAGAGCGTCAGCAGGAAGAAGCCGGTGCGGCGGAGCGCGAACCTCATGGTCGTCTCCTCCCGGTCATGCCCTGCTCCTTACCGGGAACCATGCCCTATTCTGCCCGATCCTGCCGTGCCCGGGGTGGGGTGCGTGCCCGGGGCTGGCAGCCCCGGGCACGCACCGTGATTACTTCGGCTGGAGGTGCAGCAGCACCTGTTCCATGTCCGGGAACGAGTACGCCGACGGCTGCGCGTACGGGTTACCTGGCGTGGGCCATCCGCTGTGGAACTGGGTGCTGTACTGGTACCAGTCCACCGCCTCCACGACCGGGATGATGGGCAGCTCACTGAGCATGACCTTCTGCAGGTCGCTCACGATCGTGTGCTGCTCCGTCGTGCTGGTGGTGGCGGCGAAGGAGTTGATCAGCTTGTCGGTGGCCGGGTTGCTGTAGCGCTCGTAGTTCGAGGCTGCTGTCTGCCCGATCGGGGCCGAGTTGGTGGAGAGCAGCCAGTTCCGCAGCTCGTAGTAGGGACCTGGGCCGAAGCTCTGCTGGTCGTAGTAGGCAAGCTGGTAGTGACCGGAGTACAGGGCTGCGGTGAAGGCGGTGTTGCTCAGGTTGTCGGGGGTGATCTGGATGCCGACCGCCTTGAAGTCCTGCTGGATCACCTGCACCGAGGCAACCCAGTCGGAGTAGCCGCCGATGTTGATGATGGGGAAGGAGAGCTTCTGGCCCTTGGAGTTCGCCATGATGCCGTCCGAGCCCAGCTTGAACCCGGCCGAGGCGAGGATCTGCTTCGCCTTCACCACGTCATAGGTGTAGTGGTAGTGGTTGGCCAGCGAGGTGTCGAGCCAGGACGTGAACGTCGGCGTGACGATGCCTGCCTGGTTGGCAGGCGGCTCGTAGGTGGACTCGCCGATCGAGGAGACCTTGGCGCGGTCGATCGCGTACGACATGGCCTCACGGACCTTGACGTTGGCCAGCAGCGGGTTCGTCAGGTTCGGCACCACCGAGACGTTGACGGTCGGCGGGAACCAGTAGTGAAAGTCGGGGCTCTTGGCGGTGTAGAACGCGTTGATGTTCGGGATGTACTGGGAGCCCCATTGCGCCTGGCCGTTCGCGAGCTGATCGTTGGCCGTGTTGTTTGAGGTGAACGCCGGGTACTCGACCTTCTTGATCTTCGGCAGGCCCGGCTGCCAGTAATGCGGGTTGGCGGTGTAGGTGACGTTCTGGGCGCTGCACGGGTTCACGGTGTACGGGCCGGTGCCCACCGGGTGGGGGTCGGCGTACGTCACCGGGTTGGCGATCTTCGACCAGATGTGCTGGGGCATGATCGGGGTCTGGTCGGCGATGTAGTAGAAGTCCGGCACCGCCGGGGCCTTGAAGTTCATCGTCACCTGGTTGGCACCAGCCTGGGTGACGCTGGACAGCACCGACCACACGCCCGGCAAGTCCAGCGCGGGGTACTTCTTCATCAGGTTGAAGGTGTACACCACGTCGGCGGCGCTCATCGGCTGCCCGTCGTTCCACTTGACACCGTTGCGGATGGTGAACGTAAGCGACTTGTTCCCCGCACCCCAGGCATATGAGGTCGCGAGCATCGGCGTGGTCTTGCCGTTCTGCAGCGGATTGACGTAGACGAGCGGCTCGTAGACGAAGCCGAAGGACAGCAGCTGGTCCGAGCCGAGGAGCGGGTTGAAGCCGCAGGTCCACAGCGCGCCATTCTCGTTGGAGATGGTCACGGTCTGCCCTGATGCGGCGCTGGTGTTGCTGGAACCGGAGCTGGACGAGCAGCCGGCCGCGAGCAGGCCGACGGCAACAAGGAGGACTCCGGCAGTTCTGAGGCGTCTCATAGTGGTAGCCCTTCACTGAGTGATATCGCGGGGAAAATTACGTGCGCACCGTCCGCGTCTTCTGCCCGGGCCGCGTCCAGGGCGAGTACGACCGCACCGATCAACGGAGCATCGGACGGGAATCGAGCGATGACGAGTTCTGGCGGGAACGGCACCCCGGCGCTGAGCGCGTCCTGCAGGCCCGGCCGCAGCCGGTCCCAGGATCGCGCCATGCCGCCGCCCACCGCGATTCGCATCGGGTCAAGGAAGATGGCCAGGTTCACGACATGGTAGGAGAGTTCGGTGACGAAGTCGGTCACGAGCTGATCAAGTTCCGGGGCATCGCGGCTCGCCTCAAAAAGCTCGCCCGCTGGCATCGGCTGGCCGTCGGGAGCGTGACTGGCCGCCCGCCGGGACAGGGACTGCCCGCTGATCATGTCCTCCAGCGTCGTCCGGGCGGCCAGCGGGACGCCTACGTCGGCGATGCCCCGCAGGCTGTACCCGATCTCGCCGGCCGCGCCGCTGCTGCCGTTCAGCACCTTCCCGCCGACCACGATGGCCGCCGAGAGCCCGGTGCCGAGGTTGAGGTAGATGGCCGGGTCAGCGCCGGCCAGCGCACCCCAGCGCGCTTCCGCATGCGCCGCCGCCTTGGCGTCCGTCGCCATCCGGACCGCGGCCCCGGGAAAGGCGGCCCGCAGCTCATGGCCGAGCGGGAGGTCCGCCCAGCCGTCGATGTTCGGGGCCAGCTCGACCCGGTCGTCGAACGGAATCCCGAACGTGGACACGCCGACCGCAGCCACCTCACGGCCAGGGACGGCGGAAGTGAGCAGCTCACGGGCCGACTGGACGGCGCGGTCGAAGCTGGCACGCGCCCCTAGCTCGCCGCCACTGGCGACCGTGGTGGACGCGCAGAGTTCTCCGTCGGGCTCACACACCGCCATGGCGATCTTCGTGCCGCCGAAGTCGAGGCCGAGTACTACCGGCGAGTCTGCCACGGGGGCCTTCCTGGGACGCCGCCTACGTTCTTGCCGAAACCAGAGTTCTTGCGGAATTTTGTTAGGACAGTATCCTAACTATCAATGAGCCACAAGGGGACTAAGGTCACAAGGGCCTAACGGGTTCAGGGACCGAAACCCTGGCGCGGCCTGCGCCCACCAGCGACCAGACCGGCTGGCGGTCATACGGAGATGTCCGCCAGTGCTAGCCACGGCGACGGCAGGTGCCACCGGGTGCCCGCCGGGTGGCGTGCCTCGGCGCCGGCGGGTGGGTGCGCCCGCTGGCGGGCCCAGGTGTGCGGGAGCGATGTGACGGGTGGGCGGGCGCTGACCCGGGTGCGGTGACAGCGGCCGGTAGGGCAGGATTGACGCCGGGGAGGTGCAATGGCGATCATGCCGGCTGCTGTGTCGGCCGCGCGTCCCCAGCTCATCCGGGCCATGAACGCCCAGTTTCTGCTCGGGCACATTCGCGACCAAGGTCCCTGCTCCCGGGCTGACCTGGCCCGGCTGTCCGGTCTGTCCAAGCCGACCGTGTCCCTCGCACTCGCCGCGGTCGAGCAGGCTGGCCTGATTCGGGAGGCGGGCCAGCGCGTCGGCCGGCCCGGCAGGTCAGCGCTGCTGTACGAGATCCGGCCGGAGGCGGGTTTCGTGCTCGGCCTCGACGTGGGGGCGCAGTACGTCCGCGGCGCGATCGCCGATCTGGCGGGTGAGATCCGGGCGGGGGCGTCGGCGAGATCACACGCGTCCAGCGGCCGGAGCCGGGTCGATGAGCTGGTCAGCCTGGCTGGCGGGCTCTGCGCACAGGCCGGCCTGACCCTGTCCGACGTTACCCAGACGGTCATCGGCAGCCCAGGCGTCTACGATCCCCGCCGTAACGCCATGGCGCTCACCGGCGAACTGCCCGGCTGGGACCGCCCCGCGGTGCTGGCCCGGCTCCGGGAGGCGTTCGGGCCGTCGCTGAAGATCGAGAACGACGTGGACGCGGCGGCGCTGGCCGAGCGCGCCCACGGCCACGGACGGGAGGTGGATAGTTTCGCCTTCGTCTCGGTGGGCACCGGCATCGGGATGGGCCTGGTACTCGACGGCCAGCTTGTCCGCGGCGCGCACGGCGTCGCGGGTGAGATCGCCTACATGCCGATGACCGGTGGTTACGGTACCGATCCCAGCGATGCCCAGCGCCGGGGCGCGCTGGAGGCCGCTGCCTCCGCGCCGGCCGTGGTCCGGGCCGCCCGCCGGGCGGGGATGCGTGGCCAGGTCTCGGCCCGCCGGGTGTTCACGGCGGCTGCCAGGGGCGATGAGCGGGCGTCAGCTGTGGTGGCGGACGAGGCGCTGCTGGTGGCCAGGCTGCTGTGCGCCGTGGTCACCGTCATCGATCCCGCCCTGATCGTGCTCGGTGGGGGCATCGGCCAGGCGCCTGGGTTCGCCGCGGAGGTGACGAGGGAACTACGGATGATGGCCCCGGTCATGCCGGAAGTGCGAGTGAGCGCGCTGGGCACCGAGGCAGTGGTCGATGGCTGTGTAGCCGCGGGCGCAGACCTCGCCTGGGCGCAGCTGACGGCGGCGATCCCCGCGATCGGCGGTGATGGCCAGGCTCCCGGAGGCGCCGCGGCCAGCGGCCCGGACGGTGGCCCCGGCGGCGGCCCGTGACCGGCGAGCTGATGGCAGCTGAGATGGCCGAGCAGCCGGACGCGCTGGCCCGGCTGCTGGCCCGGGCCCCTGCGGATGCCCAGCGGGTGGCGCAGGTGCTGCCCAGGCCATTTGCGGGGACGGTGTTCCTGGCCCGCGGGTCATCAGACAACGCCGCCGTATTTGGCCGCTACCTGGCCGAGCTGTGCTCCGGGCGGCCGGCCGGGCTGGCCGCGCCCAGCCTCTACACCCGCTACGACGCGGACGTGGACTGGCACGGCTACCTGCTGATCGCCCTCAGCCAGTCGGGGGCCACCCCGGAAGTCGTCACCACCTGCACCGCCGTGCGGTCGGCCGGGGCCGCGGTCATCGGCATCACCAACGAGCCGGACAGCCCGCTGTCCGGGGTGGTGGACCTGCTGCTCGGCACCGATGCCGGGGCGGAACGGGCCATTCCGGCCACCAAGACGGTCACCGGCCAGTTCGCACTGCTGGCCACGGTGGCCGGGGCACTCGGCACGCGGGCCGGGCGGGCTGGCGGGTCCGGTGCTATCGGCGCCGCCTTGGCCGGGCTGCCCGGCGCGGTCGCCGCCGCGCTGGCCGATCCCGGCCCGGCCCGTGATCTCGCCCGGCGCTGGCAGGACATCGACCGGCTGGTGGTGGCGGGCCGCGGGCTTGGCTACGCCGCGGCACTGGAGACGGCCCTGAAGGTGGCCGAGACCACCGGAATCCTGGCCATCGGCATGTCCACCGCGGATCTGTATCACGGCCCGATCGCGGCCGTGTACGGCGGTGCCCGGGTGCTGCTGGTGGACGGCACCGGGCCAGCCGACGCCGACCTGGACGAGCTCCGCCGGCTGCTGACCAGCCGGGCTGCCGAGACCGCCACCCTGCCGGTCCAGGCCGGGCTGGCCGAGGCGGCACAGGCGATCACAGCGGTGGTGCGCGGCCAGCAGCTCGCGTTCCAGCTGGCCAGCCTGCGCGGCACCGACCCCGACGCCCCCGCGCACCTGACCAAGGTGACCGCAACCACCTGAGACGGCTCCCTGGCAGGATGAGCCCGTGATCAGGATCTGTTTCGCTGGGATTACCGGCTGGACCGCACCCCCGATCGTGGCCGCGATCGACCGCGCCGACGACCTTGAGCTGACCGCCGGGGTTGCCCGGTCGGCTGCTGGGCAAAGCCTGGCTGCCCGGTCAGCGGGTGGCGGCATCATCTACGCCAGCGTGGCCGAGGCACTGGCGTCCACCGAAGCCGATGTCCTGGTCGATTACACCAGTGCCACCGCCGTCCGGGGCAACGTGTGGGCCGCGGTCCAGGCGGGGGTCCATGCCGTGATCGGCTCCAGTGGGCTCACCGAGCAGGACTATGCCGAACTGGACCGTCTTGCCCGGCACCGGGGCGTGGGTGTGATCGCGGCTGGCAGCTTCTCCGTCATGGCCGCCATCTTGCGCCGCGCCGCCGCGCTGGCTGCGCAGCACCTGGACCAGTGGGAAATCATCGACTACGCCAGCGACGGCAAGCCCGACGTACCCAGCGGGACCGCCCGGGAACTCGCCGAGAGCCTGGCCCGGATTCGCCAGCCAGCCCTCACCGTGGCGCTGCCGGATCTCCAGGGCCCACCGGAGGCACGGGGTGCGGACGTGGCTGGCACCCGGATCCACTCGGTTCGCCTGCCCAGCTTTGTGGTCAGCACCGAGGTGGTGTTCGGCGGCCCGGGGGAGCGGCTGGTCATACGGCATGATCCGGGGCTGACGGCTGCCCCCTATGTGGCTGGCACCCTGCTGGCTATTCGCCGGGTGGCCGAGGCGGTTGGCGTGCGCCGGGGATTGGACTCGCTGCTGTTCGCGGAATCTGGCTAGTACTCCAGCCGCAGATCGTGATCTTTGAGTGTGCCGGTGCGCAGCAGGCCGATCAGGCCCCTTGCGGGACTCGCGGCAATGGCGGTCAGGCAGCCGCGGATCAACTCGCCTTGCGGTAGCGGGCGAGGATCGCGGCGCGCAGCGATGTGGCCGGCGTGCCGAGGGCCGACAGGATCACCGGCACCATGCCATCATTCATGGCGAGCAGGGCCAGGGTGAGATGCTGGACGCCGATGCAGGTATCGTTCAGCCCTTTCGCCTCGCGCAGCGAGAGCTCCAGGCTCTTCTTGGCGCGCGGAGTGAAAGGGATATGGCCGCTGGGAACCGGGCCGGGAAGAAGCGGGGTGTGACCGCGCGGGCCTCTGGGCAGGGGGGCATCGCGACGGGCTCGATGCCGACGTCGACGGCGCGCCAACTGGGCCAGCGGGCCTTTCCCCCAGGCTGGCCGTCTGTTCCGACAGGCGGCGGGTAGGGCCGGGGTTAGGGCGTCTGGGCCGAAGGCCGCTTCGATCTGGGCGCGGACGGCGTCGAGGTCAATGCCGATGGCAGCCAGCGCTTCCCGGTCTATTCCGCGCAGCAGGTCCGCTCTCTGGCCTCGCCCGATGGTGTGCAGTATTTCGCCCTCTATGCGTTCGGGCGTGATGTCTTGGTCGCGCAGGACCGCACCGGCCGGCTCGTCGGCCGCGGCCACGGCCAGCAGCAGGTGCTCGCAGCCGATGTAGTTGTGCCCGAGCCGGCGGGCGTCGGCCTGGGCCTGCGTGACGACATGGCGAGCGCTGTCGGTGAAGCGCTCGAACATCATCGCCTCCCGATCTGGCGGCCGTACTTGCGGTGCACGGTCTGTTTGGTGACGCCGAGACGGCTGGCGATGTCCTGCCAGGACCAGCCGAGGTCTCGTGCCCGCTGGACCTGAAGTAGTTCCAGCCGTTCGGCAAGGACACGAAGGGCGGCGACCGCGCGCAGGCCGACGTCGGGGTCGTTGCTGGCGGCGCCTTCTGCGATCTGGAGAGCCGGTTCCATGCGTGTCAGCATATGCTGACAGGCTGGGTCCGTCAACATATGCTGACGCACGTGGGGACGTCCACCCGTGGGGCTGCCGGTCGGTGTTGGAACTGGCCGCGGCAAGAGCCAGCTCCGGGCAATTAGGTGGCGTTTGGGCCTGGGCTTATCCACACCGATACGTGGGCGGGTTCCAGCGCCGTGTGCACGGTGCCGGCCAAGTCCTGCCGGATCGTGTCCAGGCCCACCTCATCTTTCAGCCGGGCCGCGAACGCGGCCACGGTCTGGTCGGCGTCGTAGCGGGCCCGGTTGAACCGCCGGTCCACCACCCGCTGCACCCGCCGCCGCAGCGGGCTGAACAACGCCGCCGCGGCCAGCGTCGAGGCAGCCACCGCCACGGGGGTATGGAACGACAGCACCCGGGTGGCCAGCAGCACCAGGCCCGCGTACACCCCCACCAGCAGGCCCGTGACGATCGCATACGCCAGCGTCCGGGAGATGATCCGGTCGATGTCGAACAGGCCGT
>Ga0306922_10000619_pt1 | contig 30220 bp, 40 predicted proteins | sample sta12Cox44000082_FD_203758 | JGI IMG/M metagenome (GOLD analysis project Ga0306922, IMG submission 203758) | Lab enrichment of tropical soil microbial communities from Luquillo Experimental Forest, Puerto Rico - statoxic.12C.oxic.44.000.082 (v2)... | ecosystem: Environmental > Terrestrial >... | reverse complement strand
CAGTGATCCGATCGTGTCGCAACCGCCCGGCGATTATCGCCGTCCCCCGCTGGATGCGCGCCTACGAAATTGCGGCCGCGGCCTCACCGGACCGACTGCTCGCCACCATCCGCGGCCGCCTCACCCGCGACCGCGTCCTGCACACCCTCGACGCAGCCTCGCGCGCCGCCTACGAGCAACGCGTCGCCCGCAACGCCACACCGTCCGCCGAAGGAACAGAGCTCCCGTGCGCGCGGTTCTCGCTCCCGCACAGTTCGACCGATTGAAGCGCGGGCGGTCGACGCAGGTTCCCCAGCCGTGCACAGTAGAGGCGCGGCGCAATAACACCGGCGGACGGCAAGCCTAGAAAGTCCGGAGGTTAATCCCTTGGGGCGGCGCGCTCTGCTAAAGAAGTAGCTATGAGCGAAGGCGACTTGTACTCGATCGGTATTGATGTGCGCCGCGAGGTGCTAGGGCGTGAATACGTCGACGGTGGACTCGCCGAATCTGACGACTTCATGATGGCGTTCCAGGAGGCCGTGACCGAGCTTGCTTGGGGCTATTCATGGAGTCGTCCTGGCCTAGACCGGCGAAGTCGCCTCATTCTCACGTTGGGCATCCTGGCCGGGCTCGGGCGGTACGAGGAACTCGGCATCTATGCGCAGGGAGCTGTGAGAAATGGCGTGAGTGTCGATGAAATCAAGGAAGTTCTGGTCCATGTGACGTCCTACTGCGGCACACCCGCGGGGCGCCAGTCATTTCTGGCCGTCCATGCTGCGCTTTTCAATGGCCCGAGCTAGACGTGCACGCCGCCGATGGCCGCGGCGCCGCGACCCTGCCGGGTCCTCCATTTGAGTTGCCTTCCTGCTGTCGACCCTTCCCCGACCGCCAACATGGGCGAGGTCGTCCTTGTGGCGATATGCCCGACGTTGAACTTCACCCGAACTGAGTCGAACGGTCCGCACTTTCGGCAACCTACGATTTCCTGCCCGCCGTGGCGTTCGCGTGCGACCATCTGCTCATGGCCCACGACGACCCCCAGAAACGAATCGTCGATCTGGAACGTCAACCTGCCGAGCAGAACCGGGGTGCCGGGCGGCGCAAGCGCAACCGTATCCTGCTGTCGGCCAACGTCACTGCCGTGGTCATCGCGCTGGCTGCGGCCATGTTGGTCATCGTCATCTCGGCGTGCGGTGCCAACTCCCTCAGCGGTTCGAGGCACTCCGTTCGGGTCGCCGCCGTTAAAGGTCAGCCGTCGGCCGACGCGATGGCGACTCTAATGAACCAGGGCTTCAAGGTTCGCAGGCTGCCGAAGCCCGACTCCACCGTCGCACCGGACTACGTCATCGACACCCAGCCTGCCGCGGGCGAGACCGCCGAGCAGGGCTCCGAGGTCGTGGTCAACGTCTCCACCGGTCCGGAGCAGCGAACGATCCCCGATGTGTCCAATCACAGTTTTGCCGAAGCCCGAAACATCCTGACAGCGGCCGGCTTCGGCACAGTCAAGCAAGTCCCCACACCATCGCTCCCGAGCAGAAGGATCGGGTCCTGGGCACCAACCCCGCGGCCAACCAGACCGCGCCGGTGACGGTCGAGATCTCGGTTTTCGTCGGTTCCGGGCCGATGCGGTGATAGCCACCAATCCGCCGGCGGGACAGTCGGTTCCGAAGGACACTGTGATCCAGGTGCGGATGTCGAAGGACTCCTGAGCGAGGGCGCCTCACGAGTCAGCCGGACATCTTTCGCGCGGATGAGCACGTCAGGTGCGCTACACGTTTTGAGGCCTACCGCCTCATAACCGACGTCGAATCGGTTATGAGGCGGTGGTTTTCGTCAAGACATTTGCCGGTTCAGAAATTCTTCTGGCGCGGCGGCGCCGGCAGCTGCTGGTGACTCGTAGGTGTTTATTCCGCCGGTAGTTTGAGCACCCGGTAATTGCCGTAGTCGGAGATGTAGACGTTGCCGGCGGCGTCCACCGCCACACCCTCGGGATGGATCAGACCAGTGAACGGCAGCTCGACCGGCGTGTTCGACCCCGCCGGCAGCTTGAGCACCCGGTTGTTCCAGTAGTCGGTGATGTAGACGTTGCCAGCAGTGTCCACCGCCACACCTTCGGGAAGGTTCAGGCCGGTGAACGGGAGCTCGACCGGGGTGACCGACCCCGCCGGCAGTTTGAGCACCCGGTTGTTGCCGTAGTCGGCGATGTAGGCGCCGCCGGCGGTATCGACCGCGACGCCCGAGGGATTTTTCAGGCCGGTGAACGGCAGCGTGACAGGGGTGTTCGACCCCGCCGGCAGTTTGAGCACCCGGTTGTTGTTGGCGTCGGCGATGAAGACGTTGCCGGCAGTGTCCACCGCCACATCTGAGGGACCGTCCATGCCGGTGAACGGCAGCTCGACCGGGGTGACCGACCCCGCCGGCAGTTTGAGCACCCGGTTGTTGCCGTAGTCGGCGATGTAGACGATGCCGGCGGTGTCCACCGCCACGCCCGAGGGATTTTTCAGGCCGGTGAACGGCAGCTCGACCGGAGTGGTCGACCCCGCCGTCAGTTCGAGCACCCGGTTGTAGATGGTGTCGGCGGGGAAGGCGTTGCCGGCGGCATTGTTCGCGTCGGCGACGTAGACGTTGCCGGCGGTGTCCACCGCCACATCGTAGGGCTCGTGGAGGCCGGTGAACGGCAACACGACCTGAGACGAATAAGACACCTGGTGCGATCGCCGGGGACTGTGCAGATGTCCAACGATGGCGAGAACGGCGATAACAGCGGCGATCACGACAATAGCGGTGACAAGGATAACCGCCCAGCCCCAGTTGGTGGACCAGAAGCCCGATGACGGCGCCGTAATCGCCGGTGGGGGCGCGTCATTGGCCGCGCCTGCCTCGGTTTCGGGTTCCTCGGCGCTCACAAGTCACAAAGTGTATGCCGCCCTGTGCGGGCATGCCGGGTCTTAGACCATCGCGCTGACCTTCGCCTGTTATCCCGCGCGTTGCGCGTAGCCCGCGTCGTGTGCGAGCACATGCCTAGTACCGAGCTATCGACCAGTTGCTTGACGAGCGAGCGGACCATGGTATCCATTTGGATCACCAGACCGGCCCGTTACATCGGTGGCGGGCCTTCCCTTACGTAGGACACCGGGTACCGAGATTTCATCTGACTTATGTTGAACAGTTTGCGTGCGCGAAGTGCAGCGAGATGCGACCATCGCGTCATGGGTGACCACCAGGCTGCCCAGGCTGCGGAGTTGGTCCGCGCGTTGCGGGATCAACTGCACAAGATGACCGCACAGTTGGCCTGGGTCATACGCCAAGATGTCACCGGCACGAACGGCCGGGCATGCGCGATGCGCTTGGAAGCAGCCGCGGTGCGCCGAGACATCCGAGAGGCACAGTTCCACATCGATCGGCTACAGCGCCGCTACCTGGCCATGGCACCGGCAGCGGATCTGGCGGTGCGCCATAAGCGATCGTGAAGTGCGAACGCCTATCCCTCTCGCAAAAACGAGCCTTCACGCGAGGTCCGGCGGCGAGTGCCCAGCGTCCGCGGTGTTTCTGTCGTGAGCACCGGCTGCCGCTCCCCGCGCAGCTCCGCGGCGAGGTCATGCTCCAATGCGGGCAAGGTCAGTCGGCGGTGCTTCAACTCGCGGTCGAGGGCCTTGATGAACAACCCCTCGCCGGTGTGACGGCAGCCCAATACGGCCTGCTCGTTCATGACATCTCGAGTTAAAGCCGCCGCCGGGCAGGCAGCCACCACCTCCAGCGAGGCGCGCAGATCAAGTGTGGTGTTGACCCCGCAAGACGGAGACGCGCCAATCCCGACGACGCCCCCGACCGCGATGCCCGCGCGCTGATAATCCGCCACATCGCGTGCTACCTGCCGCGCGAGACGCCGGTAGATGAACTTGGTCCACAAGACGAATGCACTCAGCAACACACCACGCACTGCATACAACAGTCCACCTTTGGAGTGGTAGAGCCGGAGGGTGCGGCGCTTGAGCACCCCGCCCCAAGCCAGACGCTCCGGGCACGGCAGCTGATGGATGCCGTAGCCCGCAGCCATCAGCTCATCGATGACTTCAGCCACAGCGCCGGGCCGTGTCGCTCCGCCGGCGTAACGGGTGTTCTCGTTCAGGAGACAGTGCGATACGAGCACAACGCGGCGGCTGCGTTCGTCGTGTAGCTGGTCGAGCAACACCCGGGCTGACCCGAAACTGGTGGACATTAGTCAGCGGGATACGGGCTGAGATTGTTCAGCTGTCGTCGCAGGTTGTTGACCTTGCCCATCCGTCGCAAAGGTCGTCGACTTCTGTAGCTGCTCTTGAGGTTTGGAGATCCAGCCGAAGTACCCGAGTGCCAGGCTTACCGCAGAGTAAACAGCGGCCTCCGTCCACATGTATCCGACACCCCACCTTCTGCCGAGGAAGACAGGCTCGTTGATGACGCCGCGATCCGTCGCCACGGCATACGCCGCGTGGGCGTAGGCCAGCGCGGCAAATGATCCGGACAAGAATTTGCAGACTTCGCGCTTCATGTTGTATTTCCTTTCGCTACCACAAATGAGTCGATCAGTAGCAAATAGCGCTATCTAGGGTCGCAATACCTCGCCATGGCGGGCCGAAAGGCCCGCGCGCCTAGCGCGACAACGCGAAGCGCTCTTAACCCGAAGCGTTATCAACCCCGCCAGGCTCGGAGACTGCGCAGTGCTCAGCGAGGCCGAATGGCCGGACAATTCAGACCTATAGGCTGGTGCTTTGGAAGCCTGTACTTTTTCGAGAGGTAACGACATGCCTGCACCGTCAGCCGAGGTCTTCGACCGCTTGCGTCAGCTGGCCGCGATCAAAGACGTCACTACACGCCAGACCAAGACGATCGATGAGGTCTTCACAGGCAAGCCGCTGACCACGATCCCGGTCGGCACGGCCGAAGACGTCGAAGCGGCATTCGCCGAAGCGCGCGCGGCGCAGATCGAGTGGGCCCAGCGTCCGGTCGCCGAACGCGCCGAGGTCATCCGTTGTTATCGCGACCTGGTCATCGAGAACCGCGAGTTCCTGATGGACCTCCTGCAGGCCGAAGCCGGCAAGGCCCGGTGGGCGGCGCAGGAGGAAATCGTCGACCTGATGGCCAACGCGAACTACTACGTACGTGTTGGCGCCGACCTGCTCAAGCCCCGCAAGGTGCAGGCGCTGCTCCCGGCGATCGGCAAGACCACGGTTGCCTACCAGCCCAAAGGCGTGGTCGGGGTGATTTCGCCGTGGAACTACCCCATGACGCTCACCGCGTCCGACTCGGTGCCGGCGCTTCTGGCGGGTAATGCGGTGGTGCTCAAACCGGACCGCCAGACACCGTATTGCGCGCTCGCGTGCGCCGAGCTTTTGTACCAGGCCGGCCTGCCGCGAGCGCTCTATGCGATCGTGCCCGGCCCGGGCTCGGTGGTGGGAACCGCGATCACCGACAACTGCGACTACTTGATGTTCACCGGCTCGACCGCCACTGGCAGGCAACTCGCGGAACACGCGGGGCGTCGGCTGATCGGTTTCTCGGCCGAACTTGGGGGCAAGAACGCGATGATCGTCGCGCACGGGGCCAACCTCGACAAGGCCGCCAAGGCGGCCACCCGCGCGTGCTTCTCCAACGCGGGCCAGCTGTGCATCTCCATTGAGCGGATCTACGTCGAGAAAGACATCGCCGACGAGTTCACCAGCAAGTTCGGTGCTGCGGTGCGAAACATGAAGCTGGGCACCGCGTATGACTTCTCGATCGACATGGGGAGCTTGATCTCCGCGGGCCAGCTGGATACGGTGACGGACCACGTGGACGACGCGAAAGCCAAGGGCGCCAAGGTGATTGCGGGCGGCAAGGCTCGACCCGACATCGGGCCACTGTTCTACGAGCCGACGGTGCTGACCGACGTCACGCCGGAGATGGAGTGTGCGGCCAACGAGACGTTCGGGCCGCTCGTCTCGATCTACCCGGTCGCCGACGTGGATGAAGCCGTCGAGAAGGCCAACGACACCGAGTACGGGCTCAATGCCAGCGTGTTTGCCGGCTCCACCGCAGAGGGCCAGCAGATCGCCGCCCGGCTGCGATCGGGGACGGTGAACGTCAACGAGGGTTACGCGTTCGCGTGGGGCAGCCTCAGCGCGCCGATGGGCGGGATGGGCCAGTCCGGCGTCGGCCGCCGGCACGGTCCCGAGGGCCTGCTGAAGTACACCGAATCGCAGACGATCGCGGCCGCCCGCGTGTTCAATCTCGATCCGCCCCTTGGCGTTCCGTCGACTCTTTGGCAGAAGTCGCTGTTACCTATCGTGCGCACGGTGATGAAGCTTCCCGGCCGGAATTGACGGAGGCTTTCTCCAGCGGCTAGTTCCGCCGTCCCGAGAAACTCGTTGCCATGGCCTACTACCGTGCGTAGTATTGGGGACTATCCCGCCGCGCACAAGGAGGTGCAACGTGAGGTGGAGTTTCGCCCAGATCGGGCTGCTGATCATTTGTGCTTTCCATGTCATTCAGGCGGTGATCGGCCTCATCGTCAATCCCAGCTTCGCGACTGGGCCCAACGCGCCGACCGTCCAACTGCTTGGAATGGACTACAACGGCTGGCACGCCGTCGCCGGTCTGGCTTTATTCGCCCCGGGCCTCGTGTTCGCGGTGCGCAAGTCCTGGGCCGTCCTATATCTACTGCTCGCCGCGATAGCCGGTGCGCTGCCGGGCATCTGGGCCTTCTTCTCGCATCAGGTCGCGTTTGTCTTCACCTTCCCCAACAACACGATCGACGCGGTGGTGCACTTGGTGACCGCAGGAGTGATGATCGCGGTGGCAGCGATACAGATCCGTATGGACGGTGGACTCAAAAACTCACTCGGGGATCTCCGGAAAGCGCCATAGGCACTGAGAGCCGCCCTGGCGTCGGGTGGTGGCAGAACCGCCGAAGCCTGATCGCGGCGCCAAGGATTTGTTGAGAGTTTCCCAAGCGGCGCATCCGATGGTGAGTTCGTCCACTGAAACAACTCACGAGGATCCGCAATGATTAGCCATCGCATCTACGCCTTGATCGCCTCAGCCGGCGCCGGCGCTGCTCTCTTCGGCGCTTCGACCGCGCTGTCACCCGCTGCGCAGGCGGCGGCAATCGACCGCTATGCGGTGATCGCCTACTCCCCCGTCACGGGCTGGACGGGTTGGGCCAACAACGCCAGCACCATGGAAGAGGCCACCCATAAGGCGCTGGGCAATTGCCAACAGCACGGCGCTGGCTGCACCGTCGCATCGTGGGCTCGAAACAGTTGTGTCGCATTAGCTCTCGGAGGCGGCCGGTGGGGCGCCGACTGGGGCTCGACCGCGACGGCTGCTCAGAGTGCCGCCCTGGCGAGGGTTTCGTCGGGCCGCATTGTCGAGGTTCATTGCACCGGGTAGTAACGAGAATCGGCTCTAGTACGGGGTAAGCTACGACATCCTGTTGCTTGGTGCCGGCTCATTTCAGAGAGGCAGAAGTGAACAAAAAAACCCGCTGGCTGGCAGCGGCCGCTGTGGCTAGCTTATTGGTTGGTTGCGCCGCAGGGCCGTCAACAGCAATGGCATCGACCTCCGCTACGAGCGCATCGTCGCCTACCCAAACCCCTGCCTCCGGTGATCTGAGCGCGGCCGACCAGTCCGCCATTGGTGACACGATCAAGAGCTGGATGTTGGAACCGCGATGCGATCTCATGACTGAAGAGTTTCTCGGTGAACAGGTACTGCATACTTTCGAGGGCGATCCGGTCAAGCAGTGCGATTTCTACAAGAGCCTCTTCGTTCGCAAGCAATACGGTCGCGACGACATCAGGATCAGTGACATCAAAGGAAATGCGACGGAGGCGACTGCCGTAGGCGGTGACTTTCATACCAACGTCACGACCAACCTCACACTGGTGAACAATGGCGCAGGCTGGAAGATCGCCAAAGCGGCCTAATCAGAAACTGTTCGGCTGGCGAGATCCGTCGTTCGTCCGTTGCGTCGGCGTTCACATGCTGCGGCACTCCGCGGCGGTGGCGTGGCTCGAGTCCGGCGTGCGAAGGCCTGGCGGCGCGGCTCGGGCTGTGACTGCGTTGCTACCGGGTCGCAAATTGCTTCCACGATGCGACGCCGACCCGAGTCCGGCTACACATCATTGACGAGGTTCGCGAGGAAAGCGGGTAACCGGCCAGCGCCAAAGTCATAAAACCGCGCCCATCGCGGCTCGATCGAGATGCGCACCATCTGCTTATACGTCGACCGCAAGTTGCGTTCGAACTCGGCAAGTTGGGGTTCGTCCATTGATCGCCTCGCTGCCGCGAGGTACTCATCGGTGATGCCGTCGACGGTTTCCAGTGTGGCGAGGCCACGCACCAAGAGGGCCTTCGCCTCGTCTGGCGTGGACCCGGTGTCGATCGTCACTGCGACTTGCGGGCGGGACGAAAGCGCGCGTGCTTTCGGGGAGGTCGGTGCCGTGGAGACAACGATGCGTTCGCCGGTCCAGTAGAACCCGACGGGGATGACCCGCGGGAAGCCATCGTGTCCGTTGTAGGCGAGCCGGGCCATGGAGCCGGAGAGCAGCGTCTGGGCGCCGGGGTGGCCGAGCTCCCGAGCCAACTCCTGCTTGTCCATCACACCCGTAGTCCTGCCCGGTCCAGCCCGGTTAGGGCGCGGGAGCTGGTTGCCGGAGTGCGCCGATCGCGGCTTGAAGTTTGGCGGCGGCCTGGTCCGCGACGTCCTGCAAAGCCCCCGGCTCGCCTGTCACCTCGACCATGATTTGCGGATCCATCGCCTCGACGAGAACCGTATCGCCCCCGCCGGCAGGGTCGGTTCGCACCACCACATTGCAGGGCAATAACTGGCCGATCTGGCGGTGGATACCCAGCGCGCGATGCGCCAGCACCGGGTTGCAGGCACCCAGGATGAGATAGTTCTCCATATCCTCCCCGAGCTTTTGTTTCAGCGTGGCTTTCACGTCGATAGTGGTCAGCACGCCGAAACCCTGATCAGCTAGAGCCTCCGTAGTCCGTTTCACCGCTTCCCCGAACGAGGTGTGCAACGTGGCGCTCAACCCTGATGTCATTTTTTTCCTCCTCTTTCCGGTCTCGAACTACCCAATATCTCGCCGAGGACGGCGACATTTGCGCCCTGGTTGGTCAGCCTGACCTTGTTGCCGTAGGCCCGCCCAGGTGGTTTGCCGCGGCCTCGGCATCTTGGGGCATGGCACACGATGTGTCTCTTGCGTCGCGTCGCGGGCTAGGCCGCGGTGCGCGGCCGTTGCAGCTGAGTGAACTGTGGAGTTGCGGCTAAAGTGCCAACCGCCTGGAACAGTGCGGTCGTGGCCTCGGCATCAGGCAATGCGGTCAGGACCGGCCCGAAAAATGTATGTCCGTCGATCCGCAGAATCGGGCTGCCCCCGGTTTCACCGAGCGCGTCTTGTCCTGCTCGATGTTGGTGCCGTACAAGTTCGTCGAGAGATGTGTCTGAGATGGCCGCGGCGGTGGCATCAAGGACGCCCGCTGTGTTCAAGACGTGCGCGATGAGACTGTCGTTGATCGGTTCGGAGCGGTCGAAGTATCGCTCACCGAAGGCGAAATACGCGGCGGTCCATCCGGCGGTGCCCTGTTCGCGCGCTATAGCGGCCATCAGCCGACCAACCTGTAGAGAGTCGCGCATGCGGGCCTGCTGCGCAGGCGGTAGTTCTCGTCCCTCGTTGAGGACCGCCAAACTCATCAGCTGCCAATCGATGGCCAACCCGGTCTTCTCGGCCACGGCGTCTAGCCAACGTGCGGTGTTCCACGAAAACGGACACACCGGGTCTAACCACACCGTCACCTTCGATCCAGTTCGATCACTTTGACCGTGGGGCATTTGCTCTTTCCCTTCCGTAGTCGCCGGGCTATCAGGCCAGGCTTAGGAACAGTTTTTCCAGCTCATCGATCGACATGGCCGGCACATCAGCGGGCTGAGCCTCTGACCGTGTAATGCAGTCGCGCAAACCCGAGGCGATGATTTTGAAGCCGGCGCGATCCAGCGCCCGCGACACCGCAGCCAGCTGGGTAACGACGTCTCTACAGCTGCGTCCCTGCTCGATCATCGCGATGACCCCGCCGAGCTGACCGTGCGCTCGACGCAACCTGGTAAAGACGGCATCGATGTCGCCGGTGTCGTGCTTGGCGACATCGGCCTTGGGCGGTGCGCTTCCGCGATCTTCGCTAGCCATGGTTTCTTTATACCATACCCCGTAGGGTATAGTCCACCAGGTATAGGTTGGTTGGGACAGCCCGCAGAATGCTCGGCCACCGGTGCAGACGCAGCGGCGCGCGGGCGTGAAAACGGCTTGTCGTCGGTGACGGGCACGAGGGAAGGGAACCGCGATGTTGACCTTCTTCAAACGGGCTTGGGTACCGCTTGTCGTCGTGGTGGCAGTTGTGCTCGGCGGCGTCGCGGTCAGTCGGCTTCGCGGGGTTTTCGGCTCCGAGGCGATCTTTACCGCGACGGGCAGCAGCGCCGCACCACTTGAGCCCTCCCATCTCAAGCGGGTGATCTATGAGGTGTACGGGCCCAGCGACACCGCAGGAAGCGTGAGCTACTTGGACACGAAGGCCCAACCGGCACAGGCGAACTTCACCAGCCTGCCGTGGACCTTCACGATTACGACGACGGTGCCGGCCGTGCTCGCCAGCGTGGTGGCACAGGGCAATAGCGACAGCCTTGGGTGCCGCATCACCGTCAACGGTGATGTGAAGGATGAAAGGTACTCGGCCGGGCATCACGCTCAAACTTCCTGTTTGGTCAAGGCCGCATGAATACCGATGACGAGGCCCGTCCGAAATTCATGCGGTTCGTCCGCAGGTTCGCTGTGCCGATCCTCGTCGCGTGGCTGCTTTTGACCGTCGCCCTGAACGTGCTTGTGCCGCCGATCGAGTCGGCCGCACGAAACCACGCGGTGACGATGTCGCCCCAGGATGCGCCGGCGATGATCGCCGCCAAGCGCATCGGCGATAGATTCCACGAGTCGGACTCCGACAGCATCGCGATGATCGTTTTGGAGAGCGATCAACAACTCGGCGAGGAAGCGCACCGTTATTACGACGGCTTGGTGAAAAAGCTGCAGGCCGACCCCAAGCACGTGCAGCATGTCCAGAACGTGTGGGGCGATCCGCTCACGGCCGCCGGCGTGCAGAGCCGGGACGGCAAAGCCGCGTACGTACAACTCAACCTGGCCGGCAACCAGGGCAGCACCCAGGGAAACGAGTCGGTCAAAGCGGTGCGGGAGATCGTCGACAATTCGGCGCCGCCCAAGGGACTCAGGGTATACGTCACCGGTCCGGCAGCGCTGACAACGGACATGAACGAAGCCGCCGATAAAAGCATGTTCAAGATGATGGGCGTGACGGGCGTGGTCATCATGATCATGCTTTTCATCGCTTATCGTTCGATCAGCACGGTGCTTCTGATTCTCGTCATGGTTGGTTTCGAGATGGGCACGGCCCGAGGGCTTGTCGCGCTTCTCGGGAGCAATGGGCTGTTGGGGTTCTCGACGTTCGTCGTCGCCATGCTGTCTTCATTGGCGATCGCGGCGGGAACCGATTACGCGATCTTTCTTATCGGTCGGTACCAGGAGGCGCGTCAGGCCGGTCAGGATCGAGAAACCGCCTATTACACGATGTTCCGTGGGACCTATCACATCATCTTGGGCTCGGGCTTGACGATCGCTGGAGCTACTTTCTGCCTCCACTTGGCGCGACTTTCGTATTTCAGGGCGCTGGGTATTCCGTCCGCTTTGGGGTTGCTTGTCGTGGTCGCGGGAGCGCTGACCGCGGCGCCGGCCGTTGTCGCGGTGGCCAGTCGGTTTGGTTTGCTCGACCCCAGACGAATGATTAAGACGCGCGGGTGGCGGCGCATCGGCACCGCTACGGTGCGCTGGCCCGGTCCGGTGTTTGCGGCCTCGCTGGTTCTCGCAATCGTCGGCATCCTCATCATGCCGAGCATGAAGATCAGCTACAACGACCGCTTCTACATACCCGACAACCTGCCATCGAATGTCGGATATGCCGCCGCAGAGCGCCATTTCAGCGCCGCGACAATGAATCCCGACATCCTCATGATCGAGAGTGATCATGACATGCGCAATCCCGGTGACATGATCATTCTGGACAGACTTGCCAAAGATGTCTTTCGCTCGCCGGGAATCGCGATGGTGCAAAGCATCACCCGGCCGTTGGGCGGGCCGATCGAGCACACGTCGATACCGTTCCAGATCAGCGCTCAATCGATTCCGATCCAGCAGAACCTTCAGTTCATGAAGGACCGCACAGCCGACATGCTCAAGATGAGCGACGACCTTGGCGCCATGATCGGCTCGATGGAGCGGATGCAGGGTTTGCTTGGTCAGATGAGCGACACCACTCATCGCATGGTCGGCGACATGCACGAGATGCAGTCCACGCTAAACGAGATGAGGGACCACCTGGCCGACTTCGACGATTTTGCGAGACCGTTCCGCGGCTATTTGTATTGGGAACCACACTGTTTCAACATCCCGGTCTGCTGGGCTTCCAGGTCGGTGTTCGAGGCGATCGACGGTGTGGACAAATTCAGCGAGAACATGAGCACGCTGATCAAGGACATGAACAATGTCGACGCCATAATGCCCCAGATGCTCGCCCAGTTCCCGCCGATCATCGCCGTCGCGAAGTCCATGCAGGGGACCCTGCTCACGATGCACAGCAGCTTCTCGGGTCTGGTGACGCAAATGGCCCAGATGACCGACACGGCGAGCGCGATGGGCCAGGCGTTCGACGCCTCGAGGAGTGGCGACTACTTCTATTTACCGCCGGAAGCCTTCCAAAATCCCGACTTCCAGCGCGGTCTGAAACTCTTCCTGTCGCCGGACGGCAAGGCCGCACGCTTCATCATCACCCACGACGCGGACCCGGCAACCCCGGCAGGCATTTCTGCGGTCAAGCCGGCGCTCAACGCCGCGCATCAAGCGGTAAAGGGAACCGCGCTCACCGAGGCCAAGTTCCACCTCGCCGGAACGGCCGCGATATACCGCGACATCCAGGCCGGCTCCCAATACGACCTGCTGATAGTCGGAATCGCCGCCCTCACACTGATTTTCGCTGTCATGGTGATCATCACGCGGGCTCTGGTCGCGTCCATAGCGATCGTCGGAACGGTGCTGCTGTCGCTAGGTGCTGCTTTCGGACTCTCGGTGCTGGTGTGGCAGCACCTCTTCGGCCTGGAGTTGAACTGGATCGCACCGGTGTTCGGGCTGATCATTCTGCTGGCCGTCGGATCCGACTACAACCTGCTGCTGGTGTCACGGTTCCAGGAGGAGCTCGGCGGAGGCTTGAAGACCGGCATCATCCGCTCGATGGGCGAGACCGGCGGGGTCGTGACGGCGGCGGGCCTGGTCTTCGCCTTCACCATGATGTCGATGGCCGCCAGTGATCTCCGCTCAATCGGCCAGGCCGGCACCACGATTGGCCTCGGCCTGCTGTTCGACACGCTAGTCGTGCGCTCCCTGATGACGCCGTCGATCGCCGCGCTGCTCGGACGCTGGTTCTGGTGGCCGCAAACAGTGCGGCCACGCCCCGCCAGCTACATGCTCCGGCCGTTCGGACCGCGACGACTCGTTCGTTCTCTTCTCCTAGGCGAGGAGGCGGATGCCCCAACCACCAAGTTCCATGCCGCGGGAATATTCAGGACTTGAACGGCCAGTCGAAAGCCGAGAACCGATCCCGAACTCACAAAATGAGGTCTGCGTCGACGTGGTCATCAATCCCCGCGTGCGCGGCGTCCGAGAGAACCTGGCCACCGCCAAACACGCCTCGGCGGCGAGCCCGTCCCAGGCTGCCGCAGCGACCAGCATCGGCCCCGGCCCGGGACCGGCATACCTCCGCGCTGAGTTCATCAATCCTGTTCCGCTAGACCGGCCGCTCATGTCGCTGCGCACACATAATCTTCTGCCAGCACGGTATGCAACGCCGGTAGCATTTCTGTCATGGCCGGGCCTTGGAGTCGGGACAAATTGGCCGAGGCGGCCGGTACAAACGAGGAATGCCTTCGTCGCTACATCGATCACGGGCTAATTCACCTGCAAACCGACGGCGATTTGGAGCCGGATTCTCTGCACCGTGTGCGGCTGATTCAATTCGCCCGCAGCCGCGGTATCAGCGAGAAGCATTTGGCGGCGGCAATTGCTGGGCAAGGTGATCTCCTGGGCATGTTCGAAGAACTCGACCAACCAGCTGATCCTCATGCAAACCTGCGCGAGTCGGCGAGCAACTTGGGTCTTGACGGTGCGCTGCTCGGTGGATTGGCCCAGATTCTGGATTGGCGGGACCTCAACGCCGGCACCGAGTATGACATCGCCACGCTGCGGGTCGTGGCTAAAGCGCTCGAACTAGGAATGCCGCGTGACGCGCTGATGCAGATCGTCCGAGTACTTGCCGATGCAATGGATCACCTGGCCGATGCCGAAGTGCGCACCTTTCACGACTATGTCCATGAGCGTTTCCGGGCTCAAGGGCTCGTCGGCACGGAACTGCTAGAGGCCAGTCGGCGGGTCGGCAAACCGCTGAAGGAACTGGTCGAACCGGCGTCGTCTGCTTTCACCGCCGGGCGTATCAACGAGCTGTCCGAGAGGATCTGCTCCGCCATCTCACCGAACACGCCACTCCTCCAGCATCGACACCCGGCATGGAGCAGACGACCGTGCTCTTTATCGATCTGGCCAGCTTCACGCCGCTGACCGCAACGATGGGTGATCAAACGGCTGCCGATGTGCTGCGCCGGTTCAGCAATTCCGTACGGAGTTGTGCGACTCGACATGCAGGCCGAATTTCGAAGCAGATCGGCGATGCGTTCATGCTGACGTTCTCGGAACCGACGGACGCGATCGAATTCGGCCTTGCGATGGAACGTGTCGTCGACACAGAGCCTCAATTCCCGGCACTGCACATCGGTGCGCATTACGGCAGCGTCCTGTACCGCGAAGGCGACTATGTCGGCGCCACAGTCAATTTGGCGGCGAGGGTGGCTGTGGCCAGCGCCTCGGGGCAATTTCTGATCACCGAAGATCTCCACGACGCGGTCGGCGATCGCGCTGATGTCCGGTTCACGCTGTTGCCGCCGCGGCGTCTAAAGGGTCTTCGTGATCCGATCCGTCTCGTCGAGGTGGGCTGGCGCGGGCCCGAAGTCGACCGCGAAACCGACCCCGTGTGCGGACTGCTACTGCACGCCGACGACGTCGTCACTCGGACGACCTGGCGGGGCACTACCTATGCCTTCTGCTGCGATCTGTGCCAGGAAGCTTTCATGGAGAACCCTGATCGGTTCGTTGCTGCGTCAGACGGCTGAACTTGTTCTCTGGTTCGGCGGCTAGCCGACCTCGTTTCTGGTATGCACCGAATGGCCACCGCTGAGAACCAGTCCGGCAAGGATGAATAGCCCGACTAGCCACGCGAATCCCATTAGTGATGGCGCAGTTTCGTCGAAATGCGCCGTGAGCCCCGGTGTCGAAAAGCACCTTCGTTACACCGTACGCCGGCAGGAACCGAGCCCACTCCTGGGGCTCAGGACGCAGCATCGGGCTTTGGATGATGCCCAGATCGAGAAATGGGATCAAGAATGCCACGAACACCCCGGCGACCTTGCCCAACAGAGGTCCGATGACGACACCGATGAGCGCATAGGTCACTGCGACGAGCAGAAAATCGTCGGGCCGCCGATGATTCCACTGCTGGGTCTGTCCACCGCTCGCGGTGGCGTTCATACGTCTCGCACCGCCATGGGCGACTCGCAGAAATGTCAACTATGTCGCAGGACAACCGTCAACGATGTCGTGGAATCACATAAATGCCACGGCACCAACGTTTTGGATGCCCTCAGCTGATGCTCGACGTTTCGGTTTCGCTTGATGCCTAACGCTCTAGCCTGCCGGGGTGATCAATCCGTAATGCCCGTCGTAGCGGTGATACAAAACGCTGACGCGGCCTGGGGCGGCATCGATGAAGAACAGGAACGGCAGGTCGAGCAGTCCGAGCCGCTCGATTGCTTCCTCCTCGGTAAGACATGGCACCGGCTGGGGGCTGATGGTCAGGGGCAGCTCAAACGGGCTCAGTTGATCCGCTAAAGCAGGTGCTACAAGCGCAAGGCGATAGCCCGTCGGGCCACCACGATAGAGGACACTGACGGCGCCGGTGCCTTTTTCGGTGAACAGGTGAAAGTCGTAGTCGAGCAAGTCCATTTCGAGGGCGGCCTCGTCGACCGTGCAGGGCGCCATTGCGAACGACTTGCGTCGGATGACGCGGCGTTCATCCACCGGTCGGGGAAAGTAGCTGTGTCGGCGCGTGGGTTCGGATTCGTGCCGCCACTCGTGCGGTCCGGTTGCAGGAATCGAGCCTCGTCGCGCTTCCCAGTGTTTGGCGGCGCGTTCCAGCCGGTGCCGAAGCCTCGCCTCGAGCCGATCGACCGCTTCGCGCGCGGTCACGCCCTGGACTTGAGCGCGGATAAGCCGACCATCGACGTCGAGATTGGCCTGCGCGACCACGGCTCGCTCCACCGCCGGATCGCGATGCTTGGTTAGTTTGACGCGGGCGTGCCGCACCGGTCGGTGGGTGAGCCGCCCGAGCCCGCCGATCTTGCTGCGCGCATAATGGGCCGCGCCGGGAAGCTCACCGCGCGTTGTCACCTCGACATCGATGACGGGTGGCAAATCTGCTCGGGAGCGCATGTGTCCTTGCTACACCGCGGATTTTAATGCTGGCCAGGGCCAAAGGTCACCGCCCGTCAGAACTCGCAGACGCGGCCGGCGCAGCCGCCGCTGAATTCTGTGTCCGCCTGGGCCAGCACTGGTTCCGGCGCGGCGTAGGTCAACACCTGTCATTCGCGGCTGTCGTAGCGATACACCTTGATGCCCTTGACCTTCGCCTTCCACGCGGCCAAATAGATAGCGCGGACATCATCGACCGTCGCGGCGGCGGGCAAGTTGACCGTCTTGGACACGGCAGCGTCGACGTGCCGCTGGACGGCCGCCTGCATCCGCAGGTGCCACTCCGGTGCGATCTCGGCTGCGGTCGGGAACGCTGCCCGCACCTCGGGATAGCTGCGGATACCCACGTACTCCACCTCGCTGCGCGATCTCGGCCATTAGTTCGTCGCGGTAGAAACCCCGATCACGGGCCAGCCGGTCAAAGCACGGGTTGACCTCCAGCAGGCGCCGGCTGACGATCGCGCGCGAAGGCGATGGCGAACATCGGCTCGATCCCGGCGGTGGTGCCGGCGATCAGTGAGATGGTGCCAGTCGGGGCGACTGAGGTGACCTGTGCGTTGCGGCGCGGGCCCGAACGCGCGAACCTGCTCTCGACAATTACGGAGAATGAGCCGCGGTCTTGGGCCAGCCGCCTCGACGCCGTGTGCGCCGCTTGCTGTATGCGACGCATCACCTGACCGGCCAGCTGCACGGCTTCCTCGCTGTCATACGGAACGCCGAGTGCTCCTTCGGGTGCCTTTCGTCACTTGTGAAAAGTCATCGAATGCGGCGAACATCTCTGGGTGCGACACGCACTTTGGTGCTCAGACCTATGTCGCATCGCCACCGCCATGGCCGATGATTGCCGTGTGGATCCGCGGTAGCTCCGCGCGACAACTCAGAGAGGCTTCACCTATGCGAACCGCCTATCACAAGCAGCTAGCCGATTTGACCGCACAACTGGGCGACATGTGCGGCCTGGCCGGGGTGGCAATGAAGCGCGCAACCCAGGCTCTGTTAGAGGCCGACATCGACGCCGCTGAGGAGGTGGTCCGCGACCATGAGCGGATCGTGGCGATGCGAGCGCAGGTCGAAAAAGAAGCGCTCGCGCTGCTGGCCTTACAGCAACCGGTAGCCGGCGAGCTGCGGGCAATCTTCAGCGCCATACAGATCATCGCCGACACGGAACGAATGGGCGCGCTGGCTGTCCATGTAGCCAAGATCGCCCGGCGGGAGTATCCCAAGAAGGCACTTCCCGAGGAAGTCCACGGGTGCTTCGCTGACATGGCCCAGGTGGCAATCGCGATGGGCGACAGCGCAAAACAGGTGCTGGTAACTCGCGACCCACAGCAAGCTGCTCGGCTTCACGAACAAGACGATGCGATGGACGCTCTATATAGGCATCTGTTTGATCTGCTGATAGATGGAGAAAAATGGAAGCACGGCGTCTCCGTCGGTGTCGAAACGGCGTTGCTGGGCCGCTTCTACGAGCGTTTCGCCGACCACGCCGTGGAAATCGGCCGCCGCGTCATCTTCATGGGCACCGGTGTTCTACCTTCTGAGGATGAGATATCCACCTACTGAGAGCGGCGTCTGTCCAGCAGGTTGAAGGTAGCCAAACAACTGGTTTTTGCCGCGCGAGCGGGCCGGCAGATCGGGATCGGGACGGCGGTGGCGTTTTTTCAGGTGGTAGCCGTCGATTTCGACGGCACGTTGACATCGCGGGGCGAGGTGTCTGCCAAGGCGCTGGCCGCGATCGACCAGGCTCGGCGCAGCGGTCTGGTGGTGGTGCTGGTCACCGGCCGCATCGAATTGGAGTTGGCGGCCGAGTTCCCGCAGATCGCCAAGCATGTCGATGCGTTTGGTGCTCGAAAACGGGGCGGTAACCGTGATCGGCGGAAGGGCTCATGCGCTGTCGGCGCCGGTGGAAAGCGGGCTCGACGACGCCCTCACTGATCGGGGGATGCCGCATCGGCGCGGCGAGGTGTTGTTGGCCGTTGACGGTAGGGCCCCAGCATGTTGACCATCGTGGTGGATCTGTCGGCGCTGGCCGAGCCGGCTCAACGAAGTGGAACATGTTGCGCCCCGGCAGCTCAACGTATTTCGCGCCCGATATGTGATCAGCGACGTACTTGCCCAACTCGGGCGGGGTGATCGGGTTGTCGGTGTGGTGGACCACGAGGGTCGGCACGCGGACTGTGGGAACCAGCGCACGCACGTCCAGCTGGGACACGAGCGGCAGCATCAGGGCGACGGTCCCTGTGCTGGCCGTCAGGCGTTCCATTCGAGCCCACGCTGCCCGGATCTCCTCGTTCCACGGCATGTCCGGATTGATCACATGCACGAACTCCCCCGTGCCCCACATCGCCGCTACTGCAGCGAGGACTTCCTCAGTAGCGGGGCTATCGGTGCGTTCAGCCATCGGATCCGCGTAGCCATCGAGTACGACAAGCGCCGTGGTGCGGGACGGATGGGTTGCCGCGAACAGCGCTGCTGGCGCGAATGCGCCGGCGATGGCGAGGAGCACTGCTTTGCTACTTCCGAGATCGTCAAGCACCGCGGGGAGGCTGTCGGCCCATTGCTCCAGGGTCGGCAGCGCGCCTGGCGTGATGGGATCGGAGATTCCCGTACCCGGCTGGTCGAACAAAATCAATCGACCAAGCGATGTCATCGCCTCGACCCAGCCTTGAATGGACGGGTTTTCTGGAATGACCTCACAGCAGGTGAACCAGTTCGGGACGAACACGAGGTCGCGAGGACCTTCGCGGGACGTGCGATACGCGACGTGCAACTCCCCGTTCATCGCGTACCGCGTCTCCGAGAACATTGCGGAATTCTTAAGCCGAGGAGCGGCGCGCGATCGCAACCAAGCTCGACAACAGGTACAGGACCGCCATCGCGGTAATGACCAAGAATCCCAACCAGTCGAAGCCGTCCATCAGTTCTCGCTGGGGATGTAGTTAGGGGAGCCGGCGTCGCGTTGGCGCTCTAGGCAGATCGCGCAGATGCCGCGGTGGTGGGGGCCGGTTCGGGCCACCGCGAGGGTGGGGATGGCGTGCCAGCAGTTCGTGCAGATGCGGGCGTTGGCCCATGGTGTGAGGGATCCGACCTGCTGGTGGAGTATGTCGAGCATCCCCTCGACGTCGGCGAGGTGGCCGGCGTCGGAGGCCCGCAGTAGGGACCGCATGACGACCTCGAGGCCGCGGAGGAAGGCCTGCACCGGTGATTCGGTGGGATGGGGGATATTCGTTCGGTACAGGGTCATTGGTGACCAGTTCCTCTCTGACTTGCTGGTGGGTTGGTTATTGCGCGTCCGGGCAGTACGCCCCTACCGCCGCCGTGATGATCCAAGAGACGTCGCTGTCGCTGGCTTCGCCGTGCGACACCATCACGTCGTGCGTCTGCTAGCGGGAATATCCCTGCCGCAGGTGGTAGCGGTCGGTTTTCGTGACCGTTCCCGAAAATCGCCATGAATGGGTTTTCTTCCTTCTGGCTCACGGCCGGGCCGCCATCTACTTCATCAAGGTTCGGCCCCCCGGCGAGTTCCTGACAAGGGCCTTTCGGCCCGACGTAGGGAATCCCGATTTGATGGTGCTAGCGCCCCATGGTGGATTACGGGGCGGTTTCCGACGACGCTGGCTAGGACGGCCTGTCTGCGGCCAAAGGGACTTAGGGCCGCAACCCGAGGACAAACGGCTCTCGCGCATGCGCGGCCGCGCTGGTTAGCGTCGACGTAGTCGCTTGCGACCGCCCCGAAGTGTGTTTAGAAATGGGTCGACCTGTGTCTGACCAGCCTCCAGCCGCCCTGAGGCAGCCGGCCGCGACGCCAACCCGGATGAGTCAAGTCAGAACCCACCGGAGTCACTCGAACAACGGTGGCGGCCAGGAGAATTTGGCCATCGTGGTCGATCCCGAGGAGGCGGCCGATCGGCTGCGGCGCGACCTGCGGAGCGCGCCCGAGGGGTTATCGACGCGCGAGGCGCAGCGCGCGCGAAACGGCAGCGCCCTCACAACCGCGAACACCGCCGAATCTCGCTGTTCCCGATTAGGTGACAGCCCTATACAGCTAAATTGAACCCCAGATGAGTGCGAACATCGTATCGCCTTGTCCCTCAGGGCTTTTGAAGAGCGAATCTTATGAAAACCTTCGCCGAAGGGGACATCACAGCGTTGGCTTTGTTTCGGGTTGCCGCAGGTGTGAGTGGCACCCCGGCAGGTAGGGCAGCCGTGCTATTCACCCTCCGATTGAGACGTGACCGTGCGAAGCGGCGCCCCGCAGCGTCTCGGGCGGCAAAGTCGGCCCTGGGCTCACACCGCGGTCACGGTCGCGGTTAAGGCGACGCCGAACACTACGGCCGGCACGGCCATGCCGGCAAGAAACCCGAGCCCGAAGCGACGACCGCCGGCGGTGAAGGCCAGCACTGTCTTGACGAGCAGGTTGGAGCCGAGCGCGGCAGCGAGGGCGACCAGCGCGGTGTTTACGGTGACGTCGCCCTTGGCGGCGAGGCTGGCGGCGGCAACCGCGCCGGCGTGGGCGTCGGCGAGACCCGCGGCGGACGTGGCAAGCACCACCCCTTTGGGGCCGAGCACGTCAGAGCCCCACCGGCCGACGAGCAGGGCGAAGGTCAGCACCGCCGCCAAGACGAGGGCCGGCCGCAAGGCGAAAGGCCGGCTTGCCTTCGTCGCCTCGACGTCTTCGCCCTCCGCAACATTCTGCTGATGAGTCCGAGTGGCACCCCGGTAGACGAAGGCGGCGACACAAACAAGCACGACCGCTGCCGCGACCACCGAAGGCCACAGGCGGCGCAGCACCTCGACGTCGACGAGCCCGATCACGACGAGCAGCTGCACGAAGGTGGCGAGGCTCGCGAGCAGTGCGCTGGCCAGCGGCGCACGCAAGCTCCTAGCCGTCCGGCTGAGCCGGCCCATCGACGCCGTCGTCGCAGTTGCCGAGACGAACCCGCCAGCCAAACCAGTGACGAGCACGCCGCGTTCGGGCCCGAGGGCACGAACACCGATGTAGCCGACCCAGCCGATACCGGTGAGCAGCACCACGAGGAGCCACACCTTCGCTGGGTTGAGCACGCCGTACGGTCCGAGCCGCTGATCCGGTAGCAGCGGCAGGATCACCAGCGCCACCACAAAGAACTTGATGGCGTCCTCTACTTCGACGTCGCTGACGATCTCGCGGGCGAAGCGATGGATGCGGGTCTTCGACACCAGCAGGCCTGCGACGACCACGGCGACGGCCACGGCTACCGCCGGGCGTGTGTAAGCGAGCGCACCGAGCAGGTAGGCGACGAGCGCGGCGATCGCTGTGGTAGTTCCCGGGTCTTGTTCGCTGGTGCGAAAGTAGGCGAGCGCCAACAGTGCCCCGACTCCGATAAGGCCGACCAGTACAGCCCATTCGTTGAAGCTCGCGGCGACGGCCCCAACCAGCGACAGCAGCGCGAACGAGCGCGACCCAGCAGGAAGCTTGCGACTGTGACTGCGTTCCCGCTCCAGGCCGAGCAGCAACCCTATGGCCAGCGCCACTAGGAATGGCTGGATCTGCTGCCAGCTCACTATGACTCCTATTCAGCAGACCAACAGCAGCACAACGGTTGGGGGCTATGTCGTGGAAGTCGATGGGGACGTAGCCCCCGGCTCGCGATGGCTGGCCTGATCGGAGCCCGTAGCGATCAGCAGCCATGTCACCAGTGCCCAAAACACCAATCCTGCTATGGCCTTGGCGAGCTTGGAGAACGCCGAGTCGGTCTCAAGCAGGTCGTTCATGGGTCTCCTTGTGACGGTGACTGCGCGGGTGGGGGATAGGACCCGCCCAGGATGCCCAGCGTTCGCGGCGGAGTGGCCGCGAGCAGCGGTTGGCGCTTTCCGTGTAGTTCTGCGGCGAGGTCGTGCTCGAGTGTGGGCACGGTCACCCCGCGCCGTTTCAGTTCTCGGTCCAGCGCCTCGATGAACAGGCCCTCCCCGGGACGGCGGCAGGCCAACACGGCCTGCTCGTTCATCACGTCACGGGTCAGCGCCGCGGCGGGGCAGGCGGCCACCACCTCCAGCGAGGCGCGCAGGTCCAGCGTCGTGGTCACCCGCACGACGGAGAGGCACCGATCCCGACGATGCCGGCCACCTCGATGCCCGAGCGCTGGTAGTCGGTCACATCACGGGCGACTTGCCGCGCCAGGCGCCGGTAGACGACCCGGGTCCACCAGACGAACGCGTGCAGCAGCACACCCCGCAGCGCATACCGCGGTCGGCCCTTGGAGTGGTAGAGCCGCAGGCTGTGGCGTTTGAGGACACCGCCCCAGGCTAGCCGCTCGGGGCACGGCAGTTGATGGATGCCGTAGCCCGCAGCGATCAGTTCATCGACGATCTCGGCCACAGCCCCGGGCCGGGTAGCTCCACCTGCATAACGGGTGTTTTCGTTTTCTAGGCAGTGCGAGACGAGAACAACGCGGCGGCTGCGTTCGTCGTGTAGCTGGTCGAGCAGCAACCGGGCTGGCCCGAAATTGTTCGACATTAATCAGCGGGATACGGGCTGAGGTTGTCCATCTGCCCCTAGAGGTTGCTTGCTTTGCCCATTCGTCGGATACGTTGTCGACTTCTCTAGCTGCTCTTGAGGTTTGGAGATCCAGCCGACGTACCCTAGTGCCAGACTTACCGCAGAGTAAACAGCGGCCTCCGTCCACATGTATCCGACACCCCACCTTCTGCCGAGAAAGACAGGCTCGTTGATGATGCCGCGAGATGTAGCCACGGCATAGGCGGCGTGCGCGTAGGCCAGCGCGGCAAACGATCCGGCGAAAAATTTGCAGACTTCGGGCTTCATGTTGTGTTCCTTTCGCTACCTCAGGTCACTGACGACCGTGTGGGATCGATGTTGCTTGAGCTTTCGGGCACAGCCGGAGTGGTACTGCATTGGTCCTTTTCTCGTTCCTGCTCGCTGCCCGTGCCGGATAGGCTGAGCATGCTGAGAATGGATCTGTCGCAGGCACGCATGCTGGTATTTATCGCGTTCTCCTTCAGCCCTCAACGGCCCTAAAAACCAACTCAGTCTCGACGTCCGTGCGCACGGTTGCTAGGGACCGAAGGCCCTAGCGCTAGGGAGTTCGGTCATCAGCGGGTCTCGGCATAGAACTCCAGAGTGGCGTTCGTGCGCCTTTTACACGCACTACCGCCCGGGTGCCAAGGCATCGGCAGAGGTCAAAGCTTCGAAGCGTATAACTTAACAAAATTCTTTGTGGCCCTTGATCTTCCATATATTCAACCTCGGCAGGGCGTCGCCAGAACTGGCAGCCGAATTGCGACGGCGGCCAACACACCGCCTACACCGGAGCGTTGGCCGGCCGGATCACACCCCTGCCGCGTTAGTGCCCTCAACGTCGACACGCCTCCACGGTGTCGCCGTCCAGGGACTTTCGGCACTGGCAGCGACAGCTCTCGCGGCTTGACTTGCAGGAAGGCCGGTTTCAAGGAGGTAGACATGTCGACCGCCACAAAGGTGTCGGCGCTCGACCATGCAACACAAAGCGTGCACATATGGATCCGCGACGTGGCCCGCGAGTTCGGTGTGAGGACTCCTACTGCACGCTGACGACATCGCGACTCGGACGACATCGCGGGACATCAGCTATGCCTTCTGTTGTGGCAAGCCTTTACGGAGAATCCTTATCGCTCGTTGCCGCCCGCACTGCTTAGCTTCCCTGCAGATCGGCCAAGGCGACGACTTGGCTAGCCGACCTTGTTTCTGACCCGCACGAAATGGCCCCCGCCAAGGATTAGTCCGGCAAGGATGAGTAGCCCGACTAGCCACGCGAATCCCATTAGTAATGGCCCGGTTTCATCGAAATGCGCGGTGAGCCCGGTGTCGAAAAGCACCTTCGTCACACCATACCCCGGCAGGAACCGAGCCCACTCCTGGGGCGTAGGACGCAACATCGGGCTTTGGATGATCCCCAGATCGAGAAACGGGATCAAGAATGCCACGAACACCCCGCCGACCTTGCCCAACACAGGACCGATGACGACACCGATGAGCGCATAGGTCGCCGCCACCAGTAGGTTGGCCGCGACATATCCAACCCACTGCTTGGCGCTGAAGACGGTGGCGGCGACCACCATCGTGGCCAACGTGATCGCGATGGCGGCGATCGCGACGACACCGAGCCGCGCTGACACCATGACGCCGGTGCGGTAGCCCGCCTGCCGCAAACGGTTGTCTCCGGCGGCGGCGTCGACGACGACGAACATGCCCACCAACGCGGCTAATGCCCCGATGCCGATCGGTGCCATGACGCCGGCGTGCACATCGGGGAACCAAAACGGCTGACGTGAGGTCACGCCGTTCTCCTTAACCGCCACCACAATTGGGCGCCCGGGGGTGGTAGCCCTGGACAACAGAACGAACGCGGCAGGCACGATCACCAGCAGCACCAGCAGCACGGCATTGCGGCGAAGATCCACTAGCCCGAATCGCAGCGCGGTCGGGAACTGACCCGCTGAACGCTGGCGCCGCCTGGCGGTGCGCGACCCCGTTGCCACGACCGCCCCGGCCACCACCAGCGAACCCACCACCCACACGAGGGCGATACCGAGATCACCCAGCCGTCCCGCGTGATGCGAGGGCGTACCCGCCATCCACATCGTGACGAAATGCGTTGGAAACCACCGGGTAAACACATAGTCGCCGCCACTGCCCGCGGGTCCGACGAACACGTCCAGCAGCCAGATCAACAAGATGACCACTGCGCCGTTGACCGGGTTGGCGACAGCCACCGCCACCAGCGCGCCGATCGCCAGATAGATCAGCGCGAACATCAGCGTGCCGATGATGGTACGGGTCGGATGCTCGATTCCGGTGCGGGCCGCCAATGCGAGAAGCGCCACCGCCGAGACGAGGCCCGCCATCAGCAGCCCGGTGCTCGCCCGGGCGGCCAGCAGCCGCGCCGGCGGCAGGCCGGCCAGCAGCAGCCGTTTGTCGGCAGCGCGAGCGGAGCGGATTTGGAAATACATCGCCAGCCCTGACAGGAACCCCGCCGCCCAACCCGCAGTAGCGGTTTGGGTCGCCATGTCGGGCCGTCCCCGCAATAGCTGCATCGCATCGGCGATCGATCCGGCCGCGACAAGCACGAAGACTAACGGAACCAAGACCAGCATGATCAAATTCACCGGGTTGCGCACATAGTCGGCGATGAAACTGCGCGTCAGCAGCAGGGTGGGCCGCCACTGCTCATGGGCCGCGGTGGTCATTGCGGTACGGCCTGACTTGCGCAGGGCGCATCGCACTGACCCTCGCACAGTCTCCCGTCGCACAGCTTGACGATGCGGTCGAAACGCTGCTCGTCGGCTACGAAGTGGCTGATGATCAAGACCGACTTACCGGCGTCGCGCCGGGCAGCCACGAGGTCCCAGAACTTTAGGTAGGTGTCCCAGTCGAATCCCGCGTAGGGCTCATCCAGCAGCAGCACTTGGGGATCGGCCAGCATCGCGAGGGTGAGGTTTAGCTTGGCCAGGGTGCCCCCAGACAACCGGTCCGCCCGGGCACCCGCATAGCGTTCAAAACCCAACGCCTCGTAGAGATCTCGTCGCGCTCGCCGCTCGGCCTCGTGCGTCATTCGATAAGCCCGAGCGAACAGCTCGATGTGTTCGTCGCACGTCAGCCGCTCGTAGACCACCGGCTGCTGCGGGCAATATCCGAGTATTCCGGAGCGGGTCACAGTGCCAGCGTCGGCGCGCAGTTCCCCGACGAGAATCTTCATGATCGTCGACTTACCCGAGCCGTTCTCCCCCACCAACCCGACCACTTCGCCGGGCTGCAGTGTTAGATCCACACCACGCAGCACTTGATGTGGGTGGGTAAACGGCCATATCCCCCGCCGAAACGACTTCTCAATACCCTCGGCCGTCAGTACCGACGGCGGTGACGACTCGAGCGGCAGCGCGGCTGCTATCGCTGCGCTCGTTGTCTGGTTCATGGCTGCTCTCCGCCTTCGAAGTTGTGCTGACTAGTTACTGCCCGAGCCGGTGATCCGGTTGTTGTCTTCGTCGGTGCCCGGGCCCGACCCGCTCCTGGGATGACCGCCGTGCGTGTTGCCCATCATGGACATCATCATCAGCGGGCACGCCAACCCGACGAGCACATAAATCCACGGGGTGAGCGAGAAACCACTGCCCGCCAGCACGAGCCCCAGAATCATCGCGCCGCCCGCGTACCAGAGAACGTATTTGTGCTTCATCATGTCTCATCTCTCGTTAGGAATCGGCCGCCCCCAACCGGTCGTGTGCTACTTGTCAACGCTCATTCAATACTGGCATTAAAACCATTGTGGCACTTCGATTCTGCCCCGCTCACTCGTAATTGGTGCTAGGTATGATGCGGCGGCGGTGTGGTCGTCGGGGGTGTTTGCCGCGGCCCCATCGGGCCCCCCGGACCCATTCCGCCTGGGCCCATCATTCCGTCGGGTCCCATCATTCCGTCCGATCCCATCATCGGGCAGGTGCCGTCTCGGCTGTATCCATGGTGCCAGCCATAGTGGCCACCTGAGGACCAGCCCAAGAAGAACCCAGAAAAGAAGATCACGGCGACGACGAACACGACACCTGCGATGATGCTTATCCACGCCACGGCCTGAGCCAGCCGACTAGGCCGCTCAGACCGATCGTCGTACTGAGGCTGCCCGGTCACGGTCGACTCCGCCCGAGATTCTGGTGTTTGCGTCATGTTCGGCATGGTGCCAGACACATACCCAACCGGGGTAGGGACTATTGGCCCTAAAGCGCGGGGCTTATGTCGTCAACCCGTGCGTGAACACGACCATGGACGCCATAATCGCGAATCAACCCAAGGTCGGCACGACTACCCGCATGTCGACGCCAGCCCCACGCAATAGCCGACGGCGCGGCGACGTCGTTAGCAGTACGATGGCCCGATTTCCGGCGACGAGGCCTGATTAGGCTCGCCGAGGCCTCCGCCTGTATCGCACGACTGGATCGGTCATGATCGCCGTCGCGGTTTGTGTGAAGGCGCGAGCAGCTTGGCGTCCAAGAGCTCGGGCGTTGTAGACCCATAACCGAAAGTCGCGCCCACGCCCAGTTAGAAGCCCTTGACCAGAAATACCCTACCTGGGTACCCTGCAAGAACCCGATGCGATCTTTGGAGGCAATGCAATGACGACGTGGTATGGCGGTAACGGCTGGGCATGGTGCAGCACGATCGCCCATATTCCAATGATGGTGATTCTGTGGGCCGCCGTCTTCACCGCCATGGTCGTAGCGGTTGGCTTTGCCATCAGACAGCGAAACGATCCGCCGGCCCAAACCGGCACCGGTTCTGTCCGGCCCGAAGGCGCTGCGGCAACTCGCATTACCCGCGGCGAAACGGAGAACGACGAATTCCGGCGCCGATTGATGTAGCTGCCCACGTCGATGGCGAGGGTCATTCCAAAAATGATTGAGGTGCCCGGGAGGTCTCGCATGCCTGGATTCACTCGGCGGGCAGCGCTTGGCGCGCTCGCCGCTGGCGGGGTGATGGCTCTCGGGTATGCGCTTCGAGGAATCGTTGGTTCACCCGTCCTGCGCATCCGCTTGACCGACGGCGGCATGATGGGCGCGACTCCGGCGGACATGAGCCTCTATATGGACATGTTTCACCGACACACCGAGATCACACGCACGGTCGAGGAGATCCCCGGCGGCGTGCGCACCACCACCCAGTCAGACGCTCCCGATCTTGCTGCGAAGCTGCGCGAACACGTGTCAAGCATGTATTCACACCTTGGCCAGGGTTCCGAGGTTATGTGTATGAGCCAGAGCCTACCGACGCTGTTCCGCAATGCCGGCGGCTACCGCCGCCAACTGACGCTCACGCCCACAGGTGTCATCGCCGAGGAAACGTCCGACGATCCCGCCCTCACAGACGCCATCCGCGCCCACGCCCGTGAAGTCACCGGGTTCGTACGCGACGGAATGCCCGCCATGATGCAGGGCATGATGGGCGGTCCCGGCGGCATGATGGGCGGGCCCGGCGGGATGATGGGACCCGGCCCACCGCCTTAACCGCCGGTGCCCGAAGGCCTTAGCGCTTTGCCTGAGCGGGCTCTATCACCGATGCGCGTGCTCACGCAGCACGGCCAGCCGGTCACGATATTCGGTCTCGTTGATCTCGCCGCGCGCGAACCGGGCGGCGAGCACCTGTTCAGGCGAGGCTGTCGGAGTTGTGTCCGGTCGGATTTGGCGATCTCCGGAGATGTAAGCGAAGAGGGCAACGATGCCGGCGATAAGCAGCGCCCAAAACAACACCATGCCGATGCCCATTCCAGCCCACCCCCACCAGCCCATGTTGTGGTCATACCAGAACATCATTGTGTTTGCCTCCAATCGGCCAGCCCGAAAGCGCTTCACTCGCATCTAGTTTGACTCGTTGCGAACCAGCCATCAGGGGCCGGTAGGCACAAACGTCAGGGACCTTCGACCTTCGATCCTGTAATGCTGGTCGTCGATGGGCTGGAGGCCTAATCCCCGGGGAAAAGTGACACAAGTCCCTACCCCTAGGGGGTATAGTGGGGCCATGCTAGCCGGGACGTGCAGCGACATGCGCTGCGGAAGCGGAAGAGGCAGGCACAACGATGGCGGCGTCCGGGCAGGTTACGAGCGGCTATTGGGCCGCGCTGATCATTGGTGTGGTGCTGTTGCTTATCTTCGTCCGGACTACGACTGCGGCGATCGGGCGCGTTTACCGCGCGCGTCGCGACGAAGCGGCACTCCGGTCCACCGATGTGACATTCGAAAGTGCGGTGGGCATGGGCGCGAGCCTGTGGCGGTGTCAGGCCCTTATCGCAGAAGCAATCGTGGTCAGGCAGCGGCTGTCTGGGGAGATCGACTCCGAGACATATCGGATCCGCATGAACGAGCTTGCGCGGCAGGCCACCTCGGAGCGCCGTCCGCAGCGCAACGCTTAAATATGTTCCAGCTGCCGAGGAGTTCATGATGTCCGGCGTTGACGTTGCCGTCCTGGTAGGCGCGGCCCTGGCCATCGCCGGGTTGGCGTGGTACTTCTTTTCTCCGCGACGCGCGCACGCCGCCGCGGTCAACGACGGGGTGCAGCGGATCCAGATAACGATCCACGGTGGTTACAGCCCCAACGTCGTACAGGTTCGCCAGGGCATTCCGGTAGAGATCGAATTCGACCGGCAGGAAACCGGGGATTGCAGCTCCCGAGTGGTCTTTCCCGACCTGCATCTGTCGGCGGCCCTGCCCGCGCGTCAGCGCACGACGGTCAGGTTCACCCCACAACAGGCGGGATCGTTCGGGTTTGCCTGTGGCATGAACATGATCCACGGCACGCTCGTTGTCACCCCCAACGGCCAGGCCGCTGAATCCCCTAAATCCGAAACGCCCTACGCTACAAGCGATTACGAACCAGCCGATGGCGTCGGTCAGCCTGCCGCCGCCGAAATAGAAGCCGCGCAGGCTGAAGACCGGCGCGCCGAAATCGCCGA
>Ga0306922_10000618_pt1 | contig 30265 bp, 25 predicted proteins | sample sta12Cox44000082_FD_203758 | JGI IMG/M metagenome (GOLD analysis project Ga0306922, IMG submission 203758) | Lab enrichment of tropical soil microbial communities from Luquillo Experimental Forest, Puerto Rico - statoxic.12C.oxic.44.000.082 (v2)... | ecosystem: Environmental > Terrestrial >... | reverse complement strand
TTTTACGTCCGCGCCTATCAGGGTTCGTTACCTCCCCCTGCAGCGGATATGCTTTCCGTCCAAAGCCGGGCAATTGACGGAAGGAGGACTTGCACCTCCCAAGATTGGCAGCCTTGACGGCTGCTCCGCTTCTCCAGTTGCTCAGCTTGTCCTTGTCACCGTGCCATCGCTTCAACCCCGCCGAAGTGGAACAGCCGCGTCGATCAGATTTCGGCCGTCCATGCTGCCTTCGCCCCTGAAGCGTGGGCTCGGCCTTCGGAATGAAGTTTCGAGGCCACATCCGCGTTCACTTGCGTTACGGCCCGGTGACTCGCACCTTCCCTCAAGAAAGGTCTGTCGATAGGCTTCAAGTGCTCGGTTTCCCTCCCACTTGCTATCCAAGCTACGGGGCTTCTGACTGTTTCCCCGGCAGGTCTACCTCCTGCTGATCAAGCCAGCCTTCGCTGGACGCACGCTTCAGACACTTCGTCACCTCCATGCCTGCTCCGGTTGCTTCCGGCTGGAGCCCTTGCCGGGCGGGCCTTGCACCCGCTGGAAAGCGCCGCCTTTACACGGCGCACACTGCAGCCAGTCTGAAGCGGGCAGAACGGAGTCGCCCCTAAGGGGGCCAAACAACCGTAGCGGCCGAAGATATTCAGATGCAAACGCTCGTACATGAGACACAGCCACTTTGACCCATCCCGGCCGCATTGCATCAGCGCCGGCCGACCAGGCATCGAGCATCGACCACCGAAGCCTTAGCCGCTTCCGCCGGGCGGTGCGTGACGGACTGGCTCTCCTGTTCGGATCGCATCCCGCGCGCGATCGAAGGCGCAGCGCCGGACCGTGTGACTAAGACCACTCCCCAGCAGGTCTGCACATGGCCTGAACGACCCCTTTTCCTATGACGACGCGCCGATCCACGTCGCCATACAAAGTTTCGTGCGAGCCACGAGGCGCACAATCGACTTGCAGGAAAACCTTGCTCGAAGGAAGCGTTGGTGCACGCTGGATTTTCACGAGCGGACAAGGTAGTGACGCCGTCGACGCAAGGCCGCGTCCGCCGGGACGCCCGTGGCAACGACCAGATGGACTACAAGATCGCGCCGCCGATCATTTCGCCGTACGCGATCGAACGCACCCAGATCGTCGAAGCTATCACGCGGTCCGGCGGCACGAAGGTCATCCTGGTTCGGGCTCCGGCTGGATACGGAAAGACGACAACGCTGGTTCAGCTCCATCGGCAACTCGTCGCGCAGGGCGGCGATTGCGCTTGGGTGCGGTTGGACGAGGCGGACAACGACATGTCGCGCTTCGTGACCTCGATGCGGCGCGCTCTTTTCATCGGCTCCGATCCAGCTCGACGCCGGCAGAACCTGACACGTACGGCCCTCGACCCCATGGAGGCACTGATGGAGGCGGTGTCACGGCGGCGGTTGCCTTTGGCGCTGTTTATCGACGACATGGACGCAGTGTCCAGCCCGGCCGTGCTCGCCCTCGTCGCTGGCCTCATCGGCCGCCTGCCGCCGAGCGTGATGCTGGTGATTGGCTCGCGCAACGTGCCCGAGATCGGGTTGGCGCAGCTACGCGCCAAGGGCCAGTTGGTGGAGATCGGCCCGCGCCTGCTGCGGCTGTCGGCCTCCGAGACGACGGAGTTCCTCATCACGCGCCGTGGGCTGCCCTTGGCGCCGGAACAGATCGCGCGGCTGTACCGCCAGACCGAAGGATGGATCACGGCCCTCTGGCTGGCGTCGATCGCGATCGAGCAGGGTCCGGACGCGGCGCAGTTCATCGCCGGTTTCACCGGGGCGAGCACGAACCTGGCCGATTACTTTGCGAAGGTGGTCCTTGCCCCGCAGCCCGAACCGCTCCGCGACTTCCTGCTCGAGACCTGCATCCTCGATCAATTGACCGTTGCCGCATGCAATGCGGTGCGCGGGCGCACCGACAGCGCGGAGCTGCTGGAGGAGGTCGGGAACGCCAACCTGTTCATCGTCGCAAGCGACGAGAACCGCAGCGCGTACCGCTGCCACAGCCTATTCGCAGGGTTCCTGAGAGCCCACCTGCAAAGCACCCGCCCCGCCAGGGTGCGGGCGCTGCATCGCGCCGCGTCGGACTGGTTTCTCGCGCAGGGACGGCCCCTGCAGGCCATCTCGCATGCCTTGCAGGCCGGCCCTGACGCGTACGCGCTCGGCTTGTTGCAAGAGCATGCGGACCGTCTGCTCAGGCAAGGCCGGGCCCGGCTGCTCGCACGATGGCTCGACGCCCTGCCGGCGAGCGCACTGGCCGGGCACCCCTCGCTGCGAGTCGCGCATGGCTGGGCAGTGGCATTCACGCGCGGTGCTCATGAAGCCCTTGCAAGGATCGAGCACGACGATGGTGAGCCCGCGCTCGGCCAGCCCGACGGCGCCGATCTGTCGACGCTGCGTCCGCTTCTCGAGTTCATGACCGACCGGATCGACGAGGCTCATGCGCGGGCGCTCCAGAACCTGCCGCAGGTGATGGGTCGCACCGGCTTCGCAGCAGCGATGGCAGCGCAGACTCTGGCCAACACTCATTTCGCGAAGGGCCGCTTCGCGCCGGCGCGGCACTACGCGGACATGGCTCGACACTCGCACGGCGGTGGTCCATCGCCGTTTCATCTAGCATTGGCGGAGTCGGTCGAGGGCGCGATCGATCTCGTCCAGGGCCGCTTGAAGAGCGCGATCGTGCGGCTGCGCGCAGCCGCCGAAGAGAGCCGCGGAGCGGGCGCCGAGGGCAGCAAGCCCTTCGCCTTCCCGTTTCCGAGCACCTTGCTGGCCGAGGCGCTCTACGAGGCCGGCGACATCGACGTCGCCGAGCCGATGTTGCGCGGCGTCGCGCCGCTGCTGCTCGAGATCGCCCTGCCTGACCAACTGATCTCGGCCCATGTGCTGATGGCGCGCATCAAGCGCAGGCGCGGAGAGTTTGATGGCGCCCTAGCCGACCTCGAAGCACTGGAGACGGCAGGCCACCGGCTACGCCTTCCGCGCGCGGTGGCCTGCGCAAGGCTGGAGCGTGCCTGGGCCCTCCTGGACCGCGATGATCTCGCGGAGGCCGAACGGCAGATCGAGCGCTCGGGCAGTGCCGCCTTTTGGGTGTGCCTGGAAGACCGCTGCCATGTGGCCAACGACGTGTCGACGCCAAACATCGCGCGCGCGCGCCTGCTCGTCCGAAGAGGGCACGCCGGCCGGGCGATCCCCGAGCTCAAGCGCGAACTGAAGCGGGCCGAGGGCGAAGAGCGACTGCGCCGCGCGCTGAAGCTGCGCATTCTCCTGGCCGAGGCTCTGCGCGTCGACGGACAGGACCGACTGGCGATGCGGCAACTCGGTCTCGCCTGCGAGTTCGCGGCGCGCGAAGGCTGGCTCCAGACCTTCATCGAGGAAGGTCCCGGCCTACATGCGATGTTGGCGAAGTACGCGGAGAGCGTGCAGCCCGAGGCTCCTGTCGAAGACCGGGCAACCCTGACCGAACTGCTGCGACGAGCGACGAATCCGAACGACCAATCGCCATCGCCGGCAGCCGGGAGCGCCGAACCGGCCTTGACCGAGAAGGAGCGACGGGTGCTGCGGCTTGTCGCGAGCGGCGATTCGAACGAGGGGATAGCTGAACGTCTGTTCGTCTCGACGTCGACGGTGCGTACCCATCTGCGCAGCATCAATGCCAAGCTGAGCGCGAACAGCCGCACGCAGGCGGTTGCGATCGGCCGCCGCCTGGGTCTGATCGACTGACGCCGACGCCTCGTTTTCGTCCATTCGGACGAGGCGAGCACGAAGTGGCGCTCGCTAGTCTCCCGCTCGTTGGACAAACGAAGGGAGACAGGGCCATGTGGCTGCATGCGGAAATCCGCTCGATTCCAGACATAGTCAGGTACCACGGCCGTTGCAGGCCGCAAGCGCCGGCGCTGCTGCAGGGCAGCGGCTTCATGACCTTCGGCGATCTTGATCGGGTCACGAACCGGATCGCGCGTGCGCTCGTCACGGCCAGACCGGATTCGTCCGCACCGGTGGCCGCGATCGGCAAGAACTCGATGGAGTTTCTACAACTCCTTTTCGGCACCACCAAGGCAGGGCGCCCCTTCCTGCCGCTGAACTGGCGTCTCACTCCGTCCGAGCTGGCAGTGGTCCTCGACGACGCGGCGCCGGCAATCGTCTTCGCCGACGCCGAGTTTGCCGCGCCCATGAGGGCCGCGCAGGCCGCCAGCGTTCAGCGCTGCGAGCTCGTCGAATTCGCTTCAGGCGGAGCCGGACAGGGTCTGGCGGCGTGGCTCGCGGACACGCTGGCGCTGGACCCGGGTCTCCCCACCAACCCGTGCGATACGGCCTTGCTGCTGTACACGTCCGGAACCACGGGGCGGCCCAAGGGAGTCCAGATCTCTCACCTCGGCCTGAACTACATGCGCCTGTACGAGAGCCTCGAACCCGAAATGGCGTGGCAGTCCGAGGATGTGCTGCTGATGGCCATGCCGAACTTCCACCTGCTCGGGACCGGGTTCGCGCTGCAGGCGCTCTACAACGGCGCGCGCGTCTCGATCCTCGACGTGCCGGACCCTCGACGCATCCTTGAGAGCGTGCAGCGTGACCGCCCCAGCATCCTTGTGCTGGCGCCGTCGGTCATCCAGATGCTGCTCGAGCAGCCTGCGCTGGCCGGCACCGATTTCTCGTCGGTACGGTTGATCCTCTATGCAGGCTCTCCGATCAACGCGACCGTACTCGAACGCGGAGTGAAGGCGATGCAAAGCGGCTTCATGCAGTTCTACGGCACGACCGAAACGGCGGGCGCCGTCACGATCCTCCGCCCCGCCCAGCACGATCTGGCCGACCCGGAAAGCCTCAAGTCGTGCGGTACGCCGCTGCCGCTGGTCGACATCCGGATCGTCGACGGCGCGGGCAACGAGCTGCCCGACGGCGAGATCGGCGAGATCCTGGTCCGTTCTCCCGCCCTGTTCACCGGCTACCTGAACCAGCCCGACGCGACGCGGGTAGTCCTGTCCGAAGGCTGGTACCACACCGGTGATCTCGGGCGTCGTGATCGGCGCGGTCTTCTCTACATCATCGATCGACTCAAGGACATGATCATCAGCGGCGGCGAGAACATCTACTCGGTGGAGGTAGAGCAGGCGCTTCACAAGCACCCCGCCGTCGCTTCCGCCGCCGTGGTCGGCATGCCTGACGAGCGTTGGGGCGAGAGAGTGGTGGCGGTAGTCGTGTTGCGCGCCGGCACAGGCGCCAATGCCGACGAGCTGAAACGCCATTGCCGCGAGCTGATCGCGGGCTACAAGACACCGAAGGACATCCGCTTCGTGGACAGCCTGCCGCTCAGTTCGGCCGGCAAGATCCTGAAGCGCGTGATACGCGAGCAACTCGCGGCGGCCCAATCCTGACCAGGAGACTGACATGAACCGAAAGGTCCTTTACGAGAAGCGGGGCGAGGTCGCCTACGTCACCCTGAACCGCCCGGAATGCAAGAACGCCGTCGACTACGAAACGCACCTGCTGCTGTGCGAGGCCTGGAAGGATTTTCGCGATGATCCGAAGCTTCGCGTCGCGATCCTCACGGGCACGGGCGACGCCTTCACGGCCGGCGCCGACCTCAAGACCCATGCGCCGGAGTGGCAGAAGGTCGGCCCGATGGTTGGTCGCGAGCGGCTCGAGGACGGCCTCAGCGGCATCACACGCGGGCCGCTCTCGCGCATCACAAAACCTATCGTTGCCGCCATCAACGGGTGGTGCCTCGGCCACGGCATCGAGCTGTCGATGGCCTGCGACATCCGCATCGCATCCGAGCGCGCGCAGTTCGGCACCTTCGAGGTCCGTCGCGGGATGCATTCGGCCGATGGTGGCATCGTGCGCCTGCTGAACGTCTGCGGCGCCGGTGTTGCGCTCGAGATGGTGCTGACCGGCGAGCCCATGAGCGCCCAGCGCGCACTAGTGGCGAACATGGTCTCGCGCGTCGTCCCTCATGACGAACTGATGCCGGCGACCGAAAACCTCGTCGCGCGCATCCTGCGCAACGACCAGCGCGCCATCGAATCGGCGAAGGAGACGGTTCTGGAGGTGATCGGGCGACCGCTGCACGACCAGCTCCGGGTCGAGGCAATGTGGGGCTACGCGCTGTGCGGCGGCAACCAGACGGTGATGGAACGTTCGCAGCAGTTCTTCGACAAGGCCGACCGCGGCCGCGCCGGCGCGACCGCCAGCGGCCTTTGAGGGCAACGCCATGGGCTACAAATCCGTCTTCCGCTCGGGCCTGTTCGACGACCAGGTCGTCATCGTCACCGGCGGCGGCAGCGGCATCGGCCGCTGCACCGCACATGAGCTCGCCGCGCTGGGTGCCACGGTCGCGATCGTCGGCCGCAATCCCGACAAGCTGGCCGCGGTCAAGGCCGAAATCGAGGCCGACGGCGGCCGCGTCTCGACCCATGTCTGCGACATCCGCGACGAGCCTGCCGTCGTCGAGACGATCGAAGCCGTGCTCGCCCGCCACGGGCGCATCGACGGCCTGGTCAACAACGCCGGCGGCCAGTACCGCATGCCGCTGCGCGACATCAGCACGAAGGGCTTCGAGGCGGTGATCAAGAACAACCTCACGGGCGGCTTCATCTTCATGCGCGAGGTCTATACCCGTTGGATGGAGCAGAACGGCGGCGCGATCGTCAACATGATTGCCGACATCGCGAACGGCTGGCCGTACTACGCCCATTCCGGTGCCGCGCGCGGTGGCATGTGGACCCTGACCGAGAGCGCGGCCTCCGAGTGGGCGCCGTCGGGAGTCCGTGTCAACGCCGTCGCACCGGGCGGAATGGCCAGCAGCGGCTTCGACACCTACGAGCCGGAAGCCCAGAAGGTCATCCTGCAGTTTCCGAAGACAGTGCCGATGCAGCGTTACGGCAACGTCGCCGAAGTCTCGGGTGCGATCGTCTACCTGCTCTCTCCGGCGGCCGCGTACATCACCGGCTCGTGCATCCGGATCGACGGCGGTGCACCCAACGCACGGGTGTGCTGGGGTGAGCTGAAGCCGCACGACAAGTCGAAGCCGTTCGACGGCTTCCATCTCGACGCGCCCCCGAAGTTGCTGACCGAGGGGCCGAAGCGGCGGTCGAGCCGAGGCTGAACCGGAACCCACATGCTCGCCGACCGCGCAGTCTACCAAGCCGATCACCGCCTCTTGCGCGATGCGGTCCGTCGGTTCATCCAAGTCGAAGTGCTGCCGAGTTTCCAGAGCTGGGAAGCACGTGGCGTCGTGGACCGCTCGTTCTGGCAAGCCGCCGGTGCGGCAGGCTTGTTGTGCCCACAGGTGGCGGAGGCCCACGGCGGCGCCGGCGGCGACTTCCGGCACAACGCGATCATCATCGAGGAATTCGCCTACGCCGGCCTCGCCGGTCCACTGTCGGACTTGACTGTCCACAGCGATGTCGGTGCCGGCTACATCGAGCACCTCGGAAGCGAGGAGCAGAAGCGCCGCTGGCTGCCGCGCCTATGCAAAGGCGAGACGGTCTGCGCTGTTGCGATGACGGAACCCAACACCGGCAGCGATCTGCAATCGATCAAGACCCGCGCGATCCCGACCTCTGACGGCTTTCAGGTCAGCGGCTCGAAGACCTTCGTCTCGAACGGCCAGCAATGTGACCTGGTGATCGTCGTGGCTAGGACATCCGACGCGCCCGGCGCAAAGGGAATCAGCCTGCTCCTGATCGAAGCCGAGCGCGCCGGCTTCCGGCGCGGTAGAAAACTGGACAAGCTGGGGCAGCATTCGGCGGATACGTCGGAGCTTTTCCTCGACGAAATCGAGGTTCCACGCGGGAACCTCCTTGGGATCGAGGGCGGCGGCTTCACGGCACTGATGCGGCAGCTTCCGCAGGAGAGGCTGGCGATCGCGATCACCTCGATGGCCGCGGCGCAGCGCGCATTCGACGTCACTTGCGACTACGTCCGTGGCCGCAAAGCCTTCGGCCAGACGGTGATGGACTTCCAGAACACGCGTCACAGGCTGGCGGACCTGCACGCCGATTTGAGCGTCGGTTGGGCCTTTGTCGACCAGTGCCTACAACAGCATGTCGTTGGTGCGCTCGATTCGAAGCATGCCTCGATCGCGAAGCTTTGGTGCAGCGAAATGCAGGGACGACTCGTCGACCAGTGCCTGCAATTCTTCGGCGGGTATGGCTTCATGAAGGAGTACGAGATCTGCCGTCTCTACGCCGACGCGCGGGTGCAGAGAATCTATGGTGGCACCTCAGAGATCATGCGAGAGCTGATCGGTCGCAGCTTGACGGCTTGAAGCGGCAGGTCAGCAACCTGGATCAGCGACGTGCGCAATCGAGCGGAGACGCGACGGCGTGAAGACGGCGTGTCATAGGGACCCGAGCGTGGCCGCTCATGCGTCGCTGTGCTTGCGAACCCCGGCGCCGTGCAGGATGCCGTCGAGCAGGACGACCCGCGCCGAGCGCAGGACCTGATGCATCAAGGGAAGCGCTTGACCTCCGGCAGCACTCGGCCACCAACCGTTGTTGACCAGCGCCAGCTTTCCGGAATTCTCACATGGTCATGCTCGCGCCGCCGTCGACCACATGGTAGTCACCCGAAGGAACTGCCTGCATCGGGGAATCCGGACGAGGTTGGCGAGCACGCAACTGCTGCGTTCATGCGTCACGATTCGAAGAAAGCGAGGAAAGCGAGTGCCAAGGTGCGGCCCGTCATCACGCCGTCGTGCGCGCGGCCCGCTCGACCGACGCCGTCGCCGCCTCGCGCCGCGGCGTGAATCCGAGGATGCCGTCGTCGGATCGGTTCGTCGAGCAGCGCGGGCTTGTCCAGGAAATAGTCGTGCGTCACGCGCCACGGCGCCTTGCGGCCCTGGCGCGGCAGGCGTGAATCGGCGGATCTGCGGCCCGATGCCATATTCGCGCACCGTCGCATCCAAGTGGTCGCGGATCGTCGAGCCGTCGGCCAGCACCTCGAAGTTCTGCCACGGCCGGAAGCCGTAGGCGTAGGTGAACATGTCCGAATCCGAGCGCGCGCCCGGGAATCGGAACAGGTCCCAGGTGCCACCGATGCGCGCGCGCCGCTCGATGACGACGAAGGTCTTGCCTGGATCATCCATCCGCAGTCGGCACGCCATGCCGACGCCCGACAGAGCGTCCCGAGGCAGACGCCTCTCGTTGTGCCGTCCGCCGCACAGGTCGTAGCGCCGACGGTTTGCATCATGCACTGATTCGCACGAATGACTGCTCGCCGACTGTCCGTAGCGCCCAACGAGTGTCGCAGAAGGGTCGGGGACTGCCGATCACCTCGGGCCCGAGGGGTCGTTCGCGATTCGTCTCCCGCTCGGCCACAGCCGAGTGACCGGTGTCGCAGGTGCTGCGGTCCATCGAGGCCGCAGGCCAGTGAGCGACTGGTGATCGCGTCCGCCGCCGTTCAGGGCCTCGATCGCGAGTGACTGCGTCCAGTCTGAAACCGTCATACGGTGGTCGACGCGCGGGATCGACGGCTTGGTGGCCCGCGTGAGTAGCGACTGAGTTCGAGCCGCCCGATGGTCGACCGGTCGCAGGGCGACAGGTTTTACGGGCGTTCCGCGACGGGTGATCTCGACTGCAAGCAGCGCCCTCGATTTTGGTGGCGTGCAATAGACGGCTGGCGCGCGGAAGGGCCTAGATCTGTAGTGCGGCGCGCAAGGCACTGTCGTCCAGGGCTTTGTCCACCGTCTCTCGAAGAGTTCGTTCCATGACGACTCTCAAATCATCGATCGATGCGAACACTCCCGTGCTGAGCGTCAGGATCGATCCGTCAATATTGTTGCTGCGGTAGTTGCGCGTGAACTTCGTGTGCCCGCTGGAATCGAGAACGGTCAATTCCAGCTCGATGGTCGCCTCCCGACGAACGTACTGGTCGCACTCGAACTTTCGGATGACGCCCGTCAATTGCGGCTGCCCGCCCGTCAGGGTCGGAGATGCCCCGCGGGCCTTAAGGCCATCTTCGAAAGCAGCCTTGATGACATCGGATACTGGCTTGTCCAGAGCGAGCACCTTCAAGGAGTTCCCGAAGCCTCCTCGGATGGCACCCGCCCAGGTGGGGTCCGACTCGCCGCGTGAGTCCACGAACGAGCCGACTGTGACCTGAGCAGACACAATTGTCTTCTGGATAGCGACGGTTGGCTGATAGAGCATCGGCGTACGCGTCGTGCCGCATCCGGCCAAAGTGGCACAAAGAACAGAAGCAAACGTAAGGCTTCGCCAGCGCATTTGAGATGTTCCTCGGAGTGGAAATTGTTGTGAAGCAGTGATCTTGGGCGTCGAAGGCGGGGCGGATTTTGTCGTCTCCATAAGTGGCTCAGCCCGTGCGTTCCGCGCACTAGGTCACGCGCCCGACCTCTCTGCTCTCCGAAGTCAAGGCGGTTCGCGCGTGCGCCGCTCGAACGCCGAGTTCGGGGCGGCAAATCAATGAATGGCCGATTCCCGAGGTAAACCGGCCGACCGCTTCGTGAATATCTCAGTGACTGCTGTTGGCAAAAGCCGACGTTCAGAGCGGCCGACCCAAGCGGCTGCAGTCAGTCTGGAGTCGTCATCCACAGGGGCGACATCGAAGAACCGCAGGTGGGCGAACGGCCCCGCGAGCATCAGTTTGTTCCGTCAGTCGATGCGAACGACAGGTCCTGGGCGACGTGATCGGGGACGGGAGAGGCCGGCGGTCCGAGTCGTATGCAGCGCGGTGCCAAGACCGGCATCAAGCTCTCATACGGTAGTGCGACACCCCTTGCGCCGTCTCGATTTCCACTTCTCCCCGGGAAACAAGATAGTTGAGGCACGCGGTCGCCTCGCCGGTTGCCAAGCCCAGTTGCGTGCCGTCGGTTTCCCGGACGGGCCGCCGAAATAGTGTCGAGAAGGTATCCACGACGCGCTTGGGCTCGGCCAAAAGTTGGCGGAGGCCATTAAGTGCCGCATCTTGCCCATCAAGCAGATGCGCGATGCGCCCGTGCAAGCCTCGGAAGCATTCGTTGTGTGCGGGCATCACTAGTACGTCGTCGGGAACCCTGTCCATGATGCAACGCATCGACGCGTACCAGTCCGCCATGGGGTTGGCGTGCGGCTCCATCGGGTGTACGGAAACGTTGGACGAGATCCTCGGCAACACTTGATCGCCCGCGATGAACAATCTGAGCTCCTTGCAGTAAAGGCACGAGTGCTCAGGTGAATGGCCGAAACCGGTGACTACTTCCCAATCGAGGCCCCCAACGCGCAGGCGCTCGCCGTCGCGAATGCGCCGGAAGCTATCGGGCAAGGCGTGAATATGGCGCCCGAAGTTGCCGAAACGCGCGCGATACGACTCGATCGCGTCCTCGCTCCACCCCGCGCGACGGTAGAACTTAAGTGCATCCAACGGCGCCTCGCGAGCCGTATCGCTCATGAGCGTACGGCACGACAGGTACTCCAGCTGCGAGATCCACAGTTCCACTTCGTATTGACGCGTGAGCCAGCCCGCCATCCCGACATGGTCAGGGTGCATGTGCGTCGCCACTACGCGCCTAAGTGGCCGGTCCAGCGGAGTCCTGGTCCTCAGCCCCTTCCATGTTGCGACGGTGGCCTCGGTGCGGGTGCCCGTATCGACGAGCGTCCACTCATCGCCGTCCTCCAACGCCCAGACATTGATGTGATCGAGCCGGAAGGGCAGCCCGAGGCGGATCCAGTGCACACCCGGCGCAACCGTGACGAAGTTTCCGGGATCGGGAGCGGCGAAGGGATAGACGAGATCAGTCATCGGTCCAATTTTCGCGTCAACGCGCGGCTCCGGTCAGTCGATGCAGACGAAAGAAAAATCGGTGATACGGCCTTCGCGCTCCGACGCGAACTGCACGCGCACCCGCTTGCCGGGCGCGATGTGCTTCATCGCCTCGTCCAGATCCGACAGGTCGATGTCGTCGACGTAGTTGCCGATTGCCGAGTCGACGCCATCGAGGCGCACGAATGCGATCGCCACAGGCGGCTTGCGCTTTCCTTCAAAGCCTCGCACCACGATGGTCGACGTCTCGATCGTTCCCTCATGGCCCGCTTCGACCCAAGAATCGCACTTCTCGAAGCTGCGCTCGCAGTAGGCGCGGGGCGGGAGGTACGTAAGGCCGGACTTCGAGCAACGCGTTGCCATGATGCGGCGCTCGCGCAGACCTTGCATGAAGGTACCGGCTACCTCGCCCAAGGCATAGTCGTAGCGCAGCGAAACCGTTTCGGTCACCACGCCGGAATGCTGGGATCGTTCCATATCGTCTCCTAGTCCTAGGTTCCCCGCGGCTCGTTACTGAACACGATGCAGTTGTAGAACTGGGCAATACCGCCCGCGGCGGTGCTGACGGCGTTCTTCACATGCGGGACCTGCATCGCGCCCGCAGTACCCATCACTTGGTTCGCGGCGTCGATGGCACGCACGAGCCCGGATACTGCGATGGGGTTGGTGCAGAGCGTCCCGCCGGACGGGCAGACTGCCACCGCCCCGCCTTCGCAATCCCAGAAACCCTCGTGTTGCAACCGCAGTGCCATGCCCGATGCGCAGAATCCGAGACGCTCGAGCTGCACGGGCTGCATCAACGTATAAGCGTCGTACACCTCCGCCACCTGGATCTGGCGCAGCGGGTCACTGATTCCTGCGCGCTCGTAGCTGGCCGCGGCCACCACGCCTGCGAGATCAAAGTCGATGAAGTCGCAATCCGTGGCGCTGGTCATGCGGTCGCCGATCCAGTAGGTGGTAGTGCGGCTTGCCGCGCCGGTCACGAATGCCGGACGCGACCGGTGCTTCTTCACCATGTCCATGTTGCCCAGGACCATCGCCGCGCTGCCGGACGAGCGCGGGCAGATGTCAAACAGTTTCAAGGGCCAGCTGATCATCGGGGACGCCATCACGTCGGCAACACTGACGTCGCCCTTCACATGCGCATGCGGATTGCGCATTGCATTGCGCCGCGCGCGAACGGCGACCGCCGCGAGGTCTTCCTGCGTCACGCGGTGCCGATGCATGTAGCCGGTGGCCCACAGACCGACGGTCGTGTTCGTCGACAGCGGCATGTCGCGCTCGTAGAACACGTCGAAGATGGTGTTGAGCACTTCCTGCGCATCGGGCGTTTCGGCGATGCGTTCTGCGCCAACCACCAGCACCGACCGGTACATCCCCGAGCGCACGAGGTTGAAGCCAGCTTGCACGGCCGAGCCGCCGGTTGCGCCGCCGGTATGCACCCGCATCATCGGCTTGCCGGCACCGAAGATTGAATCGATCGCCCAACGGTCGGCGTCGGCTACGCCCATGAACCAGGTGGGCGCGAGCGAGAACACGATGGCGTCGACGTCGTCGGGAGTCATCCCTGCGTCTTTCAGCGCGCCGACCGCGGCGAGCTGCGCCTGTTCGACAAACGTGCGCGAATCATCGCGCGTGCGGAAATCGCTCTGAAACGTTCCGAGCACCCCGACCGCGCGGCTCATGCTGCTACTCCCGGCGTCTCGAACACCGCTACCACATGACCTTGTTGCGCGAGTCCGTGGCAGCCGTGGGCTGCGGCTCGGCGCACACGGAGAAGCTGGACCGGGCCGGCCTGCCCCGCGACCTGCAGCACGGCCTCCGCCGCGTTGACGAGCCCGTTGCAGAAGATCGGGTTCTGCGCGAACGCGCCGCCGGACGGCGACACCGTGTCCGCGCGTTCGATGCCGAACGCCCGCACGAACGCGGCCTCGTGCCAGCCGGTCGGCGCTTCGAGCTCGATCACGTCGAAGTCGTTTGCGTTCCGCAGTCCAGCCCGCCCCAGCGCGTCGCTCCACGCGGCCCTAGCAGCGCTGAGCGCATGCAGACGGTTGGAGTCGATACGGTAGGAATCGGTGTTCCAGGCGACCCCGGCGAGTCGCGCGAGCGCCTTGCACTGCGGATTCCGGCGCAGGAAGCCGGAGGACGCCAGTACGAGGGCGCACGCGCCATCCGTCAACGGTGCGCGCTGCGCGGTCCGCACTGGCACCGCGTCATAGCTCGATTCACCAACCTCGCGCGCAGGGATCGCGGCGTGGCACATACCGCGCGGGTTCCTGGACGCGCGTAGGTAGGCCGCCGCCACCCGCTCGTTGACTTCCCCGGTGGTGAGCCCGAATTCCGACTGCATGGCCTGCGCAAACATGGCGTCCGCAGCAATTGCACCCAGGTCGAGCGGTCGCGTGTAGAACGGGTCGCCTCGCAGCCGCATCACTTTTTCGACATCCGTCTTGGACGACTTGCACCAGCTCACGACGAGGCCGAGATCCGTCTCCTCTGCCAGGAAGCGCGCATGTGCGAAGGCCAGCGCCGAAGCGCCGGAGTCGGTGACCTTGATTTCGTCGGTGAGATAGCCGCCGGAAGGGGCAGACATCAGCATGCTCGAGATCGGCCGGCCGTCGAGCTCGTCGCAGGCACCGATGGTGAGGCTGTCCACCTGCGAGCGCGTGACACGCGACGAGTCGAGCGCCGCCCGCACCGTACGCCATGCCATCTCCTCCAAACGCAACTCGCGCACCGCGTTCGCAGCGGGGAACAGCGCGAGACCGATGACGAACACGTCCTGCATGAGCTCTCCTACACCGCCGTGTAGCCGCCGTCGGCAGCGATCGCCGCGCCCACGACGAACGACGCGCGGTCGGACAGCAGCCACACCACCGTCTCCGCGATCTCCTGTGGCTGGCCGAAGCGGCCCATCGGGACACCGGCCACGGCCCTTTCGCCGACGCCTGACAGCAGTTCCTGATTCAGCGGCGTGGCGATCACGCCCGGGCACACTGCATTGATCCGGATTCCGTTGCGTACGTAGTCGGCCGCGGCGCTGCGGCTCAGACCGACGACCGCATGTTTGCTAGCCGAATATGCGGCGTGGCCCCGCAGGCCGACCAGTCCGCCGATGGAGGCGTTGTTCACGATTGCCCCGCCGCCGCCTTGCGCGAGCATCTGCTTTATCTCGGCCCGCATGCAGCGCCACACGCCTGAAAGGTTGACGTCCAGCACTCGGGCCCAAGCCGTGTCCGCGATTTCGGCCGCCTTCTCGCCCGAGGGAAGCGCCGGGTCCGTCGAAACGCCTGCGTTGTTGAAGGCACCGTCGAGCGAACTGAAGGATTCGACGCATGCGGCCACCGCCGCGCACACCTGCACGTCGTCGGTCACGTCGGTCGACACGAATCGGGCGCGGCCGCCGAGTTCTGCAATGGTCGCGGCGGCTCGTTCGCCTCCCGCTTCGTCGCGATCCGCCAGCAACAGGCGTGCGCCCTCCTGGGCAGCAAGCTTTGCTGTGGCCAAGCCGATGCCGGAGGCGGCACCCGTGATAAGAATGCTCTTACCGGCGAGGAGCCCGCTCATTCGCCCGCCCGTTTGCGGAAGTCCGGCGCGCGCTTTTCAGCGAAGGCGCGCACACCCTCTCGCCACTCGTCAGTCGAAGCGAGAGCTGTAAGCGCTTCGACACCGAAGCGTCGCGCGGTACGCACGTCCGAGTCCTCGGCGGCATAGACACTTGCCTTCGCCTGCGCCAGCGCCTTTGGGCCCGACGTTGCCAATTCGTCGCCCATCGCGAGCGCGCGTTCGAGCAGCTGGTCCGGCGCGACGACCTCCACGAGCAGACCGCGCGCATGCGCCTCGTCTGCGGGAATCCGGCTGCCCATCAAGATCCACTCGAGAGCTTTCGACCGCCCGACATGTCGGGCCAACTTCTGTACGCCGCCCGCACCGGGGATCGCGCCGAGCTTCACCTCCGGCACGCCAAAGGTCGCGTTAGACGACGCGATCCGCAGATCCGATGACAACGCCATCTCGAAACCGCCGCCGATCGCGTGGCCGTTGACCGCGGCGATCACGGGGAAGGGCTGCTCCTCAAGAGAGTCGAACAGTTGAGCCAGCGGCGCGAGGAACCGGTCCCGAAATGCCATCGGTGCACGGAAGAGGCCGGACTCCTCGGATGACAGCATCTTCAGGTCCGCGCCCGCGCAAAAGGTGCTGCCGCTGCCGGTGAGAATCAGCGCCGCGGGCGACAGTGGACGCACGAGTTCCAGCACCTGCACCAACTCGGCGATGAAGTCGAGCGTGAGCGTGTTCCGCTCAGCGGGGCGTGTGAAGGTAACCATCGCCACGTGTGGCCGCGGCCACTCCAGCCTCAGGGTCGCGCCCTCGAAGCCGTGTCCGCGTGATTGCTGCTGCGTCATCAGTTGAACGCGACGTCAAGGCCCAGTTCGCGCGCGATCAGCAGCATTTGGATCTGGCTCGAGCCATCGCCGATGGTGCACACACGGTTATCGCGCAGGTAGCGCGAGGGCGGACAATCGTCCATGAATCCCCAGCCGCCGTGCACCTGCACGGCGAGGTCCGCGCATTCCGACCCGACCTCGGTAGCGTAGTACTTGGCCATCGCAAGATCCTTGAGGGTGGCCTTCCCGTTGTCGGCGAGCCAGGCGGCGCGATAGACCAGCATGCGCGCCGCTTCGACCTTCACGGCCATATTCGCGATCATTTCCTGGACAAGCTGCAGGCGGCCGAGCGTCGCTCCGAAAGCCTTGCGCTCCTGCGCATGTAGAACGGCGTGGTCGAGGCTACCTTGCGCCAGACCGAGCGAGCACGCACCAAGGAAGACGCGAGCCTGCTGGAACCCCCGGTGCGTGACGAGCCGGCCTTTGCCGGGCTCGCCAATGATCGAATCGGCATCGACCCGGCAGTCGTCGAAATACAGAGGGTGCGTATCTGAAGAGCGCCAGCCCATCTTTCGATACGACGGCCCGATCACGTAGCCCGGCGTGCCAGTCGGCACGTGGAAAAGCGAGAAGCTCTTCTTCGCCGCATCGGGCGGGCTCACCACCGCCATGACCATCGTGAATGAGCTGATCTCCGTCCCAGGATTGGTGATGAAGGCCTTCTCGCCCGAAATGGACCAGCGACCGTCGGGCAGCTGCTTCGCGCGCGTGGTGGACCCTGCGGTATCCGACCCGGCCTGGGGCTCGGTGCCCGCGAGCGAGCAGATCTTCGTGCCCTTGACCACGTCGGGTAGCCAACGGCGCTTGAGTTCGGCGGATGCGAAACGGGCGAACGTCAGCCCCGACGCCGCGTTCACCATCGTGGTCACCGCCAGTGACTGGTCGACACGTGCGATCTCCTCGAGTGCAATCACCATGTCCAGCGTACCCAGACCGAGGCCACCGTACTCGGGGTCGTGCGGGATGGCGGGGATGCCCAGCGCTGCCAGCTTCAGGAACAGTTCGGTCGGGAAGGCCGACTCGCGGTCGCGTTGCTCCGCGCCCGGCGCAACCTCTTCGCGGCAGAACGCGGAAATCATGTCCTTGAGCTGGAGCTGCTCTTGGTCGAGAAGAAAGTTCATGGCTGCCCCAGGATGGTGATGCATGCGGCCGCCTCTTCGTAGCCGAGGAAGCCGCCGCCGTTTTCCGCGATCGCAAGACGTGCGCCCGTCACTTGCCGGGCGCCGGCCTCGCCGCGCAATTGCGTCACGAGTTCGTGGATCTGGCCGAGGCCCGTGGCCCCGATCGGATGGCCCTTGCACTCGAGCCCGCCTGACGGATTGACCGGAATACGCCCGCCGATCGACGTCGCGCCTACTGTGGCGAGTTCGCCGCCGCGGCCGGGCTCGCACAGGCCGAGGTTCTCGACCTGGATGACCTCGCCGACGGCCGTTGCATCGTGCACTTCGGCCAGCGACATCTCGGATGGCCCAACGCCCGCGCGCTCGTACGCGAGGCGCGAGGCTTGGCGCGTGATATGGCGGTCGAGGTCGTCGACATCGCGATCGCTGCCGCTGGCCAGCACGCTTGCGAGGACCTTCACGGCCTTTCGACCGCCCAGCCGCCGCAAGGCGGCCGCGCTGCACAGTACCGCCGCGGCGGCGCCGTCGCTCACAGGAGAGCACATCGGCAGGGTCAACGGCCAGGCGATGCTCCGAGCTCCGAGCACTTCTTCCACCGTGCACGGCGTGCGGTACTGCGCGCGCGGATTGTGCTGGGCATGCGAGCGGTTCTTCGCAGTCACGCTCGCGAACATCGTCGGCGTGCTGCCGTAGAGGCGCATGTGCTGCTTGGCCAGCCCGGCATAGACGTCCATGAAGATGCTATGGTTTGCGCGGCTGTCGTGCGCGTCCGCCCCTTCGCGAGCGAGATCGCGCACACTGCGACGCAAGGCATCGCCGCCATGCACATCCTGAGCGCCCATCAGCAGGCCGAATGCCTGGTTCTTATCGATAGTGCACATCTTCTCGGCACCCACGGCCAGCACGAGATCGGCGGCGCCGGCGCGGACCTGCATGCAGGCAAGATGGAAGGCGGTGCTCCCGCTCGCGCACGCGTTCTCGACGTTTACCACCGGCACACTGCCCAACCCAAGCGCGCGCAATGCGATCTGGCCGCGCACCATGTGCTGTCCCTCGAGCGCGCCCTGCCCTGTATTCGAGAAGTACACGGCCCGCACATCCGCCGTCGCACAACCGGCATCGCCCAGCGCCTGCGTGACTGCCTCGCGCGCAAGGTCCTGCACGCTGCGGTCGAGGTGCCTCCCGAACGCCGTCATTCCCACGCCAATGACGTACACGTCTTCCATGTCAACGCACGAGGATGCTCTGGGCTGAATCTGCCAACTTCTGCGCCTTGGGTGTCGGCACGCCACTGACCAGCTCTGGTACGTCGTACGGAATCTTCACGCCCCTCGCACAGGCTGGCCGCGCCTCGATCTGCGCGATCCAGCGCGCGAGATGCGGCAGGTCGTCGATGACCAGGCCCGACCATCGAAACGTGCGCACCCAGCACCAGTTGGCAATGTCCGCGACCGAGAAATCGCCCGCGAGGAACTCGTGCTGCGCGAGTTGCCCGTCGAGAACTTCGAGGAGGCGCCGGCACTCCTTCTGATACCGGTTGATCGCGGGCTCGATGGGCTCCGGAAGATAGCGGAAGAACACGTTCGCCTGTCCCATCATCGGTCCGATGCCGCCCATCTGGAACATCAGCCACTGCATCACGCGCGAGCGACCCGTTAGGTCTGCCGGCATCAGCCGGCCGGTCTTCTCGGCAAGGTAGACCAGGATGGCACCCGACTCGAACACCGCGAAGGCGCCCTCGTCGCGATCCACGATCGCGGGGATGCGGCCGTTAGGATTGATCCGCAAGTACTCCGGCATCTTCTGCTGCTGCTTGTGCAGCTTGAGGGCATGCAGCTCGTACGGCAGCTCCAGTTCCTCCAGGACGACGGAGGCCTTCCAGCCGTTGGGCGTCGCTGCGGTGTAGAGATCGATCACTTCGCCAGTCCCTCAACGCGGAACGACGTAACCGGCGCGGTGACGGTCCCAGGTCTGAGGGCTCGGCCCGATGTCGCGCAGCGCCTGCTTGCGGATCTTGCCGCTGGCGGTGCGCTCGATCTCAGGCACGAACTCGATGAACCTCGGCACCGCATAACGTGGCATGCGGGGCACGCACCAGTCCATCAGAGCCTCGGCACGCAACTGGCCCCCGTCCAACGCCACCACGAAAGCCATCACCTCGTCTTCGCCGCCGGCATCCGCCGTCTTCACGCCGACCACTGCGCACTGTTGCACGTGGGGATGCGACGAGATGACCTCCTCGATCTCGAACGCCGAGATGTTCTCGCCGCGGCGACGGATGCGGTCCTTGATGCGATCCACGTAGAAAAGTCGGCCCCGCTCGTCCAAGTAGCCCGCGTCCCCCGAGTGAAACCATAGGTTGCGCCATGCCTCAATCGTTTTCTCGGGCATGCGGTAGTAGCCCGCCATGAAGACGAAGGGCTGCTTCGGACGCACAACGATCTCGCCCACCTCGCCAGGCGCAAGCGGCTCGTCCGTCTCGGGATCAACGACCTGCAGCGCGAAGAACTCGTCGATGACCCGGCCCGCACAACCCGGCGTCACCGGATCCGCCAGGTCGCCCCACACCGGGACACTGAACTCCGTCATCCCGTAGCCCTGCAGGATGCGCATGTCGAAGCGCTTCTCGAAAGCCGGGGCCCAACTATCAGAAACGGGCACCGACCAGCTCAGGCGCAGGGGGTTGTCCGCATCGTCGGAACGCGGCGGCTGCTTGAAGACGAACTCGGGCATGACGCCGACGGCGTAAGTCACCGTCGCCCCGAAGGCGCGGATCTCGTCGAGCCACGTGCTTGCCGAAAACCGTTGCGCCACATAAGCAGGGATGCCCGCCAGCAGGCATGAATAGAACTGCAGCATCAGCGCCGTGCCGTGGAACAGCGGCATCGAGATGTACATGCGGTCCGCTGGGGTCAGGCCGGTCGCGTGCCGGGCGCTCAGCGCGTAATAGAAGCAGTGCGCGTGCGGCATCACCACGCCTTTGGCGGGCCCGGTCGTGCCGGAGGTGAAGATGATCATGCACACGTCACGGTAATCCGTTGCGACGACGTCGGCTGCGGATGCGGGCGTGGATGCCAGCTGCTCGTACGCAACGCCGCGCGTGTTCGGCAACGGCGAGGCGTCGCCGGCCACGACCACGGTCGCGGCGATCTCCGTTCCCTTGTAGTCCACGGTGTCGAACAGCGGGCGAAGCGAAGCGTCGACGAACACCACGCGTGGCTCGGTGTTCGACAGCTGGTGGCGCAGGAAGGCGCCCTTCAGTTCGGTGTTCAGCGGGACGAAGATCGCGCCGCGCTTGTGCGTGGCGATCATCGTGACGAGGAACTCCTTGCCGTTGCCCAGCATGGCCACGACCCGGTCGCCGCGGCCGATGCCCAGGCCTGCCAGACCCGATGCGAGCCGGTTGGTCTCCTCGTCCAACTCGGCGAAGGTGAACGCCTGGCCATCCTCGAAGGTGCAGAACGGCTGGTCGCCGTGACGCTTCGCCTGCTCCTTCACCAGGGCGGGGAAAGTCCACAACGCTTTCGACGGAATATCCACGGCGGCTACTCCACACGCTTGACGACGTAGCCCACGCGGGGGAAATGCACGACGACTTCGCCCACGCGCTCGCCTTCAAGCTGGACTGCCACGTGGCGATTGGTCAGAACATGCAGCTTGCCGACCACCGGGTCTCGCCCAGCGATCTCGGCCTGAATGCTGACCTTCTCTCCGCGCCTGAGACCCTCGCGGTTGTTAGGCCTGACGGACGCCTCACTCGCCGGTGACGCATCGAGCGCGATCGCCAGCGCTTTTTCTGCGCCGATCTCGGTGAGCTTGCCATGGCCGATCGCCGTCACGCGATCGAGCCAAGCACGAATCCTTTCGTAGGGAATCAGCACGTCGGTAGCCTTCTCGCCGCCGGTGTGCAGGAACCAGAGGATGTGGTGGCAGGTGATGTCGATCAATCCCGCCTGTTCGCCGGCGAGGAAGGTGCGGCCGTCGGCGAGCATGTCCGTCAGCCATTCGAGGTAGACCACCAATTGTTGGCGGTAGCGCTCGGCCGAACGCGCCATGCGCTCGAGGTCCACCGGCACGCCCCACAGCTTCGCACGGTCGGCGTGGAATTCGGGCCGCCAGTTCTCGTGCGAGCGGCCGATCAGATAGCGGCCGCCTGCCAAGGTCATCGCGCCGTCCGCCCAGTACTGGACGATGTCGGCGAAACCCCTGCGTCCGCCGGGGAACAGCGTGGGCGTCGGCCAACGCGCCTCGAGTTCGTCGGCGATGCGCTTGGTGTCGCAGTACACGTCCGCGCCGATCTGCAGGACTGGCGTCTTGCTGTAGCCGCCCGTGAGCGCCACGAGGTCGGGCTTCGGCATGACGTCTGGGATGATGACGGACTCCCATTCGAGGCCCTTGAGGCCGAGCATCAAGCGCGCCTTCTCGGCGTAGTTGGAGCCCCAGTAGTGGTGAAGAACCACCGTCATTCCAATCTCCTGCAAGGATTCGCCACGTTGCGATGCCCCATCCTAGACGATACGTTCCGTTCCGTCAACAGGCCGGAATATATTTGGAACTTCCACGATACGCATCGTTCCGCTACGAAAGATAGGCAGCCGAGAGGGCCGGATCTCGCGCGAACTCCTCCGCACGTCCGTGGCGTACCACCGTGCCGCGCTGGAGCACGAACGCGAAGTCGGAGACGCGCAGCGCCTGTGCCACCACCTGCTCCGACAGGAGCACGGCCGTGCGCGAGCCGGCGGCCGCTTGTTCGATTACGCGAAAGATCTGCTGCACGATCGCGGGCGCCAGCCCGAGCGAGGGCTCGTCGAGCAGCAGGTAGCGCGGCTCACAGATCAGCGCGCAAGAGAGGATCAGCATTTGCTGCTGGCCGCCGGAAAGCAAGCCCGCGGCGACGCCCTTGCGCGACGCGAGGACCGGAAAACTCTCGAAGGCCTTGTCCATGCCCTTGCGCGCGTCGCCTCCCGAGCGGCGGAACTCCCACGCGAGCTGCAGGTTCTCCTGCACGGTCATCGAATGGAACAGGCGCCGACCCTCGAGCGCGAGCGAGATTCCCAGTCGCGCACGTTTGTGCGCGGGCAACCCGGTGACGTCTTGCCCGTCGACGAGCACGCGGCCAGACGCTGGCTGCACCACTCCCGCCAACGCTTTCATCAGCGAAGACTTGCCCGCGCCATTCGCGCCGAGCACAGCGGTCGTCGTGCCCTCCGCCACCGAGAGGTTGCAGCCGTGCAGCGCTTCGATCGCGCCGTAGCGCACGACGAGATCTCGACATTCAAGCATCGATGCTTCTCTTCGCGGGCTCGGCCTCTTCGACGGACGAGCCGAGGTAGGCCTCGACGACTTTCTCGTCCTGGTACATCGCCGCCATCGGCCCGCGATAGATCGCCTTGCCGGAGTCGAGCACCACGACTTCGTCGACCAGACCTCGCAAGAACTCCATATGGTGGTCGATCAGCACCACCGTAGCGCCCGAATCCTTGAGCGACTTCAGCACCGCCTCGAGGCGCTGCGTCTCCGCCTCGGATAGGCCCGCGGCCGGCTCGTCCAGCAACACCAGGCGTGGACGCGCGAGCACCGCACGGGCCAGCTCGGTCATGCGCTGGTCGCCGTAGGTCAGTTCGTGCACCGGCGTGTCCGCGACGTGCGCCAGCCCGACCTGAGCGATGACGCGATCCGCTTCGCCGAGAAAGCGGCCTTCCTGCGCCATGGCGCCCCGCCACCGGAAAGCGAATGACGCGGGGTTGGACGAATACAGCCGGTGGGCCCCGAGCAGCACGTTCTCGCGCACGGTAAATGCGCGGATCAGCCGCGGATCCTGGAAGGTGCGGATCACGCCGAGGCGTGCCACCCTGTGGTCGGCAAGGCCGTCGACACGCGAGCCGTCGAAAAGGATGCGGCCTCCAGTCGGGCGGTAAAGGCCGCAGATCAGGTTGACGAGCGTGCTCTTGCCCGAGCCGTTCGGGCCGATCAGGCCGAGAAGGTGACCGGCCTTCACATCCATAGACACGCCGTCCAGGGCTTTCAGGCCAAGGAACGCGATCGAAACGCCGTCGATCTGCAGCAGCTTCTCGGAATCCGAGGAAGGCGCAGCCGGTTCGCTTTTGGCGCCCCCTGTGACCTGGGTCGCGGCGTAGTAGCGTGGACGCGGAAGAAACAGGCCGGCGAGCCCACGCGGCAATAGGATGAACGAGAGCAGCAGCAGCGCCCCATAGACGATGAACTGGTACTCTGCAAACAACTGCAGCCGCTCGGGCAGGTACGTGAACAGGAGAGAACCCAGCAACGGGCCGACGAGCGTGCCGAGGCCGCCGATGATCGCCATCACGAGGGCTTCGACGGATCGGTTCAGGTCAAAGCTCTCGGGCCCGAGATAGCCCACCAGGTGGGCATAAAAGGCGCCCGCCAGCCCCATAAGCGCCGCACTCAGCGTGTACGCAAGGCGCTTGGTCGCGGCGCGCGGGATTCCCATGCTGCCCGCCGCAACTTCTGAAGTCTGGATTGCGAAGAAGGCGCGCCCGTACGGGCTCTTGATGAAGTTACGCAGTAGCCAGATGACCAAGGCGCACACCGCCAGCATCAACTGGAAATAGCGCGCAGGCGTGAGCTTCACGCCGAAGGCAGACAGGGAAGCCAGTGCCGCCGACGGGATCGCGCTGAGCCCGGCGACGCCGCCCGTCAGCGACGACCACTCGCGCACGAGCTCATAGAGAATCATGCCGAAGCCGAGAGTCATCATCGCCAGATAGAACTCGCGGACGCGGCCGACTGCGAACGACAATGCCCAGCCGACGATGGCGGAGCACGCGGTGGACAGCGGCACCGAGAGCGGCAGCGGGAGACCGAGCTTGATCATCGCGAGGGCGGAGCCGTAGGCGCCGATGCTCATGAAACCGGCGTGGCCGAGCGAGATCTGGCCTGCGATACCCGTGAGGATGTTGATGCTCTGCGCCGCCAGCATGTTGACCAGCACAAAGGACCACAGCTGGATGCTTGACGCGCTGGCGAACTCCGCCGCGACTCCGAGCACCACGACGAGCACGAGCGCGACCCGGGCATCTGCCACGCGCGCTAGGGCTTCGCGGGCCGGGTTCATACCTTGAGGATTTCGCGGCGGCCGAACAGGCCTTGCGGACGGATCGCGAGCACGGCCATGAGGATGGCGAAGGCCATCGCGTCGCCGAACGCGGTGGAAACGAAGCCTCCGGCCAGTTTCTCGGCAACGCCCAAGGCGATGCCGCCGATCAGCGCGCCGGCGATGCTGCCCATGCCACCGAACACAGCGGCCACGAAGCCAAGGATGACGAGGTTGAATCCGAACTGCGGCTCCACCGTGCCGGTGATCTGCGAGACGAGGATGCCCGCAAGCCCGGCCAAGGCGCCACTTGCCGCAAACGAAGCTACGACCACGCGCTTGACCGGCACACCGGCCACCGCCGCGGCTTCGGCGTCGTGTGCCACCGCGCGAACCGCGCGGCCCCAGCGCGTGCGGCGGATAAAGATTTCCATCACGCACATCAAGCCGATGCAGCACGCGAGCACCGTGAGGTACTGCGACGACACACGGATGCCGGCGATGGTGACGAAGTCCAGCGGCCCAAAAACAAGCGAGGGGAACATGATTGCCTGCGAACCGAAGAAGCGCGCAACGATGCCCTGCAGCAGCAGGCCGAAGCCGAGCGTCGCGACAACCCATCCCATGCTGCCGCCGAGCCGTGCGAGCGGGCGGATCGCAATGCGTTCGACCAGAATCATCAAGACCGTGGACAGCAGCAGCGCGATCGGCACCGCCGCGTAGGCTGACAGCTTGGCTGACATGAGCGTCGTAGCCGCGACTGCGGCGACCATCAGCAGCGAGCCCTGCCCAAAGTTCATGGTCCGGGTCGACCAGAATGTCAGCGTCAACCCGATGGCGATGAGCGCGTACGTCGCACCGACGCAGACGCCCGCAAAGATCAGTTGCAGCGTGAAGGTCATCTGCGCACGGCGCGACGTCAGTTCTTCGAGAGCTGCAGCTTGATCTGGTCGCCCGACTTCACGTATTCAAAGATCGACAGATCCTTTTCGGTGATGGCGTTGTGTCGGTCGGGCGTGAACGAATAGGATGCGTTGACGCTGCGGAAGTCCTTGATTCCCTCAATGGCCTTGATGATTGCCTTTGGGTCGGTTGAATTCGCGACCCGGATGCCCTCGAACAGGACGTTTGCGGCATCGTAGGCATTGGCCACCGTCAGCGACATGGAGAGTTGTGGCCGCGACGGGTCGGCGCCCCACCAGCGGTCCGCGCTGTACTTGCCCTTGTAGGCGTCGGCGAACTCCTTCGCCGCAGGGCTGAGGGGGTCGTGTCCGAAGGCGGCAATCATCGATCCCTGCGTGCCAACGACGAGCTCACCCGCCCCTTCGACGTAGGGAGGTGAGAGCGAGGCATTGTTCGCGATGAGCGGCACCGTCCAGTCCAGGCGCGCCATCGTGCGGCGAACCACAGCCAGGTCCGTTCCCAGGCCCGTATAAACGATCACGTCGGCGCCCGCGCGTTGCAGGCGGGCCAGCTGCGGCGTCATGTCCTGTGCCTTCTGGTTGTACGTTTCGACCGCGACTGGCGCCGGGCGTCCTTCAGCCTTGAGCTGGTTGGTGATGATCTCGGCGGCACTCTGGCCGGCGGCCGTGCTCTCCACCAGGATCCCGACCTTCGAATATTTCTTCGCGACGTACTGCGCCTGCATCTTCATCTCGACGTCGTTCTGCAGCGCGAACGAGAACACGTTGGGACGCGGCTTGCCGCCATCCGGGTACACGATCTTCGGTGTCTGCGCGATCGGGTTCATGTAGGGACGACCGTCCACCGTCGCCATCTCGATGACGGCAAGTGAAGGACCGGTGCCGGCGGGCCCGATGATGCCCACCAACTCCTTGTTGTCCAGGAGCTTGCGCATGTTCTGCACGGCGCGGTCGGGAACGAGTTGGTCATCGAGCAGCATCGCGAGTTCGATTTTCTTGCCGTTGATCCCGCCCTTAGCGTTCCACTTCTCGATCGCGAGCTCGACGCCGTGGCGGGCACCTTCACCGTATTCGTTATACGGGCCGGTGAGCGCCGTGGTCATGCCGATCTTGATCGTCTGTGCGGTCGCGCCACTGGCGGACATCAGTGCACCCGCGACCGCGGCGGCGGCGACGCAGAACCTTGCGAGGGAAGCATTCATCGGTTGTCTCCTAGGGCGTGGCGCCGCCACGGGGGCATAGCAAAATCCTAGACGATACGTTCCGTTCTGTCAAAATGATCCTACTTGGGGAATACCCGACCCCGCATACCCCCTACCGTGGCCGAAGAAGCGCGAGACTGCAAAGAGCCGCACCGTTCCTTTGACGAGACGATACGTTCTGGTAAGCTCGCATCTCATGACAACCACTGAACAGGCCGCGCAAGGCCGCCGCAGCGAGCGGAGCCGGCGCGCGGTCATTGATGCCGCCGCGAAGCTGCTCACCCAGCGCGGGTACACCGCCATCACGATGGAAGGCATCGCGGCCGAGGCCAAGGTCGGGAAGGCGACCGTTTACCGGTGGTGGCCGAGCAAGGCTTCCATCTTCATGGACCTGTACGCCGAACTAGCAGAAGAAATCACGCCACCTGCCGATACCGGCAGCGTCGTCAAGGACGTGACTCTGTTGATCCGCGGCGCGTTCAAGCTGTACCGTGAAACCGCAGCTGGTCTCGCGCTCGCGGGCATCATCGCCGAGGCGCAATCGAATGCTGCGGTCTCAAGAATCGTCCGCAACGACTTTGCCCCGAGCCGACGCCACATCATCCTCCACCTGCTGGAGCGCGGCGTGGCCCGCGGCGAGATCTCGACCGATGCAGACCTCGAGCTGATCAGCGAGGTGCTTGCCGGCGCGAGTTGGTATTGCATCCTTGTCGGTTCCGGCCAGTTGACCGACCGGCACGCGACGCGCATCGTAGAGACGGTGCTCGCTGGCATCGTGCAGCGCCCGGCGAAGAACCAAGCAAAGAAGAGCGCTAGAAAGCGCGTCTCAACCGCCGTCGCTCACGTATAGACGTCGGTGGCGCGGTCCTTGAAGTCGCTATGTCAATGCCGGGCCGAATGACGGAAACCGCCCAAGTGCTGAAGTCAGGTGTCGCGCCGGCCGGGTAGCATTTCTGCGGAGCACAGGCCTGTCGTGGACGGCCGCAAATGGCCGGGCTCGGACCTGTCAGTCGAGTAGCTGTGACTCGGCAACAACGCTGGCTGGCGATGGCATAGAGGCGATCTCCACCATCAGCTCCTTGCACTTCGCGCGATAGCGCGATGACGAGAGCACTTCCTGCAGCGCCTCTTGAAGACGCATCGGGGTTGCTTCGGCCGGTTCCACGACGATGCCTACTCTGAGACGTCGAACGTGCTCAGCATTGTTGATTTGGTCGGCGCCGAGAGGAACGACCACCGAAGGCACCCCCTCGGCCAAGGCTCCCATCAGCGTTCCGAACCCCCCGTGACAGAGAACGGCGCTCGATCGCGGCAGGACCGTCCGCTGATCGACAAACTGCTCGACCTCGACTTCGACGGAATGCGGGTACGCACTCGGATCGTTGTTCCTGCCGACGGTCACCAGCCCGGGCAGTTTCCCGATCTCGAGCGCCTGAATGAACGCTCGCAGCAGCTTTCGCGTCGTGCCGTAGATCGTCCCCCGCGTGGCGTACACGAACGGCGCTTTGGGCTCGACTCGGGCGACCGACTCCTCTCGCGAATACGGAGAGGCACGCAAGGTCTGCGGCAGCGGCTCTCCGTCAACTCGGGCCCAGGTCTTCGGCGTAAACGCAAGCCAGCGATCACCCGGCAACTCGCCGTTCCATGGACCCAGACCGAACGCCGAACGGCAGGGTTCCAGCCCGAGCGCGGTGTGCTGCAGAAAGGTCGGCGAACCGGGCTCGTCTCCCCAGGCCGTCATCAGCACCGGCACGTCACGGCACTCGCGAACGATCATCGCTGCCGACGTCGTTGCGTACTCGGCAACGACCAGGCTGGGCTTCCAGTCGTCGATTATGCGGAGGAGATCCTGCACCAGCGGCACGGTGACGTCCTGGTTGATCGTGAGAGCCCAATACGCCAACCCTGCGGTGCCCATGTGATTGACACAGTCTGGCCAGCGTTCAACAGCCGATTCCCACCGAAAGTCGATCCCGGCGCCGACCGCTTCGAAGCCGGTACGACGAACATCCGGAACGTAGAGCGCACTCGTCGCGAACAACGCCTCGTGGCCCGCCTCCCGAAGTGCTTTGGCGAACCGCAGCAGTGGGTAGAAGTGTCCATCGCCTGGCAGGGTCACAAGTAGCACTCTCATGACGCAGGCCTCCTATGCGCACCGGCGGAGTCTTGGCGCCCCGTACAGCGCCGACTTCATTGTGATCCTCGAAGCGCCCGCTGCGAGCGAACCGAGACCGCCTGCGCACAAGCAGACGGTCTCCGGCGCAAAGCTCGGCTGGAATGAGGGTAAGAACTTCATCTGGGAGGAGCGCTATGCCAACTATCGCGACGAGTTGCTTCCCGAATTGGCCGCCGACTTGGTGCGGCTCGATGTGAACGTTATCGTCACGGTGGGTACGCAGGCGCCGCTGGTGGCGAAGCAGGCCACCGCTCGTATACCGATCGTGATCTATAACGCCGGCGATGCTGTAGAGCTGGGATTGGCGGCAAGCCTGGCCCGCCCAGGCGGCAACATCACCGGTTTGAGCTGGATGTTCCTCGGTCTTTCGGCAAAGCGCCTGCAGTTCCTGACCGAGATGCTGCCCAGCGCCACGCGGCTCTCGTTGCTCTACGAGCAACACAACCGCATGAGCGAGCTTGCCCGGAAGGAAGCGGAGGAGGTCGGCCGACGGCTGGGCATCCACGTCGAATCGGTCGCGGTTCGGCACCCAGCCGAGATCGAGACCGCGCTGGAGTCGATCAGGCGGCAACAGCCGGATGCGTTGATGGTCGTCGAATCGACTTTGCTGTTCCGGCAGCGTGTCCGAATCATCGAGTTCGCCGCCGCGAATCGGATACCCGGGATGTATCAGATAAGGGAATTCGCCGACGCGGGCGGCTTGATCACGTAGGGGCCGAGCTTTGCCTGGACGTTGGCCTTGCTCGTCGGATACATCGACAAGATTCTCCGGGGTGCGAAGCCCGCCGACCCGCCGATAGAGCAACCGACCAAGGTCGATCTGGTAATCAACCTGAACACGGCGAAGGCGCTCGGCCTTTCGATTCCGCGATCACTACTGCTGCGCGCGGACGACGTAATTCAATAATGATGGCCGGACCGGGCCGGTGCTGCGACGGCGTTGGTCAGTCGCGCCAATCGCTCAGGTTGATTTGAATGGCGGCTTCCGAGCAATGCGTCTGTCGGCTCAGGGTCGGTAGTACCACTTCGCTCGCCTTCGGAGCAGTCACAGGCCCGTCCCCCCGTCGCTCCACGACGAAGGTCAGCTGCGGGGCGCTGCGGACGCTCATGTCCGCGATGTGCTATCAGCTCTCGGCAGCAGCCTGACAGCCCGACATGCAGTGCCTAAGCTCAAGCGGCCACGCGCAGCAAACCAGTCTGAACGCGACATTCGTTCGCAGCCAATGACGGACGGTGCGTAGCCGAGTGGCAGTCCCCTGCTCTGCGCTGCTGCCTCAGCAATTCGACCCTGAGTCGTTGCTGCGGCCGGTATTCGCGTCGCTAAGCCCGCGACCAGCGAAGCCTTTTCGCCGCGCAAATTCCAAAAACGGAAATCTTTGGAATATGAAAAAGCCGCCCGAAGGCGGCTAAGTCTTTGTCATCAAACGCATTTCTGGCGGAGTGGACGGGGCTCGAACCCGCGACCCCCGGCGTGACAGGGCGGTGCCAGTTTCGAGGATTGGCGCGGGCTAGCGGCCGATTCGTATTCCAAAAAGTGGTTGGTTTCGCGCAGATTTCG
>Ga0306922_10000614_pt1 | contig 30371 bp, 26 predicted proteins | sample sta12Cox44000082_FD_203758 | JGI IMG/M metagenome (GOLD analysis project Ga0306922, IMG submission 203758) | Lab enrichment of tropical soil microbial communities from Luquillo Experimental Forest, Puerto Rico - statoxic.12C.oxic.44.000.082 (v2)... | ecosystem: Environmental > Terrestrial >... | reverse complement strand
GCGCATAGCCTTTGCTGCCGGCGAACTCGAACGACTCCGGCGTCTGGGTCGCCGCGATGTAGAACTTGGGGCGCGGGCGCTGCGTCGGCCGCGGCAGCGAGGTCACGCTCTCGAACGAATGGAAGCGACCGCGGTGAGTGGCATTCTCCTGCGTTAGCAACAGTTCGATCTGTTCGAGGCCTTCGCGGAACCGTGCCTGCGACTCGTCGGGCGAGATGCCGAAGCGGCGGAATTCGTGCGGTAGAAACGCGCGCGCGAATCCGACGTCGAGCCGCCCGCCCGAAATGCCGTCGAGCATCGCGATTTCGCCGGCGAGCTTGAACGGATGGTTGAACACCGGCAGCACCGCGCCGGTGACGAGGCGCAACGTCTTGGTGCGCTGCGACACGGCGGTGAGGAAGACGATTGGATTGGGGCTATAGCCGCCGTAACGGGTGAAGTAATGCTCGACGGTGCGTGCGTGCGTAAAGCCCAATGTTTCCGCTTCTTGCGCGATCGCAAGCGACTCGGCGTAGTAATCGGCGGCGCTCCTGTCGGTGTGATCGACGGCGGGAAAAAACTGCACGCCGAACTGCATGGGGTGCCGTCCTTTTTCGTTCCGCTCGCGTGGAAGTATCGGCCTGCGATGATCTGGGATGTCGCGCACTATAGGGCGACAGAGCCGACAGTCAATCGAGCGCGCCCATCGCCGTCCACGCGCGCGCACACGCGCTCCATCTCGATTGACAGCGTGTGGACGTGATCTAGACTTTCGTTCGATCGTCGTCGACACGAGAAAGGTTGCGCGCCATGTCCGCCGTCGCCCAGTCCGATATCAGCGAGATCCGCAAGGCATGGAAAGAGGCCAATCTCGCGCCGTTGTGGGAGAATGCGAGGGCGCATCGGCCGGCGCCGCTGCCGGAGGCCGCTTATCTGTGGTCGTGGGACAAGATCCGACCGCTGATCTCCGCTGCCATCGACGTTGCCTCGCCGGAGGTGGTCGAACGGCGGGTGCTGCAGCTCGTCCCTCCGATAGCGGAACATCAGGACGAGCAGCAGACCTCGCGGACGCTCTCCGCCAACATCCAAATTCTGTTGCCGGGCGAGAAGGCGCGACCACATCGCCACACGATGAATGCCTTGCGTTTCGTGCTTGAGGGCTCGGGCGCGACCACGATCGTGGATGGCAAGCCCTGTCCGATGGAGGAGGGCGATCTCATCCTCACGCCGTCCTGGACCTGGCATGAGCATATCCATCAGGGCGACGCGCCGATCGTGTGGCTCGATGCGCTCGACGTGCCGTTCCAGCGCTATATGGGAACGGGTGCATTCGAGCCGGGGCCAGTCGCCGACATGCCGGAGACCGTCGCCGACGCCGCCTTTGCGGTCGCTAATGTCGTGCCCGATACCAACTACGCGACCAAAGATTATTCGCCGGTGTTCCGTTATCCCTATGCGACGGCCGCGGCGGCGGTCGCCGTTGCTCCGTCCGCGCGCGACGGCTCGCGGCGCGTGCGCTACATCAATCCGCTCACCGGCGGGTCGGCGATGGGGATGATGGATTGCTTCCTGGTGCAGCTCGATCCCGACGCGATCACGCTGCCCTTCCGCACCACGGCGAACTCCGTGTGCTGCGTGGTGGAAGGCTCCGGCGAAAGCCAGGTCGGCGACGACACCATTCGATGGAATAAGCGGGACATCTTCACATTGCCGCAGGGCAACCGGATCGTTCACAAGAGCAGCGGCGGGACAGCGCGCCTGTTCCAGGTGTCCGACCGCGATATGTACGCCCGGCTCGGGCTTCTCAAGGAAGAGTACGGGAACATCTCGGCCTGAAGCGTTCCATGGCGAGGTGGCGCCCCGCCGGTCGTGGGAAACGCGTGGCGCGCGCGCGGAACTTGTCTTGCCGGGGCATGTTGCCTTCGGGTAAGCGGTGATATAAGGCGCCGCCCGTTTTGCGAGGCGTCGGGATTGACCCTGCCCCCATGGTCCAGGTAGCAAGCGAAAACACGGGGTCCCAGGTTGCCGCCGTTCAGCGAGCCGTGATTGCGGGCGAACGCGGCACCGACGCGCGTTCGAGGGTCGGTTTCTGGGCGCTCACGCTGGGGACGATCGGCGTCGTCTACGGCGACATCGGCACGAGCCCCCTCTATGCGATGCGCGAATCCGTGGTGGCGGCGGTCGGCGCCGGTAATCCTGCCGGCGAAACCGTCGTTCTCGGCATTCTGTCGCTCATTATTTGGGCACTCATTCTCGTCGTCACGCTCAAATACGTTGTCATCCTGCTGCGCGCCGACAACAACGGCGAGGGCGGCACGCTCGCGCTGATGGCATTGGCGCAACGCGCGCTGAGCAAGCATGCCGGCGCCGTCGTGTTGTGCGGCATCATCAGCGCAGCGCTGTTCTACGGCGACGCCATGATCACACCGGCGTTGTCGGTGCTCTCGGCGATCGAAGGTCTGAAGGTCGTCACTCCGGCGTTCGATCCGTACGTGGTGCCGCTGACCGCGCTGATTCTGGTGCTGCTGTTCGCGTTCCAGTCGCGCGGCACGGCCAAGGTCGCGGCATTCTTCGGTCCGATCATGCTGTTGTGGTTCGTCGTCATCACCGTCGCCGGACTTTGGCAGGTGATGCAAAATCCCGCGGTGCTGCGGGCATTCAATCCGGTTTACGGGGTGGCGTTCCTCGCCGGCCACGGCATGATCGGCCTCGTAACGCTGGGCGCCGTGTTTCTGGTGGTCACGGGTTCGGAGGCGCTCTATGCCGATCTGGGACATTTCGGTCGCGGCCCGATTCAGACCGCATGGCTCGGGGTCGCGCTGCCGGCGCTCACGATCAACTATCTCGGCCAGGGTGCGCTCGTCTTGCTCGATCCCAAGAGCATCGAGAACCCGTTCTTTCTGCTTTATCCGGACTGGGCGCTGTTGCCGATGGTGGTGTTGGCAACCGCGGCAACCGTGATCGCGAGCCAAGCCGTCATTACCGGCGCCTATTCCTTGACTCGCCAGGCGATCCAGCTCGGGCTGCTGCCGCGGCTCGAAATTCGGCACACATCGGAGGCGCTGTTCGGTCAAATCTACATGCCGCGGGTCAACCTCCTGCTGCTGGTCGGCGTCCTGCTGCTCGTGGCGTTGTTTCGCTCCTCGAGCGCGCTCGCATCGGCCTACGGCATCGCGGTGACTGGCACCATGGTTGCCACGGTCACAATGGCGTTCGTCGTGGTCTGGAAGGTGTGGCGCTGGCCGCCGCTAGCGGCGGCTGCCTTGATCATTCCGTTCCTGCTCATCGACCTGACCTTTCTCGGCGCCAATCTGCTCAAGGTGGTCGAGGGCGGCTGGGTGCCGCTGGCGCTCGGCGGCCTCGTGATGGTGGTCATGTACACGTGGCGGCGCGGCAGCCGCCTGTTGTTCGAGAAGACTCGGCGCCAGGAAATCCCGCTCGATCACCTCGTGCGCATGCTGGAAAAAAAGCCGCCGACCCGTGTGCCGGGCACCGCCGTGTTTCTCACCAGCACGCCCGAGTCGGCGCCGACCGCGCTCATGCACAGCCTCAAGCACTACAAGGTGCTGCACGAACACAACGTCATCTTGACGATCGAGACGGCGGACCTGCCGCGGGCCGACCCGACCGAGCGTGTGCGCATCGAGAGGGTGGGCGAGACTTTCGCCCGCGTGGCCTTGCGCTTCGGGTTCATGGAGACTCCGAACGTCCCCAGGGCGCTCGCGATCGCCCGCAAGCACGGCTGGCAGTTCGACATCATGTCGACCTCGTTCTTCTTGTCGAGGCGCGCGCTCAAGCCGGCCGTCCATTCCGGTATGCCGCGCTGGCAGGATCGTCTGTTCATCATGCTCACGCGCATCGCCAACGACGCCACCGACTACTTTCAGATCCCCACCGGGCGGGTGGTGGAAGTGGGCACGCAGGTGACGATCTGACGCGCGCGTGCAGCAAAATCTCGCGGGTCTCTTGATTCTTGGATTGTGACGCGCGACTTGTTTGCAAGAGCGGCGCCGCCGCGCCCGAATTGAGGAGTAAGTCCCATGTCCGCTCAGCTTGGCCGAGAGAACGTGCATGATCTGACCCCGGAAGAGGTCGCGCAGGGGCTCGCCGAAGGCAAGGTCCTGCTGGTCGATGTCCGCGAGCCGAACGAGACCGAAGTCGAGCGCTACCCGGAGGCCTTCTATCTTCCGATGTCGGAGTTCGATCCTAGTGCAATTCCCGATCCCCAGGGCCGGCGGGTCGTATTCGCCTGCCGCTCGGGCAACCGGTCGGTCACCGCGTCGCTGATGGCGCAGGCCGCGGGGCTGCCCTACGACGCCCATCTCGCCGGAGGCATCAAAGCCTGGAAGGAGGTCGGTTTGCCGACCGAGAGCTGAAGCGCGTTGCGGCGAAGCGCAAGCCGGTTCGCTGCGGAACCTGTCCAAGAACGCCTTCCCCACTTTTTCATCCGATGGTCTTGAGGAGTTGATCCATGCGCCGACCGATCCGGCTTGCCCTTGTTGCAGCCGCAGCCATGACCATCACGCCTGCTGCCGCGCAACCGAAAGAGCGCATCGTCAACGTCTACAATTGGTCGGACTACATCGCTCCGACCGTCATCGAGGATTTCAGCAAGGAGACCGGGATCAAGGTTCGCTACGACACCTTCGACTCCAACGACACGCTCGAGACGAAGCTCCTGGCCGGCAAATCCGGTTACGACGTGGTGGTGCCGACCGCCTATTTTCTCGAGCGCCAGATCAAGGCCGGCGTGTTCCAGAAGCTCGACAAGGCGAAGCTGCCGAACCTCGCCAATATGTGGCCGGAAATCTCAGAGCGATTGGCGGTCTACGACCCCGGCAACCAGTACGCCGTCAATTACATGTGGGGCACGACCGGCATCGGCTACAACGTTAAAAAGGCGCGTGACGTCCTTGGGGCAAACGCCAAGATCGATAGCTGGGACATCGTCTTCAAGCCCGAGAACTTGGCCAAGTTCAAGGACTGCGGCGTGCATTTGCTCGATTCCTCCGACGACATCCTGGCGGCGGCGCTGCACTATCTCGGTCTCGATCCCAACACCACCAAAGAGGCCGATCTGCAAAAGGCCGCCGATCTCGTGACCAAGATCAGGCCCTACGTGCGCAAATTCCACTCCTCGGAGTACCTCAACGCGCTCGCCTCCGGCGAGATCTGCTTCGTGGTGGGCTTTTCCGGCGATATCAAGCAATCGCAAAAGCGCGCCGTGGAAGCCAAGAACGGTGTCGAGATCGCCTACGCCATACCGAAGGAAGGCGCGCAATTGTGGTTCGATAATCTTGGCATTCCGCGCGATGCCAAGAACGTGGCCGAAGCGGACGCGTTCATCAATTATCTGCAGAAGCCCGAGGTGGCCGCGAAGAATACGAACTTCATCTCCTATGCCAACGGCAATCTGGCGAGTCAGAAATTCATCGACAAGGTGATCCTCGACGACAAGACGATCTATCCGGACGAGGCGACCATGCGGGCGCTTTACACCATCAACGCCCACGAACCGAAGACGCAGCGGCTGATGAATCGGCTGTGGACCAGGATCAAGACCGGCAAGTAAGGGCGAGATCCGGCGGCGCTCTCGTCATCGCCAGCGCCGATGCACCCACAGCCATTGCTCGGGGTACTCGCGTATCCAGCCTTCGATCACCGATGTGATGGCCTGCATGGTGCCCTCGACGTTGATCTTGCCGTCGGCATCGCGGCGCGGCTCGATGGCTTCGGTCAGATCGACGCGAAAGCGATGGCGATCGGGCAGGCGGATGATGCGCGTGCCGTGAATCGGGCAATCGACGTGTCGCGCCAGGCGGGCGATGAGGGGGTTCGCTTTGCAGCGCCGCCCGAAGAAGGTCACGTCCACGCCGTTCACGTAATGCTGGTCGACGACCATGGCGACGTGGCCGCCGGCTTCGAGCACGCGCAAGAGCTTGAACGGGGCGTCGAGGCTGGTCGGAACGAGGGTACCCATGCTGCCTTTGCGGATCTGGATGATGGCATCGCTGACGGCGCCGATATTGGGCTCGCGGTAGAGCACCGTCGTCTCGAGACGAAACTTGGCCGCCACCAACGCCGGCAGTTCCCAATTCGCGAGATGGGCGGCGAAGACCAGGGCCGGCTTGCCGTCGCACCGCATCCGCCGAAATCGCTTGTCGACTTCGCTCGTATAGAGAATGTCGCCAATCTCGTGCGGGTCGGGATCGAACATTTGCAGGCGATCGATGTGGGCGAACTCGGCTGCCACGCGTCCGAGATTGTCCCAAACGCCGCGCAGGATCGTTTCGATTTCGGCCGGGGATTTCTCCGGAAAGGCGGCTGCGAGATTGGCGCGGCCGATCTTGTGCTCATTCAGCCTCGGACCAAGCATGCGCATGAAGCTGCCGGCGAAGTCGGCCATGTGCTTGCGGTTGGTGGCGCGGATCGTCCGCAGCATTCCCACCGCCAGCGATCCGAGCGCGGTGTCGACGCCTGCCTTGACATGCCGGCGGACCCGATGGGCGAGGGCTCTCGACTTCGTCATGGGGCGGTGCTCGCGGCGGCCCGTCAAAAGGCGACGATGATCTTTCCGAACACCTGCCGGCTTTCGAGCCGCGCCAGTCCGCGCTCGAAGTCGGCGAGCGCAACCTCGGTGTCGATCGCCGGCAACAGGCCGTTTGCCATCTTGGCGAGGCTCTCGCGGATGTTGCGCATCGAGGCGCCGAACGAGCCGATGATGCGGTATTGCTGTTGGAAAAGCTGCATCAGGTTGATGGTCGTCGATGGCCCCGACGTTGAGCCGCAAGTGACTAGCCGTCCGCCGCGCTTGAGGCAGAGGAGCGAGCCGTTGAAGGTCTCCGCGCCCACGTGCTCGAATACCACGTCGACGCCCTTTTTGGCCGTGATCTTGCGTACGGCGCCTTCGAAGCGCTCGGTGCGATAATTGATCACGTGATCGGCGCCCAGCGCCTTGGCCTTTTCCGCCTTGGCATCGTCGCCGATGGTGGTGATGACCGTGCAGCCGATCGCCTTTGCCATCTTGATGGCGACGGAGCCGATGCCGGAACCGCCGGCATGCACCAGCACGCTCTCGCCCGGCTCGAGCTTGGCATTGTCGAACAGCATGTGCTGCACCGTTGCAAAGGCGATCGGCGCGCAGGCGGCGTCACGCACGGCGACCCCCTCGGGAACCGGTATCACCAGGCGCGCCGGCATGTTGACGAGATCGCGGGCGAAGCCGTCGCTGTGAAAGCCCATGATGCCGCCGACATTTTCACACAAATTGTCGCGGCCCTCCCGGCAGGCCTTGCAGGTGCCGCAGGTCAAGGCGCCGTACATGACGACGCGGTCGCCGGGCTTGAAGGCGGCTACATCGGGACCGATGGCGGCAATCTCGCCCGCGGCCTCGGCGCCGACCACGAGCGGCAGCTTGCGCCGCGCGAAGGCCATGCCGCGATAACCCCAGAGGTCGAGGTGATTGAGCGCCACCGCCCTGACCTTGACCTGCACCTCGCCCGGCGCCGGGGCTGCAGGCGCGGGAAGGTCGGCAAGCTCGAGCTTGCGGTCGGCGACCAGCGTGAGTGCCCGCATGGGTCAGGCGGGCTCGCGGCTCATCACCAGCGAGACGTTCTGGCCGCCGAAGCCGAACGAGTTCGACAGCGCGTGACGGACCTTGGCGTCGCGCGCGGTGTTCGGCACGACATCGAGTGGTATGGCCGGATCCGGGACGTGATAGTTGATCGTCGGCGGCAGGCGTTGGTGCTCCAGCGTAAGCAGCGTGAATACGCTCTCGACCGTGCCGGCCGCCGACAGCGTGTGGCCGATCATCGACTTATTCGAGGAAATCGGTATCGCTTTCGCGCGCTCGCCGAAGACCGACGATACGCCGAGATATTCCATCTTGTCGTTCTCGGGCGTCCCGGTGCCATGCGGGTTGATGTAGTCGATATCATCGGGGGCAAGACCGGCATCCGCGATGGCGTTACGGATGCAGCCGATGATGGCCTTGCCGTCAGGACTCGAGCGGGTGCGGTGAAACGAATCCGCCATCTCGCCGCAGCCCGCCAGCACGCCGAGGATCTTCGCCCCACGCGCAACGGCGGATTCGTAGTTCTCGAGAACGAGGGCGGCGGCTCCCTCCGCCATGACAAAGCCGTCGCGGTTCTTGGAGAACGGCTTTGCCGCCGCTTGCGGCGGGTCGTTTGCGGTCGACAGCGCGGAGAGGAGCGAGAAGCGGATCAGCGACTCCGCATTGACGGAGCCGTCGGTGCCGATGCAGAGCGCAGCCTCGGCCTCGCCGCGGCGGATCGCCTCGACGCCGAGCTGGATCGCGCTCGCGCCCGATGCACAGGCGGTCGACACGGAAATCGGCGAGCCCTTGGTCCCGAAGCGCTCGGCGAGATGCTCGGCCACCGACGCGAACAGGCAGCGTTCGTGAATGGCATGGAAGCGGCCCGATGCGCTCGCGCGCAAAAGATCATCGTATCCGACCGCGTCGTTGGCGCCGGAGCCGGCCGCCAGCACGTCGCGATGCGGCCACTCGATCTCGACCGGAGCGACCGCAAGGAACAGCGGGCCGGGGAAGTCGCCCTTGCTGCCGATGCCAGCCTCCTCGATCGCCTCCTCGGCGACCATCGACGCCATGCGCTCGCCGAGTTCGGTCGAGCAGAACGGCTCGACCGGCACGAAATCGACGCTGCCGGCGATCGTGGTCTTGAGGCCCTCGTTGGCAAAACGGGTGATGCGGTGGATGCCGGATTCTCCGGCCGTGAGCTTGGCCCAGTTGTCCGCCTTGCCGGCGCCGAGCGAGGTAATGATGCCCCTGCCGGTGACCACCACGACCGGCCGCCCATTCTTGCCCGATGCCATCCAAGCCTCCTTCACGTCACCGCCTCGACCAGCGCCATGCCCGCGCCGCGCCAGTGGCCCACGGCGGTGACCGCGACGCGCTCGAGCGGGCCTTCATACTCCCGTTCGACGCCGGAGGAGTCCACCGCCGGGAACAACTTTTCGCGACCGAGCGCAAGCGTGGCAAGCGCGATGTTCATGGCGAATTGCGGCTCGAAGCCATGCCCGAGAACGCTGCCCGTTGCCCGCACCGGCACGTCCGGCAGGGTTTTGAGCCAGGCGCGCTCCTCGCTGGTCGCCGGTTGCGCGCCGGTTGCCCCCGAGATCACCGCGATGCCAGCGGGCGCGGGCGGTCGCGCCAGACGTTGCCACATGCGCGCCAGCGCGGCGGTGACTGCGCCGGCCGGTCGGCCCGAGCGCTCCGACAACACTCCTGACAGCCGCGCCAGTGGCTTGGCGTTGCGCGCCTCGGCGTGGCCGCGCGCCTCCAGCACCAGGAACGCGCCGAGCGAGCCGAGCACCATGCCCTTCGTGCGCTCCCAGACCGGCTGGAAAGCGCCACGTAACATGTGTCCGCCGCTGTCGTAGAGCAGCAGCAAATCCTCGCGCTCGCCGTTGTGCGATCCGCCCACCAGCGCCAGTTCGCTTTGTCCGGCGGTGATGCGCGCGAGCGCGATGCGTACCGCGTCGACGCCCGCCGCCTCCTCGCCCATGAACGTACGCGAGGAGCCGGTGACGCCATGGACGATCGAAATATTGCCCGCGAGCAGATTGGAGAGCTGCGCCAGGAACAGCGTCGGCCGCAGGTCGCTCATCAGCCGTTCGTTGAGAAAGGCTTCGGGATTGGCGGATTTGGGCTTGTTGGTCAGGATCGCAGCATCAACCGCGACGTCGCGCTCGCCGCCGCCGGCGGCGACGATCATGTCCATGCGCGCGAGCAGCTCGGCATTGCCCTTCACGCCGGCATCCGCGAGGGCGAGCCCAGCCGCGTAGGTGCCGATCCGCTGCCACGGCTCCATCTGACGCTGGTCGCCTTTCTTCGGGATCTGCTTGTCGAGATCGAGCGGCACGAGCGGGTGGACGAGGTAGGGAGCGAAGGTCTCGGCGTCGACCTTGATTCGTCGTTCGGCGAGGCCCTGCCAATGCGCGTCGGCGCCTTCGCCGAGGCAGGACACGATGCCGATGCCGGTGATCCAGACCTCGCGCGGCGCATCAGCCATGAGCGAGGGTCCCCATCGGGAACTCGAGGATCGCGGCCATCTTCTCCATGCTGGCGCGGAATTCGGGGTTGGGGAATTCAACCAGCCGGAACGTGATCTCGGCATTGCAGGTGAGCTTGCCGTCGCACCGGATGTCGGCCTTGGTGACGGCGTAGCCCGAGCCCTCGTGCAGCAACTTGGCCGAGAGCGAAAGACTTTGGCCGGGCGACACGAACGAGCGCAGCTTCGCTTCTTTCAGCGCGGCAAAGAACGGCATGCGCGAGAACTTGGTCACGGCGATGACGAGCCAGCCCGAGGTCTGCGCCATGGCCTCGATCAGCAGCACGCCTGGCATCAACGGATAGCCGGGAAAATGCCCTTCGAAGATGGTCGATGCGGTCGGGACGCGCGCCTCGGTACGGATGGTCTGCTGGGCAAGATCGAGATCGACGATGCGGTCGATAAGCTGAAAATACTCGAGGCGCATGCGAGCGCGTTAGGCGCCCTTGGCAGCGACAAGTTCGTCGATGCGGGTGCACAGGTTGTTCAATTGAAAATATTGCTCAGTCGTGGCCTTGCCGTCATTGACCTCTTGCGTCCATTGCTCGAGCGGCATTTTGATCCCGAATGCCTTGTCGATCGCAAACGCGATGTCGAGAAAATCCAGGCTGTCGATGCCGAGATCGTTGATGGCGTGGCTTTCCGGTTTGATCGTGGCACGCGGAATGTCGCAGGTCTCGGAGATGATATTGGCGACGGTGTCAAAAGTCGAAGGCATCAGTAAATCCCTGATCGGCCACGCGTTTCGAGCGACCGCCGCTGACGTGTTTGCGATTGCGGGTCGGATCGCCCCGGAGCGGCCCATCTCCCCCGCGAGATGTCGGGTGAGCGTATAGCGAAGAGGCAGCGCAAGTTCAATGGCGCCGCCCGAGCGCGAAAGTTTTGACGGTTGAAGGCATTAGAGGCCGTTTCCGAGTGATCAGAGCCGCCGCGCATGGGATAATCCGCAGTTGGAGAGGGCCAAAACGCGGGGTGGAGCGACCACGACACCCCGTCAACCAAGGGAGATTCGTTCATGCGCATTCGATTTGCTTTTGCCGCCGGCCTCGTCGCGATCTGCATGCCGCCATCGCCGTCGAACGCGCAGGTTATCACGCATCGGGACGTCGGGGTGCGCATGGGACTTGCGATCGCCGTTGCCGCACTCGATCAGTGCGAGGCGGATGGCAACAGCGTGTCGGTTGCCGTCGTCGATCGTGCCGGACGGCTGCGGGTGTTCCTGCAGGCAGACAAGGCAAATCCCCACAATCTCGAACTGGCGCGACGCAAGGCCTACACGGCACGGACCTTTGGCCGCACCAGCGCCGAGTGGGCCAAGCGAACGGCTGAGACGCCCGAACTCGCCGCGCAGCGCGAACTCGCCGACGTCGTCGCGCTACGCGGCGGAGTTCCGATCAAGATCGGCAACGAGACGATCGGCGCGGTCGGGGTGAGCGGATCGAACTCCGAAGGCGACGAGAAATGCGCCATGGCCGGCATCGCCAAGGTGGCGGATCAGTTGCGATAGGGGCCGGCATACGCGGGGGTCCCAAACCGATAGGATCTGGTCGGCTCGGTCACATGCGGCGATGAAGTCATTGTTCTCGCCGCAATAGCGCGTGTCGAGCTCGCGGTGGCGCATTGCCAGGCGACCGCGGTTGCGGCCCCTCGCCACGATCGACGCCACGATCGTACTCAAGAGCGCGGCGCCAAGCGGCGCCGCAAGTGATTCATTTCGCCCTCCCGCGCGAGATCACACCGCGCTGCATTTGCGCCGTGGCGCGGCGCGTTGCCCAAGGATCGGCAACGGCACCAATGGAACTTTTCGCTCGATCCAAAAACACGGAACCGAGCAGGGGGCCACGCGATTGTCGCGCCAAGGATCGCGGGGGGTATGACAGCATCGCTGCCAACTTACCGCGGCATTCGCAAGCGAAGGGCTCGGCCGCTCAAAGCGGCCGACAAAACGGCGTCGCGTCGCAATGAAAGGAGGCTGTGGTGAAAGGTAGAATGATGCTGTTCGTTGCTTCGATCTTAGCCTACCAGTTCTCTCCCCCTCATCTCACACCATCCGCAGCAGACCAAAGCGGCGTTGCCTCGGTCTATACCCACGAAAGTGGAAGCGGAACCGCAAGCGGTCAAAAATTAAATCACGAGGCGTTCACAGCGGCGCACCGCACGCTGCCGTTCGGCACCAAGGTGAAGGTCACGAACAAGAGCAATGGCCGCTCGGTGATTGTGACCATCAACGATCGTGGTCCCTTCGTGCGCGGTCGAGTCATTGACGTCACGCCGGCGGCGGCGCGCGCGCTCGGCTTCTCCGGGCTTACGCAGGTGGCACTCAATGTCGACCAATAGCGCGCTCGCGCGCAGCGGCGGTGTCAACGCTCAAGGGCCTTGATGTCGATCGGCGCGCAATTGCGCCGGCCGGACAGGAGGCAGTCCTGGTTCTTGCGCATGTCGGCGATTTGAAGCGCCAGCCACACGCCCGCGACCGCCAGCGCGATGGTGACGCCCAAGGCCGCAAGGTTGACCATCATGCGGTGGCGGTAATTGTCGTCTTGCTCGTCGCCGCCCTCGTATTTTGCGAGGTCTTCGACGGGCGAGGCGCCGAGCGTGCGCCGCGGCCAACGCCATCCGCCCCCTCGCGCGCCGGCGCCGCGGGGGCGGAACGGCACGACCCGATGGTCATCGTCGCTCGCGTTCGAGCGCTCAGAGGTCACGGTGACTCCTGGCGTTTGGGGGCACACCGCCTCTATCGGCGCGTCGGCGTCCGATTTCAAGCAAAACCCCCGTAAAGCATGCTCGCAGCAGTGATTTGCGACTTTGGCGATGCCGGCGCGGCGGTCGCCGCCCAGGCCCGTGGCGCGCTGGGCCGGATGCAAAAAATTGCGTTTGAGACAACCAAGAGGTCCTTGTCTGAAGGGCCGTTTCAGCGCTAAATTTACGGAAAATTTATGTGGGTGACAGGTGAGTGACAGGCGATGGGACGATTGTCTTTTGTCGTCCGGAGATAACCGAGCTTGATCGAATAAAAATGCCGCCAACGAGCGGCGGGGTGGCCTGCCCGCAACCCCGGTGACGCCGGCGCGATGCGCCGGCGGGGAGAATGCGCCCGAGCGTGGAATGAGCGACGCCCTGTCAGCCTTGCTGCACCTTTCTGCGCACGACTATTCGTGGCTGGCGCAGTTTTTTTCGCTCCTGTTCCTGCCATTCGCGCACGAGGACCTCGCCATCATCCTCGGCGCGTATGTCGTCGTGAACGACATCATGCCGGTCGGGCTCGTGGCGCTGTGTATCTATGGCGGCATGGTCGCGAGCGACTTCGCTTTGTACGGGATCGGCGCGGGTGCGCGGCGGCTGCCGTGGCTCAGCCGCCTTGCGGTGGACGATCGGGTGCGCAACTTCACCGACATGCTCAAGCGCAATCTGTTCGAGATCGTCGCGCTCTGCCGCGTGGTGCCCGGCGTCGTCTTCGTTGCCTTTGTCGCCTGCGGATGGAGGCGTGTGCCGCTCGCGCGCTTCACCGTCGCGAGCCTGGTGGTGTCCGCGCTCTATCTGCCGCTCATGCTCTGCATCGTGGTCTTCTTCGGCGACACGCTCGATGGCCGTGTTGGTTGGTGGGCGTGGCCGTTGCTGCTTTGCGTGTTGGTGGCGATCGGATTCGTCCGTCGACAGGTTTTCAACTTCCAGCAAGAGCCCAAGTCCGCCGACCACACACGGCCGATCCACGTCCCGCTGCGCAAGGCCGGCAAGGTCGCAGCGGGGGATCGCATCCCGCTCGGCCTGTTCTACCTGCCCCTGATCGCGAGCTGGATTCGCTTTGCATCGCGATACCGGTCTCTGACCCTGCCCACGGTCGCCAATCCGTGCCATCCGATGGGAGGGATGTGGGGCGAATCGAAAAGCGGCTATCTCCTCGACGTGGCGGCGAACGAGCGGCGATGGATCGCCGATTTCGTGACGGTGACGCGCAGCGCCGGCCCGCGTACGTTGTTCGCCGACCTCGAGCGGGTCCGGAAATCGCTGTCCGGCGCCGGACTGGCGTTTCCGCTGATCGCCAAGCCCGACGTCGGCCGCCATCGCCTATGTCGGATCGACGATGCTTTGGCGCTGCGCGAATATCTTCGCCATTTCCCCGCAGGAGAAAAGCTCATCCTTCAGCGGTGCGTGACCCACAGCGGCGAGGCCGCGGTGCTTTATGCGCGGCTGCCGGGTGCGCTGAGCGGCCGGGTTCTCTCGCTCACCTTCCGCACGGACAGAGAGTGGCGCGATGCGTCACGCCACGTCACGCCGGAGCTCGAAGCGCGGCTCGACGCCATCGCGCGCAGCATGCGCGAATTCCACTACGGCCGGTTCCACTTGCGCTTCGCCTCGATCGAGGAGCTCATGCGGGGAGAAAATTTTTCGGTGATCGAGATCAATGGCATTAGAAGCGGGACGAGCCGCGACTGCGATCCGCCTCTGCCGCTCGCCGAAGTCTATCGCCGCTTGGCTGACCAACAGCGCATCATGTTCCTCATCGGCGAGAAAAACCGCGCGCGCGGCTTCGTGCCGGTAGGATGCGCTGACGTGCTCAAATCCCTCATCCGACAGAGCCAGCTCGGCCGCCGATATCCGGCTTCCGCCTGACCGGCGCGCGTCACCGCGCGCGGCGTGCCCTGCGGGCAATGGTGGCGGCTGCAATAAATCCGATCGCCGCGAGCGGCAGGCCAACGTACCAGCGTTCGCGCTCGCGCCCGCGTGTGCGCAGGTAATCCATGACAAAACGCTCGCCGCGGCCCATCTCGGTCAAGGTCTGTTGCATCGAGCCGATGCGGCGAATCTCGTCAGGGGTAAGCTCGTCGCCTTGCCAGCGGGATTGCCGCTCGCGGTCATAGAGCCGATCGATCTCTCCCTTGTGACGGCGCTCGATCGCGGCGGCTTCCAGGTAGTCCGCGCGCTCGCTCGGGCTCATGAATCGATCGGGTCCGAGTCCCGCTGCCGTTTCGATCATGGCAAGGATCGGATGATCGCCCGCCGGCGCGACGACGACCCAAGCACCGGAGAGGCCGATCAGGAGGCACAAGACGAGCCCGCCCACATGCAATCCGCGTTGCCGATTGCGGCTGCGCTCCGCCGCGGGAGCCGTGATGAAGGCGCGTATCGCCCCGGCAACCAGGAGAACCGCGGCGAACGTCACGACCGTGACCGCGCCGGTCGGCGCATCAAGCAGGAAGGAGCCGAATATTCCCGCCGCGCTCGCAGCCGCGCCGGCGATCCAACCGATCACCAGCGCCACGCCGATATGGGAGGAGAACAAGCTGCCGACCAGCGCCGGAACGATGAGGAAGCAAAAGACCAGCAAGACACCGGCGGTGGCCACCGAAGAGGTGACGACCACGCCGAACGACAAGTAGAAAACAAGATCCCAGAATGCGAATTTTCCAATGTCGGTTGACGTCTCCATATGGTCGGCTGCGGCCAGCAGCGGTCGTCGCAGGAGCCAATGAATCGCTCCGATGATGCTGTAGAGAATGATAAACTTTACGAGCTCGTCTGCGGTCACCGACAGAATGCCGCCGACCAGCATCTTTTTGACGTGCTCGGCGCCCTGCGGGGAGCGATCGACGACGAGCACCGTAGCAGCCGTGGCGACCACATAGAGCACGCCAATGAAGGCTTCCTGCCGCACGCTGCGGGCAAAGCCACGGCTGGCGGTCAGCAGCAAAGCGCCCACCGCAGTGAAGATGAGCGTGTAGGCATAGCCGGCGGCGCTCTGAACGGCATGGCCTGCGACCACGGCCACCGTGGCGCCCAGCGCCGACACCTGCGCGAGCGCAAGATCGGCAAACACCACGTTTCGCCGCAATACCTGCAGGCCAAACCAAGTATGAATGCCGGTGAAGACGATGGCTGCGGCGAGCGGCAATGCCGCGAATGCGAGGACGTCCTCAAACATGCAGCGCTCAGTTCGATGCGGCGGACAGCGCCCGCGCCAGCGTGGCGACATTATAATCGAACAGCGCCCGGAAGTCGGTGGCCGCGGGCACGCTGCCGACGGACGGCGCGAGCTTGACGACCACCGCGCCCGTTCGCCGCGCGAGCAATTGCGATGCCTCTTCGGGCTCGAACGGCTCGTGCACGATCACGCGTATTTTCTGTTCGCGGATCGTCGCTGCGAGTTTGGCGAGCCGCGCCGGGCTTGGCGCCACGCCCTCCTTGATCTCGATCACATCGACGATATTGAGCCGAAAGCGGCGCGCGAAATAGGGCCAGGTGTTGTGATAGGCGATGAGGCGCGCAGCGCGGTGAGGGGCGAGAAGCTGTTCCCACTCCACGAGATCCGCCTTGAGGCGAGCGAGAAAACTGTCGCGGTTGGCGATGATTTTCGCAGCCGCTTCAGGCGCGACACGGATGCCCGCCTCTGCAATGCCGCCGGTGATTATCTCGGCATTGGCAGGATCGAGCCAGTAGTGGGGATTGGCGAGGCCATGCGCGTGCCCGTCCCGGTTGGCGGGATCGACGCTCGATCCCTTCACCTCGAGCAGCGGAATGCCGACGGATGCGTCGACGTAGCCGGCGCCGCCGCGGTTGATCGCGGCATCACCGAGCATCGACAATAGCTTGTCGAGCCAGTGATCGTAGCCGAGCCCGACGCGGACGACGACCGAGGCCCCCTTGAGCCTTGCGAGATCCGACGGCCGCGGTTCGAAAGCTTCCGGGTCGGCTGCCGGTGGGATGATGGTCTCGACCTGCGCGAGGTCGCCGACCACAGCCCGTGCGAGGCTGGCAAGATCGCCGGTCGTCGCGACGACGCGCATGTTCTGCGCCGGTGAGACCGACGATACGAGAAACGTCGCAACAATGCCGGCGAGCGCGGCGCGCGGTACGAACCGTGCGCGCGCGACGTCCGGATTGCGGAGCCGATCACCTGCGAGCAACGAACACGCTCTTGGGCAGCAGGCAGTGCACGCTCTTTTCGTCGCCGGCTGCGGGCGGCGCAATACGACAGTCCATGGCAATGCTGGCCAATCCGTAGGCGTCGAGCCGGGTCAGCTTGCGCTGCTCCTGCAGTAGGTTGATCATCGCCATCGACGCGCCGTCCATGGCCTTGTCGAGATCGCTATCCTTGGTGACCGTGACGTAATACTCGGCGTTTTCCGCGCTCGGCAGCGTAGGCCCGTTGCGCGGCGACTTCGGATTCATGCAGTACGTGCCCTTGACCACATTGACCACCTCCGAGATCCGGCAGTCCCATTGCTGAACCATGATCTTGTCGGCTTCGTCTTTGCTCACCTTGCGGGTCTCGGCGAGGAATTTCGACGTCTCCGCTTTCAACAAGTCCCAGCCGACGTTGAGCTTCTGGTCATAGCCGATCGTGATCCAATGTGTCGGGGTCTCGATGCGAGGCCACTCGAGTTTTGTTCCTTTCAGCACTTCCACCGTGATGTTGAGCTCCTTGTACGCGGTCTCGATGGCGGTGAGGTTGATTTCGCCGTTGCCCTGGCCGGCATGACTGTCGCCGGACCACAGCAGCGCGCCTTTGACGAAGACCGGGACATAGAGGCTCGTTCCCGCCACCAACTCGCGAATGTCGAGATTGCCGGCATAGCGGCCGGGCGGAACGGACGAATATTGCCCAGGCTCCGCGCGCGCCACGCCGAGCGTCCCGGGGAAGGGCCGCAGCGGCACCACGACGCCGGGGATGAACTCGGTCTGCATTTTATCGAGATCGAGATACATGTAGCGGACTTGCCCGTCTTGGAACTGCTGAGGAAACTGACCGAACATGCCTGGGACGTTGAAGTTCGCTGCGTAGGCGCGCGGCACGATCTTGTTGATCGTGACCTTGAGAACGTCGCCCGGCTCGGCGCCTTCGATATAGATCGGTCCGGTCAACGTGTGCGGTCCGCGGCCGGGAAAATCAGTCCTGAGCTTTTTGATCTGCTCGATCGTGGTGCCGGGAACGACCTGGTTGTGGCTGTGCATCATCGTTTCCATGGCGACGGTATCGCCGGAATTGATGCGCAACACTGGCGGCTGGGCGTTGTTGAACCAACCCCACTGAGTGGTTTCCAGCGTCGCCGGCAGGAGATGTATCTTCTTGCCGTCCGGCACCGGCACGATCTGTAGCTTCGGATCGGCCGGCCCGATCGGCGGCACCGCCTGGGTGGGCGGTGCGGCGGGCGCCGGCTGCTGCTGCGCGCGGATGGCGGTTGCGGTGATGAGCCAAGCCCCGCCGATGATCACGCCAGTTGCGGCAAATGCAATCAACCCTCGTCGCTTCATGGTCAGCCCCTCTGTCTCGTTCGGGAATATCTGCAGCAAATAGACAGCAAATCGCGTGCCATTCCGCCATTGCTAGCGCCGCCGGACCTGCCGTGCGGTCGGCTTAAGTTCAGCGCAGTAGTAGAGGATTACCAAACATCTACGTGCAACAGCAATGCTTGCCGCCGTTTGTCGAAAAGTCGATCGCCGCCATCAGGCGGCGTCTGCGTCAGCGCCCTCCCGACGTCTCCGCAAAGGGGAGCGGCTGGCCTTCCGGTGGCGACATGCGAAACACGTTGAGGATCATCGATATAAGCGCGTAGTAGCCGAGGATGCCCACGAACTCGACGGTCGCAGCCTCGCCGAGAACGGCACGCACGCGCGCGAACGTCTTATCGCTGACGCGCCGCGTCTTGTAGAGCTCCTGGATGAAGTCGTAGATCGCGCGCTCGTCTTTCGGCGCCGATTTCGGGACGCGTCCCTTGTGCAGGTCCCGGATCGTCTCGGTTTTGACGCCCGCGCGCTCGGCCATTGGCACGTGGGCGAACCACTCGTATTGCGCGCGCCACAGCTTTGCCGTGACCAAGATGGCGAATTCGGAGAGCCGCGGCGCCACCGCGGTCTTGAAGCGGCAATGGCCGCCGAGTTGCTGCGCGAGCTCCCCGAAGGCCGGAGCATGCAGAAATACCGCGAACGGACCGCGGATGGTCGTGCTACCGCCGCGTGGGCCGGAGCGGATCGAGTCGAGCAGCGCCCGCTGGGCGGGGGCAAGCTTGTCTTCGGCGAGAACGGGGACGCGGGGCGGCGGCATTTTCTTGGCGGGCTTTTTCGCAGGCATGGGGTCTCCTCTTTGCGCTTTCGCTCGTGCTGTGGCGGGGGTTATTTGAACAGCAGCGACTTGATGATGATCGGTACCACGTTGGTGAGCTCGATGACGCTCCCGATGTCGACGTAATCGAATTCCTTGAGCTGCACGCCGTCAATCGCGATCACGTCGGCGGCGGGCGTGATTTCGTGCAGGATGACGCGGCCGAGGCTCTTGCCCACGTCGCCGTCGATCAGCAGCACCAGCGGCATGTCCTCTTGCAGCGTCCGCGGCAGCGCGGCGCAAATGCCGGTCGCGACCGCGTGCAAGCGTCCGTGCGAGGGATCACCGCGCCACGGGAACGCGAGCGCGATCGGGCTTTCCCCTTCCTCGAAGTCGGCGCGGGTGAGCGCGCCGCGCACGGCGGCGGCGACCGCACCGGGCGTGACCTCTCCGTCGAGGGCGAAGTTGCACGACAGCACCGGCAGGTTTTGCAGCGGCAGCTTGCCGGGATCGGCGATCAGGATGGTGTTGCCGCTGATCTGGACCGAGAATTGCGCGGCGCCGATGACGGTGGCGCGGATGCCTTGGCCCGGATCCCAGACCGGAGCAACGTCGCGCCGATGCGCCAGCACATGGCGCAGCTCCTCGGCCAGGTCGGAGCCGAGATCGCCGAAGCGCCGCGTTTCCCGCTTGTAGAGATATTCCGCGACGCCGCCGGAAAAGGTGATGGCATCGATGCTTTTGTTGGCGAGATCGGCCGGCCACGCTTCGGTCACGAGCAGCGCCCGAGCAAGCTCAGCGGGTTGGCGCAGATCGATCAGCCCCATGACCATGCGAGCCATGCGCGCGGCGATGCGTCGGCGATTTTCCGGCGCAAGCGACGCACCGGGCGCGAGCTCGATGCCGAGCGCGTTGGCAATTCGCTCGGCCGGCTCTTCGATGCGCGTGAGGCCGCCCGCATCGTCTTCGACGATCAGCCGGCCGCCCACCGCAATGGCGCAGGTGGCTAGGATGCGGCCGTTCTCGATCAGCGCGAACTTGGTCGTGCCGCCGCCGATGTCGACGTTGAGCAGCGTCGCGTTGTGACCGCGCGCCAGCGCGACCGCGCCCGACCCGTGGGCCGCCATCTGGCATTCCATGTGGTGGCCGGCCGAGGCGCAGACGAACTTGCCGGCTTCCTCGGAAAAGAGATCCGCGATGGCGCGCGCGTTGCGGCGCTTGAGCGCCTCGCCGGTCAAAATGACGGCGCCGCTGTCGACCTGCTCGCGCTCGACGCCGGCATAGGCGTAGCAGCCGCCGATGAAGCCGGCGAGATCGTCGACGTCGATGGTATAGTCGGGCCGGTAGGGCGTCAGCAAAATCGGCGATTGCCAGAGGATTTTTCGCTCGACGACGACGAAACGGCTCGACAGGGCGGTCGAGAGCCGTTGCAGGTGCACGCGCGCGAACATCAGATGCGAGGTCGACGATCCGATATCGATCCCCACCGTCGTCAGCTCGACATTGTCGGCGGCCCAAGCGACCTCGTTGATCGCGACGTCGTCGGGGCTGACATGTAGGTGCTCGAATTCGAGATCGTGCATCGGCGCTGGTGGCAAACTATGATTCTGGTGCGGCTTTTGGATTTGAAGTTCCTAAAGCGAGCTTGCGGCCACAATGGTAGGAACTTCAAATCCACCGTACTAGACCGGAGCCTTGACGTAGGGCCGCTCGTCGATGAACTTGGCCATGCCGGACGTCACGCCGTGCTTGCCGAGCTCATCGAGATAAATTCCGTGGATGCGCGGGTCTTGGTGCTCGTATTCGATCTGGCAGCCGCCGTCCTTGACGCTCACGTCCATCCCCAAGAAGACACGGCGCTTGTCGGTGGTGAAGGGGTAGCGCAGGCTGCCGAAGGCGACCGCGAGGTAGCGCGCGGGATCGGGCGCGGTGTTGAAGTGCTGGTGGAACATCTGGTCCGGCGGCGCGAACACCCAGCCATGCTTCCAATCGATGCGCACGAAGTCCTTTGCACCGTCGTACCACAGTAGCGAGAAGCCGTGCCCGGTGACGGCGAAGACGTGGAAGTCGGGGCCGTGGCGGTGGGCTTTCTTGTAGGTGCCGACGGGCATCTGCGAGGTGTGGGCGTGCATGGTGCCGTCGGCGAGGATGAACATCATGTTCGATCCGCCGGCGCCGCGTTGCTCCCAGGTCTTGAGCTCGAAGCCGGCGAGGTCGGGAACGAAATTGGTCTCCCACATGTTGCGGCCCGGCCGCACCGGAATGAACTCGCCTTCGCCGCTGAAATATTTGGCCGCGCCCTGGCGTTCGGGAAAGTCGTAATCGTTGTCGAACACGAAGGTTTCGTTGTGGAAGAGGTTGAGCATAAGCGCGAGATTGTTGGTCGAGGCGAGTCGCGCGCGCTCGCAGCCGCTCGAATTGAAGTGCTGATAGCGGGCATTGAGCGGGAGCGCGAACAGGCTCTTGGGGCCCCATTCGAAGCTGTGCTTGCGTCCGTCGCTTGTCTCGATGGTGGTGTTGCCGTGCCCGGACAGCACGTAGACGACCTCTTCGAACAGATGTTTCTGCGGCGCCGACTTCGCGCCGGGGGCGAGCTCGAGCACGAAGATCGAGACGAAGTCGCCGCGGCCCTTGAGGTGGACGAGGCCGCCGTCGATCCCGAAGCGCGGCCACGGCGCGGTCGGAACCTCGAGCAGGTCGACGCCGAAATCCTCGGTGATCGGCACGCCTTCTTTCGCCGCCCAGGCGGCGTAGGGGTCGAGCAGCATCTTGGGGTGCGCGATGTCGGCGATCGGCTTGTTCATGGCTTACCTCGACAATGGGGCCGCGTCGGTGTCATACTTAGCCCTCTAAGTATGCTAGCAATTCTCGCCTGACCTGTCGAGTTGCGGGTCGGGCCCTCGGAGATCGGGGAGAGATCGAGAACGATGGTCGCGAACCGTTCGCGCAGCGCCGGCGAGGCGGTGACCCGGCAGATGCTGCGGCACTGGCAAGAGGCGGTTCCCAATGATCGGTTGGCGCATCTCGTCAAGCATGCGGCGAGAGGCCTCGCCCGCGCCTTGCAGATGCGGCTCACCGAACACTCGGTCTCGTATGGTCACTGGACCTTCCTGCGCATTCTGTGGGAGGCCGAAGGACTTACGCAACGGCAGCTGAGCGACGAGGCGGGGGTCATGGAGCCGACCACGTTCTCGGCGCTCAACGCCATGGAGAAACTGGGATACGTCGCGCGCCGGCCGAGCCCGACGAACCGCAAGGAAGTCCATGTCTATCTGACCCCGAAGGGGCGCGCGCTCAAAACCAAGCTCGTTCCGTCGGCCGAAGAGGTCAACGCGGTCGCCCTGCGCCGCGTCGACCCCGGCGACGTCGCGGCGACGCGACGGACGCTGCTGGCGCTCATTGCGAACCTGGCGGCAGACGAGACCGAATCGCTCGCGCTGCGCCGGCGGATCCCGTCGACGCGGGAATTGTCGCGCTTGCTCAGCGGTTCCCGCGCGCGTGCTCGCAAGACTCTGCCGCGCCGCCGTGTGCACGCTGGACGGTGACTGCCTCACCCCAATTGACTTGCCGACGGAGCGCGGGAGCGCTCCGGCATCGCGGCGCTGTCCGTTGCCAGCGCCGCCATCAGCTCGGCGCAGGACGCACTCGCATCGAGCGCCATCACGGCCTCGATGATGCGATCGCGCGCGCGTTGAGCTAGATGTGGCGCAGTGAGCGCGCCGAATTTCTTGATCACGGTCTCGGCCTCAAGCCGGCCGCGCGAGAAGCCGGGCGGGTAGGGGACCTCCACCACCTCCTCGCGTCCGTCCTCGGTTAACACCTCGAGCGAGCACGGATAGCTATCCGGGGCCCGTCTATTCCACGCGCTATCGTTGACGATCTCGAGCCGCGCCATCAAGGCGCAGACCTTCGGATCGTTCCAGCGCTCGCCGTCGAACTGGGCCAGCCCGAACTCCCCGTCGATGAGCGCGACGGCGGCGAGAAAATTGAAGCTGTGGTCGGCGGCCTCGCGCGAAGCCGGCTTGATGCGGCCGGGATCGTCCTTCTGCCGACGCAGTCCCGGCGTGTCGGGAATGACGAGCTTGAAGCGGCTCAACCGGTCGACGGCGCCGCGCAGCCGACGATGCATCTCGATGCCGGCGGCGACCACGCTTTGTCCGGTAGCCAAGCAGGGGAAGGCCTTGATGTTGGCGGCCATGATGTAGCTTTCGGCCGGCAGCGGCGCCGTCAGCGCCGCCGCTGCGTCGCCCTTGCAAAAAACCTCGCGCATCCCGCGCGGGTTCTCGAACAGATCGAGCGGCCCGGTGATGCCGCGCTCCGCCAATAGCGCTGCTTGCATGCCGTTTTGGGCCACGAGCGCGTTGGCGATGGATTTGGCGGCGGAAATGTCGCCGAAGCGCACCGCGGTCGAGGTCGCGGCGCGCGCCGCGCTGAGCGCGATTGCGTGGGCAAGACGTCCGCGGTCGAGCCCCCTCAGGCGGCCCGCCATCGCGGGCGCCGCCAGACCCGAGACCGTGACGCCGTCCCAGGCGGAATCGCGCTCCATCAGCTCCTTGCAGCGGCCGAAAATCTCGTAGCCGAGCACCACCGCGGCGATGACTTCGCGCCCGGACGCGCCGGCGAGCTCGCCGGCCGCGAGCGCCACCGGAATGTTGTCGCTGGGATGACCGCCGAGATCGCCGCCCTTGGCGTTGACGTAGTCGTTGAAGTCGAGGATGCGCACGAGCGCGCCGTTGGCGAGCACGGCATTGGGCGCGCTGGTCCGCCGCGGCCGGCCGATGATCGTGCATTGCGGCGCGCCGCCCGATGTTTCCACCACTGCCAGCAGGGCGCGCGCGGATTGCTCGTCAAGCGCCGCAAAGCCGCAGCCTATGGTGTCGAGCAGCAGAAGCTTAGCCTGGAGGATGGCGGCTTGCGACAAGTCGCGCGCCTGCATCGCGAGTACCCACGCCGCGAGCTGCTCGACGACGCCCGGTTCAGCCGCGTGCGAGGCCTCACGTGTCGTCATGTCCTTCGCCCGTCCTCATTTCCGCGTTGTCGGTCATACGCCGCGATCGGGAACGAGCCAACCGGGGTTTTCGCCCGCCGAGCGCGCGTGCTAAGGCTGACGCCTTGCTCAAGAGCACCGGGACAGCCAACAAATGGCCAAGTTGCAGCTTTCGTTCGCGTGCGGGCTCTACGACCGCATGCAGCCGCTCTATACCGGCGAGGTCAAGGCCGAGGGCATCGACCTCAATTTCATCGCCATTGATCAGCCGCGACCGATCTTCGACCGGATGGCGGGCGGCGAGGAATTCGACGTCGCCGAGTTTTCGAGTTCGGAGTTCGTGCAGCGCTTCGCCCGCAAGCAGTGCCCGTTCGTCGCCATTCCGGTGTTTCCCTCGCGCGCGTTTCGCCACGGCTTCATTGCCGTCCACCGCCAGGCCGGCATCAAGACGCCCAAGGACCTCGAGGGCAAGCGCGTGGGCGTCCCTTTGTTCACGATGACCGCGGCCATCTACATCAATGGGCTGCTGCAGCACGAATACGGCGTCGATCTCAGGAAGATCCATTGGGTTCAGGGGGCGATGAACACCGGCGGCGCGCACGGCACTCCAACGGTGCTGCCGCTGCTCGAGCCCATGCCGATCGAGCAAAACACCTCGAACAAATCGATGAGCGACCTGATCCAGGAGCGCGCCGTCGACGCGACGCTGGGCACGAGCCTACCCGAGGCGATCCGCAGCAACCCGGACATCGTGCGGCTGTTCCCGAATTACGTGGAGCTCGAAAAGGCGTTCTACAAGCGCACGAAGATCTACCCGATCATGCATCTCGTCGCCATCCGCAAACAACTCTACGAGAGATATCCCTTCATTGCCACGAGCCTGTACAACGCGTTTTGCGAATCCAAGAAGATCGCGCTCGAGAAAATGTTCAATCTGCGCGCGCTGCGCTACATGACGCCGTTCCTCATGCGCGACATCGATGAAATTTACGAACTGTTCGATGGCGATCCATGGCCGTACGGGCTCGAGCCCAACCGGCCGACGCTCGAAGCCTTCGTCACCTATCTCACCGATCAGTCGTTGATCGCCGCCCCCGTTGCGGTGGATGATCTCTTCGTTCCGACCTACTAGGACAACCAGCCCCTCGTCCCTCACCAAAGACCACGTCACCTCGGGTCAGCCAGCCATGAGCAATCTCGACACCGTCATTCAAGACCTCGTCATCGCCAATCGCATCCTCGCGCGCGAGGAGGTAGTGGACGCTTACGGCCATGTTAGCATCCGCAATCCCGACAACCCGAAGCATTTTTTCCTCGCCCGCTCGCTCGCACCCGAGCTGGTCGAGCGCCACGACATCGTCGAATTGGGCCTCGACGGACAGCCGGTGCGTGACGAAAAGCGTGCGCTCTATCTCGAGCGATTCATTCACGCCGCCATCTACGAAGCGCGGCCCGATATCCATTCGGTCGTCCACGCCCACGCGGAGGACATTCTGCCGTTCGGGATCGCGCAGGCGACGCCGCTTCGCCCGGTGATTCATTCCGGCAGTTTCATCGGCGCCAACGTGCCGGTGTGGGACATCGCCGACAAATTCGGCGACACCAACCTGCTCGTCACCAACATGGAGCAGGGCCGCGATCTGGCGAAATGCCTCGCCGACAACAATGTCGCATTGATGCGGGGTCACGGCTTTGCTTCGGCGGCGCGCTCGCTCATCGAGGTGGTTCGGATGTCGGTCTATCTGCCGCGCAACGCGCGCGCCCTCCTGCACGCCAAGCAATTGGGCGGCGAAATCAAATATCTCCGCCAAGGCGAGATCGATGCGCGCAACCGCGGTTACAGCCCCTATTCGGCGGAAACCTGGCGGGCCTGGGAATACTGGGCGAACAAGGCCGGCTGCGGTCACATGCTCAGCAAGCCCGAGCACGCGCACGCCCACAAGAAATCGTGAGCGGTCTCGTCACGCGGGGAGACGGCGGATTTCGCCGCCGTCCCATCCGCGCTACGCTGCTGCAACGGAGGCCCTTTGACCCTTCACGGTGCAAGGGAGCGCACCGCGATCCCGCCACCGGCACTCAATTGCGCGCCCAAGGGAGCCAGTCATGAGTTCAGCGCCAGAGAATCTCGAGAGCTATCTGTCCGGTCGTTGGCTGCGCGGGGAGGGGATCGAGACCAAACTGGTCGATCCGGTCAAGGGCGACGAGCTGGCGACGGTTTCGGCCAAGGGCGCCGATCTTAAGGGGGCGCTCGCATTCGCGCGCAAGCAAGGGCAGGGCGCCCTACGAAACCTGAGCTACGCCGAGCGCGGCAAGCTCGTCGGCGCCGTAGCCGACGTGCTGGTCGCCAACCGCGCGCGCTATGAAGATATCGCCATCGCCAATTCCGGCAACACCAAGACGGACGCGGCGATCGACATCGACGGCGGCATCGGCACGCTGAAATATTACGCCCGGCTCGGCGGCAGCCTCGGCGACGCACGCACGCTGCTCGACGAAAAACCGGTGCGGCTCGCCAAGGCCGAGAATTATCTGGCCATCCATCTGATGGCGCCGCGCCGCGGCGTCGCCGTGCACATCAACGCCTTCAATTTCCCGAGTTGGGGGCTGTGGGAGAAGGCGGCGGTATCGCTCATCGCCGGCGTCCCAGTCCTCGCCAAGCCCGCCTCCGCGACCGCGCTGCTGGCGCACGCCATGGTGAAGGACGTCATCGCCGCCAAGGTGCTGCCCGATGGTGCGCTAAGCCTCCTGTGCGGCGGCGCCGGCGAGCTCCTCGCAGCGCTCACCGGCGACGACGTCATCGCTTTTACCGGCTCGGCCGACACCGCCGCGCGCGTGCGCGGCCATCCCAACGTGGTGGCAAGGAGCGTGCCGGTGAACATCGAGGCCGACAGCATCAATGCGGCGCTGCTTGCGCCGGATTCCGCGCCCGGCAGCGCGGCCTTTGATGCCTTTCTGCGCGAAGTGGTGCGTGAGATGACGGTGAAGGCCGGACAGAAATGCACCGCGATCCGCCGCATCTTCGTGCCGGCGGGGAAAGCCGATGCGGTTGCCGACGCCCTGGCGGAAAAACTCAAGGGCACGAAAGTCGGCGATCCGCGGCAGGCGGACACCCGCATGGGGCCGCTGGTGACGCGCGGCCAGCAGGCGGCCGCGTTCGAGGGCATCCGGCGCTTGGCGTCCGAGGCTGCGATCGTCTGCGGCGGCGCCGATGCCCCGACGCTCGACGGCATCGACAAGAACAAATCGGCGTTCGTTGCGCCGACCTTGCTCAAGCTTGAGGATGCGGGCGGCGCGCAGGCGGTGCACGAGGTGGAGGTGTTCGGTCCGGCTGCGACCATCGTGCCCTATCGCGATGAGCAGGATGCCGCCGGGCTGATCGCGCGCGGAGGAGGCTCGCTGGTCGCGTCGGTCTACGGCGAGGACAAGGATTTTCTCGTCCGCATCGTGAGCGAGATCGCGCCGAGCCATGGCCGCATTCTCGCGGTCGATCCCGCGATCGCAAGCGCCCATACCGGGCACGGCATCGTCATGCCCCAATGCAATCACGGCGGACCGGGCCGCGCCGGAGCGGGGGAGGAGCTGGGCGGGCTTTATGGGCTGCGCTTCTATCACCAGCGCCTGGCGGTGCAGGGGTCGAGCGATCTCATCGCGAGCCTACAGGCGAAGGCGGCAAGCGTGCATTGAGCTTCGGCCTCGCCGCCTCTCGAACAGCGGGCATAAATGCACTAACCTCCGCCGGTCAGCGGCTGGGTGGTCCTGTGTCGTCATCGCAAGAAAGAACGGCGCGTAGCTTCGTCGAGCGCCACGGCTTGTGGAACGACGAGCAATTCGAGGCGGCGGCCCGTGCCGATAAATGGATCGAGGAGCACGGGCTCGAGGTCGTGCGCCTGTCGTTTCCCGACCAGCACGGCATCCTGCGCGGAAAAACCGTGGTGGCGAATGAGGCCGCGGCCGTGATGCGCAACGGCTGCTCGATCACGACCACGCTGCTCGCCAAGGACACCGCGCACAAGACGGTGTTTCCGGTTTTCACCCCCGGCGGCGGGTTCGGCATGGCGGAGATGGAAGGCGGCGGCGACTTCCTCATGATTGCCGATCCCTTGACCTTCCGCGTGCTGCCGTGGGCGCCGCGGACCGGCTGGATGCTGTGCGACATCTATTTTGCCAACGGCAAGCCGGTGCCGTTCTCGACCCGGCATCTTTATCGCCGCGTGCTGCAACGGCTAGCCGAGGCTGGCTTCGACTACGTCGCCGGGCTCGAAGTCGAGTTCCATGTCTTCAAGCTCGACGATCCGCGCCTGATGCCGGCCGATGCCACCTGGCCGGGCGAGGCGCCGCGGGTGAGCTTGCTGTCCCAGGGCTACCAATATTTGACCGAGACGCGCTTCGATCAGTTCGAGCCCACGCTCGAAACGCTGCGCCGCGAGGTCGTCGCGCTCGGCTTGCCATTGCGCTCGGTCGAGGTCGAGCTCGGTCCGAGCCAGTGCGAGTTCACGTTCCAGCCGCAGGTCGGACTCTCACCCGCCGACACCATGATGCTGTTCCGCAGCGCCGCGAAACAGATTTGCCGGCGGCAGGGCTGCCACGCCACCTTCATGACCCGTCCGAAGGTCGAGAACGTGATGTCGAGCGGCTGGCACCTGCATCAATCCTTGCGCGACCGGCGCTCCAGCGCCAACGTTTTCATGTCGAACGACGACGACGGGCTGTCGCGCGCGGGGCGGAGCTTTTTGGCCGGCCTGCTCGCCCACGCGCACGCGGCCGCCGCCTTCACCACCCCGACGATCAACGGCTACAAGCGCTATCGCGGCTATTCGCTGGCGCCGGACCGCGTGATTTGGGGGCGTGACAATCGCGGCGCGATGATCCGCGTGCTCGGCGGCCCTGGCGACGCCGCCACGCGGCTCGAGAATCGGGTGGGCGAGCCGGCCGCGAATCCGTATCTCTACATGGCGTCGCAAGTCGTCACCGGCCTCGACGGCATGGAGCGAATGCTCGATCCCGGCCCGTCGGCGGACGCGCCGTACGAAGTCGAGGCGCCGCATTTGCCCAAAAGCCTCGAGCAGGCGCTCGCCGCGCTGCGCGAGGATGCTTGCCTCGCCGCCGGCTTCGGTAAAAATTTCATCGACTATTACCTGCGTATCAAGGAGGCTGAGATCGCCCGCTACCACTCGGAAGTCACGGAGTGGGAGCAGCGGGAGTATTTCGAGCTGTTTTAGGCGGTTAAAGGCATCAGCCTATGGCTCGCGCGCCGAGCGAAGCGAAATTCATTTCTTTCCCTGGACTCGCGTTACACGAATCTTTCATAAAAGCGTATTCACCAAACATGCGCCCGTGAGCACCTGTTTCGAGGCCGGCTGAGCCTCGGCGGGTCGGGCGTCCGCAAATCTCAGAACAGGTTTTTGAACCGATAGGCGCCGCCTGTCGCGTTCAAGTCACGATCAATTCCAACACCTCGCGGCAGTTCGCGAGTTTGGAGCAAGCGCTAGGGAACCGGTGGACCCATCCGGTGCCGCTAGGCCTCCTGGCTTGCCCGGTTGGCAGCCAATTGCTGCCGAAGGTCGCCTTCTGAAATTCGCTACGTCGTATCTCGCCGCTGGCCCAGCTGGCCACAGTGCAATGCAGACCTTGGCTCACGCATGTTCGCTGGACGAAGCCTGCGGCCAAGCTCGCACGTTCGTTTCCGGCAAGCCACGCTCGCAACAGGGAGAAAACTCCAATGAATGATCAATTTCCGCCCCCTAGCTGGTTCATGCGGCCGGAGACTTGGCCTTACTGGATGCCGAACTCGCTGTTGGGCGCTCGCACGCCGCCGACGCCGCCAAGAGACACTTGGGATGCCCCGTGGCCGGAAACCTCGCGTGGTGGAATTCTCGGAAACCTCACCCGGCCGATTGAGGACCTGTGGGCCAACCCATGGGCAGTGATGGCGTGGCCTCCGGCGACGCCGACAAACTCGCCCGTATTCTGGTCCCCACTACCGGAAGTCAGTCGGAGTCAAAACAGCACGTTCTCGTGGAATACGTTTCCCCTTGGGGGTTTTGGGCTTCCTGGGATAGCCGCCCAGACGATTGAGAGCCCTTCGGTCGGTCTGCCGCCTGAGGAGACAAGTGTGACGACGCCAACCGTTCCGCAGGGGTCGTCAACTAAACCGAGTCCGCCGTTTTATGGTCCAGGCGATGTTCTGCTGCCTCCTCCCGAGCCGGCACCGCCCCCGGCACCGAAGGATTTTCGGACGTGGTTGCGTGACGCCCTGTCGGACGAAAATGTCCGCTAT
>Ga0306922_10000608_pt1 | contig 30503 bp, 28 predicted proteins | sample sta12Cox44000082_FD_203758 | JGI IMG/M metagenome (GOLD analysis project Ga0306922, IMG submission 203758) | Lab enrichment of tropical soil microbial communities from Luquillo Experimental Forest, Puerto Rico - statoxic.12C.oxic.44.000.082 (v2)... | ecosystem: Environmental > Terrestrial >... | reverse complement strand
GCGCTATACGCAGCCAGAGCAGCAGCAAGGCAAGCCCGATGACGCCGCGCAGCGTGGCGACGGTGAGCGGGTCCGCTCCTGAGCGAAAGGTCACCTTGCTCAGTATGTCGGCGCAGGCAAGTGATGATGCCCCGAGCAGGGCCGGGCCGATCATTGCCATACGGCCGCTGCCGTGCTCGGGCGAGGACTTCGGCACGAGCGGAAAAGATCACTTCTTCTCCAGCATGAGCGTGCCCTCCTTGCGAATGGTCGGCGTGAACTTTTCCGCAACCTTGGCAAGGAGCCACGGCAAGGTCACTTCGAGACGTACGTGATCATCGGCAAAATCGATAAGCCCCGAGGCCCCCTGCCCGAGCGCGCTCATATTGAAGACAAGCCGATCGCCGATCCAGGTTTCCTCATTGATGCTGAGGAATGCGGAATAATGCGCGCGCACTGTCGCGAGACCGGACTTTATGCGTCGCGCCGCTTCCTCGCGGCCGAGACTATGCGGGATGGAGACGATGAGCGGCTGCGACATGAGACAAATTCCGGCTGCGGGGTCGAGGCCACATATGGGAGGCCGACGGCAGGGATGGAAGCGCGGGGTGCGCCTGCGGTAGGATATTTTCGCCGAACTCAGGAGGACTGCACGATGTCGCCAACGATCTCCCGTCTCGCGTTCGTAGCTTTGGCTTGTGCCGTTGCCGCACCCGCAGGCGCGCAACTCATCGAGCGCAAGGACCTGAGCTACGCCATCGCCAAGACCCTCGCGGAAAATGCGCTGGCAGACTGCAAGGCCAAGGGCTACCCGGTCTCCGTCGTCGTGGTCGACCGTGGCGGCGACACCATGGTGGCGCTGCGCGCCGACGATGCCGGGCCGCACACCATGGAGAACGCGCGCCGCAAGGCCTATACCGCGCGCACGTTCCGCATGACCACCGAGGAATTCGCCAAGGCGCTCGAGCAAAATCCGGCGCGGCGTCCACAAACGACGCTGCCCAGCGTGATTGCCATTCCCGGGGGCGTACCTATCAAGGTCGGAAAGGATGTGATCGGGGGCGTCGGTCTCTCCGGGTCGCCCGGTGTGGACGAGCCCTGCGTGATGGCGGGGATGGACAAGGTCAAGGACCAGCTGCGTTGAGCGCGCAGGCGCGGCGCGGCTTAAAGCAGGATGACCTTACTTCGAATCGTCATCCTGCTCCATTTCTTTGCTTGAGCATGTCGTTTTTTGCAAAACCGGTTTCCACTTTTTCCGGACATTCCCCGGCGCATGCTCGAGTTGCCAAGCCATGATGAAGCGCGAGACGCTCGCCATTGCGAGCATCTATGTGCCGGCGAAGCGCCGATCGACGCTCGATCCCGGCAAGGTGCAGGAGATCGCCGAGAGCATCCTGCAGGTCGGGCAGCAAATCCCGATCCTCGTGCGCAAGGACGGCGAACGATTCGTCCTGGTAGAGGGGCTGCATCGGCTGGAAGCGTGCCGGCAACTGGGCGAGAAAACAATTATCGGCTATCTGGTACAGGCGAGGCGGCATTAGACAGCTTCACCCGCACTTAGTCCGCCTTGATATCTCTCTCGCGCACCACGCGTCCCCAGCGCGCCAGCTCATCGGCCAGAAACCTGCCGAACTCCGCACTCGAAGTCGGCGCCGGCACGGCGCCGGACGCCACCAGCTTGTCTCGCACATCCGGTGCATTGATTGCCGCCTCAACAGCATCGTGGAGCTTTGCGATGACGGCAGATGGGGTGCGCGCCGGTACCAGCAGGCCATACCAGTTGTCGGCGACGGTGTCGGCAAATCCCAGCTCGGCGAGCGTCGGCACATCCGGCAACACTGCATTGCGCCGCGCCTACGCGGCGCCCAACGCCCGGAGGGCGCCGCCCGTGATCTGCGACATCAGCACCGGCGCGTCGGCAAACATCGCCTGCACCTGGCCGCCAAGCAGATCGGTGAGCGCCGGCGCCGCGCCGCGATAGGGCACGTGCAGAAACTTCACTCCGGCCGCGGACTGGAAAAGCTCGAGGGCGAGGTGGGTCATGCTGCCGGAGCCGGTCGAGGCAAACGGGACCACGCCGGGCTTCCTTTGCGCCAGCGCCGCCAGCTCTCTTGCGGAGCCAATCTGCGACTCGGTCTTGACGACCAGGATGGTGGTATTGCGCACCACAAGCGTGACAGGGGCGAAGTCCCTGGCGGGATCGTAGGGCAGCCTGGCAACGAGATGCGGCGTCACCGCAACGGCCCCGACTGTGGTGAGGAACAGGAGATGCCCGTCGGCTTCACCGCGCGCAACGTATTCCGCGCCAATGGTGCCATTGGCGCCCGGCTTGTTCTCGACCACGACACTTTGGCCCAGCAGAAATTTGAGCTTGTCGGCGAGCAGCCGGGCGACGAAGTCGGTCGGTCCCCCGGCCGGGAAGGCGACCACGATGCGCACCAGGTGCGTCGGGAAATCCTGCGCAGGCGCGGAGGAGATCAGCCACGGGACCAAGACCAAAGCAGCAGCAAGTGCGCTCGTCAGGCGGAGCCGGCAGGGCGCCGCAAGGCTTACGATGCCGCCGCTCCAGACCGCCGCCGGCATTTGTGGCCTAAATCGGGTACCTCGCCGCCGCTCTCATCCTTGATCGATTCATGATGAGAAAAACTACTATGGATATCAGAAAGGCGACAAGAGCAAACACCTTCCAGGCAAGTGCTCCCGGATCAGCACGAGCTTTGTGCGCCTGCGATTGCACGATGGACGCGGTCGGTTTGGTGTCGGCGGTCGACGCGATCCAGGTGTTGGCATTGTCACCGGCTACTCTCGGCTTTGTGTCTTCCTTGATCTCACGCCCGGTATCAGCTTTTGCCGTTTCCAGCTCTGCTATTCTTTGAGTGGAAATTGCCAGATCGGCTTTCAGCCTTTCGACCATCCGCTGCAACGCGGCCTGACCGGCTTGCTCCTCTGTCGTGCCTTCTTCCGATACGGGCTGCGTTCGTGCCGGTTGCGGTGCAACTCGCGAGGCGGGCGCCGCCTGGCCGGAGGGGGCAAGCTCCGATACGTCCACCGCCGCAAATCGCAGCGTCCCTCGTCCGCTCCCGTCGAAGCCGGCTATCCAAATAAGCCCAGCGCCCCCGCCGATGCGGTAAATCGGCAACCCTTCCCTGGCGGAGCGCGCAAAATTACCGATCAAGTCAACCAGCAATGCCTTCTTCGGACTTTTGCCGTCTTCAAGCATCTTGACTGCATCCTCATCGAGCTGCTCCAGCGTAGCCCTTCCCCACATCGCGATGAGCCCGTCGCCATGATCGGGTCGATGCGGAATTCTTGTTACCTGAGGCCGCTCGCCAATCTCGCGTGAGTAGCGCTCTATGTACTCATCGGCGTCCGTCGCGTCCAAGAAAGCCGGTTCCTGATAACGGTTGATGTATGAAACCTCCCCGGTCTGCGAGAGCAGCATCGACTCGAACACGCGGTAGGATCCGCGTCGCTCCCTGTCATTGCGTATCTTCTGACACCACGTGAAACGCTCGAATTGATCGCTTCGGCTGCATCTGTATTCCCGATAAGCTGCACGCTCGGAGCTGAGCCGAGCACCGAGAGCCAGCCCATCGACCGCATATTTTGTCCTTATGCTTTCATCGAGGCTTTGAGCGAGAGCTCCCGTCGCGTCAAGACACAGACAAAATGCCGCAAGAATCGCAATTCCTACTCGCATCGCCACTACTCCGATCAGATTAGCAACTTCATTATTGCACACGCAATGCGAGCTCAGGAAGATCTGGGCTCAGCTGCAGGTCTCACGCCATCCGGGTCGGATCAAGCAGAACCTTGCCAATGCCGTCACGCGCTTCCACCATCTCATGCGCATGCGCGGCCGCCGACAGCGGCAACACGTGATCGATCAGCACCTTCAGCTGCCCTTGCGCCGCCAGCTTGAGGCCAAGCTCGAAATTTTCCGGGGTGTCGAGCGGATCGCCGATGACGGTGATCCGGTTCAAGTAAAGGTGCTTGACATCAAGCGGTACAATGCCGCCCGCATGGCCGCCGGCGGTCACAAGCCGTCCGCCGCGCGTCAGCGCAGCAAACGCCTTCGGAAATAGCTCGGGATCGCCCTCGTTCTCCAGCACGACATTCACACCAGCCCCACCGGTGATGCGGCGCACTTCGGCGGTCAAGTCCTGGGCATGATAGTTCACGCCTGCATCAGCGCCGAGTTGCCTCGCCGCATCGACGCGGGCATCGGTTCCCGCGGCCGCGATCACATGGGCGCCCAGATGCTTGGCAGCCTGAACGGCAATGCTGCCGAGCCCGCCGACGGCACCCATCACCAGCACCCAGTCGCCGGGCTTCACCTTCGCGCGGTCGCGCAACTGCGTAAGCGCCAGCGGCGCATGGCGCGCCACCACCGCGGCGGTCATGAAATCAAGCTCGGGGGGGATGAAGTGCGTGACCTGTGCCGGGATTTTCACGTATTGCGCGTAGCCGCCCCAGGTATTTACGCCGAGGATGATCGGCGCTCCGTCGGTTTGCGTGCCCACGATCGGCCCGGTTGCGAGGCGATCGCCCACCTTGCGGGTTCTCACCCCTTCGCCCACGGCCGTCACCACCCCACACGGGTCGACGCCCAGCACATGCGGCAGCGCCGGCCGATGCGCATATCGACCGGCGCGCACCGCAAGGTCGAGCGTGCGGTTGACCGAGACGGCGCGGACGTCGATGAGCACTTCTCCGGGTCCGGGCACCGGCGTTGCCACCTCCTCGAGGCGCAGCACCTGCGGCCCTCCGAACTCGTGAAATACGACTGCCTTCACGCGTTTTCTCCCGATCGCATGGTGGCAATGGCAGGGCGCGATGCATACGATAGCACAGCCGATAAAGCTGCAATGAGAGGATGACGGCATGAAATTCGGCGTCGGTCAGCCGGTGCTGCGTCATGAGGACCTGCGCCTGATCACCGGTCAGGGCCGCTACACGGACGACATCATCCTGCCGGGCATGGCGCATGCCTTCGTGCTGCGCTCGCCGGTGGCACACGCGCGGATCAGGCGCATCGATCCGGATGCGGCGCGTTGCATGGCAGGCGTGCTGTGGGTGGCCAGCGGCGAGGAGGCACGCGCGGACGGTCTCGGTGACGTTCCCTGCACGGCCCCGCTCACCTGCCGCGACGGCAAGCCGCGGCACGACACGCCGCGTCCCGTGCTTGCGCTCGGCAAGGTACGCCATGTTGGCCAGCCGGTCGCGCTGGTCGTGGCCGAGACCTTGACCGCCGCGCGCGATGCGGCGGAAGCCGTCGAGGTCGAGTACGAGCCGCTGCCGGCGGTCACGCAGGTCAAGGACGCAATCGCTCCCGGCGCGCCGGCGCTGTTCGACCACATTCCGGGCAACATCGTCTTCGATTGGGACAACGATACGAGCGACGCCGTCGCGACGGACGCTGCGTTTGCCAAAGCCACGCGCGTTGTCACGCTCGAGCTCGTCAACAACCGCGTCGTCGTGAACTCGATGGAGCCGCGCAACGCCATTGCCGATTACGACGCCGCGACCGGCCGGTCAACGCTCATCACCGCGACGCAAGGTCCGCATTATGTGCGCAACCCGCTTGCCGAGACGGTACTGAAGATTCCAGCGGATCGGCTGCGCGTGCTGACGCCCAATGTCGGCGGCGCTTTTGGCATGAAAGCCTTCGTCTATCCGGAGCATGCGCTTGCGGTCTGGGCCAGCCGCAAGTTAGCCCGGCCGGTGAAGTGGCAGGAGGATCGTTCGGAAGGCTTCGTCTCCGACAATCAGGGTCGCGACCATGTAACGCGCGCCGATCTCGCACTCGATAGGCAAGGTCGCTTTCTCGGCTTGCGCGTCTCCGTCCTTGCCAATCTCGGCGCCTACCTCTCGCCGCTCGGATGCTTCATCCCGACGCGCTCGACCGATCTCGTCTCCGGCCTTTATTCGATTGGAGCGATCCATATCAATGTCAAGGGCGTGTGCACCAATACCGTGACAGTCTGTGCCTATCGCGGTGCCGGGCGACCGGAGGCGGCCTATCTGCTTGAGCGGCTCGTCGATGCCGCGGCGCGCGAGCTTGGACTAAGTCCCGACGCAATCCGCCGCATCAATTTCGTGCCGCCTTCAGCGATGCCGTACACTTCAGCGACCAGGCTTGTGCTGGATTCCGGCGAGTTCGAGAACATTATGGACCGCGCCATGGCGGCCGCCGAATGGTCGTCGTTCCCGAAGCGGCGCGCGCGCAGCGAGCGCAACGGCAAGCTGCGCGGCATCGGCATGGCAACATATACCGAGCGCTGCGGCGGCGGCTTCCCCGAGACCGCGTCGATTGAGTTCAAGGACGGGCGAATCGAGCTTGTGATGGGCAACCAAGAATACGGCACCGGACTGGTCACGTCCTACAAGCAGCTTGTGTCGGACCAACTGGGCATCGACGGCGATTGCATCGACGTGATCATGGGCGATACCGACCGCACGCCGGCCGGGCTTACCGGAGGCTCGCGCGCCCTGGCCGTCGGCGGAACGGCGCTCCACGAGGCGGGGCGTGCGGTCATCGAGAAGGGCACGAAGCTCGCCGCGCACCTTCTGGAAGTCGCGTCGCCGGACGTAAGCTTTTCTGACGGCGTATTCCGAGTTTCCGGCACCGACCTGCACCTCGACCTTTTCGAGGTGGCGAAGCAAGCGCGCGATCCCGCCAAACTGCCACCCGGCATTGAGCCCGGGCTCGATGCCACGCATCAGCGCGTACCGACGGCGCAGACCTTTCCCAACGGTTGTCACATCGTCGAGCTGGAAATCGATCCCGATACTGGCGCGGTCAGCATTGAGCGTTACACTGTGGTCGATGACTTCGGCCGCACCATCAACCCCCTCTTGCTCGAGGGGCAGGTCCACGGCGGGATCGTTCAGGGTATCGGCCAGGCGCTGCTCGAGCAGACGGTCTATGATCGCGAGAGCGGCCAGCTTCTTTCCGGCTCGTTTATGGATTACGCGATGCCGCACGCCGACGATGTTCCGCCCTTTGCTTTCTCAACCCACAACGTGCCGTCGACGGCCAATCCGCTGGGCGTCAAGGGCGCGGGTGAGGCGGGCGCCGTGGGTGCGCCGCCGGCGGTTATCAATGCCCTCGTCGATGCGCTCCACCGACGTGCCGGACTGCGCCACGTCGACATGCCGGCAACGCCGGCTCGGGTGTGGGAGATGCTCAATGGAAGGCACAACTCGCCTTGAGCCGCACGCCGCCCGTGTCAATTTCGTGATTGCGGATCGTAGTGCCAGATTTGGCTTGGGCCCGACATGGCGCTATATGGGATGCGGCAGTGACTCGCAGGCGGGAGCGCAATGTGCCCCCCGGCGGGTTCTGCCGGGGCAACGTTCCGGCAACCGTTGCTTGAGCCAAACATGTAAACATCGACAGAACGGGCTTATCTGGGGTTGCCGAAGCTAGGTCCGTAACAGAAAGGAGGTGATCCAGTGTCTCATTGTCCATCGCCGCGATCGCCGGCGTCCGTGAGCTGGATCCTTTCCTCTACGGGGGTCCCCGCCGTCTAGATTGGCGTTGTCACGGATTTGGGCCGGAGCACGGCTCGACAATGGAAGGGCTGTCCCGAGGGACGGCCCTTCTTGTTCCGGATGACGTACGAGAAAGGGACAAACGACTGCGGATCGACGCGTTAGGGATCAAAGTCCCGGCAGCGTCAGCAGCGTCTCGTAGTTGCGCCCGCGGATATCGTAGACACGGGCGTAGACAACCCCGGCGCGCGTCACCTGGGCCAGAAGCGGCGCGTCGAATGTGCGACAATAAAACTCCCCAAGCATCAGCGCGAAGTCGGCGCCTCGGGGATCCCATGTGGTCCTGAAATCGCTGCCGAGCTCAACTTGCGGCGAACGGTGGGGACCGCATACGGCGACCCTCCAGCGGCGGTCGCCGGGCCTGCTCTCCCTACCCTCCGCAAGCCGCGCCAGCAGCGCCTGCGACGCTTGTTTGAGCGACAGGCCCCAGTAGTCGAGCATGTAGCGTCCGCGCGCTTCCTTCACCCCGCCGGACAGCCAGTTGAAATACGTGTATTCATAGGGGTGCAGCCGGCCCATCCCGATAACGGGAACGGCGAGGCCCAGAGCAAAAGCAAAGCAGGCGCCCACGGGCATGAAGGACATGCCGCGGACGGCATCGACAAGCCAAGCGGCAGCAAGTCCGCCGAGGATCGCCAATGGCGGCAGGACGAACACGAAATGCCGGACACCGTTGTACATCGCAGGCCGCAGCACGACGGCAGTCACCGTCGGCAAGAAGGCGGCGACCGCCACCAGAAGGAGAGCGGCTCGGCGGCGGGCGGGAATATCCTTTCGTGCGGTCAGCACCAGCGCGCGGGCCGCGCCAACAAGTCCGAGCGCGGAAAAGATTTCCGGCAGCTTGAGCGCCAATAGCATCGGCACATAGCTGCGGGGCATGTCGGTGACCGGGATCACCGCGCCGGCAAACAGCTCCGACCACGGCTTTTCGAAGAAGCGCGAAAAATATTCGAGCGCGCGAAAGGGATTGCGCGGATCGACCGCCGCCCAGGGCCATACCAGTGCCATGACCAAATAGGCCACCAGCACAGCCGGCAACAGCGAGAGGACAAATCGCAGGAGGCGGCGCGCGGCTTCCGACAGCCCCTTGGCGCGCCCTTCGGCCACCAGGATGAACGCCAGCGCGGCGAGGAGTTCCACAGCGCCAAAGGCACCCAGGATGCGGGTTCCGAACGCCAATCCGGCGGTGGCGCCGACAAGCGCGCCAGTCGCCATTGAGGGATATGGATATTCGTCGAGCGCGCGAAGGAGCGCGAACAGAAGAACGGTCATGGCCACCGCGAAGGGGACATCCTTCGGGTTCATGAACATATGGCCGTAGTAAAGCGGGCAAGCCGAGAGCAAGGCGAGCGCGACCAGCCCGGCGATCGGTCCCGCCAGGCGACGGCCCGCTCGCCATGTCACCAAAAGGCCAAGGATTCCGACGGCCGCGCCGATGAGCCGGCGAGTCTCAAAGAGCGTAAGCGGAAACGCCTTAGCGACTGCCGCGGCGAGGAGATCGAAGCCACCCCCGTAATAATAGAGATTCACCCATGACAGCGCGCGCCGGTCGCGCAGGCCGGATGTGTAGAAACGCAGCAGGAGCTCGCCGTATTGGGAATGGGTGTAGTCGTCCCAGCTCAGGCCGTAATCGCGGAAGGTCGCAAGCGCGAGAACAACGATCGTAGCAAGGATGCAAACCGCAAGGATATCGCATGCCCTCTTGGGCGTGATGCCTCCGACCTGTCTCGCTATGAGGCGGCGAGGCAAAGCGGTGTCGATCGGGTTCCCAGGACTACCGGATGCAAGCACGGCAATTGCACGTGACCCCGCCGCGCCATTGACTCGGGAATATCTCCCCCTTCCCGGGGGAGACCGACGCGCGAAACGACGGGCGGAGGCTCCGCTATTTCATGGCCGCATCGAACATCTTGGCCACGTATTCCCAGTTGACCAGATGGTCCATGAAGGCCTTGAGATAGTCGGGCCGTCGATTGCGGTAATCGATATAGTAGGAATGCTCCCAAACATCGCATCCCAGGATCGGTTTACCGCCGTGTACCAGCGGGTTCTCGCCGTTGGGCGTTTTGGTGACGGTGATCTTGCCGTCCTTTACCGCAAGCCATGACCAGCCTGAGCCGAATTGGGTAACACCCGCCTGAATAAAATCCTCCTTCATCTTGGCGACCGAACCCAGGTCGGCGATGATTTTCTTTTCCAGATTGCCGGGAATCTTGTCGCCGCCGCCGCTCGGCTTCATCCACTGCCAGAAATGGAGGTGATTGTAATGCTGGCCCGCATTGTTAAAGAGCCCGGCATTCTTTCCGAAGGACCCCTTCACTATCTCCTCAAGCGACTTGCCCTCCCACTCCGTGCCTTTGATGAGGTTGTTGGCATTGTTGACATAAGCCAGATGATGCTTGTCGTGATGATATTCCAGCGTCTCGCGCGACATGTACGGAGCGAGCGCATCATGGGCATAGGGAAGATCAGGCAATGTGAACGACATCGGCGTACTCCTCAAGGGATGGGACTGAGATTAGCCAGAGTGCGGGTCTGCAACAGGCCCCTTATAGCAAGCCGGATAACGCTCTACACGTTCCGCTGGTGGTAGCGCTTGGGGCGTTTCGGCGCCTTGTACCTCCGGTTTACCTGCCACTTGCCGTGTTACGGAAAGGCCTGTTCCGATGGCTCGCGTGGACGAACCAAAGCCCGCCAAGTATCGATCTGGGACAGCTGGCCAATGCTCCCAGACAGACCTTCGAAGCTGGATTTCATCGGCCTATTCGTTAAGCAAGTTCGGAGCCGGCTGGCAGACCGCCACATTAATTATTGCGGATGATCCTGAACAGGGCCAAAATTAATTGGTAACCATAGTGGCGCGGTTGCCGCCGCCAATGGCGCATGTCGGGCTGAGCGTAGGTGCAATGGCTTTTGTCCTGTTGATATTGGGCATCGTGGTCGCCGCATCGGGGGTTGCCGCGATCGGATTTGGATTTTCCATTCCGTTCAATGAGTTCTCTCTCGGCGCGACGCTGATATCCGGAGGCACGACCGCGCTCACCGGCGGGTTCATTCTCATCGGCCTGTCAGCGGTGGTCAGCGAGCTCGCGCGGCTGACTGACGGCTTGAAAAGAGGTGCAGCGCGTCCCACCCAGCGTTCCGACGAAGCCACCGACGCGCTGCCCTCTGCGGTTTCCGCGGGTCCGGCCGCTGCTCCGGCCGCGCGCATGTCCGCACCCACCGTCCCCATTGCGCCTCGCCCAAGGCTCGAAGTACCGGCCCGCGACGTCCGTTCTCCCGCCGCCGCGCAGACGCCTTCACCGTCGTCGGTGGAGGTTTCGGCGGCGGCAATCGAACGGCTGCGCTCCACTATCCCCCGAACCGAAGTTCCCCGCGTCGAACCCCAGGTATCGGGGTCACGGGAACCCGGCCCCCAAACATCCGGATTTGGGGAGGAGACACCGCTTTCGCCGAACGGGGCGGCCGGCGGCGGCCAGCCTCCTGGCAGGGCGCGGGTCGAGCCAGCTGCGCCTGAGCCGAGGGTGGTGACTGAGGAGAGACCCGGCGGTTCCGTCGAAGCCCTCAAGGCCTCGCGCCTGGATTTCCTGTTCCGATCCAAATCGTCGCGCCCGGCGCCGCAACCGGAAAGTTTCGAGACAGCTTGGCCCCCCGAACCCCGACCGGCCAGGGCTCCGGCCGCAGAAGCACCCCCGCAGCATATTGAAAGGCGACCGGCTGGCAGCGCACCAGTGCAAGAGTCCCAAGCTCAGGTGGCAGCCCCCGAAGCCTCTGAGGCGACCATCCTCAAGTCGGGCGTGGTCGACGGCATGGCCTACACGCTCTACACCGACGGCTCGATCGAGGCCAAGCTTCCTCAGGGTACGATCAGATTCGGCTCGGTGGCTGAGCTTCGCGCACACATCGAGAGTAACTCTTAGTCGGACACGCCGACCGGGGGCCGGCACGGCTCGGCTCCTTGACCGTTGGGCGCCGATTCCTGAGGGCGCGCGCGGGGGTCGTGAAGCTTTGATCTGCGTCCTTCCTGAAAAACAGGATTGTAAATCTAGAAGATGCAGGCCCACATCTTGCCTTCGTGACAATGCGAGAATAGAAATACAGAAAAACAACGAACACAGCAGTGGGATTACTGCGAATGGCCGGCAATTCCTCGACGTTTATCGAGCTGACGGTATCCATCGTCTCGGCTTATGTCAGCAACAATCCGGTTCCCGCGGCCGAGCTGTCGGCGTTGATCGGGCAGGTGCACACCGCGCTCACGCGGGTATCGAGCGGCCACGGCGAATCGCCGGGCGACGGGCACAAGCCCGCAATCCCCGTCAGGAAGTCCGTCACTTCCGATTACATCATCTGTCTTGAGGACGGAAAGAAATTCAAGTCGCTCAAACGACACCTGCGTACGCGATACAAGCTCACCCCCGAGCAGTATCGCGAAAAATGGGGTCTCGGCAGCGATTATCCCATGGTCGCCCCCAACTATGCAGCCGCGCGCTCGCGCCTTGCCAAGCAGATGGGCCTCGGCCAGCAGCGACCGCGCCGCAGATAATCTAGCGGCCAATCTGCCGACGCGTTATCGTTACGCTTTCAGCCACGGGGCATCTCTTCGACGACTGCCAGCGCGGCACGCGCATCGGAGCGGATGCGCTCCACCATGGATCGAAATCCATTGGATCGCTGCGGCGTGAGATGCTCGCGCAGCCCCAGACGCTCGAATGTGGCATCGGCATCGGTTGCGAGAATTTCACGGGCATGGCGGCCGGAGAACAACGCGAACAGAATCGCAATGAGCCCGCGCACAATATGAGCATCGCTGTCGCCCGCGAAATTGAGCACCGGGCCCCCTGCACCGTTCGGACGCACCGTTGTTGCGAGCCAGACCTGGCTGGCACAACCGGCGACCTTGTTCGCATCCGAGCGGTCGCGCTCGCAGAGCGGGGCGAGGCCCCTGCCAAGCTCGATCACGTAACGATAGCGGTCGTCCCACTCTTCCAGCAGGGAAAAATTCTCGGTGATCTCGTCGATCGTCATAAACCTAAATATAGGATGTGCCAGCGCTTGACGGAAGAAAGTCTGTCGCCGCTGCCGAAAAACGAGTTCGACGGTTTGCCCGCAACCGCCTATTGCGGATGGTCGAGACGTACCTCCCTGCGCCCCCGCAGGCCGCGCCAAGCGGGCGCAAGATCGGCTTGGGTGAGCGTGTCGTGAGAGGCTCGCGTTGCGGGTTGCGCCATCGACCTCCCCGCGCCGACATTGTCGGCGCCGAAATGCCCGTTAAGATAATCATAGAGCATCTTGGCACCCACCGAAGCCCGATGGCCGATAGCGGCCGCAGCCTGCGATCCAATCGCGCAAGCTTCAGGCTGGCGGTCACAAAACGAGCTTGCATCGTCGACGGTTGCCTTGGCAGCCGACATGGCACTGCCGGCACTCATGAGGGCATCCGAACTGGTCCGCGTTCCACCGCTCGGAAGCAGGATCAGAACGACCCCAAGCCAAAACATCATTCGAAACAGGAAGCGCATCAGCTTGTCCCGAAGCCCCATAGCGGCTTGACCGCTCAATCGGAAGCCTAGCAGCAAGTATTGAAACGTCAGTTGGAAGCCAGCGGCGTTTTTTTCCAATATTCGATGAGAATATGCGGCAACTTTTCGGAAAATTTGAACGTTTATTCCTCATTTGGCGCGGGCTGCAAATGCGGATATTTGCGGCCCCCTGCACGAGGCAACCCATTGTTCACCATCGCCTCCAGAGTCGGGCAGCACAATGAAATCGAGCCGTGTCGTTCTGGCCGCCGACCTGGCGAGCAATCGCCTGATCTCTCTAGCTTGGCCTAACCATCTGTTTTGATGCATGATCTTGCCCGACTCGTCGCAGCCTCTCGAAACGGTGCATTAGCGTTCGTTTAAGCCGCCTCTGACACGATGCCTTGATCAATAAGGGGGGCGCGCTCGAAAAGCATGGGCGTGCACGAGACCGTGGCTCTGTTTACTCCGGTTCGAGATGACGTGGATACGTCGGCGCATCCGGCCAAAAGCCATGCGTAACCGTCGGGCTCAAGATGAACGCGGCGACGGCGCCCCGGGCGGCGGCGCCTTGCGCCTTCCCTTTCTTTTTCAGGTGCTGGGATGGTCCGCAAGGGACGCTGTCGGATTTGCGGTGGCCCTTCTCGCTACGTTCGCCATTCTGATCAATGTGCTCTTCCTGCAATCCGGATCGCACCCCGCACCGATGTTCAAAGCCGCCGGCGCGTCGAGCAAGGCGACGGATCCGGAACCCAAGCCGGCGGCAACGCCGATGCGCCGCGTCGAGTTGACCGCCGCACCGCCCCCGCAGAAGGCTCCGGCATCGGCACCGCGCACGCCCGGCGAGGTGATCACCGATATACAGCGTGAGCTCGCCCGACGAGGCTATTATGACGGTGCGCTCGATGGTCTCTATGGTCCGAGGACCGATGCTGCAATCCGCGACTTCGAGCATGCCTCGGGGCTAAAGCCCAGCACCCAGCCCAACGAGGCCCTGCTGCAGGCGATCATGCGTTCCCCCGGCAAGACGGGAAAGGGCATAACCGGTACAACTTCCGTGTTGCATTCAGCCGAAATGCGAAACGACCACAATCTCGAGCAGGCGGAACCGTCCCCGCGCGTCATCGCCCTGCAGCGGGCGCTTGCCGAATTCGGTTATGGCCAGATTAAGCCGAGCGGGGTTGTCGATATCGACACGCAGCAGGCAATCGCGAGATTCGAACGCGAGCACAGGCTGCCAATTACCGGTCAGGTGTCTGACCGTGTCGTTCGTGAGGTGGCAGCGGTTACCGGCCGCCCGTTGGAGTGATCCGAATGCGGTTGAAGTCCGCGATCTGGGTCGCAGCCTACATTCGCCGATGTAATGTCGAGGGAGCCTTTGCCGCCGTGCGCCGGCGCGGTGCGGAGGAGGCCGGTGCCATTTTCGTGAAGGTCAACCGACTGGACGGCACCGCTGAGCTTTATGGTCCGGCCCCACAAAGCCTGGTCGAGGGCGCGCGACCCGCTGACCGGCTGTTCTGCCGCTGCCTGCCGGAGCCGCCGGCGCCGGATGCCACGGTGGAGGCCCGACTTGTGCGCGAGCTGCGGTTCGACCCGGATGTCTGGATCATAGAAGTCGAGGACAGGGCGGGACGCCATTTCCTCGATCAGGTCGTCGCATGAAAGCGCAGCCACATGCTTTGCGAATGTGCCGAACGGCGGGAGACCTCCGGCCACGCCTGGCGCGCGGTGTCCGGCGGCGGGCGACGGGGTATCGCCTCGTAATACTCCGCTGACCTCTCCCCATCGGCCGGCCTCTCCCTGTCGGCCTCGTGCCAGATCGCCACCATTCGGCGGGCTGCCGTCACGCTGATCTCGCAGTAGAGGTCCGCGAGCTGGCAGACTCGATCCACCGATTGCCCAATGCGCGGGTTCATGAACAGCAACAGGCGTTGAACAACATCGGCCGGCAAATCCATGGCCTTTGCAGCGGTCACGATCGGCTCGCCCAACTCGTCGCTGATCACGCGGCGTGCCTGGGTCCGCGAGATGCCAAGCATGCGCTCGAGCGCGCACACGACGGCATCGGAATTGTGCCGAAACACGGCGGTTTCCAGCTGCCAGGAGTCAGCCCCCCGGATGAAAGCCGAGGGCCGCAATGGCGGAATCGGCGCATATTCGAGATTGACGAGAATCAAGCGGCGCTCGGCCGCGCCCGCCGCGTAGAAAATGTCCGACAATTCGGAGGCTATGGGATGGCGCGGGCGCGATACCGGTAGCGGCTGTAGCATCGCCGAACGTCGCGTTGCGATGATGTCCGCATGGGCGCCGCCCTGCTCCTTGGCGATCGCCTCAAGCTCGGCGCCGGTCAAGCAAGACGAGTGCTCGAGCAATGGAGCGGCCACCTCGATCTCGTCACGCGCCAGGCGCGCAATTACTGCGCGCGGAGCGAATGGGTACGATGCGAGCCGGTTGGCGAGTGCCGCACGCGCCGGACGATCAGTCGCGTCGATCAACCGCAATGCAAGTTCGCAGTAGCAGCGTTCGTCCTCGGATGTATGTGCTAGGCGCTGCAGGTAAAGATCGGTAAGCACGCGCAGCAATGCCGGGCGCAGTTCGATCCGATCGCACGCGCCCAGACCCACCAGATCCGCGAGGCCGGCAAAGGCCGATGTCAACTCCGTCATGGTCAACTGCGCCTTTGCTGCAACAGTTTGAATTTGAAATGCACTACAGCGGGCCCGTTAGCGGACCGTTAACCTTGCACCTCTCAAATCGGGCAGGTAACGAGCTACGGCATCGGGCCGGCTATGGGGCGGGGGATAGCAAGATGGGGACGGTCATCAGTTTTCGTCCGGAGCTGCGCACCGGGCGGAAGTCAAGGTTGATCGCATCCAAGCCGGGGTCGGCAACGGTAATCATCCTGCCGGTGATCCGGATCGAGCGATATACGCAGGGATCGGCATGCGGGACCGAGCCGGAGCCCACCAGTAGTCCGCCGCGTCCGCGGCGGCGACGAGCGGGGCGCTCGTAGCACGCCTTACTGCCTGCAGCGAGCGGCGGCGAGCGTGTTGCGTGCCCCGGGAATCCAACCTGCCTCCGGGGTAAGCGCCCGGATAACAATCAGGCCGGTAGTGGTCGGCGACGTAACGATCAGGCGATCAGCACGCGTGATATCCTCGTTCTCGGGCAGGTCGGCTCGCTGCGCGGCAGTCATCAGGTCGAGCTCGATCGTGCGCCGGCCGGCGGCACGATCATTGATGGCGTAATAGGCAACATCGCCGCGGGTGTAGAATGACACCGAAGTGTATGCTTGACCGATCGGTACCGAAAATTTCAATGATCCGCGCGAAAGGTCATAGCGACATACTGAAATCGCAAACGCCGGATCCATGAACGGCATTACCTCGTTTTCAGGTGTCGGCGGCGGGACTGGAATGATGGCATTTACCGGGGCAATCGCAGAGACGCGGGCATAGGCATCCTGCGACGCCAGGCTCGGAAGCAACAGGACGGTCGCCAGATGGACGATCCCTCCAAGCAGGAGGGCGCCCAACAGCCACAGCGCCAAGCGCATCATTGGCACGTGCCTTTCTTGATCGACGGCATCGGCGCCTCGGACTCCGAGCGTGTCGACATCCCGACCGGCGTGTCGTAGAGACGAAGCACCAGCTGATATTTCTCCACCCCGCCGGTCGGCAGCCAATTGCCCGGGCGCACCCGAGGCCCGACGATGATATCGAAACTCCCGTCGGACTTGCGAATGATCTCCTGGCTGGTGAAGCCTTGCCGTCGGACGGAATTCGCCACCAGATGCCCCTCGGGATCATAAAGGGTGAGGGTCCAGAACCGCGCCTGCGGCGTAATCCCGCTCAGCAGGACGTCGCAACGGCCGTCAAGCGCCTCGCCGGCGTTGTCGGTCCACGCATAGAAGGCAACACCATCGCCGGAGCCGACTGGCAGCTCGCCGGTACGCGCGACCATGGCGCGCGCATAAGGATCGATTCCCGCAGTCCCGCTTTTCGGCCATGCGGTCCACGCTCCGATCGTGACGCCGCCGTAGGCAGTTCCGCGCGTCAGCGCGATCCAGGTCGTGCCGAGACCGACGGTGGCCGCCACGGCGAGTGCAAGCATCGCTCCAAAAAGCAATTGCACGGCATATCCGATGGAGTTGCGGTTAGCTTCGCCGGTCTAGCAAAAACGGCCTGCCGGGTTCAATTGTCTTAAGCTGCGGCGCCATCTATGGTTTTGCCGCCAACGCTTCCTGCAGCGTCGCGCTCCCTGCATCCGTGGTCTTGCTGCCCGGCTCGCGTCTGGTCGCGAGCGCGCGCGTGGCATCATCCATCATCTGCTCAACCCGAAGCAGCGTTTCGGTGGCGCGCCTGGTGAGAATCGAGGGCCGGCCACCCTCTCCCTCCCTCCTCGCTTCGGCTGCCCCTGCTCGCGGGGACTGAGCGCCGAACCCCGCGATCGGCTTGAGCTCGACCCCCTCATGGGCATAGGCCATGATCTCGTGCCAGGTCTGAGCGGGCAACGAGCCGCCGGTCATCTGGTGCATCACCGTATAATCGTCGTTGCCGAACCACACCCCGCAAACGAAATTGCCGGTGTAGCCGACGAACCAAGCGTCGCGGTAGGCGTTGGTGGTACCGGTCTTGCCGGCGGCTCTGATGCCGTCGAGCATGGCGCGCTTGGCGGTGCCTTCTTCAACCACCTTGGTCATCATGTTGACCATGTCGATGGCGACCTGCGGCGGGATCACCTGCGCCGGCTTTCTGCCGTCGCGATCCCACCGCCAGATCAGCTCGCCCGCGCCACTGCGCACTTCAAGCACGGCATGCGGCGTTTGCGCCTTACCGAGATTGGCGAACATGGTGTAAGCGCCGGTGTGATCGAGCACGGTCACCTCATCGGCGCCGATCGGCATCGACGGTGTATCAGGTAGCGGCGTGCGCAATCCCGCCTTGCGCGCAACGTCCCTGATCATTGCACGTCCGATTTTCGGATTGCCGTGACCGATCGCGATTGACAGCTTTACCGCGACGATATTGACCGAACGCTTCAGAGCCTCTGTCAATGTCATTGCGCCGCCGTAGCCGCCGCCATAATTTTTCGGGCACCAGTTGCCGATGCAAACGGGGGAATCGACCACGATCGAGGTTGGCTTGAAGCCGTTCATCAGCGCCGTGGCATAGACGTACGGCTTGAACGACGAGCCCGGCTGACGCAGCGCGTCAGTTGCGCGATTGAACTGGCTCTCGTTGTAGTCGCGTCCGCCGACCATTGCGCGCACGGCGCCGTCCACTTCCATCAGGACGGTGGCACCCTGCTTGGCGTTATATTCGCGGCCATATTGCCGTAGCGAATTTTCGAGCGCCTGCTCGGTGTGCTTCTGCAGGTCAGTATCAAGCGCCAAGCGGACGACGAATACGCGCTCGTGTACCGATTTGGGCAAGGTCAGGACCAGCTTCTTCATCTCGTCGAACGCCCAGTCGAGGTAGTAGTTGGGCGAGCGTTCGTCGCGTCGATCAACCGGAGTGGCGGGGTTGCGACGAGCGCCGAACACCTCGCCTTCAGTCATGAATCCGGCGTCGACCAGATTATCGAGCACCACATTGGCGCGGGCGCGCGCGGCCGGCAGGTTGATATGCGGCGCAAAGCGGGAGGGCGCCTTGAACAGGCCGGCCAGCATCGCCGCCTCGGCGAGGTTCACATCCCGCGCCGATTTGTTGAAGTAATATTGCGCAGCAGCGTCCACGCCGAAGGTGCCCCCGCCGAGATAGGCGCGATCGAGGTAAAGCTTGAGAATTTCATTCTTCGGCAGCCGCGCTTCCAGCCACAGCGCGAGGAAGGCTTCCTTGACCTTGCGCTCGAGGGTGCGCTCGTTCGACAGGAAGAGGTTCTTGGCCAGTTGCTGCGATATGGATGATCCGCCTTGCACCACGCCTCCAGCCCTGGCGTTGGCCGTCATGGCGCGGAACAAACCCGAGATGTCGATGCCAAAATGCTCGTAAAATCTCCGGTCTTCGGTAGCGAGCGTTGCCTTGATCAGATGATCGGGAAACTCGTCCAGCCGCAACGCATCGTTGTGCTTGATGCCACGCGAGCCCACCTCGTTGCCGTAGCGGTCGAGGAAAGTGACGGCAAGCTCCGATTTCTTCAGCCAATCGTCGTCCGCCGTTTCACGAAAAGCAGGAATCGCGAGTGCAAGCATGACCACGAGGCCGCCGGTGCCGAGCGTCAGCGCTTCCGACAGTGGCTCCACGAAATACCAGCGCCGCCAGCCAGCGACATGGAACCGATCCATGAATTCGGTGAAGCGTTCGTAAAGCTCGCGACCCCAAGTCTTGACCTGGTACAATCCGAAGTCGATACGCGAGTCGACATCAAGGAAGAAGCGGCGGAGCCACGCCTTCCAAGCGCCGCTGTTCTGGTCATTGTGGAAGAGGTCGCGCAAGGTACCCCCTGGGCCAAATCCGACCTACGACGGGACGGAACCGTCCAGCCGTGCGTGAGTCTTGTAGCCGATACGCTGGCTCTAAACTATGGCGTCATCATCACAAGATGCACGAAAATCGAGAAGCGAGTTCAGGGGTTTGCCATTCCGGGCGCCGACGCGGACACGAGTGCAAACCTGCGTAAACTTGGCAGCGTGCGGCGAGACCGAGATCCCGGCAAGCTCCCGAGCCACGGGAAATGATGCCACACGTGAAAACTGGACGGAGCGGGTGCAATGTGCGCTGATGAGAGCCCCTTTTGGCGGCGTAAGTCATTGCGGGAAATGACGGATTCGGAGTGGGAGAGCCTCTGCGACGGTTGCGGGCGCTGCTGCCTGGTCAAACTTGAGGACGTCGATGATGCCTCGCGCACCTATTTCACCGACGTAGGCTGCCGGCTACTCGACAGCGAGACCTGCCGGTGCAGCGACTATTCCAACCGCACCACCAAGGTGAAGGATTGCGTGCGGCTCACTCCCCGGAACATCAACAGGATCGTGTGGCTCCCGCCTACTTGCGCCTATCGCCGGCTGGCGGACGGGCAGGACCTCTACTGGTGGCACCCGCTCGTCTCCGGAGATCCCGAGACCGTGCACCTGGCCGGCATTTCGGTGCGCGGACGCGTCGGTGCTCGCGAAGACGACGTAGCGGAAGATGAGCTCGAGGACCGCATCGTGAACTGGCCGGTCCGCCTTCCCCGCACGGCGCGCAAGAAGCCGCGCTGAGGCTGCGATTCGGGATCAGTCGGCCAGCGCCGCCAGGATGCGCGCCCAGCTGCGCATCCCTTTGTGAAACGACGTCAGGTCGTATTTCTCGTTCGGAGAATGCACGCGATCGTCATCGAGCGCAAAACCGACCATGATCGTATCCATACCCAGAACCCGCTTGAAGTCGCCGACGATCGGGATCGAGCCGCCTTCCCCGACCGTTACCGCTTTCTTGCCCCACTCCGCGGCGAGCGCCACGCGCGTCTTCGCCAGGGCCGGATGGTCGAAAGGAACCTCGGTTGCAGGAGCACCAGCGAAACTGCGGAACTCGACCCTCGCGTCGGCGGGAAGCCGTTCGCGGACGAAGGCATGAAACGCGCCACGAATCTTTTGCGGGTCCTGGTTGCCGACAAGCCGGAACGAAACCTTGGCCGTCGCTTGTGCAGGGATCACCGTCTTCGCTCCCTCTCCGGTGTAGCCTCCTATCATTCCATTGATCTCGGCGGTCGGACGGGTCGCAATCTGCTCGATCAGCATCCGATCCTTTTCCCCGGCGGGAACCTTGAGCCCCACACTGCCGAGGAAATCCTCCGGGGCAAGATGGAGAGACGCCAGATCGCTCCTGACGTCGGGCGGCAGCTCATGCACGCCTTCGTAAAAGCCTGGAATGGTCACGCGTCCATTCTCATCATGCATGACGCCCAGGATGTGCGAAAGCACGCGCAGCGGGTTCTGCGCAGCACCTCCAAAGAGACCGGAATGAAGATCGCGGTCGGCACAGGCGATCCTCACCTCCTCGTAGACAAGGCCGCGCAGCGAAGTCGTCACCATCGGCGTGGATGGATCCCACATGCTCGTATCACACACGAGCGCAAGATCGAGCTTGAGCTCGTCAGCATGGTCCTGCACGAAGCCGAACAGATGGCTGGAGCCGCACTCCTCCTCGCCTTCGATCATCATGGTGATGGGCAGCGGCAACTGCCCGGTTACGGACTTGAAGGCGCGGCACGCCTCGACGAAGGTCATGACTTGGCCTTTGTCGTCGCAAGCACCGCGTGCGACGATGATCCTGCGCCCATCGTCCTGAGTTACGATGCGCGGAGAGAACGGCGGCACCTCCCACAAATCGACGGGATCGACCGGCTGAACATCGTAATGACCGTAGAACAGGACGCGGGGAGCCCTGCCACCGGTTTCGGCTTCGCGTGCTTTCCCAACCACGATCGGATGCCCCGCGGTCGGCCGGACGCTGGCGTCAAAACCCATGCCTGCCAGGTCATCGGCGACGAATTGCGCCGCCTTCCGGCATTGCTGCGTGTAGGCGGGATCGGTGGAGATCGACTGGATACGCAGGAGATCGAACAGCCTTTCGAGGCTGCGATCGAGGTCGGCGTCGATTTGCGCAAGTACGGCGGGCAGCGCCTGCGACGTCGTCATGGCAAATCCTCCGTCAGCGGCGCAGAATTCCGCCCATGGTTCCACGCACGATGGCGCGGCCGACGGAGCTGCCCGCTTTGCCGCCTATCGACTTCCCAATGTCGGCCGCAATTTTTCCCGCGATCTGATTGGTGACCGAACGCGTGACCTGGCGGGCAACCTTCTGGCCACGCGTGAGGCGCGTTCGTCGCCCATGGCCGGTCCCGAAAATGCTGTGGACGATCTCCGTGATCCACGCCATCACCCCCGCAAATCCACCTGACGCGGATGCTTGCGCCGTTTTGTCCGACGGAGGTGATCCGTCCAATGGCTCCTCATCGGTCCCTTCCTGCATGCGCTTTTGCAGGATCTCGTAGGCGGATTCGCGATCGATGGCCTGGTCATACTTGCCCTTCACCGGACTGCTGGCCATGAGTGCCTTGCGCTCATCTTCGCTGATCGGACCCACTCGGCCGGACGGCGGGCGGATCATGCAGCGCTCCACCATTGACGGGGTGCCGTTGCCTTCGAGGAACGAGACCAGCGCTTCGCCCTTGCCCAGCTCCATGATCACCTTAGCCGTATCGAGCTTGGGATTGGGACGGAACGTCTCGGCGGCAGCTTTCACCGCCTTCTGATCGCGCGGCGTAAAAGCGCGCAATGCATGCTGAACTCTGTTGCCGAGCTGGGCCAGCACCTTGTCGGGCACGTCGAGCGGATTCTGAGTGACGAAATAGACGCCGACGCCCTTCGAACGAATCAGCCGGACCACCTGCTCGATCTTGTCGAGCAGGGCTTTTGGCGCGTCGGTGAACAGCAGATGAGCCTCATCGAAGAAGAAGCAGAGCTTGGGTTTGGGCAGGTCGCCGACCTCGGGCAGCTGCTCGAACAGCTCTGAAAGCAACCAGAGCAGGAAGGTGGCGTATAGCCGCGGATTGCTCATCAATTTGTCGGCGGCCAATATGTTGACGTATCCGCGCCCATCCCGGTCGGTGCGAATGAAATCCTTGAGATCGAGCGCGGGTTCGCCGAAGAACTGGTTACCGCCTTGATTCTCCAGCACCAGCAGCGCGCGCTGGATCGTTCCGATGGTGGTCTTGGAGACGTTGCCGTAATGGGCGGTGAGCTCGGCGGCGCGGTCCGAGATGTAGCCAAGCATGGCGCGCAGATCCTTGAGATCAAGGACCAGGAGCCCCTGCTCGTCGGCCACCCGAAAGCAGATATTGAGTACGCCTTCCTGGACTTCGTTCAAATCCATCAAGCGTGAGAGCAAAAGCGGCCCCACTTCCGAGATGGTGGCACGAATGGGGTGGCCTTGGTCTCCGAAAAGATCCCAGAACACGACCGGAAACTGGTCGGCCTGGTAGTCAAGCCCGAGACTTTTGGCGCGACTGACGAAGGCTTCCTTGGCTTCACCCCGCTCCGAAATGCCGGACAGGTCACCCTTGATGTCCGCCGCGAACACGGAGACGCCGGCTCGCGAGAGGCCCTCCGCCAGGATCTGCAACGTCACCGTCTTCCCCGTCCCGGTAGCCCCGGTCACAAGGCCATGCCGATTGGCCATCGCAAGTGTCAGAACTTCGGGCTTGGAACTCCTGCCGACGAAAATGGTGGTGTCGACTTCTGCCATTGCATGAACCTCGCGACCGAACTCGTCGTCATTGTCGCCGCCCGCAGGGACCGGTCAACCGCGCCGTCCAGAAATTTGCGAAACGAGCGATCAGGCTGTGCTCGCGAAGCGTACCACGACATTTATGCGAGAATCGCGTCAGCTCGAGCTATTGCATACGCTTTCGGATTGGAGATGCACCTGATGCTCAAATGCAACAACCCACACGCCATCTCGCCGACGGTGCTTGTTTTCTCGAATTTCGAGCGCGTATGATATGGTTAACCTGCCGCGAGCGCAGGGTGGGGCAGGCACATGCAGGACGAGCTCACGGGACGTATCGTTGCCGATGCGGGCGTCGGCGGCGCGGCGGCAGTAACGGCCAAAAGCAATGCTTCACGCTCCTCGTTCGCAGCGCAAGCTGCGGACTGGGACGGCGCATGCCCCGCGTACTAGCGCCAAATCTTGGGCACGGGCGAGGAGATTTCGATGTCGTACCCCATCAGCACGATCGAAGAGATCGGCGTGGATGAGGTTACGGCCCTCAAGTCCGTCGGGATCAGGACGACGGACGGGCTGCTTGAGGCCGCGAAAAGCCCGAAGGGACGCAAGCTCCTTGCCGCCAGCGCCAAGCTCGACGAGAAGAAGCTGCTGCGGTGGGCGAATATCGCCGACAAGCTGCGGATCAAAGGGATGGGCAAGGAATATGCCGGGCTTTTGCGCGAGGTCGGCGTCGACACGGTGAAGGAACTCAAATACCGAAATCCGGCCAAACTCGCTCAAACCATGGCCGAGGCCAACAAGAAACGAAAGCTGGTTCGCTTTCTCCCCTCTGAGAAGCTGGTGACTCGCTGGGTCGAGCACGCCCGCAAACTGCCGCAGAAGATCACGTATTGAGCGACCGCCGGCTGAGCTTGCGGGGCGCTTGACACTGATTGCGCCTCCGGCGCAAAGCGAAACTTATGGCTGTTTCGCCTCGATTGGCCGGCGCTCACGGCGATCGGACGCATACGCACAACCCGCTCGCCGAGCTGCTCGCGCTCGGGCGTCCCTTGATCATGGGCATTCTAAATGTGACTCCGGACTCATTTTCCGATGGCGGGCGATTCCTTGATCCATCGGGCGCCCTCGATCATGCGCGCCGGATGATTGCAGAAGGGGCGGACATCCTTGATATCGGAGCGGAATCGACCCGTCCCTACGGCGGAGCGGTGCCTGTGCCGATGGAAGAAGAGATCGGGCGCCTGACGCCGGTCCTGCCGCAGGCAGTCGCGCTCGGCGTGCCGGTCTCGATCGATACCATGAAGGCCAAGGTTGCCGACTGGGCGATCGCGGCAGGCGCCGCAATCATCAACGACGTCTGGGGTCTCCAGCGCGAAGAAGCCATGGCGCGCGTCGCCACCCGATGGGGCGTCCCGGTGATCGTCATGCATAACCGCGAGCATGCCGATCCCTCACTGGATATCATTGCAGAAATTGCAGAATTTTTCGCGCGCTCGCTCGAGATCGCCGCCAACGCCGGCCTGCCACGGCAGCAGATCGTTCTCGATCCGGGCATAGGCTTTGGCAAGACACCAGAGCAAAGCATGATCGCAATCGCCAGGCTGCGGGAGCTTAAATCATTCGGCCTGCCCATCCTCGTCGGCGCCTCGCGCAAGCGCTTCATCGCCAGGATCTCACCGGCTTCGCCGGATCACCGCCTCGGCGGATCCGTTGCCGCCCATTTGGCGGCGGTAGCGAACGGAGCGGCCATCATTCGCACCCATGACGTTGCGGAGACCGCGCAGGCGCTGCGCGTTGCCGCTGCCATTGAAGCAGTGCAATGACCGACGCCATATTCGTCTCAGGCCTTGCGCTGCATGCCTATCATGGCGTGATGCAGCATGAGGCGAAGGTCGGACAGACGTTCACGCTTGACCTGAAGCTCGAGATCGACCTTGGCGAAGCGTCACGCTCGGACAGGCTCGCGCACACCGTGGGCTATGACCAGGTCGTGGCAGTGGCGAGTCAGGCGTTTTGCGCCCGGCGCTATCGGCTGATCGAGGCGGCAGCAGGCGCGGTGGCGCAAGCCGTTCTCGACAGCTTTGCTGCGGCTGCGAGCGTGCGCGTGACCGTGCACAAGCCGCATGCACCAATCGCAGCAACCTTCGCGGACCTTGGAGTCAGCATTATGCGCACCCGCAAACCTCGTGACTGAGGCGCTCCTCGGTCTCGGGGGTAACGTCGGCGACGTTCGCGCTACGCTCTCTCGGGCGGTCGGGATGCTGTGCGATGAAGAACGTGTGCGCCTGCTGGCTCGTTCCTCGGACTACCGGACCCTGCCTTGGGGGGTCACGGACCAGCCGCCCTTCATCAACCTTTGCATTGCGGTCGAAACCGATCAGCCGCCGCACGACCTGCTTACGCGGGCGCAGGCCATCGAGCGCGCGCTCGGGCGCGAGCGCGCAACGGAGCGCCGTTGGGGGCCTCGCCGCATAGACATCGACCTCCTCACATATGACGATCTCGCGCTGCAAACGGCGGACCTGACGCTGCCGCATCCGCGGCTTCTCACCCGTGCATTCGCGCTGGCGCCGCTCGCGGAGATCAGGCCGCAATACGTGATCGCCGGCATCCCGGTACGGGCTGCGCTGGCCAAGTTGGATATTTCCGGAATCGAGCGTCTTGCGTCGATCGGGAGACCATCCTCCCCCGCTTGAGCCGCCAAGGTTGTTGGCCCGCGACGCCCGCCATGGCAGTTTTCGGCAATGATCGAGAGTTCCCCCAATGAGCTTCCGCTCGGTGCCGAATTTCCCCCCGCCACGCGGGAGAACTGGGAAAAGCTCGTCCAAAATGTGCTCAGGGGCGCTTCGTTCGAAGAAAGGCTTGTCGCTAAAACCTATGACGGTTTGCGCATTGAGCCGCTTTTCCCGAGCAAGCCGGACGCAACGCCGGTTATTGGACGCAACGACACTACGGCATGGCTGCTCATGCAGCGCATCGATCACCCCCAGGCGGCAGCCGCCAATGCAGAGGCCTTGCACGACCTCGCAAACGGCGCCGCCGGCCTCACGCTCGAATTCACGGGGGCTATTGGGGCTTATGGCTATGGGCTTGCAGCGGGAAAGGATACGATCGCACGCGCTCTCGAAGGCATCGACCTTGCGTCCGGCGTGGCCCTCGATCTCGATCTTGGCCACGGTTCAGTGACCGCGGCCCATGAGATCGCCGACTTACTCAAGCGGGGCGGCAGTGCATTAGCTGCCAGTCACATCCGGTTTGGGCTCGATCCTATCGGGCAGGCTGTCGTGGCGGGCGGCAGCCCGCTCGCATGGGACGAGTTAAGGCGCGAATTCACCCGCACAATCATCGATCTTTCGGACCAAGGCTTTCGCGGGCCGTTCGCGGCCGCCGACGCGCGCGTCGTGCACAACGCAGGCGGCTCCGAAGTGCAGGAGCTCAGCTATGCAGTCGCGGTCGGGGTTGAATATCTGCGCGCGCTCGAGGCGGGAGGCATTGCGCTCGATGCGGCCCGCCACACGATCTATTTCCGCCTGGCGGCTGACGCGGACCAGTTTCTGACCACGGCCAAGTTCCGCGCGTTGCGCAAGCTGTGGGAACGGATCGAGGCGGTCTGCGGCCTCAAGGCTGCGCCAGCCTTCGTCTCGGCTGAGACCGCCTGGCGCATGATGAGCACCCGCGATCCTTACGTGAACATCCTGCGGACGACCATCGCGGTCGCCGCGGCGGCATGGGGGAGCGCCGATGCCATCACGGTGCTGCCGTTCACCATGGCGCTCGGCCTGCCGGACAGGTTTGCGCGTCGAGTTGCGCGCAATACGCAGCTTGTGCTGCTTGAGGAATCCGGCCTGGCAAGAGTTGCCGATCCGGCCGCCGGTTCGGGCGGCATGGAAAACTTGACCGACAACCTCTGCCGTGCCGCCTGGTCGCGGTTTCAGCAGATCGAGAGGGCCGGCGGCGCGTGGGCAGCATTGCAGGAGGGCGCGTTTCAACGCGACGTCGCAGCCGTGCGCGCGCAACGACGCGACGCGGCGGCGTCGCGCAAGGATGCCATAACGGGCACCAGCGATTTTGCGGATCTCGCGGAGATTCCGGTGAGCGTCGTCGGCATCCCTCCATCATGGCCCCCGGCCCGCCCCGCCGCGTTTCCCTGCGAGCCGCTCGCGCCGTTTCGGCTCGCCGAGCCGTTCGAGACGCTGCGCGATGCCTCCGATCGGACGCTCGTGCGCACCGGCGCAAGGCCGAAGGTCTTTCTGGCCAATCTCGGGAAGCTCTCCGATTTCGGGTCACGCGCGACGTTTGCGAGGAATTTCTTCGAGGCCGGCGGCATAGAGGCGCCCACAAATGACGGGTTTGCCGATCCCGCGGCGACGATTGCAGCGTTCAAGCGCTCCGGCGCCAAGCTGGCGTGCCTTTGCTCCTCCGATCAGGTCTATGCGCGGGAGGCGAGCGCCACCGCGCAGGCGCTGGGCAGTGCCGGCGCAACGGTGTGGCTCGCCGGCCGACCGGGCGCTCTCGAGGCGGCGCTCCGAGACGCGGGGGTTTCGCGTTTCATCTTTGCGGGTTGCGACGTGCTTGAGGCGTTGCAAACGGCCCATTCCCTCTCAGTCGCCTGAGCAAATCCGGTGAAACGCTATGGCGCCGCCCTGCTCGCGCGAGTGGAACCGAATGACGGGAAGCCCATTTTGCCACGGGAATGTGCCATAATGGCTCCATGACGCATGGCTCCATGACGCCCGGTTCGAAGATTCCGGATTTCACCACGGTCGAGTTCGCCGCGACGCCGGTTGCAACGATTGACGCAGAATTCGCCCCCTGGCTGACGCCGGAAGGCATCGAGGTGAAGCCGGTCTATGGGCCGAACGACGTTGCGGGGCTGGACTTTCTCGACGGCTATCCCGGCATCCCGCCTTATCTGCGTGGTCCCTACCCGACCATGTACGTCACCCAGCTATGGACCATCCGGCAGTATGCCGGCTTCTCCACGGCCGAGGATTCGAACGCCTTCTACCGCCGCAACCTCGCCGCCGGACAGAAGGGCCTCTCGGTCGCGTTCGATCTCGCGACCCATCGCGGCTACGATTCCGATCATCCGCGGGTGGCCGGCGACGTCGGCATGGCGGGCGTCGCCATCGATTCGATCTACGACATGCGCACGCTGTTTGCGGGCATTCCGATCGATCGCATGTCGGTGTCCATGACCATGAACGGCGCAGTGCTGCCCGTGCTGGCGCTCTACATCGTCGCCGCTGAGGAGCAGGGGGTGCCGCCGGAAAAGCTTTCCGGCACCATTCAGAACGACATCCTCAAAGAGTTCATGGTGCGCAACACCTATATTTATCCGCCGGCGGCGTCGCTGCGCATCATCTCCGACATTTTCGCGTTCACCGCCGCGCACATGCCGAAGTTCAACTCGATCTCGGTTTCCGGCTATCACATGCAGGAGGCGGGCGCGACCGCCGACATCGAGCTTGCCTACACCCTTGCCGACGGCATCGAGTATGTCCGCGCCGGCCTCAACGCCGGTCTCGATATCGACCGGTTTGCGCCGCGCATCTCATTTTTCTTTGGCGTCGGCATGAACTTTTTCATGGAGGTCGCAAAGCTGCGCGCCGCGCGCCTGCTGTGGGCAAAGCTGGTCAAGCAGTTCGCGCCCAAGGATGCGCGCTCGCTGTCGTTGCGCACGCACTGCCAGACTTCGGGCTGGTCACTGGCAGCGGACGACGTTTTCAACAATGTGGTGCGCACGATGATCGAGGCGATGGCCGCGACCCAGGGACATACCCAATCGCTGCACACCAACGCGCTCGACGAGGCGCTGGCGCTGCCCACCGACTTTTCCGCCCGCATCGCGCGCAATACCCAGATCGTGCTGCAGAAGGAGAGCGGCACCACCCACATCATCGACCCATGGGGCGGCTCGTTCTTCGTCGAGCGGTTGACCTATGAGCTTGCGAAGAAAGCCTGGGGTCACATCCAGGAAGTCGAGCGCATGGGCGGCATGGCCAAGGCGATCGAGGCCGGCCTGCCGAAGCTTCGCATCGAGGAGGCGGCGGCGAAAACCCAGGCCCACATTGATACCGGGCAGCAGGCCGTGATTGGCGTCAATAAACATCGCCCGCAGCAGGAAGCGCCGATCCAGCTGCTGAAAGTCGACAATGCGGCGGTGCGGCAACTGCAGATCGACAAGCTTGGCCGTCTCAAGCGGGAACGGGATCCGAAAGCGGTGGCGCAGGCGCTCGCGGCGTTGACGCGCACCGCAGCCGGCGGCAACGGCAATCTCCTCGCGCTTGCCATCGATGCTGCGCGCGCAAAGGCAACGGTTGGGGAGATTTCCTCCGCGCTGGAGCAGGTCTTCGGCCGGCACAGCGCGCCGATCAAGGCCGTCACCGGGGTCTACAAACGGGAGATCGGCACCATGTCGGATGCCGTCGCGCGGGTACAGAGGCTCGTCAACGCGTTCGAGACCGACGAGGGCCGGCGGCCGCGAATTCTGGTGGCCAAGATCGGACAGGACGGACACGATCGCGGTCAGAAGGTGATCGCGACCGCCTTTGCGGATCTTGGCTTCGACGTGGATATCGGCCCGCTGTTTGCAACGCCCGCGGAGGCGGCGCGCCAGGCAGTCGAGAATGATGTGCACATTCTCGGCGTCTCCTCGCTTGCTGCGGCACACCTTACCTTGGTGCCGGAGCTCAAGGCCGCGCTGGTCAAAGAGGGCCGGCCCGACATCATGATCGTGGTCGGGGGCGTCGTGCCGCCGCAGGATTATGCCGAACTCGAGCGCGCCGGCGCCGAGGCCATCTTCCCGCCCGGCACCGTGATCGCGGGGGCGGCAGAAGAGCTCATCGGCAAGCTCAATGCCCGCCTCGGTCACGGCCGCCAAGCGGCGGAATGATCAGTCGAGTTCGCCGAGGCGGATGGAGAGCTTCGGCAGCGCCGTGGTCGTGAGCGCTTCTTGCGTGCCGCGTTCAATGATGGAGGACCACCCGTCGCCGCTTGGACCGGTATGAATCCAGGTGACGCCTTCGTTGGCATCGATCACCCAGAATTCGCGAATCCCGTGGCGCGCATAGAGCCTCGCCTTTATTCCCCGATCATATCTCAGACTTGAGGCAGCGACCTCGATCAGCAACAAGACGTCCTCCGGGCGCGGCTGCGCAAAGGTCTTCGGGGGCACGTTGTAGACCGACTTTGAGATGACGGTGATATCCGGCTCGACCAGGATATTGTGCGC
>Ga0306922_10000606_pt1 | contig 30512 bp, 20 predicted proteins | sample sta12Cox44000082_FD_203758 | JGI IMG/M metagenome (GOLD analysis project Ga0306922, IMG submission 203758) | Lab enrichment of tropical soil microbial communities from Luquillo Experimental Forest, Puerto Rico - statoxic.12C.oxic.44.000.082 (v2)... | ecosystem: Environmental > Terrestrial >... | reverse complement strand
CGAACAGGAAACATTCAGTATGGTTGTCATAATTCTATCTCAAAAAATGTACCCAATTTTGTGCCCACCCTACAGACACATTCGCACAGTTGTACACAGCCAGCCACATGCTACGGACTCTACTAAGTTGTTGTTTTTCAGCAGCAACGCTGAAAACGGAGGATTTGTTTTGAATGGGCCTCCTGCCTTGGGCGCAGGAGGCCCCCGGTTCAAATCCGGGCGCCCCGACCAAATCTTTCAACGAGTTGCGGACGTTCATTTTCATCGTTCTCATTGCACTGTAGCGGAAATTGTAGCGGCCTGCGCTCTTTTTTCGATAGCTTGCAAGATCCCCGCCTGTCGAAATGTCTCGAGCTTGCCCGCTGCAAAGCGCTTGTGTTCCTCTGCTGGATGTACATAACGCATCGTCATCCGCATGCTTTTATGACCCAATATCGCCGATAGGGTCGGAAGATCAATCCCCGCAGCAACTGAGCGCGTTGCGAAGTGTGCCGGAAGTCGTTGGACTTTCGTACACGTCGGGGCGCACATCGTGAAGCGGAGATCCAAAGGGCAAAGCCCATTTACCAACAGAAAATTGGGAAGCCGCGAGGCTCTAGCAAAGCCCTTGGCGGCCGGCAACATCAACGGCATCGGCGAAGGCTGGAAGGACACCACTTCCGCTACTTCTCGTTGCGCTCGAGCGTGGCAACGAGAAGCTGACTTTTTTGGTGTGTGGATAACTGCGCCTTCGTTAAGCGGCGCACCTATATTCCTTTTCTGAGCTGCGCTAATTCGGCTGCGGGAACGATGAGTTCGGTATACCCGCAGTCCAAGCAGACCAGGATCTCTCCACGACGTAGGCGGGCGCTTGTTTGAGTTTTTCGATGGCGAGGGAAGCAACCGACAGTTCTCCTGAGAAATGTTGCAGCTTCTCGGAACCACAACTTTTACACGCCATCGCTCCTCCAAAGAGCATAGCCAAAGGGCCGCTTTAAGCCTACAAACTCGGGTTTACGGCTCGCAAATTTTTCAGTTTCTCTGCCGCTAGCTGCCAGGTAACCGCCAAAAACACTGCTTCTTTTGACAGTGTTCGGGGCTCCTCATACGGCGCACCTTTACCTCAGATGCGTGTTGCCAGGTGCATTAGGGGCTGGGTCCTTCGCCTCTAACCAAGCATAGCCCGCCATCAAAACGAAGGCTCTTACCTGGCGCCCCACGCCCAGCGGGTGCCTGAAGTGCGAAAAATGCGAGTACTCCTAGCCGACGACCACAGGAACCTTTTAGAGTTAATCCGAGTTCTCTTGGAGCCGACTTTCGATGTTGTGGGGACTGTGGGGGACGGTGAATCTCTGATCGAAGCTGCCGGTAAACTGCAACCGGATGTCATTGTCACTGACATCTCTATGCCAAAACTCAACGGGATAGAGGCAGTCAATCGACTAAGGGAATCCGGTTCTACGTCGAAGGTCGTCTTTTTGACGGTACATGCTGGCCCTGATTTCGTGCAAGCTGCTTTTAAAGCGGGCGCACTTGCTTATGTTTCGAAGATTCGAATTAGCGCGGATTTCTTGGTTGCTATCAGAGAGGCTCTCGAAGGGCGCATTTTTGTCTCGCCAATGGAAGCATCGGGTGTCCGTACATCCTAAGCTGAAACTATCGCGGGGATATTGCAGGCTCGGCGGAAGTCGCGGTAATACCGGTCAAAACAGAACGGGACTCGTGGGCGGTATTATTTGCCACAAGCCGTTTGTGGAGTCGAGGTGTGGCGCGGTGGTTTAGGTGGTACCTATCGGTGGCCGACCCTTTCGCACGTCCGGTTCGATGAGCGGGGTGTGGAAAACGGAAGCTCACGTTACGGCCTGCATGCTTGCCGAGTCGCTTTAACGACCTCCTACACCAGAGGCTTCAGCAGTCTCGTTGCCTCCACTGCTGGTCTGATTGCTACCGGGGTGGAGTGAACCAGTTCCCGGGCGGGCCGACCTCCCGCTGTGGACCATCACCTTTCTCATTTTTCTATCTCCTCGCCTTCTGACAGCGCCTCAGCCTCTTCAATCGCTCCGTTTGATTCTCTTTGACTTTGCGGGCCATCTGGCCATCTGGCGCGGGCTGTGCGAGCTTTGCTCCTGCTGGCACGAGGGTGTAGGCTACACTCCCCAGCTTCCTCCCGAAAGGGAGACTCGTGAACAGTCCAATCGCTTTGCATCCGTTCAATGGAGATGAATACCGCGAGCGCCTGCGATCGCTTTCGGACGACGATTTAGTTAAGGAAGGGAAACAGCTACGAAGCCTGTGCAGCGGTGTGGTTAGTGCGGGGGCCGCCTTGCGTGTTTGATATTGAGCTAAGGATACGCCGGGAAGAGTATCGGCGCAGGCATCCGAAGTTTTGACGCCCAAACCGCGTTACTATTACTCTGCTTGTGGCAAATGGACCGCGTCGCTCCTCTGTCTCATTTCGCCCATTTGTTCGTTAGCCGATTCCGAGGCGAGCGTCACAGTTGCGGTCATTGCGTACACCCAGCCAGACTCCGTTCTAATCGGAGCAATTTGAAACTCCGTCCAAACAGGTGTGCCATCGCTACTCTTCAGCTTGAGTAAGAACGGTGTCACATGAGGCCGTTGGTTTGCTGATAGCCGCGCCTTCACGGCTTCTGCGTCTTCAGGAAAAATGAAGTCAAAGAATGACTTCCCACCAGCTTTGTCGATGTCAACATGAACCAAATCGCAAAAAAAGCAGCTTGCGAATACGACCTTTCCATTTCGGTCGATCACAACGTTTTTAGATGAAGGCATCCGAACCTCCGGTTGGTCGGAAGGAAAGTGAAAACGGTGGCCGCGCGGAACCAGAGCGAACTGTCAACACAGTCTAGCGAGACCTACCATGTGGAAGATTAAAACGAAGTTAAATCGGTAAACCGTTTTAATACTGTGAGACTACCAATTTGTGAGAGGTTCGCGCCGACCGTCAGCAAATCGAGAGTCAACGGTTTGGGTATGACCGAACGGAAGCCCGTAAAGGCCATTCCTACCCGTAGGCGAACAACAAGCAAAGATACGGGTAGGGTCTTGCCGGGTTCAAAGAAGGCTCAGTCGCCGCCCCTGCGCGAACAGGAGCCATGCGAGAATGGGAGGTGTTCCACCGCGGAAGTGCCGACAGGAGCGTTCCACAATTACCAAGGAACTGAGGGCGCGAAGAGGAAGCGGGGAACACTTCGCACGCGTTGTGCGACCGGCAACCTGAATAATCGGCCCTCAGACCCCAGACGCCGGGTGCAACCGGACGCCGCCCCTAACTCACACCGCAGAGGTAACCCGCAATGGAAACTACAAGCAGTCTATCATCCGCAATCCTTTACCCCCGGAACAGCGTGCCGCACTAACGCAGGTGCAGGTCGGTCGCTTTCCCCTGCCTCGTCAGCCCTGGCAGGTCGTGGTTACTTCAGCCACTTGCGCGGTAACCGTACCATCGGCATTCACCGTGACGTGAAGGGTGAAGTGTACGTTGAAGTTCGGAGCCGCCCCGTGGCCGACTGCGTCCCTTCACTCGAAGACGCCTTGCCTGTGCGAAGATATTTCGTTCACCATGATCTCGCGTTTTCTCTCTGCATTTCTGTCAGTGCGGCCAGGCTTGCGGTCGACGGCCTCGGCAAGCTTCCTTACCACCTTGCTGCTTCTAGCCCAGCCTGGTAAGGCACAGCAGGGCGAGCCCATGCGGGATCAACAGAAACCCCAGCAGAACGGCATGAGCACCGGCGCCGCACGGCCAGCCATAAAAGATGCAAAGAATCGTCCTATCACTGCAGGGGGGTTCGTGGACGGTGCGCCGGTGATTTTCGCGGACGCCACGCACTCCTCCGGACTTGACAAGTTCCATCACAAAATGGGAGCGCCTGAGAAAAACGTCATCCTCGAAACCCCCGGATCCGGCGTGGCGCTGCTTGATTACGACAACGACGGCTGGCTCGACATCTATCTTCTGAATGGTTCGACGTTCCGCGCCCTTGAAGGGAAGGAACCTTCTCCGCGCGCCATGCTGCTGCACAACAATCACGATGGAACGTTTACCGACGTGACCGACCAGGCCGGCGTCGCCAACGAGCGCTGGGGCTTTGGCGTGGCCGTCGGCGACTATGACAACGACGGGTGGCCTGACATTTACGTCTCTAACTTCGGCAAGAATCGCCTTTACCACAACAACCATGACGGTACTTTTACGGACCTTGCGGAACAAGCCGGTGTCACCGTGGGCGGCTGGTCTAGCGGTGCCGCCTGGGGCGACTACGATCACGACGGCCGACTCGACCTTTTCGTTCCTGGCTACGTGAAGTTCGATGTGAATCACCAGCCCATCGCCGGCAAGAACGGCGTGCCGCCGGGTTTCTGCAAATACCGCGGCGAAGACGTGATGTGCGGCCCGCGCGGGCTTCCGGGCGAGCCGGACCATCTGTTTCACAACAATGGAAACGGCACGTTCACTGATGTCAGCGTCAAGGCCGGTGTGTCCGATCCCAAGGGCTACTACGGCTTCGCTTCTGTTTTTGTGGATGTAGACGATGACGGTTGGGTGGATCTCGCCGTGGCCAACGACTCTGTCCCCAAATATCTGTACCGTAACAAACACGATGGGACGTTTGAAGACATTAGCTATTTGTCGGGCTTCGCGTTAAACGACGACGGTCGCGAGCAAGCCGCCATGGGCATCGCCGTCGGCGACTACAATCACAACGGCCGCGCGAGCTTCTACATCACGAATTTCTCTGACGACTACAACACGCTCTATCGCAACGACGGCGAAGGCAACTTTTCGGACGTGACCATTCGGAGCGGGCTCGCGAATCCCAAATACCCGTTTCTCAGTTGGGGTACGGCGTTTCTTGACTTCGACAACGACGGTTGGCTCGACGTTTTTTGCGCGAACGGCCACGTGTATCCAGGCGTGGATCAACACGACTGGGGCACTACCTGGGCCGAGCGTCCGCTGCTGTTTCGCAATCTCGACGGCAACAAATTCGCGGAAGTTCCGGCGGCGACCGGCAGCGGACTGGCACTGGTTCTAACGGCACGCGGCGCCGCCTTTGGCGACCTCTTTAATGACGGACACATTGACGTGGTGTTGAACAACGTGGACTCGATTCCGACACTCCTGCGCAATGTCGTCAAAAACGGCAATCATTGGGTGACATTCAAGCTGGTCGGCGGACCCAAAAGCCCGCGCGACGCGATCGGCGCAAAAATGTTCGTCACCGCGGGCGGCGTCCGGCAGCGCGCGGACGTCTTCAGCGGCGGCAGCTACGCTTCGAGCTCCGACCAGCGCTTGCATTTCGGTCTGGGAACGGCGGAAAAGATAGAGCGGATTGAGATCTTCTGGCCGAGCGGGGGCCAAGAAGCGATCGAGGTTCCAGCCGTGGACAAAATCTATGTCATCGAAGAGGGCAAAGGACTCGTCAAAGCTCCGCAGCCCTGACCCTGCCCCCTAAGGGGAGCGCCTCCGTGATAAGCGCCGTGCCGACAGCGGAGCCTAGGCCGGACGTGCTGTTCGTTTGCGGCGTTCTGTCGCCGGCCACCCTAATCATTGCCAAGTCGAAACGAGTTGACGAAGGGCCAAGCATCACGGGGCATCACGGTAACTGACGCTGAGCGATCGGCACCGCCGGGTACTGCAAGCACCCAAGTTTCGCCTGTTTTCACGTAGAGAGAAGGATTTGGCCGTGTGTTCGAGCAAGGAAATACCGAACCAATTCTAGCGGCAGCCAACTCATTGGGGTCGTCCGAGCCGCAAAAACCCGCACGCCGATGGAGTTGAAACGGAAGACGTCGCTCTGCGTCAGGCATTTTTCACCTCACAGGCAACACCGACAATGTGCGCTTCTAGCCAACATCCGGCAAGTTCAGCCCGACGAATCCACGGCGGGCGAATCACAAGCACTGCGGCCGCAGGTCGAACATTCCGCTCTGTAAGGTCCGTAGCCAAAGATGGATGGAGGTGACGGTGGGACTCGAACCCACTTTCGCAGCTTTGCAGGCTGCTGCCTCGTCCGCTTCGGCATCGCCACCAAACTTGTTTGCGCTACGCCTGCTTTCTTGCCCGAATCTGTAGTCAAACTGCCCCCGCAACGCCTACTTACCCTGATCAAGTCTCCGTGGATTCGAACAAAGAAACAGTTACGGTTTCTTACGGCCATAAAGCAGAAAAACCACCGGCCAGCGACTCTGGCGGTGGTCGGAATCCCCGGAAGCTGAACGGCAAACTAGTGGGTCAGCCTCCCCGCGCCAGACGAGGCACTCGCGCAACACGGACAGCCGCAGCATATCGCGTTCATTTGGAGATAGAGGTTCATCCAACACAGAATACACGTCTTCGCTTGACGCCCGCAAGCCTCGCAAGGAACGAAAACAAAGCCGGAGTTGTCGTGCAACTCCGGCTTTGGTCCGATTTGTCCAACTGCACTGTTATTTCGGCTGGGGAACGATGCGGATGTATGGCTTCGGCGACTTCCAGCCATTCGGATACTTCTTTTTCGCATCTTCGTCCGATACCGATCCGGAAATAATCACGTCCTCACCGTTTTTCCAGTTCACCGGTGTAGAAACCGCATGCTTCGCCGTCAGCTGCAGGGAATCCACCACGCGCAGCACCTCGTCAAAGTTGCGGCCGGTGCTCATCGGATAGCTGAGCATCAGCTTGATCTTCTTGTCCGGTCCGACCACGAAAACCGTTCGTACCGTAGCGTTGTTCGCGGCCGTGCGCCCGTCGCATGTATCTCCCGCTTCGGCCGGCAACATGTCGTAGAGTTTGGCGACCTTCAATTGCGGGTCGCCGATCATCGGATAAGTCACTTTGTGACCCTGCGTCTCTTCAATGTCTGCAACCCATTTGCTGTGGCTGGTGACCGGGTCCACACTCAAGCCGATAATTTTGGTGTTCCGTCTGTCAAATTCAGGCTTGAGCCCCGCCATATAGCCGAGTTCCGTGGTACACACCGGCGTGAAATCCTTCGGATGGGAAAACAGGATGGCCCAGCCATCTCCGATCCATTCGTGAAAGTTGATGGTGCCCTGTGAGGTTTCCGCCGTGAAATTCGGCGCTTCGTCGTTAATGCGCAACATTCTCGATCTCCTGCGATCGTCATCTATTCAGGTAGGATGACTCGTCGATTTAACCAGGACTTCCTGCGGGCCTGGGAATAGGCGGAAGTTTAAGCCAATTCGCCAGGCAACACAAACCGCGCTCACCTTCCCCTTCGAGCGCCGGTTGCTGGCCCGGCCACGCTTTCAGCGATCCAACTTCCGCGCAACAACACGCAGAATTTCGTCGCCGAAGCGCGCCAGCTTATTTTCGCCGATTCCTTTGATGCCGAAGAGCGCTTCGAGGGTTCGCGGTCGGGCCAGGCTGATGTCCGTGAGCACCGAATCGTGAAAGATGACGAAGGCGGGCACCTTGTCGGCACGAGCGCGCTCCATGCGCCAGCCTTTTAGCGCCTGCAACAGAATTGGGTCCGGCGCACCGGAAAGCTTCGCCACCGCGCTACCCCGCCTTGGCCTCCTGGCGCGCGCGTCGCGCCTGGGAGAACTCGCCGAGGGAGCTGCGGCCGGCCGAAAAGGCGCGGCTCCCAGGCAAATGTCGCAGGCGCCGCACTTCTCCCAGCCGGTTGACTCGCCGAAATGCGTGCAGATTCGCTTGTGTCGGCATTCGCGTGAAACGACGAATGCGGTGATGTCGCGATAGCGCTGCCAGCTGCGCGCCTTTTCGGCTGGATCTTCCACTTGTTCGATAAAGTGCGCCAGCAAGGCCGTGTCACGTCTCTGCCAGAGCAGGAAACAATCCGCGCGCTGGCCATCGCGGCCGGCGCGGCCCGCCTCCTGATAGTACTGCTCAATCGATTTTGGGAGCGATAGATGGATCACCGCTCGAACGTCCGGTTTGTTGATGCCGAGCCCAAACGCGACGGTTCCCACCAGCACGTTCACTTCATCGTGCATCCAGCGCTCCTGGTTTCGTTTGCGCTCGGCGGCTTCCATTTTCGCGTGGTAGCCGATGGCGGTGATACCCTCCTCCTCTAGGGTATCGATCGTGGATCCGACCCGCTTGATGGTAGGCGAATAGACGATGACCGGACTGTTTTTGTGCTGTCTCAGAATGACGAGCAGCCGTTCGTCTTGCGTGCGGGCGTCACATTCTTGGATCTGATAGTTGAGATTCGGACGATGAAAGCTCGCGATGAATTTGCCCGGCTCTTTGAGCTGCAGCTGCTCAATGATGTCGTGGCGAACGCGCCGCGTGGCACTTGCAGTGAAGGCCGCGATGGGCCTGTCCGGAAATTCGCTGCGTAGTAATTTCAGTTCGCGGTAGTCCGGGCGAAATTCGTGTCCCCATTCAGAAATGCAGTGCGCTTCATCGATCACGAAAAAAGAAACTTTAAGTTTCTGCAGCCACTGGATCACCTCGCGCTTGGCCAGGCGTTCCGGCGAAAGGTAGAGCATCCGGAAGCTGCCTGTCTCGGCGCGCCGTTCAACTTCCCTTTGCTCGGTCCAGGCTTGCGAACTGTTCAACACCGCGGCTGGAATGCCCATCTGTTTGAGCTGGGCCACCTGATCCTGCATCAAAGCAATCAGCGGCGACACCACGATGGCGGTCTGCTCGGTTTGCAGGGCAGCGGGAAGCTGATAGCAGAGTGACTTGCCTCCGCCGGTTGGCATCACCACACACACATCGCGGCCAGCCAGAATGTCGCGGACGATCGCTTCCTGCTTGGGGCGAAACGCGTCGTAGCCCCAATGTCTTTTCAGCGCAGATTTGATTTCTTCCGGTGGAAGCATTCCGACCTCATTTTGCCACGAGGCCGGCCGCACCGCTTGCCGGGCTCAGTTGAAGCGGACGTATTCGAAGTCTAACGGCTGGGCGTTGATGCCGCGCTCGGGGGGTGCGATCCAGCTGGCCATTTTTCCGCGCTCGAAAACACCGTGCATCAGGCTGTGAACAAAGGCCCGGTCATCGCTGGTTGGCAGCCATTCGTCCAGACGCGCGGCGCTTTCCTCGCCGCTGATGGGTGTGCCTTCGGGATCGGTGGGGATGTTGGCCCAACTGCCGACCGTGCGCCGAAATCGCGTGCTGGGCAGCTTCATGCGTTGCGGGTGGCCGGCCTCTTCGAGGTGACGATTCCAGCGCCCCAAACCTTTTTCGCAATCGCGGACATAGGCTTCGCGCACGACTTCATTAATGGCGTTGCGCATGGGGATCTGTTCCGGCCGAACCCCGCCTTTGCCGTCGGGAAGCTCCAAGGTGAACGTCGAATGGGTTTCGAGGTGGTCTTGGTATTTGATTTCATCGGGACGGCCTTTCAGGCCGTTGGCGAAGTACGACGCGGCATTGGAGGAAGAGTCGCCGCCAAAAAGGTCGAGCGAGGAGCTAAACCAGAAGTTCAAGTACTTTTGAATCGTCGGCAGATCGACCACGCCGGCTTTGCGCAGCGTTGCGGGATCGTCGCTGCCGAGCTCCTTCATGACTTCGACGGTCCGTTTAATCACCCGGCCAATGCCGGTATCGCCCACGAACATGTGATGGGCTTCTTCGGTAAGCATGAATTTGCAGGTGCGCGAAAGCGGGTCGAAGGAAGACTCCGCCAGAGACTTCAGCTGGAATTTTCCGTCGCGGTCGGTGAAGTAAGTAAACATGTAGAAGCTGAGCCAGTCGCTGATCGGTTCGTTGAAAGTGCTCAAAATGCGGGGGTTGTCGGCGTCGCCGGAATGGCGTTCCAGCAGCTCTTCGGCTTCTTCGCGTCCGTCGCGGCCAAAATAGGCGTGCAAGAGATAGACCATGGCCCACAGGTGGCGGCCTTCTTCGACGTTCACTTGAAACAAATTTCGCAGATCGTAGAGTGAAGGCGCCGTGTGCCCGAGCATGCGCTGCTGCTCGACTGAAGCGGGCTCGGTGTCGCCCTGGGTGACAATCAAGCGGCGCAATGTGGAGCGATGCTCACCCGGAACCTGCCGCCAAACCGGTTGGCCGTGGTTGTCGCCGAAACCGACGCGCCGGTCTTCTTCCGGGTCGGCGAGAAAAATGCCCCAGCGGTATTCCGGCATGCGCACATAGCCGAACGTGGCCCAGCCTTTGGTGTCCACGCTGATGGCGGTGCGGAGATAAACGTCGGAGGCGTTGAAATCACTGGGGCCGAGGCCGTGCCACCAGTTCAAAAATTCCGGCTGCCAATGCTCGAGGGCGCGCTGCAGCGTGCGGTTTGAGGTAAGGCTGACGTTGTTGGGGATGCGGTCCTGATAATTCGCTTCCATCACACACGCTCCCGGTCGAATTTCGGCTTCGACCCCTTGCCGAAAAGTTTTAGCGCGCCTTGTTCGCCGGTGGCGTTGGGACGGATGAAAATCCAGTTTTGCCAGGCGGAGAGGCGGCCGAAAATCTTGCTTTCCATGCTCTCCGGTCCGGGGAAACGGAGACTGGCTTCCATACCCGTCAGCGCATCGGGAGAAAGACTGGTGCGTTCCTCGATGGCCATGCGAAGCTCGTCCTCCCAGTCGAGTTCGTCCGGTGCGACGGTGACCAGGCCCAGTTCGAGAACGGCGTCGGCCCCGAGCGCCTCGCCTTGAATTCCCTGAAGTTTGGCGAGAGTTTCCGCATGACCGCTGAACCGGGTTTCAAGACGGCTGCGCCCCTGCGCGGCGGGAAGCAAGCCGAAATTCATCGGGCTTAGAGCGATTTCCGGGCCGGCCTTGTCGGCTTCGCCCGCGGCCAGCGCCAACAGGTAGGAGCGGTCGGCGGCGAGTGCCAGTTCGAGCAGCGTGCCGGCAAAGCAGGAGCCGGGCTCGATAATCGCGAACATGCTGCGCGAGTTGACATCGAGGCGTGCGATGGTACGGCGAAGGAGGCCTGTAGTTTCTCGGACCAACCAGGCTTCGCGCAGACCGGCGAGTACCTTGTCGCCCTCCAAGACCGCGGAGATCTGACCTTCAGATTTGAGCAACAACAGTCCCAGAAGGGGCTCGTTAGAACGGAGCATCAGAATGGCGTCGTCCAGTTCGCGAGCCATCGCCAGCGGCCACCAGGAATCGCCCGCGGTATGAATTTCTTCGATGGTTTGCGGTTGAGCGCCTTGTGGGCCGCGAACGGTGAGGGTCGCGGTGCGCGCCTCACGATCGAACGCGACATCCACATGCGAATAGTGATAGCCCCTGTCGTCGACTTCCCGCCGTAGCGAATGCAGCTCTATTCCTTTCACCGCTGCGGAGCGTGGAGAGGTCTCGACCAGCCGTTCCGCACGGGCCTGCACCACTTTGGCGAAATTCGCCGGCGGGGCGATTTCATCCACCAGGCCCCAGGATTTTGCGCGTTCGCCTTTGACGCCGTCGGGATTGGTACAGAAGAGATCGGCGATATCGCGGCGGACTTTGCGCTTGTCCACGACGCGCGTGAGGCCCCCGGTGCCGGGAAGTACGCCTAGCAGCGGCGTTTCCGGCAAGCTGACGGCGCTTGAGCGATCATCAATCAAGATAATCTCGTCGCAAGCGAGAGCAAGTTCGTAGCCGCCGCCGGCCGTGGTTCCGTTGAGCGCGGCGATGAATTTAAGGCCGTCGTTGCGCGACGAGTCTTCCATGCCGTTGCGGGTTTCGTTGGTGAACTTGCAGAAATTCACCTTCCAAGCGTGCGAGGAACTGCCAAGCATGTAGATGTTGGCGCCGGCGCAAAACATTCTCTCCTTCGCGCTGGTGAGGATGACGCAGGCGACTTCCGGATGCTCGAAGCGAATGCGCTGAAGAATATTGTGCAGCTCGATGTCCACCCCAAGGTCGTAGGAGTTGAGTTTGAGTTTGTAGCCCGGGCGGAGACCGCCGTCTTCGTCCACGTTCATCGCAACGGTGGCAATGCGGCCGTCAATAGAAAGCTTCCAGTGCCGGAAATCGCCGGGCCGGGAGTCGAAGAGGACAAGTTCTTGGCTGGCAGCGGGTTGCATCGTATTTTGGCTCCCACGGTGAGTATAACGCCGCGCGGAATCACAAACTGGAACTATAGTTCCGGTTTCGATGCGGATGTCAGGAGGACTTCTTGGACGGTGCGGAGAAGGGTCTGGAGACATGCTTTCAGGGTGCGGCCGGAGGTGTCGAGGACGGTGTCGGCCTGGCGATAGAGGGCTTCACGGCTGTAGAGAATGCGGCGGAGATCGCGCATGGCTTGGCGGCTCTCTGCGACCGGGCGGCGGTCGCCTTGCTTAAGCACGCGTGCCATGTGGTCTTCGGGTTTGGCGCGAAGCCAGACGGTGAAGCAGGTGCTCAGCAGGCGGTTGTAGTTCCCCGGATCGGAAACGATACCGCCGCCGGTGGCCAGGACGAAACGGCGGTGGCGTTCGAGAATGCGATCGAGCGCGGTGCGCTCCATGCGGCGATAGCCGGCTTGGCCGTAGAGATCAAAGATGATGGACAAGGTCAGACCAGTGTCGCGTTCGATCTGGCGGTCGAGTTCGATGAAAGGACACTGCAGACGCTGGGCCAGCAACGATCCCAGCGCGGATTTGCCCGCTCCGCGCAGACCGGTAAGAGCGATGCGCGAGCGGCGCAAGCCCGAGGGCGCGCCGCTGAATTGTTCGAGCAGCAAACGATGCGCGCTGTCGAGGTCGGCAGGTGGGAGTTTCTTCAGAAAACTGGTGGATTGCTCAAAGGCCGGGGATGCAGGGGCATTTTCCGCGGTTATCGACTCGATGGGGACTTCGAGCGCACGGGCCAGTTCGCGCAGCCGTGAGACGGAGATGTTGCCGCCACCTGCTTCGACCTTGGCGATGAAACGGGAGGACAGCTCGCACTTCCTTGCGAGTTGATCCTGCGTGAGGCCGCGGCGAACGCGGGCTTCGCGGAGACGGATACCTAGCTGTTGGAGATATTCGGAAGCGGTCTTGCGGGCGGAGGAATACGAGGACGCGCGTTTGCGTCGGAACTGGGACGAGCGCTTTTTCCTTTTTTGGGATGAGGAACGACGCAACATTCCTTGAGGAGAGCATAGTACACCGGAGCGAAAAGCCGAATCCAGAAACGGTGCAGGTGAATGCTCGACTTCCGGAAGGCCAGCGTGCTGACGCTCCAATCGGTAGCGGAAAACGAAAAGCGGGCTGGCGGATGAGGCCAGCCCGTTCGTTTTGCCGGACAGTGAGGTTTCAGAAAGTTAGAACGTGAAGCGAGCGCCGAATTCGCCCACGAATGCGCGGGGCGTAAACGAACTGCTCGGGTTGATGAATCCTTCCGGAGTCAGGAAAGTTCCTGCCGTGTTGGTATTGTGGAAGTTGCTCCCATAGTTAGTTCTGTTGGTAATGTTGAAGCCCTGGAAAATTAACTGCAGGTTCCAGCCTTCACGCACGCGAATGTTCTTCGCAACGCGCATGTCCAAATTGAAGTACGGATCGCCGCGGACGGTATCGTATCCGACCTGTCGGCACTGGCCGGCGGCCAAGCAAGCGAGAGCCGCCGCCGAATCAAAGCCAGGTCCAGAACCGTCGAAGTGGGTGTAGTCCTTGGGATCGTCGATCGGCACGATCACCGGCCGGGAATAACCACTACCGCGAGACAGCACATCGAATCCTGACCTGAGGTCATAGGGTCGCGCTGAGCCGTAAGAAAGGATCGGCGCAACCTGGAAGCCCCAAGGCAATTGAACGACACTGCTGATAGAAACATGGTGGCGCTCATCGTTGTCCGTCGGACCGAAGTCGCGCGGGTCCCAAATGTTGAGAGGATCGTGGGGGTAGTTGCGGAAACCGGAAGAAGCGTCCGCTCCTCCGGACTCGATACCCCAACCCATGGCGCGAGAAAGCGTGTAGTTGGCATTCAAGGTAAAGTGTTTGGTCATGCGCTGACGATAGCTGAAGTTCAGGCCGTCATAACGCGAACGGTTGACGGACTGCTCGTCCATGACACGGCCCAAGTCGGGAACGCCCGCGGCCTGAAAAGCTGCGGACAGCGGGCGATCTTTACTTACGATCACCGGATTACCACTCGCGTCGGTTCCCAAAACAGCGATGGTCGGGTTGATGTTGACGGTCTTATTTTCGTGAAGGCCAAGAGTATGAACGTACTCGACCTCAACAACCGAGTTCTTCGTCGCAGCCCACTGGTATCCAAAATTGAATTGCTGGGATACCGGGTTGCGATAGTCAGGATCCATTAAGCGCCCCGTTGCTCCATCTACAAGGCTCGTCAGAGGAGGCGGAATCGTTGGATTGGGATCCACGCCGTAGCGCCAGTCTCCGAGCGCAATGCCGGTGCCAGGAACGGTATCGCTTGGCTGAGTCAGAGAAAAGAGGCCCTGATAAATCGAAGGCCGCGCCTGCTGGATCATGAAAAGAGGAATATTCTGGAAGATATTCCCGTAGTAAAGGCCGTAGCCGCCACGCAGCACATGCTTGCCTTGACCAGTAATATCGTAGGCAAAGCCAATGCGAGGACTGAAGTTCTTGTTGTCGTCCTCGGCGAGCTTGGCATACGGGCTGCCAATCGCCAGGAGTTCAAGATAGGTCCGGCTCTTGGCGATGGCACTGGCTCCAACGAGATTGAAATCCTTATCCCAGCGGACGCCGAGGTTCACGGTTAGCTTCTTAGTGACTTTCCAGTCGTCCTGTAAGTAGAGACCAAGTTGCTTGGTTCCGCCGGGCATATCAAAGTAGGGGTCGCCCGCGCTGGCCGACATGCCAATAACAGCCCCGGCCGTCGCGAAGCCCTGAGGATAAAAGGACGGCCCGCAATGGTTCACATTGTCGTTGACAGTTGCCAAGATGCAGCTTGGATCGGCGCCGAAGTCGACTTCTAGCGTGGAGTTGGATTCAAAGAAGCCGCCGAGCTTGGGGTTATAGATGAAGTCAACACCCATGCCTAGGGTATGACGGCCGACGGTCTTGGTTAGGTCGTCGCGGAACTGAAACTTTCGCTGATACGATTGCTGTGGAACGTTTCCGTTCGTGCCGAACGAAGAGCCTCCGATAAACGTAACGAGCGGCACCTTCTCGGTGCTGTCGATTATGTTGTTCCAATACTGATATCCAACCAGGAAGCTGTTCACCGTTGTGGGCGTAATCACAGAATTCAGAGTGAAGTTCGCTGCCTGAAGGTGGTTCTTAGTGAAGTTGCCTTCGGTGAGATCACCGGTCTGGCTCGACTGATCATTCAAGCTGTCGTTGGCCTGCGACGTGTAGCTGACGTAGGCGGTTTCGCGGTCGTTGAACTTATAGTCCAAGCGGCCATTGTAACGAGTCTCGTAGAACGGCCTGGGAATGATCGCGGCCGGCTCCGCTGCGAGACCGGCATTCTTAGCAAGAGTCAGCTCGGCAAGCGCTGCGGGATCCTCCGTAATGCTCGTATTCTCTCGTTGGCGTTCGATTGCGAAGAAGCCGAACAACTTGTCTTTGATTATAGGACCGCCAACAGAGCCACCGAAAAATTGGCGGCTGTAGGGCCCTTTTTGACCCGATTCCTGCTCAAATACGTTCTCAGCGTTGAACTGCTGCTCGCGGAAGAAGCCAAACACTGATCCGTGGTAGTTGTTCGTACCGGCCTTGGTGATCATGTTGATGGCGGCTCCTTCGGAGCGCCCATTGGCGGCCGAGAAGCGCTGTGTGCTAATCACGAATTCCTCGACGGCTTCCAGCGGAAGCTGCATGACGGGCCCACCGACGGTGTTGTCCTTGTTGTCCACGCCGTTGATGGTGGTGTTGACGTTTCGACCGCTCTGACCGTTCACCGAGAGAATGGCGTAACGATTCTTGGTCGGATCGTACGAGTCTGTCGCCTTTACGCCGGGAGCGAGATACGCCAGGTTAGCAACGTCGCGACCAAGCAATGGCAGTTCTTGCACCTCGCTCGGAGTGATCTGCTGGCTGACGCTGGTCTTAACCACGTCCAAGAGCGGCGCTTCGCCTGTTACCTCAATGGTTTCGGAGACGGCGCCAGGACTTAAAACCACGTTGGCCGTAGCCGTCTGCCCAACCAGGAGCTCGACATTTTGAGTAACTGTCGAGAACCCTGCCTTCGAAACTTTCACCGTGTAAACGCCAGCGGAAAGGAGATCGAATCGAAAACTCCCAGTGTCGCTGGTAGCAACCGAACGGGTGGTGCCTGTGGCTTTGCTGGCGACCGAAACCTCGGCGCCGACAATGGCGCCTTCGGATTTGTCTAGCACGGTGCCTTGGATCGCTCCGCTGGCCGTGGCCTGACCAAACGCGGCGGATGAACCAGTAAGCCCTAGCGCCAGTACGAGCAAAATCAATAAAGCAGTTTTTTTCATTCCCCATGCCTTTCGCGATGAGAATCGCCCAGACGAGCAACTAGTCCAGGTCATTCGAAGCCTTGCATACACGCCTCGAACGTCTTGTCAGTCGTTCATCTAGAGCAAAAGTACCGAGAAGGAAGACTCAGGTTAGATGGTGCCTTCGAGAACTTGATAATCCCGAGATAATCCCGAGCCGAATCCAGACGCACGCAGTTCTGCGAGCGGGACCTGGTACCCTTGGAGCGAAACAATGCAATCTAGAAACCAAAAAGACACACAGACTTAACAGCTTCACTATGAGAAGGTTACGTCACGGTGACCCAGGCTTAGCTGCGCCAGACTACGCGAAAAGGGACAAATTAGACACGAGTTATACCAATTTTCATACAAAGGTGCGTTGACAGGATCACCAGGCGGAAATTCCGGGCCTCCCTAATGCGGCATCGGTAGAATTCGGACAAAGTTCCGAGTGTGTGCCGGTTAGCCACCGCAGCGAATGATTGACGGCGCTGGTGAGGGATAGCATTATTTCCCATTCGTCTTCGGTCCGATTTTTCTGATCATCGGAAAGGAACGGCAGCCTTGGCAAAGTCACGTGCGAAGAAGAAGAGCCCTGGTGCGAGGGGTAAAGCGAACGGCAACGCTCCGACTGCAATCCCGGTGAAGCCCCAAGCCTCAAAGACAGATGAAGCGCGGATTGCGGTGCACTGGAAGGAAGAGGAGTACTTCCGGCCGCCGGCGGGGTTTGTGGCGCAGGCGAATCTGATTGACCCGTCGATCGTGGAGTCGTTCCGCGAAGAACATTTCCCCGAGTGCTTCCGGCAGTACGCGGACTTACTCAGCTGGGACCGGTATTGGCACACAACGCTCGACACTTCGAAGCCGCCGTTCTGGAAATGGTTTGTAGGCGGGCGGCTAAACGCCAGCTATAACTGCGTCGACCGGCATTTGGCGAAGTACAAGAACAAGGCCGCATTCCTTTTTGTGCCGGAGCCGGAGCAGGAAGCGCAGCAGGTGTTGACTTATCGCGAGTTGTACGTACGGGTGAATGAGACTGCTGCCATGCTACGGGATTTCGCGGGCTTGCGGGCCGGCGACCGCGTGACGATTCACATGCCGATGATTCCTGAACTGCCCATAACCATGCTGGCGTGCGCGCGGTTGGGCGTGGTCCATTCGGTCGTATTTGGCGGATTCAGCGGAGAGGCTTGCGGAATGCGGGCGGCGGACTCAGGGAGCCGCGTACTCGTCTACGCGGACGGTTACTGGCGTAACGGAAAGTGGATCGACCACAAAGGCAACGCAGACGTCGCCATCGAGACGGCCAAGAAGGAAGGCCAGGAAATCGACAAGGTGTTGGTGTGGCGGAGATACCCGCACAAGACTTCGTCGGAAGCTCCGATGGTAATGGGACGCGATTATTTTGTGGACGACGTGTTGAAGGACTATGCGGGAAAGGCGGTTGCGCCGGTCTCGCAGGACGCGGAGGCGACGCTATTTTTGATGTACACCAGCGGGACCACGGGAAAGCCGAAAGGCTGCCAGCACCGGACTGGAGGGTATCTGGCCTACGTGACCGGTACGGCGAAATACTACCAGGACATCCATCCGGGCGACGTGTATTGGTGCATGGCAGACATCGGCTGGATCACCGGACACTCCTACATCGTTTACGGGCCCCTGGCTCTGGCAGCGACGAGCGTGCTGTATGAGGGCGTGCCGCAATTTCCGGACGCGGGCCGGCCGTGGCGAATCGCGGAACGGCTCGACGTCAATATTTTCCACACCTCGCCGACGGCGATCCGAATGCTGCGCAAGGCGGGAGCAGATGAACCGGCCAAGTACAACTTCCAATTCAAGCACATGACCACGGTGGGCGAGCCGATTGAGCCTGAAGTGTGGCGCTGGTATTTCGATGTGGTGGGCAAGGGCAAGGCGGCGGTCGTGGATACTTGGTGGCAGACCGAGACCGGAGGAGTTTTGGTGGCGACGAAGCCCGGTCTCGACTCCATGAAGCCCGGAAGCGCGGGCCCGGCGGCGCTGGGGATTTATCCGGCTATCTGGGATGAGAACGGAAAGGAACTAAAAGCGGGGCACCAGGCCGCGGGCAATATTTGCATTCGCAATCCATGGCCAGGAATCATGCAGACGATCTGGGGCGATCAGGACCGGTTCGTGAAGCAGTATTACGCGAAGTATTGCAAGGACGGGAACAGCACGGACTGGCGCGACTGGCCGTATTTTGCCGGGGACGGCGCGGTGCTGCCCGAGGATGGTTACTATCGGATTTTGGGGCGCGTGGATGACGTGATCAACGTAGCGGGACACCGACTGGGCACGAAGGAGATCGAGTCGGCGTGCTTGACCGTGAACGAGATCGCAGAAGCGGCGGTGGTACCGGTTGTCGACGAGATAAAAGGTCGCGTACCTGAGGTCTACATTTCGATAAAGCCGGGGATGCAGCCCAATAAGCAAGTGATTGACAAGGTGACGTCGACGATCGAAACGATGATCGGTAAAATTGCGCGACCAAAGAAAATTCACGTCGTGCCGGACATGCCGAAGACGCGCTCCGGAAAAATCATGCGGCGCGTATTGGCGGCGATCTCCAACCGAATGCACACCGGCGACATTACGACGCTGGCAAACCCGGACATCGTGGAGCAGATTCGTGAACTGGTGCAGGGGCGACTGGCGACGCCGCTCAGTGACGGGCCGGCGGATATCAAGTTGTTCGGCGAAGAGCGTTAAGGTCGTCTCCTAAGCTCTATTCAGAAATGGCCAGCTTCTGCAAGTCCAAGTGCTGTGATTCTATGGAGCCCGCCAACGCGATTAACGTGCGCTGCCGCAACGCGTCTGCACTGCGGCCAGGACGTCGGGATCGAACTGCGCGCTTTGCCAACCGCTAGTGGAACAAATCTCGTTGGCGGTGAGGCCAAGCGCGCCGCGGAAATCGGCACCCTCGACATGGGCGCCGTCCATCGGCGTATCGCGAAGGACCGCGCCAGGAAACGTCGCGCCGCGCAAGTCGGTATTGCGAAGGTCGGCGCCGAGCAAAATCGTTCCCTTGAACTGAGCGCCGCCGAATTTTGCTCCGGAGAGTTTGGCTCCGGAAAAATCGGTCTGCTCGAGGTTGGCTAGGGAGAGCTCCGAGTTCTGCACTTGCGTGTCGCGCATGTCGCTGCGGGTCAGATCGGAGCGCAGCCAGCTGCTGTGGCGCAGATTGGCGCCATAGAGGGACGCACCCGCCAGTTTGGCGCCGGCAAAATTGGCTTCCTCGAAGACGCTGAAGGTCATGTCGCTGCTGCGCAGGTCGGCACCGGTCAGGTTGGCGAATTTGCCGTCGGCGGAAATGAATTGAGCATGATCGGCGCGCGCGTGATCGAGGACGGCGTCGCGCAGGCGGGCTTCGCGCAGGTTGGCGTTACGCAGGTCGGCCTCGGTGAAATAGGCGCCCACCAGATCGGCGCGCCAGAGGCGTGCGCCGCCGAGCGTAGCACGATAGGCCCGCGCGTAGCGAAGACTGTTTTCGTTGAGCTTAGGGCCGGCGCCGTCGTTAGGGGCGTCGCTCGGAGCAGCCAAGCGGACACTGCGCGGCACCAGAGGCGCTTCGATCAAGTCGGCGTAGGGACGGTAACCGACGAGGCGAAACACTTCGGCGGCCCAGCGGCGCGGGCTGGCGCTGAAATAGCGGCGCGAGGCGTCTGAATCTGCCGGAATCCCCCAGATGACACCGCAGGAAAGAATCAGCAGGGCGAGACCGGCGGCGATCGGAGCGCGCAGCGTGAGTAATGCCAAGCGGAAAACATTTCGCGTGCTGTGACCTTTTTCTTCGCCGCTGCGAATCACGCGACTCACGACGGAGGGCAGACCGGTGGCCACGCTCACGCTCAAGACGAAGAACAGAACGTGCAGCGAAGTGCCGCGCAGATCCTGGCGAACAAGATAACGCACCCAAAGCAAGGCGATGGTCAGAGGAACGGCCCAGTAGGCCAGCGCCGTAGCAATCACGGTCTCGAGCCAGGACACAGGGGTTTTGGATTCGCGCAGCCAGCGAAAGTGGCGACGGACGAGCCCCATCAGGTACCACGGACCGCCGCGTTCGACCGTCTGGCCGTCCGAAAAGACCGCGGGCAGGGCCGCCATGCTGCTCCACACGCGCAGCAGCAAGAATTGGAAGCGCACGAACAGAACAACCAGCGCGATCGGAGCGATCAGATAGAAGGCGTTCATCGGAAGGGCGTTTCCGAGCCGCGCGATGGGAATGGTTTGTCCGTCGAGAATCAAGCGCGCATCGCTGGTGGTGGCGATGCCCAGCCCGCAGAGCGCACAAGCCGCCAGCATCAAGAAATAGAACCAGCGAGCGCTCTTGGTGGTTTCCCAGACCGTCTTGGCGCCGTCGATCGAAGAAATCGTTTCAGGCAGCATGGCGTCGTAGAGGTTCGCGCCACCGAGGCGACCGAGCCAAAGCCCTTCTGCGCCATAAAGGGTCGCGCCCATGAGGTTGGCGCCGCGGAATTCGGTACCGAGCAGGTTTGCGTTGCCGAGATCGGCTTGCACCAGGGAGGAGTGGCGCAGGTTGGCCATGGAAAGATCGGCGCCGCGCAGGTTCGCGCGCTGCAGGAAGGCGCCTTGCAAATTGGCGCCGGTCAAGTCGGCGTTTTCCAGGTTCGCACCGCAAAGGTCGGCTTTGGCACCGGCCTCGCCTCCACTTTCTACCCAGATGCGGTGTTGATCGAGGATGGCAGCCAAATGCAAAGGGCCTGCTGGGGAAACCACTGGCCGAGGCGTCGGGGCCGCTCCGCTCGCGAGCTCGCTCAAATCGTTTAAGCGATCCTCTTTTGCATCGGTCGCTTTAGGCTCTGAAACTGCCGGTTCGACGCTGGCGGACTCGGCGCTCGCCCCTTTTACAGGTTCATGAGCCGTGACCGGTTCGGACGCGGGAAGGTCGGCAGCTGACTCGATGACTTGACTGACCGCTTTTTCTTCCTCGGCAAGGAGCTGCAGCGCCAGCAGCTCTTCGGGCGTGGCCATCCGCTCCGTCGTGGAGCCGTATTCGGCCTTGGTCAAGACAAACGTGTGTGGTGCCGGCGAATCCGGCATAGACGTCCCCCAGTGTTTTCAAGCTGCCGGCGCTCGGCCGGCACAAATCTCTCGGCAATGCCATCATTCCCGAATTGACCCGTAAAAATCGCCTGCCCAAAAGGGCAGGCGTCGTAAAAACAACGTTGACCGGTCAGGCAGGAACGAAAATACCGCGCAGGATCAGCCAGGCGACGCTAGATGGAATGGAGGACAGGGGAGAAAGAAAAATGCCGGGGCGCTTCGCTGAGGGGCCAAGGCACCCCGGCCCATCCTTGCCCGCCTCCGCAGTGAGCGAGCAAGAAACTCAAAAGCCTCAAGAGAAACCTGGTTACCGCTCTTCGTCGCCGCGCAGGAACTCGTAACGTTCGATCGCGGCTACCACTCCGACGGAACTCTCATCGCGGTTTTCAGTGCGCTGGACGCGGCCGAGGCAGCGGACGCGGACCGGTCCCGCAAGCGTAATCTCGTTGGGAAGGGTCAGGAGGATTTCTACGGGCGAGCCTTCCTTCACGTCTTTCCCGAGATAGAAGTAAACCCCGCGCGAGCTGACGTCGCGGGATTCGGTGCTGGTTTCCCCAACAGCCGCACCTGTCGTCCAGCGGACGGTAAGCGGCAGCCGCATGGTAAAGCGTTGGGTGCTGCGGCGTTCAGTAGCCGACAAGACGGGACCTCCTCGAAACTGGAGAGAGTGTAGCCGGAGCACGCCGAACCCACAATAGGACCACGGGTTCAAAATCGTTTTGCACAAATTCGGTACGAAGGTACTAGGATTTTCTCGCTTAGCGGTCGGCTTCTGAACCTGGAATCGATGAGGTCGAGGTCGACCGCAAGTGAACTGCAACCCGATAGAAACAGGACAGTTGTGGCAAGAGGGCTTCCTGCCCTGGTCGATTGTTTCCTGTCCAAGTGTCTAGGTGATCTACTGAACCAAATATGGCCTGTTCACCGGTAGCCGCCCTGGTTGCCTTTCTCTACCGTGTTCCAATCGTGCCACTGGGAACACAGTCTCCCGATTGATTCCTCCGACTGTCTTCACCGGCCGAGGAGACACTGTGATCCGCCGAATCCAGCCCGTATTTGCCTTGCTAGCTTTCTTTCTTGCAGCCCATCCAGCGTCCGCTGCCGTCAGCATCATGACGACTTCCCTGCCGAGTGCCAGAGTCAGAGTCGGTTATCGAACTACGCTCAAGGCCACAGGGGGCACGTCGCCACTTCGTTGGAGGATTGTGTCCGGCGCCTTGCCGGCTGGTCTTCTGTTTGTGGAGGCGGCCGGCGTCATCGTGGGAGTTCCCGAACAGGCCGCGAACGCTACGCTCACGGTTGCAGTCACCGACGCGGGCGGCGCCACGGCGAGCGCGAACTTGAGCTTGGACGTGCTGGCTGCAAACGCGGGAACGGCCTACTATGTGGACAACGTTGCGGGCAGCGACAGCGACTCCGGGACGTCTCCCTCCGCGGCGTGGAAGACGGTGGCACGGGTCAATCAAGCCAGCTTCGCGCCCGGGGATCGCGTTTTATTCAAGCGCGGCGGCGTGTGGCGTGAGCAGCTCACCATTTCCGCTGCGGGCATGCCGGGCAATCCGATCCTCTTCGACGCCTACGGCAGCGGCAATGCGCCGGTGATCAGCGGCAGTGACCTCTTGGCCGTGCCGGTGTGGTCGGTCTGCAGCTTTTGCCAGCAATACATCTGGTCGACGCCTGTGAAGTCACAGCCCAACATCGTTCTGTTCAACGGCATTGCGGGAAAACCACAAACTTCCATCGCGGATCTCGGTAGCGCTACCGATTGGTATTGGGACGATGGCGTTCTCTACGTCTGGTTCACCGGCAATCCCGGATATTCCTACCGCAGCCCGGGAGTTGAAGTCGGCAACCGCTCGCTCGGTATCGGATTTTTCGGTGCGTCCTACATCACGGTTCAGAACCTGGCGATCGCCGGAGCGAATGGAAAACCCTCTAACGCCGCCGTCTATGCGCAGCCATCTTTCCAGCTCGGCAAAAGCACGCACGACATCAGCATCCATAACCTCGACGTGAGTCATGGAGCGGGCGACGGAATTCACCTCGAAGATTGCCAAAACTGCATCGTGCAAGGTAACAAGGTGTCGGGGATAGCGCGCAATGGCATCGTCTTGGTTTCCGCGCACGCGAATTTCCCGATGACCGCCGCGGCCGTTCTCGGCAACACGGTTAGCGGCAGTGGCTACGACGGCATCGGCACCTACGGCTGCGCGGTGGGCGCCAGCTGCAAGGGCATCGTCCAACCGGCGGGACTATTTCTCTCGGGCGTGCTGGTCGCGAACAACGCCGTGCACGACAACGGCCAGGGCATTTATTTTCGCTGGACCAACTATTCCGTGATCCAGGCCAATTCGAGCTTTCACAACACCAACACCGCGCTGCACGCCGAACTGGAAGGAATCGAACTCGAGGCCAGCAGCCGCAATTCGATCGAGAGAAATCTGGTTTACGGCCATACGCTCTCCGGAATCGAGCTTTCTAACGACCGCGGCGCGGGCAGCGTGCTGACCGGGTCCTCCGGAAACGTCATCGCCTACAACGCTGTTCACGACAACGGACAACACGGGCTCTTCACCAACGCCGCGCCAAGCGCGAATAACTCGTTTCGCTACAACGTGGTCTGGAATCACGTGAACGGCGAATGCTTCCTGGCCAACGGCACCGGCCACCAGTTTTACGGAAATACCTGTTGGAACAATTCGACGGGGATCGATCTCTATACGTCCGTCACGACGCCAATCACGGCCAACATCGCCGTACGAAACAACATCATCGCCGGAAGCATCCATCAAGCTGTGAAGATCGAGACCGGAGTTGCCACGTCCAGTCTGGCCATCGATCGCAACGACTATTACAACCCGTCCGCGGCTTTGCGCTTTGTATGGTCCGCTTCAAGCGGCGACCTGACTGCCTGGCGGGGGGCCCTCGCTTACGATCTACACTCTCTCGACGAAGATCCACAATTTGTTTCTACTTCGCCCACCGTCGCCGGCCAGCTCGCAGTCCTCGCCGGCTCCCCCACGATTGGCGTCGGCCAAATCCTCAACGCCGTGTCGAGCACAGGTTTACACAGCCGGTCAACCTGGCCCGGAAGCGTGGATTTCGCGCCGCAGACGGCAACCTGGGACCTCGGAGCCTTCTTGACCAATCCATAGGGATCAGACCGCTAGAAGGCACGCTGGGCGAGGAAGAATCTCGCACGGGGACCGCGTTTAGGTGTGCTCGATCAGGCGATGATGAATGGCGTAGAGCGCCAGCTCGAGGCGGTCAGATACGCCTAGCTTGTCGAAGATATTGTGCAGGTGGTTCTTGACGGTCTGTTCCGAGATGAACAGCTTTTCACCGATCTCTTTGTTGCGGAAGCCCTGCGCCACCAGCTGCACGATCTCTTTTTCACGGTCGGAGAGCAGCGGCTTTTCGCGCCGTGGACCGGATTCCGACGACTTTGAGAACGCCTTCATGACTTCCGCGGTCATTCGGTTGTCCAGCCAGATCTCGCCCGCGTGCACGCGCTGAATGCTCTTCACCAGCAGGTCCGTTGCGGACTGCTTCAGGACCACGCCGCGCGCGCCGAGGCGCATGGCGCGGACGACGTCGCGATCGTCTTCCGCAGCGGTCAGCACGATCACTCGGGTCGGCAACTGATCGAAATTCACTTCTTCGAGCACCGCCAGGCCGTCCTTGTCGGGCATGCGAAGATCTAGCAGCAGGATATCCGGCTTCAATTTCGCCAGCATTTTGACGCATTCGGCGCCGTTTTGGGCTTCGCCGACGATGACGATTTCTTCATCGCCGTCCAGCAGCTTGCGCAGACCGTCGCGAAAAATCGCGTGGTCATCCGCCATCAAGATCCGAATCTGTTGTTTTGTCTTCGCCATAATTGACTCAGGGCCTCTCAATCAACCCTGAAAACCCGCCAAATCCATCAGCCCAACGGAACCTCGATCGTCAGACGTGCGCCATGCCCCGGGTTCGACTCCACGGTCAAATCCCCGTTGACGGTGCGCGTTCGCTCCTTGATGGAGATGGGACCCAGTCGCAGACGGTCCAGCTCATCGCCGGTGAACTTCCCCGCGAAGCTAAAGCCTTCGCCGTTGTCGTCCACCACCAGTAGCAGGCGGCTGTCGTCCTGCGAAAGTTTTACCACGACATGGGTAGCCTTAGCATGCTTTTTTATGTTATTGAGTGCTTCACGGTAAATCTGGAAGATTTCGCGACAGACACGGTCGGGAGCGCGCAATTCGGCCGAATCCACCAGTAAATCCAGGGCCAAATGGGACTCATTTCTGAACCGCTCAGCGAACCCGCGCATCAGGTCCACCAGGTCGGCCGACTGCACGCGGACGGGCTTGAGGTCTGTCACGAAGCTGCGCAGCTCGGCGGACTCATTTTTCACGGTGCGCTGCAGGCTGGCCAGCGACGATTCGGCGTGGTCCGGTACCGTCGCTACGCGACGGCGGATCACGTCGAGTTGAATTTCGATGCTGAGCAGAGTCTGCAAGATTCCGTCATGCAGGTCGCGCGAAATACGCGATCTTTCGGCTTCGATCGCCCGCGCCCGCAGATGACGCAACAGAAAGACATTCTCTAGCGACGGCACCACGTGTTTGGCCACGCGTTCCAGCCAACCCAGGTCGGCCTTGCTGAATGGGCCGTTCGTTCGCCTGCCATTGACCACGTACAGGCGCCCGGCGGGCCGGTCATTCTGGTCGAAGGTGACGGTCATGAAGGATCGAATGCCGAACTCCATCTGGGTCGGCCCCGGCAGCCGCGGAAGGGTCCTGATGGCCTCACCGTTGCGCCGATCCCAGCCAAACCCCGAGCCGGCGCCCTGCAGCGAATTCCAGCAAATCGTGCCGTCGAGATCGTCCAACAAAAAGCCGTCTGCCCGCGCCAGCGCAAAACTGTCTGGCGTCAGTCGTTCGCTGTCGCCGATCTTCAGGCGCCACAGAAAAATCCGCTCCAGGTCCATGTCGCGGAATACCAGGAAAGCCTGCTCCGCGCGAAACCATGTTGCCAGCTCTTGCAGGAAAAGCCGCAGCGACTCGGCAAGGCCCTGCTCCACTTGCATGGTCGCGGTAATGGAAGAAAGAAAATGATTTTGCGCGGCGAACTTTTGGCTGTGCTCGCCCAAAAACGCCAGCCCCGCTCCCGAAGCAAACATCGCTCCCACAATCGCGATCCAGGTGATCAGGTGCAGCCCGATGGCATTTCGGTCCACAACATCCACGAGCGTGATGGTCAAGGCCAGTACGGCGGACAGTGGGACCGCCGTGCTCGAGCCCCAGCGGCTTCCGGCTGCATAGGAGACAAAAAGGAACGGAAACCACACCGGCACAGTGAACGGCGCCAAGTAAATGAGGATCGCCAGAGCCATCAGGTCAACCATGAGTGGAGAGTGCCATTCGCGCTCGTTCAGTAATATCTCTAGCCCGATGATTAGCAGGCTGAGCAGGAGATAACCGAACAAATAATACAAGCAGCGGCGTGATTCGGCTGAAGCCGGCCATTCGAGGATGGCCAGAATTGAAAGCAGGATGGCGATGGGCCGCGCGTACAGGATTTGCCGCTCAAAGTGGCGGCGATCGGCGTCGGGCGAACTCATGGGAGGCTCATGCGCGGGGACCACGCTAGAGCCAGTCTACCAAGCGCCCTTTTGGACCAAATCGTGGACTGAAAGCGTCGTTTCCAAGCCGCCAAGAGTTAGCAAAAGGACAAATTCAGTCCTCTCTTTCGCTCCATACCGGGAAGACCGCTTCCCGTGTTAAACGGCGGGAGTAGCTCAGCTGGTAGAGCGTCGGTCTGTGGCTTGTGCGGCGGCAAACTCTCACACGGCGAATCGGCACCGCTTATCTCAGAATCAGAAATCTTAACTTCTCCCCTGTCGTTGACCCTGTACGAACGAAGATTCGGCGCCCCCGTGATGGCCTCTTGCGGGCGGGGCGGGTCAGAAGAGTGCGGACGAAATTAACCCGCCCCCAGGCGCTCAACAAGCTGGAATTGTATACCTAAATCGTTTGAACAGCCGCTTCGGCCAGCGGCAGGGGCGGATTCTTCAGGGAGAAAGTGACCCGCCCCCTCTAGGCGCTCATTCAAGTCGCTTCGGTTAAGCTGCTAAGTGAATCTAGTTCGGTTACTCGCACTGGTCGTTGCCCCGGCGCAACCAAGCGTGAAGGCAACTGAGAGGTCACTTAGTTTTCCCAAGACTTGACGCAAGATGGGTTCGGGCGTTAACTCTTCCTGGCAGTACCCAGGAGTAAAACACGTGCGTCACAGCTTCCGGTGGTATCTCTGGAGACTGCTCTCCGTGGTCGGTGTCTCGGGAGACCACGGCTCGGGGTGGACCCAACCGACGCTCGCGTGCTCCGCAACGGCGGAATGAGCCTGCGTCAGATCGGCGCGAGGCTCAGGTGCTCCGAAGGATCCGTGCGAAGGATGCTTGCTGCGTAAAAAAGCCCCTCTCCATAGGCTCCAGAACACCCCGCTAAGCGCTGATTCCTTGGCGGGGCTTTCTTGTGTCCCGAGTGCTGTCAAAAAGTGCTGATTTTGGTTTAGCTGACCCGGCGAATATCGGGCATCCAGCGCTGTTTCGGGTAAGCCCTCTTCCTACGCCGAACAACGAGGAGAGCCACGAGAACTCCGACCAGGGCCCCTATCAAAAGCAGTTGCATCATAAGACCGCCTTATGCTTATTCAGGATCAGGATAGGGGAGGCCAGCGGGCGACCGGAAGCTATTTGCGGATACTGTCGCGACTTGATAAACAGCAAACGCGATTCGCCGGATGGTCGAAAAGTCGTTTAGACCGGCACCAGGACCATTTCGCCTGTGCGAAGGGTCGGTTTGGCACGAAAAATCGCACATTCGCACGACCCGACGCGACGATCATCCCGCAAGGTCAGATTACTGAGGAGTAAGGACGCTGCTGTTGCTGGCAGCCACTTCGCAATAACAACGTGTTGCGGCGGCAGGTTCACCCGTTGCTCGCCAAGCTAGGCATTCCGCAGGGTGGGATGCACGGCTTTCAGGCACGGCCGGGTCTTGTTCCTAGTCGAAAACAACACTCCTATTAAGGTTATCAAGACGTAGATCGGTTACGGTATCGGAGAGAATGATTCGTCGCTACACACATCTGCGGCCACAGTATCGCAGCCGCGTCTTAGCGTCGATTCCCTGTCTGGTTGGCAACAGAATTGACGTGATTGACCCAGTGACCCAGCAGGCGGTAGCATAAGTATTGTAGTTCCAATATGGTGGGAGTAGCTCAGCTGGTAGAGCGTCGGTCTGTGGCACCGAATGTCGCGGGTTCAAATCCCGTCTCCCACCCCAGTTATCCGTTAACCTAAGAAAGCACAACAAGTGCGTCACTTCCCGCAGTAAAGCGACTCGACATCATATCTTCCAATGGCGGGGTCTGTTGTGAGCAATGTCATGCCCTCAAGACGCGCCTGAGCAACCAGCATGCGATCAAATGGATCGCGGTGATGGAGCGGCAATTCGCCTGCAGCCAGGGCGTGCTCGTGTGTTATATCCATCCGATGAAATTGCCACCTTGCGAACGAATCTCGAATAAATTCGGACGGCGGAAACGGTAATTTCAACGAGCGGCTGGCGAACTTGATTGAGATTTCCCATGTACAGACCGCTGAAACGTATAGATCGGCCTCGGGATCGCTGAGGATTCGTTTTCCCTTTTCGTTAAGCGAGTCTTCGCTCGCTCGCGCCTTTAACAGCACGCTCGTATCTAGAAGATATTTCATGCGACTCTGTCGGAACGTTTAGAGGAGCGCTTTGGCTTTTCGGCTTCACGGCCTTCAAAGAGCCCAAGGAGATCACCCGACAATGGAGCGTCGAAATTGTCGGCGATCCAAATCTGGCCGGCCATGTCACCCAGTTTACGGTTCGGCTTTTCCTTAGCCGCAGGCGAAAGGCGCGCCACCGGCACACCGCGATTAGCAATAATGATTTCTTCGCCCATCGCAACAGCGCGAAGCAGGCGGGAAAGTTGAGACTTCGCCTGATGGACATTTACAGTTTTCATGAACTCATGATAGACTAAGTCCGTAGACTAAGTCAATGGAGAGAGTGAACGAGGATCATCAATCCGTGCAGTAGTTAACTGTTGTGGCGGATTTTATCCCTTATCGAGCCAAGCCGTGCTACATGTGCTACAAAAAGCGACCGAATTAGACATGGTTGGAAACCAGTGTTTATGCGGTTTTTCGTAAATTGTTTGTTTTCAACGTCTCGAGTGTAGCGAACCAACGCGTACCAACGAGTGCCAACCTCATACTACGCAGAGTTGAATCCCGTCTCCCACCCCAACCTGATGCCGTCCATCCCCTATTTGGCAGAGTTCAGCGCTGACCGCTTGTTTCCCGAGTGGGTAAACAAAGAAACAATAAACGTCCACAACCCGGCCAACATGATGTATAGACGGTTCAACCTGCGTTTAGGTCCACTCGGAGGATTCCTGTCTTCTAAGACATTTGCTGTATTCCCGCCATTCCGTCATTTCCAGAAAATCGGGCCAGAGGTTGTTAGATCATGCCTAAACACTTGCTCATCGCTGACGACAACACGATCATTCGAGAGGTAGTAAAGGAATCTCTTCAGAGGATGCCGGAAGTGGAAGATTGTCGGGAAGCGGTCAATGGCCGAGACGCGGTAGAAAAAGCCAAGGAGAACAAACCAGATCTGATCATCCTTGACCAGGCAATGCCTGAGATGAATGGAGTGCAAGCTGCGAAGATTTTGAAAGAGTCTATACCCGAGGTGCCTATCGTGCTATTCACGATGTACCCCGTTGGAACATGGGCCAACGATCTTGGAATCGATGCCGTCGTGTCGAAACCTGACGGTTTAGGCCGACTCGCCGAATGCGTTCAGTCCTTGCTTGCCACCTCCCGTTGATTTCGTCTGTTAGCCAGATTCGGATATGGATCCATAGCGCGATTGGCTAGGTGACAACTGTTAAAAACGAAACTTGCAGAAGCATTAGGTCCATCATGCGAAAGTCCCACATTTCTTCGAACGAAGAATGTTGCCTTCGAGCAAGCTTGGCTGGACTTGGAAAGCTATGCTGCAGTGGAGGTTACTTCCGAAGAACCTGAATATCCCATCGAATCTGCCCTACAAGGCGAGAGTCCTGGGTGGCGTGCTGGCACTTCAGGAAC
>Ga0306922_10000605_pt1 | contig 30536 bp, 28 predicted proteins | sample sta12Cox44000082_FD_203758 | JGI IMG/M metagenome (GOLD analysis project Ga0306922, IMG submission 203758) | Lab enrichment of tropical soil microbial communities from Luquillo Experimental Forest, Puerto Rico - statoxic.12C.oxic.44.000.082 (v2)... | ecosystem: Environmental > Terrestrial >... | reverse complement strand
CACGGCGTATGATGGCGTCAACGAATACTATCCGAGTGAGAAGGCCTACGTCTACGCGATCGCCGACGCGCTGCGCGAAGAATACCTGGCCATTCACAAGGCTGGCCTGTTACTTCAGGTAGACGACGCCGTCCTCGCCAATATGTACGATGACCTCGTCCAAACCAGCCCCCAACACTACCGCGAGTGGGCCAATCTTCGGGTCGAGGCGCTGAATCACGCCTTGGAAGGAATTCCGGAAGAGCGCATCCGCTATCACGTATGTTTCGGCAGCTGGCACGTCCCGCATGTGGCCGACGCACCGCTCGAGGAGATTGTCGGCCTGATTCTGAAAGTCCGCGCCGGAGCCTATTCAATCGAGGCAGCCAATGTGCGCCACGAGCACGAATGGCGTGTCTGGGAAAATGCCAAATTGCCCGCCGGAAGGGTCTTGATCCCGGGGGTGATCACGCATCATACCGTGACCGTGGAACATCCTCAGGTGGTGGCGGACCGCATTGTTCGCTTCGCTCGCATCGTCGGCCGCGAGAATGTCATTGCCGGGTCCGACTGTGGCTTCGCTCAAGCCGACATGATCCAGCGCGTCCACCCGAGTGTGATGTGGGCCAAATTCGAAGCGCTCGCCCGGGGCGCACAGATCGCCACAAAGTTGCTTTGGGCCTGATTCGGCTGTCTTCACACGCTTGGGGCCAAGATCGCCGGCAAACGGCCGACTCCAGCAGCTGAATCTGCCGGGACGTGCCAACGATCGATGTGATCAACCCGACCGTGGCAGGCTAAGAATCAGGCCTGGGGTGTTGCGTTTTTCCATCTGCTCGATCCTCCGGTTGGACGCAGGCAGATCGGTCCCGGCGGAGCAACTGAAACACCTGTTACGGCGCAAGGCGAATAGGGACGCCCCCCGTTACCGGTTTCTCCCAGTGCATGCAAAAACGCAGCCGCCGGTAGCGCGCGGAATTGCTTGAACTGCGGTCGATATTGTGTTGACACTCGCTGCACAGCGGGAATATAATTCATCCCAACTATAAAATGCACGCATTTTGCAGGGGCACTTGCTTGCATCGCAGTTCGGGAGAGTCACAAGCCTGGGACAGTTGAAGGGTTGGACGTTCTGGGTTCGGCCCGTTGTATTCGGCAACTAAAGAGGAGAACCATCGTGAAACAGTTTGCTCTCGCCATCGCAGCATTACTGGTCGTATCTACGCTGTTGACTGTTCCCGTCCCGGCGCAGGTGGTGAATGCGGTATTGGGCGGGACCGTATCCGATCCGTCTGGCGCGTTCATCGCCAAGGTGGCGGTGACGGCAACAAATGTGAACACGGGGATTGCCACGTCAGGAGAAACCAATTCGGTTGGCAGTTATGAGTTCCCGAGTCTTCAGCCGGGCACCTATACGGTCTCGGCGGCAGCTCCTGGATTTCAGACCCTGACGTATCACAACGTGCAACTGGGTCAGGGACAGCAAGTCCGGTTGAATTTCCCGCTCGAGGTTAGGAGCGGGAACCAAACCGTGGAGGTCACTGCGGAAGCCGATACCGCTTTGGCCACAACCTCGGCTTCGGTAGGCGGAGTGCTGGCCGAAAAAGACGTGCTCTCTCAGCCGCTGGCGAGCCGCAACGTCCTCGATCTGGTTGCCCTCACACCAGGCGTGATCACGGTTCCCGGTGTTTTTGTGGCCACCACCTTGAACTTCGCTGGAGTACAGCAAAACCAGGTCAACACCACTCGTGACGGCCTCATCACCAACGATGGCCGATACGCCAACGGAGCGTACTCTGGCGTTTTCACCAGCCCCGACATGGTGGAGGAGGTTCGAGTCAGCACGAACCAGATCGATCCGTCGCTCGGACGGGGCGCCGCACAGGTGCAAATGCGGACCCGCGCGGGCAGCAACGACTTCCATGGCGCGGCCTTCTGGACGAACAACAACTCGGCATTCAACGCGGCCACCTATTTTCAGAATCTCCAGCACCAGCCCATCGACTACGCCAATCGCAACCAGTTTGGTGGTCGCGTCGGCGGGCCCATCAAGAAGAACAAGGCCTTCTTTTTTTTCTTGACCGATGACCAGCGCTACCTGACGAGGGTAAACAATGTCGCAACGGTTCTCACCGCCCCGGCGCGGCAAGGAACTTTCCGGTATCTGACTGGGCCGGGCGGCACTCCCCGGACAAACGGGAACGCCTTTTCGACCGCGCCGTCGGTCGATCTGAACGGCAACATTCTCACCTCGGACAAAGGAACCCCGCTCTCTCTCAACTCCGTAAACCTGTTGGCAGCCGGAGGCCCCAATTTCAGTGCGATTGATCCCGTCTGGTTTGGGCCGCAGTATATCAACAAATATATGCCGTTACCCAACAACTATACCGTGGGCGACGGCCTGAACACGGCGGGCTTCGCGTGGCAACAGCCCGAGAATGGAGTCGACGGCGCCACCGGGCAAAGCCCCAACACCAATCGCAACAACTACACACTGCGGTTCGACTATCAGATCAGCGAGCGCCAAAAGGTGAACTTCGTGATGACGAAGGAGCATGACTGGGGTGTTACGGGCCAGACCGGGATACCCGATTATCCAGCCGGATATTTTGGCGACGTGCAACGCAATCCGTCGTTTTACAGCGTGGCCTGGACCTGGACCATTAAGCCCACCTTGCTCAATGAATTCCGGTTCGGTCATAAAGTCGACACCTGGCAGGGCACCTCGCCGCTCGATCTGGGCTGCTGCTTCAACGGCGCATCTGAGAATTCGGGCCTGGCGTCCACCGCGCAAGCCGCGCGGGCCTCCTATCCGCAGGTGAATGGCTCGTTTCTCTACACCCAGGGCGGTCCCATGAACGGCTTGGGCACTTGCCCAAGCCTAACCAACCCGAGCAACTGCCTGGGACTCTACGCGGGGATGAATGTCTCCTCGCCTCGCCTCACCGTCAGCCCGTTCTGGCAGTTCGGCGACTCGCTCAGCTGGATTCATGGAGCCCATGCGGTTCAGTTCGGTTTCGAAATTGACCGCACCAGTTCGCAATCAGCCAACAGTGGCGGCGCCCAGACCACCCGGCCCACGGTCAACCTTGGCATCGGCGCCGTCGCACCCCCGATCACAACCGCCACCTTTGCCGGGATCGGTCCGGTTAACCTGGTCACGGCGCAAAACCTGCTAGCCAACCTCGCCGGCTCGGTCGCCAACGTTCAGGAGCAGTATTGGGTCAACAGCCCGACTGCGACGGGTTGGAACTCCTATCTCAACGATTTCCTCTTTTACCGGACCAACCACGCCAATGCCTGGTCCGGGTACGTCAAGGATAACTGGAAGATCAACTCCAATTTCACGCTGAACCTCGGTCTGCGGTACGACTTTTTCGGCGCACCGTATCAGGACCAGGGGCTGGCCGGGCGGCCTAATGGCGGTCAATCGGGCTTATTCGGCATTTCCGGCAAGGACTTCAGCGCGATGTGGAACCCAAACGCGACTGGCGGCTCACTAACGATGGCCCAGTTTGTCGGACCAAATTCGCCCAACTCGGGCCTCGGAGTGTACAACAATTACTGGAAGGCCCTCGGTCCCTCCGTGGGCATTGCCTGGCAGTTGCCCTGGTTCAAGCGGGCCACGGTGATCCGTGCCGGCTACGGGATCAACTACATCGGCAACGTGGACTTTCTAGCGGTGAACACCGGCATTGGCAACTTCCCGGGCCAGACGCTGAATACACAATACAACGCCTCTAGCTTCCTCAATCTGGCCAGCATCGGCTCCGCGAATGTGGTGCCGGTATCGACCGGCGGCGCCCAACCGTTCACCCCTGTACCGCTGACGAACCGCGTGTCCACCATCTATGGTTATGCGGACAATCTGAGAACTCCCTATGTCCAGAGCTTCAATTTTTCGATCCAGCGGGAGCTGACTTCGACATTGACGGTCGACTTCAATTACATCGGCAACAAGGCAAGTGAACTCTACACGAATCAGCAGTTGAACGACACCAACATCTTCGAAAACGGCATATTGAATGCCTTCAATATTACCCGGGCCGGCGGCAACGCCCCTTTGTTTAACCAGATGCTGATGGGAATCACGCTTCCGTATAGCAAGACTGCCGTCCCCGTGGACGGCACCACGCTAACGGGCTCGCAGGCGCTCAGAAATTACGCGGTGACCAACACCATGATCGCCAATGGTTCGGTAGGCGCTCTGGCCAACTTCTTTAATACGACGGCCACCGGCACGGGGGTCAATGGCGGGCTTCTCGCTCATGCCGGGATGCCGCAGAACTTCATTGTGGTGAACCCGCAGTTCGGTAGCGTGTTCATGATCGATAACAACGGGAATTCCACTTACAATGCCTTCCAGGCTCATGTCACGAAGCGGTTGACTCACGGTGTGACCGGCCAGTTCGCTTACACTTTTTCCAAAACGCTCGGCGACAGCCCGCTGTTTGTCCGTGATCAGAGAGATTTGAGTTTGAGCAAAAGCCTCTTGAGTATCGATCGCCCGCAGCTATTCCAATGGAATCTCGCGTGGGATCTGCCGGTCGGCAGCAAGCGGGCCTTGTTAGGTAACGCGCCGCATTGGGTCAATACGATCGTGGGTGGGTGGCAAATCGCGTCGGCGTTCCAATGGCAGTCCGGCGTCCCGCTCTCGTTTACCGCGGGGGGCACCGGCCCTGGCACCTGGGTGAGCACGTTAAGCTACATGGCGAGCAATACGGCCAATTTAGTCGGGCCACTGCCGTCCAATCTCTCGCAAGTACAAAAGGGGAACGGTTTCGTCCAGTACTTCCCTGGTCTCGCCGTCCAGCCCGCACCTCTACCCAATTTCGGCGGGGACCCGACGCTCCCCACCCGGTTCACTAACATGCAGGTGGTCAACTCTTCGGGACAGGCCGTGCTAACCAACCCCGATCCCGGAACAACGGGTAATACCGCGTATTATCTGCCGGGGCTGCGTGGACCTTCACTGATGGGCTTCAACGCCTCCGCGAGTAAGGTCTTCCGGATCACGGAAGCCAAGAGCATCACGTTACGCGCCGACGCCATCAACCTGTTGAACACACCGCAATGGGGCTATAATCCGAATTCGGGTACGATCGGCATCACCACGAACATCGATTCAACCTCGTTTGGCCGCATCAGTTCGGCCAGCGGAAACCGGATGATCACCTTCTACGCGCGCTTCGATTTCTAGGGAGTGGTATCGGCCTTACTTTCGGTCGGGCAGCGCGAACACATAAAGACCATTGCCCGTCGCTGGGTAATTCAATTCCGCTGCAACTACGGCCGGCACGCCGCGAGGGCTGCCGCCGCCATTGCTTGTGGTAACGGCTAGAAACTGCTTGCCACCGGCGGTGAACGTAAGCGGGAAGCCTTGCACCGCGGCGGGAAGGCGCGTCTCCCAGAGGATACGGCCCGTGTTGACATCAAAGGCTCGGAACATTCGGTCCAAGTCGCCGGCGAAGGCCACGCCTCCGGCGGTCGAGACCACGCCCGTCAGGAATGGCGCGCGCTGTTCGTATTTCCAAATCTCGCGCATGGTCCGCACGTCGTATGCCGCTAGCTTGCCGACGTTGCCGTTAGTACCCGGCATCTCAAAGAACCGCCGCAGAGCGCCGTTGCCGCTACCGCCACCCGCTTTCTTTTCGACCGCCTGCCCGTTCATATCCAGGCAACTCTGACTCAACGGAACGATCAGCCGGTTTCCCGGCGGGTAGTAGGTCATCGACGGCCAATTCTTGCCGCCTTCGGTCGACGGGCACGCCGATACCCATTCTCCGACGCGCTGCTCAACGATGTCGTTGCGATAATGCGGTTCCCCGGTCTGCGGGTCGATCGAATCGTAAACATTCTGGAACACCATTTCCTTGTGGCCGAGGTATTTTCCCGTCTTGCGGTCCAGCTTCCACAAAATACCGGTCTTACCCGCGCTGAACACGAACTGCTGGCCCTGATCGTCTACCAGCACGCGTTCGAAAACTTCGTCCAAATCCAGCGTCTCGCCTGGCACGTAGCTGTGATACCAGGCCAGCTTGCCTGTATCGGCGTTGATCGCCAGAGTGGAGTTGGAATAAAGCGTCGCGCCGTTGCCACTGCCCCGGCTCACGCGCATCCACGGTTTGGCCTGCGCCGTGCCCCAGTAGGTCAAGTTCAAGTCCGGATCGTAGCTGCCGGTGATCCACGACTCGGTGCCCGCCCGGAAAGTGTTTGAGAGTGTCCCCCAGGTGTCTCCCCCGGGTTCGCCTTCTAAGGCCACGGTTCGAAACCGCCAGGCTTCGTTTCCGGTCTTGGCGTCGTAAGCGCTGATAAAGCACTTCTCGTCCCGATAGGTCGCGCAGGAGTCGCGGCCCAGCCCTTCAATCAACCGCCCGTTCACCGCGATGGGGCCGCTGGTCTCGGCGTACTCGCCTTTGGAGCGGTCGCCAATAGTGGTGTCCCAGACTAGCTTGCCGTTATGCGCGTCGAAGGCCATCAGGTGCGCTTCGCTCGTGGCTAGGAAAATCTTGTCATCATAGATCGCGATCCCACGCATGGCGGGGGCGCCGCGATTGGAGCCGTAGCGATTTTCCCAGATCAAGTCGCCGGTTCTCGCATTCAGGGCCTCGAGCACCTGGCCGGCGTTGTTCACATACAGCACGCCGTTGTGTACGACCGGTGCTGGCTGGTTCCCGTTGCTCGCTCCATCCTGCATCGCCCAACTCCACACCAGACGCAGATCGCTGACGTTTTGGGCGGTGATCTGGTTTAGGCGGCTGTAAGAAGTAGCCCTATAATCGTGTCGAATCATGAGCCAGTCGCCGGGATCGGGATTGCGCAGCATGGCGTCGGTGACCGAAACGAAGTTCTTGACTTCGCCAACCACCGTGATTCCACGGGGCGCCTGTCGGGGCGGGCTGCCCCCTCTCGGTTGGGAGGCGGCAGCCGGAGCCGTTAAAACAGGCCTCGCCGCGCCCGGCTGCAGATACGCCGCGGGTTGCCCGGACGCGACCGTGCGGATCAAAACCTCCGATTCCGAGCTGAGCCCTCGATCGCCGGGTCGTGCGCCGTTGGCATCTAGGATGAATGCGGCGAGATTGACGTAGCTTTGGTCCGGAAGTGATCCGCCGGCACCGGGAGGCATGCTGGCACGCATAAAACTGATCAATTCTCGTGCGGTCCTGTCGCCCCATTGATTCATGAAGGTCCCGCCAGCCAGTTGCGGCCCTTCGCGTCCGGAGAGATCTGTCGCGTGGCACGCGGCACAGTTAGCTAGGTATGCCTCGCGTCCCGCCAGGGCTTGCTCGAAGGTGTACGGACCTGTGGGGCGCTGCTGGGCTCTGGTTTGTTGAGCCACAATCATCGCCCCACACGCCGCGACCGCCGCCCCTAGTGTGAATAGTGTTTTCAAAATGCTGTCTCCTCGCTTCGACCTTCTGCTCGGGAAGCCCGAACACAAGGTCTCCCGTCGCGTAGGTTACAACATATGTGGGCGGAACGACAGGGGCCGTACCAATGATGGAAACTTCGTCACAAAGAAAGATTCATGCCGAAATCAGTCCGCCGGATTCGACTCCCGTGCGACCCGGCCGATCGAGCAGCTTCGGCTCGATCGCCCATCGTGTCAACGAGTCTCGACGCGAGATGCGTCCCGTCACCGCTGCGATTCACGCGCCCGCGGCAGCTGATATTGGGTCTTCATCCGAGATCGGACCTTGGGTGATAGTGAGCCGCGCGGAGGGCACGAGTGGCTCTGGCATCTCGGGCGCCGAACACACTGGCAAATCGGAAGTGATCGAATGGCTTCACAGTCATCCGCCATCCCGGAGCCGGTTGGTCGCATTGCCGAGCGTCACCGGCGAATTTTCGCGTCCGGCTTCGGCGGCTTCAAGACCGTCACTCGAGAGGGAAGAGTTGCGCGCAAGCCACTCCTGGAGGGCATCCCGATGAACAACCATGCCCCTGCGTGAATACCGGAGATAGCCCAGTTTTCGAAACCGGTTCATGTGAAGTGTGATGACTTCGCGGGACGTGCCGACATATTGGGAAAGCAGCTCATGGGTCAGAGGGGGCATGCGGATGACCCCTTCGTTGCCTCGAAACCCCAATCGCTCCGACAACCGAAGCAGCGTGCGGGCCACGCGCTTGCTGATGTCATCGATGGAGAAACTGACGATTCGCTGGGTCAAGCCAAGGTTTCGCTGCACCAAAACCTGCACTAGGGCCACAGCGAGGCGGGGCTGTCTGGTGGCAAGACTTTCAATATCGGAAGCGAGCCAAGCCATGAGCCTGGTTTTTTCAAAAGCTCTGGCCTCCTCCGACGTGTGCCCGAGCCTCAAAAATGCCGCTTCTCCAAAGAACTCGTCGGCCCGATAGATATCGACCACGACCTCCTGGCCGTCGCCGGTGAGACGAGAAACCTTCACAGTGCCCTCGATCACCAGATATATACTGGCGGAAGGTTGGTTCCGGCCGTAAATCAGGTCCCCTTTTCGGTACTCCACAACATTAGAGCAAGGCAGATGGGCGAGCGGATCCTCCAGGGGGATCCGAGGTGCGAGCGTAGTCGGAGTGGATGCCATCATAAGTAACTCCTCCGCAGAGCAATTCGGGTTGCGCGTCGTCTGCCCTGCCGAAGCACGTCCGATGCCAAAATCAATCCCGGCGGCGGCGCTGTCCGCCGACAGGGGGGGCGTCTGACCGAGTCGATTCCGATCCTATTGTCGGCGCCCGGGAAACCGCCACTTGCCATGGCCGTTGGCTGCCGTAATATCGATGCGGGGGGACGCTCGGATCGACACCGATGGAAACTGATCGGAAGATTTTGGACCAGGGGTGTCAATTTGGAACGGATGACCGATCGCCCGAGCCAAGAAACCGCGCCGCACCCCCTCCCTCTTCCTTGGGTCGGCGTCGCCCCGGGAAAGATCCTAGCGGCTTATCTCATGCGACCGATCTATCGAAAGGCAGTCTCATGACAGGATGGGTGTCCCCCGATCCAGCGTGGGAGCGAGCCGGGTTGGGCCGCTGCGCTGCCGGCGTCCCTGGAGAACGGGCCGGGCATTCCACCAGAGTATCCTGGAGGCCACCTCTCTGTTCCCGGATACATTTCTGTCGTCTCAAAGAGCGATCGAGCGGCAATGGCAGATTCGGTCGAAGCGCGGCGTCCTTCCGGGTCGTCGCGGAGTCGAGTCCGGCGCGCACCTGCCTGCCAATCGCAAATAGAGTTTTTGGACCAAAGGCACTCCATTCTCCCTCCTCCGAAGCAACCGTACCGGACGCACAGCGGGAGGAGTTTTTTCGGCTGCGGTACCGAGTATGCTGAGGAACGGTTGTCGCCCGCAGAAGGGGATATTTGATCGCCGCCCCTTAAGTGCCCATTTGCAGACAGTTCAAAAGCGGGCGGTCGACGGGACTCGAGATGACACACGGCGTTCGTCGGCATTTCTGTCGGTCGAAATTCTGCCCGACCGTTTGCTCGAAGAGCCACGAGAGCGCCTGTAACACCACCGAATTCGTGGCCGCCCAGAAATACGACCGCTCACCGGGAGATGGGTTCCAGGATTGATTCAGACGCGCAGAGCATTGGGATTGCGCAACAATCCGGAAGTTCATCGAAGAGACGGTGCCAGACTCTTTTTGGACAGCGATTTTCTGGGGGACCCGACGAGGCGACCGGCATTCTGGGGCTCATCGATTTTGCTGGAGCGCACCTTATGGAATCCGGGCCGAGGACGAACAAGTCATCCCCGACATCCTGCATTCGAACGGGCGCGTGTCGACCCTCTGAAGTGGAAATTGTCACGGTCGCTACCAGTCCGCCAACGGCTCGGGAGAACCCTGATGAGGAATGGCCGGCAATCCACGACGGCGGCCACCTCCCAGATCTTCACATGCCCTGAGATCTTCCATCGGGAACTCATAAAGGTTCTGAACCGGGATGCGTCGCCAGCGGCGGGCAGCTGCTGAGCGGAGCTATTTGGGCGCCGAGTCCTTCCGCGTAAAATCGACTCCGTCCGTCTGAAGCCTTTCGAGCCGGCCGGCGTCGAGGTTGTTTTCGGCGCACACCACCTCCTGAACACGGGCGCCTTCACGAAGCATCATGGTGGAATGGATCGTCCAGGGTCTGGTCAGGACCTTGGGATCGTCCATGGTGGCCTCGTAGTTGATCTGGTCCTTGTTCACTCTGGTATAGCGCTCGGTGACGTGAAGGGCCTCGGAGTGAAAGGTGCCCGTGCCCTGCATCCAGGTCTTGTCGTTAAAGCCGGTCACATCCACTATGAGAGTGTCCCCCTCCCAGCGCGCGACCGAGTCTCCCATGTAGGTCGGGACCAGGTCGTCGGGATGCGGCGCGTTCACCGGAATGATACGGTGGGCGCCGCCATATTCGTAGAGGATGACGATCAGGTGCGCGGTTTCGACGATCTGGACTGGATAGAGCCCCAGCGTCGCCGCTCGAGGCACTCCAGGAGGCAGGCACCGCGAGGTGGGATCGTCGATCCCTCGCCGGTTGAAGTATTCCAAAACCTTTTGAGCAGCCCACGGTTGATACGGGGCCGGCCCGTCGGCGGACCGCTCCGTGGACGACTTGATCCGCTGTGCCAATGGATCGCGCCCGCTGCCGCCCAGGCCCAACCCGGCATTGGCCTCTTGCCAACTTCCGCGCAGCGTGCTGCCCGGCTGCCAGACGCCCGTCAGATCGGGCTTGCCATCGCTGGCGCGCGGAACCGAGCTCGTCCGCGAATTATTGACAGAGTTCCGCGTCCCCGTCTGGGCAGTCAGCCAGAGCGGCAGCCCGATGACGGTCGCGAGTAAGACCGTCCGGTAACCGCGCATCACGGCACCTCCACGGCGGGAGCGCCGCCGCCGGCGCCGGTGTCAGCGGGCGGTCCGAAGATCATCTTCTTGCCATCCGACAAAGTGATTTCGCGCGAATGGGCCCAGTTCGTACCGTCGCGCGCGCGCCACCCGAACACGGTGATTGTGTCGCCAGCCTTCATGGTGACGTCCTTCTTCCAGCCATTGCGGTAGAGGACATTCGGAGGGTAGCCTTCCCACTTCCAGCTCACCACGCTGCCCTTGGGGTCCTTCACATCGAGGTAGATGAAGCTGTGCGGATTGGTCCACTCGATTTTGGTGACGACGCCCGTCACTGTGACGGGCTTGTTCGCGTCGTACTCGGCGCCAAATGAATGGTGGGCCCGGAGCGGGGTTGTGCAACAGGTAAGGGCGACAGCCAGCACTCCGACTTCGAAACGCGGTCGTCCCATCAGCCACCTCGGCTTACCAGTTTACTCCCGCCAGCCGATTGGCTACTCCAGGCCGAAGGCCAACAGAACGTTGCCGGAGTTGCTGCCCGTGACGGCGTACCCGGAGCCAATGAACACCATGCCGCCCGCGATAGTGGGGCCGATCGAGCTGATGGCGCCGCCTCTGGCAGGGACCTTGTTCACCGTATCGAACGAACGGGAGGTGTCATATTCCCAGATGACCCTGCCATCGTCGGTCGACAGCGCGTGCACCTTTCCATCGGAGCCGCCCACGAAAGCCACACCGGCGATAGCCGACGTGGCGGCCGAGTTGTTGACCCGCGTTCCGGCTTTGGCCAGCGGCGTGTACCACAGTTTCTCTCCAGTGGCCAGCTGCACGGCAACCATGCCGCCACGGCTAAGACCATAGTAAAGTGCCCGCTCATCGGCGGCGCCGCCCCAAACAATGCCGCCCAGCCGCGCCAAGAAGGCATTGGGCCCAGTCACGTTCGGATCGCTCGGTGCCACGTTGGTGTGCCACACGACCGCGCCTTTATTGTCGGGATCGAGCGCGATCACGCTGCCGTCCTTAGTAGCCGCAACCAGCACGCTCTTCCCTCCCGGCAGTGTTCGCAGGATGGGAGAATTGCCGATATCGAGATCAGGGCCGTTTTCTGACGGGCAATTCTCGGTCTTCGACGGGCCGTTGCAGCCGCCCAGAAAGGCATCGCCGGCTTGCGCTTGGAACACCCACCGCACGTTGCCGGTATCGATATCGACGGCCATGACAGCGTCGGTGGTCGACGGAGCCGGTTCGGTCTCGGCGTCCCCGGTGCCGAAATAAACGGCGTGCCGCTTCGCGTCCACGGTCGGCGAGTTCCAGACCGAGCCGCCGGCTGGCGCGTAGAGTTGAACGCCCTTCGAATTCTTCCGCGTGGGTTGGGGCTCGTCCATCACGTATCGTTTCCAGATTCGCGCGCCGGTGCTGGCGTCGAGCGCCAGCACGCTGCCGCGAGAGGTGCAGCAGGGGTAGTCGAGCGTCGAGGCTGTGAATTCCTCCGATGAGGAGACGGGAACAAAAAGCCGGCCGTCATAGTATGTCGGCGCCGCTGTGATGCGAGCAACGAAGTGATCGTCGACCTTGGCGATCCACAGTTCGTGGCCATCCCGCGCATCGAGGGCATAGACGTTGGCGTGGGCGTCGCCGAAAAATATGCCGTACTTGGTATTGCCGCGTCCTTGAACCGGGCCGACGCTGACGGCGTTCCGCACGCTCCCTTTGGTCTGATAGGACCAGTACACACAGCCCGTCTTGGCATCCAACGAGTAAATGTAGCCGATATCGGTGCCGACGAAAACGCGCCCCGAGACCACAGACGGCTGGCCGAAGGCCGATAATCCGTTGGGATAGCCGAAGGACCACTTCAACTTCAGTTGCGGTACCAGTGCGGGGGTGAGGCCGGCGGCTTTGGCGGTTTGAAAGCGCGTGTTCGTGACGTCGACTCCCCAGCCGTTCCAGGCCGGGCTGGTGGAGGGGTCGGCGAACGGAGGATTGCTCGTGCAGCCGTTCGGCATGTCCTTGGCGTCGCCTTGCTTCAGGCTGCCGAGCGGACGCCCGCTCATAAAGGTAGCCGTCATGCGCTTCTGGTCGTCGGTCAAGTCCGCGCCCTGGCCTTTCATGACTCCGGCGGTGAGCGCCTCATAGATGCGCTCCGGCGACATCTCGCGGATCGCGGCCGGCGACGGCGCCCGCTCCACGTTGGAGTTTCCGTGACAGCCCATGCAGCGCTGCTGAAAGACCGCGAAGCCGGACTCGGTCCCGGCCGATCGTGCCGAAGGATTCGGCGCCTGGGCGTGTGCCGCGCCGGCGCAGACGAAGGATCCAACCATCACCAGCGCCGCTCGACGGAAGTACCGGCTCATGAAAAGATCTCGTGACCGCCTAGGATAGCGAGCCGTAGCCGCAGTTTGCAACAGTGCCGCCTTTGGTCTCCTTTGGCCTATAGGTATTTTGGTTCGGGCGTGCTTGCACCCAGCACACCTTTCACCGGCGAAACTGATTTACCGGCTTGTCCAGCTTCACTGCGGGCGCAGGGATGCGCATTGCGCCCATTAATACTTATTAAATATTGAAATGTCCGTGAGAATTCATACATAAACTCCCTGATGGTTTAGTACTTCCTATGGGAGGGTTCCAACAAAAAGAGGGACAATGGTTCCAAGTGCACTCGGCGGGGTCGCCGAAACGGGTATGGAAATTCTTCTTGTCATCGTGGTTCTAGGGATGGCATTGCGGTGGTACTTCCTTCGTGCGCGGTTGCAGGACCTGGAGCGGAGGATCGAGGAAGTCACCGCAAACCAGACCCAAGTACGGGAGCTAACGGGTCGGATCTTCCGGCTGGAGCAAAGCTTCGCACGGTTGTTGCCGCCGGCACCACCGCGCTGGGATCCACCTGCCTTGACGGCGCGGCCGGCCGGGTTAGCCCTGCGTCGAGGGGAAGCACATACCAATGGCCCATCCCGGGTGCCGCCGGCCCTCCCGGCGCCGTCCCCGCTGCGGCCTCCTGGGGTGCCCTCCCCTCCATTCGAGCCGCGCTTCACGGCTCCGACGCACGCCGGCTGGCGCGAACGGCCGGACGCCGCGCCAGGGAGCTCCGAGTGGGAATCGACTGCTGGTGCGAGTCGGTGGACTAAAGCCGGCGCCATTCTGCTGGCGGTTGGGGTGGCCCTGTCTCTCGTGTATTCATTCGACCGTCTTGCGGCCCCGGGCCGATCGGTGTTGGCTTTGGCGTCAAGCGGCGCGCTACTGGCCGGGGGAGTCTGGACAGACAAGCGCGCGCGAAAGCGCGTGTGGGCTCGCGGGCTGATTGGCGCGGGCTGGGCTGGCCTGTACGCCACCTCCTACGCAATTTACGTGCTACCCGCGGCGCAGATTATCCACAACCCTCTGGCCGGCTCGCTCGGCCCCCTTCTGGTGGCGCTCGCAATGATCGCCCATTCCCTGCGTTATCGGACACAGGCGGTGACGGCGACGGCGTATTTAGCTGCTTTTGGGGCGCTGGCAGCGACGCCTTCGCCACTTGCGTTGGCGGGCCTGGTCCCGCTGGCGGCGTCGTTGCTCTATGTGAGCAATCGGGCCGAGTGGAACCCCCTGGCCTTGTTCGGGCTGGTGTCGACTTATGCCACATGCATTTTGCACCTCAGCTCGAACGCGCCGCTGGCCTCCACACAGGCTTTGTTGCTGGCTTATTGGCTGCTGTTTGAAATCTTTGATCTGCTGCGCGTAGACAAGCGCGTCGTTTCAGGCGGCGTTGCGTGGATGGCGGTTCTGAACGCAGCCGCGTTCCTGTCACTTTTCTATACGCTGTGGGTGCGAAACGCGCCAGACCTGGTTTGGTTGGCGTCGGCGTACGGAGCGGCGCTCTATCTGTCGACCGCGATGACGCGTATCGTGCTACGCCCGCCCCCCTCGTTCGGGCCCGGCAGCGGACTTCTAGCGCGCCTCGAACAGGGGAGCTATGAAGGTGCCATAGGCGTCTCGGCGGTACTGACGGGACTCGCAATCCTCCTCCGGTTACCCGGAGTCTGGGCGAGCATCGGGGTAGCGCTCGAAGCCGAAATGCTCTATCTTGCCGGGGTCCGTTTCCGCGCTCCCTTTCTGCGGCGCTCGGGAGCGACCGCTTTCGGGTTTTCGCTTGCGCGTCTCGCCCTCGGCGACATCAATTCCGCCCAGATCCGGATTCTCGGCCACACCACCTGGAGCTGGACGTTGCCGGCGCTCTTCCACGCCCTCCTCTTCCATGTCAATCGGTTTTATACGAGCCAGGTGCTGCGAAGGCCAACTGCAATCTTCAGCTCGGTTGCAACCGGCATCGTCGCCGTCGTGCTGGCCGCAGAGGTTCCCGGCCGCTACCTGGGAGCTTGCTGGCTCGTTGTGGCGCTCCTGTTGCTGGAGCTCGGGTTGCACCGACGGTTGTTGCAATTTCGAATGCAGGCGTATACTCTGGCGGCGACCGGCTCGTTGGTCACTGCCTACGTCTACACCGTCTCCGGCTTGCCGATGGCGAGTTCTGGGGTGGCGATTGCCTTGGCGGCCGCCTACGTGTTTGCACTGCGCTCGCGCTGGCACGGCGGGAAGATCGAGGCATTCGAGCAAGGCGGCCTGTCGGTGGCCGCCAGCGGCGCCAGCACCATCCTGGCGTGCGTTCTCATTTGGAACACGGTACCGGTGCCGTATACCGGCTTGGCGTGGTGTTTGCTGGCGTTAGTCCTATTTGAGGCTGGCAACCTGGGCCTCCCGTTGGAAATGCGGCTGATGTCGTGGCCGGTGGCGGCGCTGGGAGCCGAAGCGGTGGTACTCATGCACAGAGACGGTTTCGTCAAGTTCGCGGCCCGAGACGTCTGGGCATCGTACCTGACTGCTTGCCTGGCCGCGTGGGCCGCCACGGCCCAAACCGTAATCCGGCCGCCGGCGAACCTCGCTGTCGCGGAGCGTGCCGCCATTACGAACATCCTGGGAGCGTTCGGTGCTTCGTCCGCGATGGCATTTGCCTGGCTTGTGCTGCCGGACCCACTGGTCTCGTTGGCATGGGCCGGACTGGGCATTGCCGCCGTGGAGATCGGCTTGTTCGCGTCTCTGGGAGTGTTCCGATGGAGCGGCAACGCGGTCCTCGCAGCGGCAGCGGTACGTGCCTTGGCGGTGGACCTGAGCCACGCGGCGGGTAATCGGATTTCCGAGCGGATGCTGGCGGTCGTTCCGGTGGTCGCGGCGCTCCATTGGCTGGCTTATCGGAATCGGATTTACACTCGTTTTCTCGAGTACGTACGGCGCAACCTTGTGACCCTGAGAGGGTCCGGAGGGTCGCCGAGCGTGTCGTCGAGCATCGACGCCGGCCCATTAGAATGACAGGCTTTCGCCCAACTACGGGCATTCAGCAGTTCGTAACCGGCCACTTTCGCCTCACAGCACGCAGAAAGAGTGGTCGACCGCCTGCTGGTACCTCGGCTGAAGACGAGCGGTGGGGCCGCCAACTTTGCAGGCTGCGCGCCACGCGGATATTAACGCCTTCGGATATTAACGCCTTCAAGGAAAGACGGGACCCGGCGTAACGTCCGAGCCGTCAGCACCTCACCCCGGCCTTCAACGACGACAAACCTTACGACCCGCTTCCTCAAAAAGGGCCAGATCGCCGATGAGGAGCGGTACTGTAGCGATGGCGCTGGTGGGCGAGGGCTGGTGGCGAGGGGCTTCAACCACCTTCGGATCGATGAGATGAACGCCGCCGCCTTGCGATATGGAGCTCGACGCCCGCTTCCCGTCCTGCGAACTGGCCTATCCGATGTAGTCCGCTGTAGTCCGCGGCGTGGGAGGTTGTCGATCTCACTAATACTCTCACGAGAGGGACGCCGCCCAAAAGCCATACGGCCACGACCCTGAGCCTGGGGAAAGCAAAGCCGGCGGCTTGGGCGGGCGATACCAAGTGGCTGTAGGCATCAGGGATTGCCGGGGTACGGAACCGTGCTCGGGCTCTTCGGGGGGGCCGATTGCGGTTTTGCCATGAAAAAGAAAAACCCTCGCGGGCATAGAGTTTTGTTGAGAATTCATGCTACGTTCAGGGCGGGAGGAGAACCCATGCGTAACTGGTCTATTTTGGTCTCGCCGTTGCTCTTATGGGCCTTCGGCCTCTTCCCTTGTTTCGGGCAATTCGAATCCCAGCCCCGGCTCGGCGTCGGCGTCAAGATGTCCAGTCTTGGCGCCGGCATTGAAGCTGCGACCGCAGTGACGCGCCGATCCAACGTTCGGGTCGGGTTCAACATATTCAGCTACGGCACCGATTTAACAAAAGACGGAATCCATTATGGTGGCGATTTAAGCCTGCGTTCCCTTCAGGTGCTCTACGACCAATACCTGATTGGCCCCCTCCATGTCAGTCCTGGCCTTTTGGTGTATAACGGAAACCAGCTTTCCGCCTCCGCCTCGGTCCCGGGCGGACAGTCCTTCTCGCTCGGCGGCACCGGGTTTGTCAGCTCAGCCGCCGATCCGGTCCACGGCACGGGATATCTCAACCTCGGAACCACGTCGCCCATGGTCTTGATCGGCGTGGGCAATCTGCTTCCCCGCAGCAGGCGGCATTTCGCTGTCAATTTGGAGGCGGGAGTGATTTTCCAGCGCGCCCCTCAAGCCAAGCTCACGCTGAACGGCAGCGCGTGCATCGGAGGCATTTGCCAGCCAGCCGCGTCGAATCCCCTCGTAGAGAACCGTATTCAAGCCGAGCAGGACAAAATCAACCGGGACCTAGACCTCCTCCGTTTCTACCCGGTGATCTCGGTCGGATTCGGCTACAAGTTCTGAGCCATTCCCGAGCCGGAAGAGCAGCGCCCGCGAAAAGTCGCGGGCAGCACCGCCGGCCAGGTAAATCACGAGCCCGAGCGCCATTCCACCGCGCCGCCGAGTTCCGCAACACCGAGGTCAAGGCTTGCCCGGGCCCGCCGCACCACGGACCGGACTGGGCCGGCATAACGCTGCAATTCCTCGATCGCTCCGGGCATGAGCTCCGGGTGAGCGCGCAGCCGCGCCCATTCGGCGGGATGCTCGAGCAGAGCCAGCCATCCGCTCGCCAGCAGACGTGGAAGTGTTTGCGCCGTGCCCACAAACGCCGGCTCGGCCATCGGCACTCCTCCCTTTTCGAGGATGCGCTGCCATTCGGCGCTGGCGGCGGTCGCTTCGGATTGCAGCGGAGAGTCGTCGGGCTCGCCGGTTGCCGCAAACGCCTGGGCGCTCAATTGGCTGAGGCGATCCCGATCGCCACCGTCGGCCCGGGTGGCGAGGATCGCCACCTCTAGACACCAAGGCTGCGCGTATTGACTGACCACATCCACCGGCACGCCGGCCGGCAAATTATCGACAGCGCGCTGAAGCCTCCATCGTCTCTTGCCAGGTACGGACGTTGAGAAACGACAAAGCTTCCTGGATCTCGCCACGAGGGTTCAGTTTTCCGCTCTCATCGCGCTCCTCGGTCAGGCCGTCCGGCCACAGCCCGGTTCCTGGACCGCCGCCAGCACGTCCGCATATCGGCTCAACACCCAGGCGCCCAGTGCCGAATCGAAACGGGCAGGCCCGGGCTGTGGAGGCGACATGGACTTATTATCCCTCGCAATTGCTGTCCACGTGCGAGCCGCGCCGCTGCACAACCCCATCATTGCAAACGGGTTTTGCGCTCATTGCTCTCAGCCTTCGATTCTTCTTTTTGGTCGGGTATGCCCGAAAGTATGCCCAAACCGCCCAGGTACCGCTCCAGTTTCCCTGCTGCCTCGGTGAGGTCCCGGTCGTTCACGATGTTGTAGCGGTCGAATACGCTCCGGGTCTTGTGCCCGGAAATCGCCATCGCGGTTTTCTCGGGAATGCCGGCGCGAACCATATTGCGGACTGCCGTTCGGCGCAGGTCATGGAACAGTAGTCCCTCGAGGCCCGCCTTTTTGCGGGCAGCAGCCCAGGCTTTCTTGAAATTGCGAATCGGCCTCCCCTGGCGGTGGAACACGGCTTGGCAATCTGGATATTTGGTATCCAGAATCTGCTTTTCGAGCCTGAGCCGTTCAATCATTTCCCTGTAAATCGGCAAGGTTCTCGGCTGCTTGTTTTTCGTTGTCCTCGGCGCCAACTGGATTCTGTTCGCCACCAGGTCAACCTGCGACCATTTCACCTTCAGCAGCTCTCCGGTCCTGCAGCCCACGTGATAAGCCACGACAAACAATAGCTGGACACCGTCAGGCAGCACACTGCGGAGTTTCATGTAGGCCTCGTGCTCAAGGAAACCTTCGCGTACATTGTTCTCTTCTAGCATCGGGAAATGCGGAACCCGATTGACTCTTGGAGGGTCACTTTCCGCTGCCAGATAGAACGCACGTTTCAAGATGGCCAGCTCGCGGTTGATGCTCGCGTTCGATGCTTTCTGGCGGCGCCGATAGGCGATATACCGCTTGAGGTCCGAAGTCCCAAAATCAGCCGCACGGATATCACCGAGCATAGGCGTGATGTGCAAGGCAATCCTTCGCTCAACCTGCATCAGACTGGCTCGGTCATTCTCCCTGTAGTCCTGTACCACTTCCGCGGTCAGCTCCCGAATCCTGATGCGCTCCGGTGTCAGGCCGGCGAATTTCCCCGTGACCACTTCGCCCAAGCGCCTCTTGAGCAACCGCCCAGCCTCCCGCTCATCGTGGGAACCACTCGACTCGCGGAACACCTGGCCGTTCTTCGAGTACTTAATCCACCACGTCGGCAGCACCGTGACGGTTCCGTCCGGCCGGCGTTTCCGCTGCTGATAGATGCTTCCGAATCCTCGTTTGGTCATGGGCAACACACAAGCACTGTTTATGTTCTCGAATCCAGCGGTCAAGGTCCTCAACATCTATAAACACACGCCGGTCCGCCCGAATGGTCGGAACCTTTCCGCTCGACACCATGTGCTGTACCGCGTCCTTACTGCGGCCGATGTACACTGCGGCCTGGTCAACAGTGAGCAACCGTGGCCGGACCGCCGTAACACTGCCGGCAGAGTCCTCACGCAGCCGTTGAGCGACCTTGTCAGCCAGGGCATCGAGCAGAGCGTCAATGTTGAGGCCGGGTATCAATGCTCACTCCCCGTGATTCCAAACGTGTATCTTGGCGGCCAGCGGGTCGTCGGGATATTCCATGGTGTATAGCCTGAACAGTCCCGCAAGCTCGTTTCCGTCGCGCGTTTGGCACACGCAATCGGTCAGCGCAAGCAATGTGCTATTGCCCGACCGCTCTGCTAATGGCCGCAGGGCTGCGAGAAGGCGACATGCCAGGTCTATCCCTTCAGGTTCAGCTGTCACGTTCGGTTCGCTCATCGCTTCTCCCTTTCTCTCTTGGCTGATTCGGCCGCGTGTCGATTGAGGTAATTCACGGCCCAAAGCTTGAGTAAGCTGCCCTCTTTGTAGCGCGGGTCTTGTATAATCCGTCTTGCGCTATCGAGGTTCGATTGGCCGAATTTGGCTTGCTGCTTTTGAATGTTCATGCGGCCGTCTCCCCGTGTTCAAACCGTGCTGCTTTGGCGCTTCGGCGGCCGATTGCCCCGGCCCACGGCATGTGGCAATGGGAAGGAGACGCTGGAAAAGACAGTCTGCGAAAAATGTTCGGCCATTAGACTCACAGCCCGGAAACCAGAAGGCAAGACCACGCCTCTGACCAAGGCTTACGCCGTACCATACCGAACAACCGCCGCCGCTATCGCAGGAGTCAAAACAGTACAGCGTACCGTTGCCGCAATCTTCACTCGGCAGCCCATGGAAAATGGCGACGGCACTATCAGTCCCATCCCTGAGCATTCGGCAACGCTGAAGTTCGGCGTCTGTCGGTTTCTGGCCTTTCACCTCAATCCACACGCCTAAATCCGGCAGCCAGAAATCCGGGAGGTACATCTCGCCGTTGGACAGGTGGAAACCCTCTTTCTCGTATCCCCACCGTGTGCCCATCTTGTCGAAAAACACCGCCCATCTGGCCTCGAGGCGGCTGCGGAATCGGTAGCCTTTGTTGCGCGTTTCAATTGCCTGTAGCATTGAGTCCTCACTTACGCTGCTTTCTTCTTTCGTTCCGCCCGTGCGGACTTCAAATATTGCCCCAGTTCGCAACGGCACGGTTCGGCGTAACTGGTCTCATAGTCGCCGGCGGCAGTATGAACGGATTTGAGGATTGAGATATACCCGTCACCAAAGCATTCATCGCAGCCTTGGTGCCGTGTATTGTCTGGTGCCTTGATGTCTTGTGCCGCGGCCTTCACTTCGGCAGGCGGTGGACACCGCATCGAATGGTCCAACAGGTGGTCAATAATCTTTTCCAAATGCGCTTCGGTATTGACATGGCTGCGCAGGATGCGCTTGTATTCGTTGATAAGTAGGGTTCTGTCTTCACCAGGTGCGGGTGCAAAAGGCAGGCCCAAAAGACGTTTGATTGCGATTTTTAAAACACTATCTGAAAGCATTGTCGATGTCCTCGTCTATTAGTTCGGATTTAGTCTTTGGCGGTGGTGCCGCCTCGTCTTCCCAACGTTCCCCGTTCAACCACGTAGCGCCGTACGGCCGTTTGACCGGTTCGCGCTGCAACATCTCTGACTTCTGCGCACGGGTTGCGGCCATCACAACCTCGAACCGCGCTTCGGTGGTAACGTGCCTGCGAAATGCAGTCCAGGCGTCCCGCTTCGCCCGCTTGTGCCAATAAATCGCCCACCACGAGGCGAACCACGCCTCTTGTTGAGGCGTCACCTCGCTAGCGAAGTCATTCCTGTTTTCGGAACCAAGAGGGGGTTTGGTTTCTTCTAGGGGTCTTTTCTGAAGGGGAAGAAACCCACGGACATGCGCAGCGTTTTCCAGCTGCGCGTTGGTTTGTTCTTCACTTCTTAACTTCTTCTTCTGTGGCCCTCGTCTGGCCCTGCAAAGTCCCTGCAAGGTCCCTTGGTATGGCCCGCATTTTTTCTTCTGACTGATAAGTAGTCCAGTTTTCAATAACTAACAGGGAATAATGCTTGGCCCTGCCTATGGCCACAATTTCAAGATTTGCCAGGTGCACGAGACTTGCACGAATTTGCTTGCGGGACAAATTGCAGAGTTTTGCAAGGCTCGCCTGACTGAAAATGAAGGCGCCGGCGGGAATGTAAACCTGTTTATGGCCGTCGTACCACTTCGTTGGCTGACGGTTTTGGTGGACACGCCAAGCGTCTTAGCAATGCGCTTGGGCGGAATGGCAGCTTCTTGAGGGTGCGATGTTTCCGATACAGGCAGCTTACCGGCCCTCCCAGGACCTGCCGTAATATTGCCGTGTTTTACGTTTTACGGGAACAGCATAAAACCGCAGGAAACGGAAGTAATGTTACTGCGGTTTCTATCGGTTATGCGATTTTTCCGGAAGTGCTTGAAAACATTTTATGAAGGAAATGTTTGGAGGTCTTCTGGGGTGACTGTCTCACTAAAGCCGGCTTCCCTAAACATCAACGACAAGCCGTCTGCAACTGCGGCATATGTCTTTGCATCCCACCCGTTGCCGTTTTCTCCACGCTGGATTGTAGCAACGTCCACGCCGCATCTGCTGGCGAATTCCGACTGCGTCATATAGAGGCGGCCGCGATATGCTTTGAGTCGTTCTCCCTGGACTGGTGTGCTTGGCTTCCGGCCTGGGCGTTTACTCCCAGCCGGCTGAACAGGACTCCCAAACCATCGGTGCCATCGAAACCAGACATCAACGAGTTCTGGGTGGTTCTGAAAGTCTTGGCCAAGTAGACGCAGCCTGAGTCTCTTGAGTTCGCGTTCAGCCTTTTGGTCTTTCATCCTATCCTTCGGCCCTATCCCAGCTTGAGCAGTGGGCGACGCCAGCAGGCTGGATAGGATTGGCCTTTCACCGTGTGCACCGCCCGTGTTTGCACCTTCAGAATACCGCAGTACGTCTACCGTTCCCGAAATGTTAGAGCCGGAATACTCCTTAATAACACCAAACACGTTTAAGAAGACTTTTCGGGAACGGTTCGCTTTGAACCGCCTATACCAGGTGTTTTCCCTAGTTGCCGGCCTGCATCCAGAATAGGTTTTGCGGGTCGGTTCGCAGCCTGTCGCCGGACAAGTCCAGACATCGCTTTATGGGGCTTGGTTCTGTAAGACCTGAGTTCGGGGTGTGACCGTCCGAGGAGCTACCGGGAGTTCAACACCTATTTGTTTCGGAGGCCGTACGGCTGTAATCGGAATGTTGGATACTTCGCTCGCACGGCCAGATCGACACCATATGGTCCCACGAAGAAAATCTGGAGCCACACTCCGATCTCAGAAATCGCGCGAAGCGTATCGAGTGGAATCTTAGTCCTCCCCCACAAATAAATCACGAACCACAGAAGATAGTACACAAGTTGCGGCATGAAAATCCTTAGCCAGACCGAGGCCGTTTCGCGGATGGACAACCTCCGTGTTCGCTGTCCGCCGTCGCGGACGACGTATACGCGAAAAGAACGGTAGTTCTTTCGAACCAAACGCCGAGTGAGAATAGCCTGCATGCCAAAGATGGCGAGCTTCGCTCCGACGTTGGCGAAAAGATGTTCTTGAAAGAGGCCAGGCGAATACCCGGAGAACAGCACTAAGAATCCGACCAAGGCGGGCCAAGTAATCGACCAGAAGGCCGCGAGATTTTGCCCCCAAGAAAGGTGGATTTTCCACCCTGGCGTGTCAGAAGGCTTGTTTGTTTCGAAATCGTAGCCGCAATCGCACCTCAACGCCCCAGGCGGATTGGCAAGACCACAGGTCGGGCAATCCATTCATCCAAGGATAGCGCGCTGGGCCTAACCCCACCCTCATCGCTCTCACTCACGCATCAAATCCCGCGTATTACCAACCCCACCCGCTGCATCCTGAATCAATCATCCAATTCCGCGTATGACCCAAATCCCCGCTGTCCCAGGCCGTCAATGGCTGCGAAGTGTCCACGGGGTTTCACGTGGATTGCTTGGGGTTTCACGCGCCGCGGTGACAGCCGGTAAGTCTTTGGCTTTGGGACCCCTCTGGAAATGGAAGGGGGCCGGCAGGCTCCCCCCGGGGGTCCCTGCGTCGCCGACCGGGTAAGTATGGAACTGCGGCAACCGGCTGCGAATAGAGTCGGGGGCACAGCTCAACGACGCACAAAAGGGCCAGTTGCAGGTGGCGGCGGTTGTGGCCCTGTGTGACATAGTAGAGAGCCTGCAGAAGTTGGCGGCGAAATAACTGGTTTCCTCTAGAGTGAAGGGCAAGGGGCCGGACACATGTTCCGGCTTTTTGCTTTATCCCCCGAACCGCCCCAAGCGCCACATCACGAACAAAAACGAAAGCACGCATAGCCCCAATACGGCCACTATTTCCGACAAGGCCAAGCCTCCGGCACGCAGTAGCCACCCAAACAGGAAGATTAAGACCACTAAGGGCCACTTGTTCGAGCCGAATCTCCGCAAAGCCAGAATCACGAGCCAAGTGTAAAGAAGAACGAAAAGCAGTAGCAGTATGACACCCAGGAAAACCATGAACTCTGGAAACCCTATACGCATCGTGTCCTCCTTCGGGCTCGCCGTCATACAAGTATGCAACCAACTTCACGATCGCGTTCAACGCCCTGTCGGTCAAGCTTTTGGACGTGGGGTTATGAGTATTACGCCGAATCAGCGAGTGTGAGAGGCGATGTGAGGGGTGGGGTTTACCCTCTGGAGACGTTTGGGAATTGGGTGGAAAATGCTGGAACAAACGCTCAATTCACCGTGGGGTTAAACATCTCAGCGTGGCCGCATCGATCGCATACGTGGAGTTTATAGAAAATCCTTTTCGAGGTATCGCCGGTTGTGTAAGCGGACACTACGTTCTCAGATTGCCGATACCCGACCTCGCCCACACATGCGGCACATCCAAGGTTCATTATTTTCTGGCTTCTGCCCCGGTCGTCGCGCTTGGACGATCAATTTATCAATCTCATCTAAAAGCCCATGTGCGCGAAGAGTGCAGTCGGGTTCCTCTTCCACGATGCATCGTGCGAGAATATTGCGATTAATCAGAGGCATCAGTGGGTCGTCAGGGAACATTTGCTCCAAATTGTTTTCGTCGCGGGCGTACCTCCAATAGGAAAAGCCGTCGAGGCCCGCGATCATTGGCCACAACACTTTTGCGAGTGGAAAGATATCGAGTGTCGAGTCTATTTGATCTATCGCCAGCCTCTTGTTCTTGTATGCCCAAGGTGCCATCCAATAGGAGGTTCCGACCTTCTCGAAGGTTGTCGTAGCGCGGTCATGACCGTCCCTGAAGAAGACTATACCGAAATCGCCGAGGACCAGCCTCCCTTCAGACGCAATGAATATATTCTGAGTCTTGATGTCACGGTGAATCATATCGTGTTGGTGGAGCGTCGCCACTCGGCGTAAGCGGCATTTTGTCGCTTGTGCGGCCAAAGATATTCTTCTACCTCGCCCGCTGCATCGCGGCGTTGCTCAGCCCATTCCGGGCTCCGCGCCAAATGGACTGTGCCCTGTCCACCCTTACCAAGTTGGCGACCGGTCAACTCCCAGCCGTCGTATTCGTTATGGTTCGCCAATTGGAACGTGCCTCCTGAATGGCTAGTTTACGACTTTATACCGTTTGGATAGGCGTCGGTCGTGAAGCGTCCTCCCCCCGGTACTTTTGGGATCGTACTGGGAATTCTTCGCGGCGACCGCTGAGGTTGTTACACTGTAGCGATGAACGACCGCGAGTTTCGGCAGCGCCTCGTCAAATTACGCTTGGAACGCGAGCGCAAAGAGGCTCAGGCTACAAACGCGGTCAAGAAACCTCCCGCTACTGCGAAGTCCCAAAAGGTGCAAGAGAAGTTTGCAAAAAAGGCTGTGAACTGAGCCGAGCTAGCCCTCCCATCGGGACTTGACACCAACGTTGATTTTTCTTACGATTTGTCACGACAATTCGGGTTTTGCTAAATAGCAACTTCGGAATCGTGAGGTCGGCCAGAAGAAGGAGAGGAGAAAATGCGCTGTTTACCAAAGTTCGCTCTGGCTGCATGCGTTCTTGTGTGCGGCTCTTGGCAATTGCAGGGTCAAGTCCATCCCATACCGATTCCTGGCGGTGACATCCTCGCACGGCGCCACCTTTTGATCAACCAGTTCTTTCCTGGCCCTGGAGTCGGCTTTGATGGCCTCAACGCTGAGCCACACGGAATTACCAACTTCAGCGGAATCGTAGCCATGGGGTACACTTCGGGTACCGCCACTGACAAGGCTGGTCATACCTACAACATTGAGACTGACATCCGCGTTTACCAAGGAGACTATGTTGGGGCGGCGCCGGCGAACGGTGTCGGTGGGGCGACTGTCTCCGCCCCGGCACATGGCACATTTGTCGAGATATGACTGGACTTTTTTGACCCCAGTTCGGGGTTACACGTTCACGATTTCAATCCTGGGATCACGACTAACGGGCTGTTCTGGATTGCGTCTATCCCGGACAATGCTGTTGTCATAAATGGCGATACGTTATCGATCCATGTTGAAAATCTCGCTCTCGCGGACGGGTTCCCCATAGGCGCAATCGGGGTACCATCGTTGCTGTCGTTTGACATCACATATACGAAATTTGGGAGTCCGCGCGAGATTGAGCCAAACCACGATCCTATTAGCGCGTTCGACTGGTCCGGCAAAATGTGGATGGCCACGAACACAGGGAGCTTTTCGGTCTCTCACACTGACGGGAGCTTTTCCGCGCAGGGAACCTTCAGCTCCTCAGGTATGTTTGGCGAAATGGGGACTGAAAAGAATGGAATTTTCGCCAACGAGGACCATGAAGATCAACAACGTGAGGTTCGGGACGTTGGCAAGTAAAAGGGGTTGAGCTGGAGAGGGAATAAGACTGATTCGACAAGTTGGCAGCGCGATTGCCAAGATGAGAACAAGGCCGCTTCCGTAGAAACCGGGCTGTGGGGGCCTCCGGTGGCCCTCATCTGCACCAAATAAGCATTCCTTTCCTCAGCAACTTAGGATAGACGGCCATTTCCCCGCTGTTCTGCTGACCTGGGTGAGATTGCTTGAGAGGTCCGAGGCATTTGGACTTGAGACAGGCGGGGATAGCAAGATATCCGCGGAAAATCAGCATATCGAGAGATGTGGCGGCTGGGGTAAGGGTTAGCGCCGGTCAATACCCGCTCGGGGTAGTTGAACTCGTCGTCCATACGACTTTCGTTTAAGGCCGCTATCAACTTCCGTTGGTAGTCCGGCATTAAATTCTGTTCACATCCGAAACGAAGTCGAGGCCGGCGTGTTGGGGGTTGAGGAGGCTTCAAACATGCGAAAGGGATTCAGTATTTTGATATTGGCCAGCCTGTCCCTCGCGGCACAGGGACAGCGTCCCCATACCGGTTCTGTTCCCGGCAGTGCTCATAGCAACGCTCCGGGTGGACCCGCCGCCGCACAAGACCGCGACACAGGAAAGGACCGTGCGGCGGATGTCGGCAAGGGCAAGAAGGAGGGTCTGGAAGGTGACCAGGGCAAGAGGAAGGGTCATAAGAAGAAGCACCAGAAGGAACAGTTGAAGAAAGGGTAGTCACGCGAAGCGCGGGGTTGTTACTCTAGGACCTTACGTGTTTGCTCTTCCCGCCGCTGCTCGGGAGTCAAGCAAGGTCCCATCCTCGTCTTTATGGGATTTGGAATGACCTTCCCATTGATTACGAAGTAGTCTGGCAGTGGTGGTTCGCCGGGGCAGGGTTTGGCAACCACGGGTTTGGTGCCCAACAGTTGAGTGCGTCTTGGGTGCGTATCGTTCCACAGCGTAAGCAGAGCAGCCGCAACCGGTATCGTCCAACCGATGTACTTCTTCAAGGTTTTCATTGGGCACCTCCAGTTTGAGACATTGTACGCCTACCGCCAAAATCACGCCCAGCCCCAAATGTTCCAGCCGCTCGCCGCGTAAAATGCCCGCTTTGGTGGTTACGATGCCCGTGGTTGAAGCGCTGGCGGTCGGGTGGACTCATTCCTCGATCGCATGGTTAGAACGGTATGCCCAAGAGTATGCCCAAACTCAGGCGACTCGGCGCGATTCCAGGCAACCAGAGATGCGAGTAATCAACAGCTTGCGAACCGATGCGACTGGGCGCGGTGGGGTGTCATGGACTTATTATCACCGGAACCCGTGAGTCCGGTCCGGCACGGACCCAAGCGCCACCGCCCATCGGAATTCCAGAGTTCTATCGTAGCTTCCACCTTCATGGGGTCCGAACCGGGACTGTGCTCAACTCATCGGAATTCTGGAACGCACGGTTCGGCACCGAATATCAGACCGAAGCACAGTAGAAATTATTCTCTCGATCCGGCGGCCCGGCGCTCCGCATCCTTTAGAACCCGCTCGGCCTTCAGCACCACAGGCCGGTCGACCATCTTGCCGTCCACCGCTATCGCGCCCCCGCGCGCCTCGGCGGCTGCTTCCATCACGCGTCTCGCCCACCCGATCTCGTCCGTCGTGGGAACAAAGCACTCGTTCACCACCGCAATTTGCTTGGGATGGATACACAACTTTCCGCTAAAACCCAATCGCCGGGCGCGCGTCGTGTCCGCACGCAGTGGCGCTGGATCGTCGATCTCAGTGGTAATCCCGTCAACCGGCGCCTCGATCCCTGCCAGCCGCGAGATCAACACCAGCTGCGATCGAAAGTGCAAAAGCTCGTCATCATCCCCGCGGATGCCCAGATCCAGCTGGAAATCGAGGGATCCGAAAACCAGCCGTTGGACCGAGCCGCTTCGTGCAATTTCGAGGGCGTTCCAAAACCCCTGCGCGGTTTCGATCAAGGGAAGAATCGGCGCTGTTTTCCCCAGCGCCTCCTGTAGCTGGCGAATGTGCTCGATGCTCTCGGTTTTAGCAAGCATGACCCCCTGAACCCCGGGCCGGAGGCAACAGGCGAGATCCTCCCCGAACCAGGCGGTTTCTGCGCCGTTGATGCGCAGCACCACCGGCAGGACCGGATTCAGCCACGCCTCCACCGCCGCGCGTGCCGAGGATTTTTCGGCTGGCGGAACGGCATCTTCCAAGTCGATGATCACCGCGTCGGCGCCCGAGGCGCACGCCTTGCCGAAGCGGTCGGGACGGTTCCCGGGTACGAACAGGTACGAATGAGCTACCGACGCCATAAGATGTTAAATCAGGGTGGCGGTCGCGTCCATGGCCAACTGGCCCTCCTGATTCTTGGCCCACAGCCGGACCGTCTTCTGATCCTCATTCGGTTGGCCGCAAACCACGAAGGGCCCGGTATCGAACAACGGGCAGGTCGCGCGAAAAGCGATGCGCGCCACCTGCGTTGGCGCCAGGTTGCGCCGTAGCAGGTCCGTCAATAGCGTCGCGATCAGCGGCCCGTGCACCACCAGGCCGGGATAGCCCTCCACCTCCCTGGCGTAGCGCCGGTCGTAATGAATGCGGTGCCCGTTGAAAGTGAGAGCGGAATAGCGGAACAGCAGCACTTCGTCGGGATAGATGGTTCGTTGCCAGGCGCAGAGTTCGGGCGCGCTCAACGGCTTGGTTGTCGCCTCACTCGGCCTACAGCGTTCGCGATACACGATGTCATGATTTTCCGTTAAGGCCGCGCCTTGCGGGCCGCAAATTTCGTGCCGCACCTCGACGAACACCAGCGGGCCAGTCTTCCCCTCTTTCAGGCGCACTCCTTGGATGCGCGACGTGCGCGTCACCGCCTCGCCGACATGCAACGGGCGGTGGAACTCGAGGCGGCTGCCCGCCCACATTCTTCGCGGCAGCTCGACCGGCGGCAAAAATCCGCCCCGGTGCGGATGGCCATCCGGGCCGAGTTCCGACTGCCGGTCGACGGGAAGGAAATACAGCCAGTGCCACAGCGGCGGTAGCACGTCGCCGGGTTCGGGCGGCGCATCCACACGATCCAGGGTTGCGGCGAGCGCCGCGATCGGCGCAATCGTGACCTGGTCGGTGCGCGTCTCGGTCTGGTCGATCCACGGTTCGAGACGTTGGATATCCATCGAGGTCGTGGTCAGTATATCAGGCCTCACTTCTCCAACGCGTCAGTGTCTCCTCGAATTCAGCTAAGATACAGGCATGCTGCGGCCGCTTCTGTTGGGCCTTTCCTGCTGCGGATTGCTATTGGCGGATTCCGATTTTGACCAAACTTTGGCCGCGCGCTTCGCCAGACTGGCGCTCGACTGCGTTCGCCAGGAGTATCCCAACAAGATCGCGCACGCGTTGAATTCCGACGCCGACGTAATGCCTCCGCGTGAACTGACACCGGCCTTCTTCGGCTGCTATGACTGGCACTCGTCGGTGCACGGCCACTGGCTGCTGGTGCGGCTGGCCCGTCTGTTTCCCGAAGCGCCCATCGCAGCCGATGCACGGCGCGCCCTCGCCGAGAGCTTGACCTCCGCACACGTCACACAGGAAGTGAACTACCTAACGGCCAAAGGCCGCAACACCTTCGAGCGGCCATACGGTTTGGCGTGGTTGCTGCAACTGGCCGCGGAACTCAAAGAATGGGACGATCCCGACGCCCGCCGGTGGTCCGCTACGCTTCACCCTCTCGAGCAGGCCGCCGTAGGAGTCCTCGCTTCCTGGCTTCCCAAACTCCAGCACCCCATTCGCACCGGCGAGCACGCCAATACGGCCTTCGGCATGGGCCTGATGCTGGACTATGCCCGCATCACCGCCAACACCGAGTTCGGCAGACTCGTGGAATCGCGCGCGCGAGACTATTACCTGAGCGATAAGAACTGCCCCCTGTCCTACGAGCCGTCGGGGGAGGACTTTCTCTCGCCGTGCCTCGCCGAGGCCGAC
>Ga0306922_10000604_pt1 | contig 30536 bp, 27 predicted proteins | sample sta12Cox44000082_FD_203758 | JGI IMG/M metagenome (GOLD analysis project Ga0306922, IMG submission 203758) | Lab enrichment of tropical soil microbial communities from Luquillo Experimental Forest, Puerto Rico - statoxic.12C.oxic.44.000.082 (v2)... | ecosystem: Environmental > Terrestrial >... | reverse complement strand
CCGCGAAGGCGTCGCCGTCTTCGCGACCGGCAAGTCTAGGGCCGTCCCGGCTTCAAGTAATCGGGGTTGCACGCCACCTTGAGCTCCGCGATTTCCACCTCTGACCCGGCACTCGCCGCATTTTAATTAGAAAGACGGCTTTTCTACCATGAAACTAAAACCCGCGTCCGCAACCGCACTTTCTGGCAAATTCGATTACTGCCGGGGCCCCGATCCCGCAGCCCCGTCAACCGCGTCGCGGTTCTTCTCGGACGACTATTGATTTTTGTTCGTGCGAACGTCGCCCCCATCGAAGCGCCAGAATTTCGACGGGAAAAGCCAGCGCCAGCGGCGCGTCCGCTTTGTCCAGGGTCTCAGTCAGCCGATCGGGCGGTCGATCAGATTACCATACCTAACCTACCGGGGTGATCGGCGATCGCGTTCTCTGCCTCCTTGGGGTCGGGCGTGCGACCAACGCCGTCGAGCGGCCCGCTAGCTGGTCAGCACCGGCGGCCGTAATTGAGTGCGGTCGCCATCACCGAGGCGCTGCAAGGCGTCTCGCGCGCGGTCGATCACGTTTGTCCAGTCGCCAGGGGTGGGTTGGCGAAACTGGCGCAAAGACCGATACCAAGGACTATCCTCCCGATTTTGGAGCCAGCGGAAGCAGGTATCGAAACGGTTCAAAAGCCAAACCGGTTTGCCGAGGCCACCGGCCAGATGCGCAACCGCCGTATCGACGCTGATGACGAGATCGAGGTTATCGATCAAAGCCGCCGTGTCGGCAAAGTCATGGAGATCCTTGGTGAAATCGTGCAGCTCCATGCCGCGCGGCGGACGCGCCGCCTGGACCGCCGATGGTCCTTTTTGCAACGAGACGAATTGCACCCCCGATACGTCGCCAAGCGGCGCCAATGCGTCGAGGGTGATCGAGCGGCGACGATCCTTGACAATCTTGTTCAGGTTGTTCGATCGATCGCCAGCCCAGCATAATCCGACCCGCAGACCCGCAAAACCGGCGAGCCGCTCGCGCCAGTGAGCAACGTCCGCCGGGTCTGCCGTTAGATAGGACGTCGTCCCCGGAATGGTTTCCAGCGAGGCGCCGACGGCATGCGGCAGGCTCATCAATGCGCACCACAAATCAACCGGTGGTCGGCCGTCCTGATCGGTGATTTCACTTACGCCAGGCAGCCGGGACAGCAGTCTCATCAGGGCCGGGTGAACCGCAAGGATGGTCCTCCCGGCATACGCGGCGACCTGCGGGACATAACGGCAGAACTGCAGCGCGTCCCCGTGGCCCTGATCGGCGTACAATTGGATGACGCGATCCCCGATTGGTTCACCTTTCCACGACGGCACCGGAAAACGGATCCGGCGTTCGGTCTGCCAGCGCCACTCAAACTCCTTCCACCCTTCCTCGAACTTCCCGGCCAACAGAAGCGCGAGACCGCGGGCCACGTGCCATTCCGATATATCCGGTCGGAGGCGCAATGCCGTGGTGTAGCTCGCCTCGGCTTCGTCGGCGCGGCCGAGATGATAGAGTATATCGCCCAGACTGAAATAAGCGAACGCATGCTCCGGCTGAAAGCGCAACGCCGTGCGCACGCTTGCCTCGGCTTCCCCAAAGCGGCCGAGGTAGTCGAGGACAATTCCGAGATTGTTGTGGGCGTTGGCGAAGTCGGGCTTCAGGCGCAACGCCTCGCATATGCTGATCTCCGCCTCGTCCAGGCGGTCAAGGTTCCGCAGCGCATTCCCGCGGTTGTTCCAGATCTGCGGAATGTCACCCCTGAGCCCAAGCGCATGGTCATAGCACGTCAACGCCTCCTCGTAACGTCCGCGTGCGGCGAAACCACGTCCGAGTTCGTTCCAATAACTTGGTCGTCGCGAAGCAAACTCATATTTGATGTTCTTCCAGAACAGCGTGGGCAGCGACCGCGGAGACCGCGCATGCCGCAGGACGCGCTGGAAACGTGAGCCGACGCCACTCCCGCCTAATCCATTTCGCAAAAACGACAGCGGAACCATAGGGATTTATGCGTCCTATCGGGCTCCGTTGACAAGTCATCCGTTTCATCCGGCGGCTGCCGAATGAGCGCCCCGCCTCGCCCAGCGTAATGACAATGCCGCAAATTTAACCTATTGGGGCACTATACTGTCGTCCATCGGAAAATCCGGGAAGGAAACCTGTTGGCCACAGCCAGGCTGGTACGATCGGCCGCTGGTCCGACGAAGGCGCCAGCCCGGGTTTTTCACACGTCCACACGGATCGCACGCCGATATTCGGGATGGCAATCATCCACTTGCCAAACCTCGTTAAAGTTGTAATCTACGGTTGAAACTGGCAGCGCATTTCCAGCGGCGTCTGGTATTACGGGGTCATGCGATTTCCGAACGCGTTGCGTCGGATCGCGGCACCTCAATGCTTTAATCGCTCCCCGATTTTTGATAGTTTTTCCTGGTTACCGGCAGCTAAGGACAAGTTGCGGCTTCCATGAATGAGGCAAAAAAGACCAATAGAATTCGTGGCGAAGAATTCAAACTTCGGTATCTTTCTGGCCGGGTGATCGATATCGGTTGCGGGAAGGACCTCGTAGTGCCGGGCGCGATTCCGTTCGACCTGCCCCAAGGCGATGCCCAATGGGTACTCGATGATTTCGAGCCCAGTTGTTCGACTGTGTCCATAGTTGCCATTGCCTTGAGCACATGAAAAATGTCAAGATCGCGCTATGCAATTGGTGGGGCCTCGTAAAACCGGGCGGCTACCTAGTCATCGTCGTTCCGGACGAAGATCTTTATGAGCAAGGCATCGGGCCCTCAATTTTCAATTCTGATCATAAGGCAACTTTTAACCTTCGGAAGTTGAAAAGTTGGTCGCCCGTGTCATACGATATCCAAGCGCTTGTTGGGGCGCTTCCCGGCGCTGAGATCATTGAAGCCCGGCTCCAACACGAGGGGTATGATCGGCGCCTAATGCAGCGAACCCGATGGGGCCAGTTCCTGTTCAGGTTAGGATTACTTCGACAGCGGGCTTTTGGCCGCATGTTGCGAACCCGCCTCTCCGGCTATGACGGCGTATATTGATCCGTCGGGTCAATTTAGCGCTAAATCGCAGCGAAGCGCTGCTAGGAAAGTGGGAGCCGATTGACCAAACGCGTGGCGCGGCTATCGCGCAGATTCAAGTGGTGGCACAGAAGCAGGAACGCTCCAAGAAATCGGAAGTTTATTTGGGTTCAACTCGAGCGAGTAGCCTTGCCCTTTAAGTCCGTGAGCGACTCAGGAATAATCAGCGTGGGTGAGACCGGCCGGCAAGGGTAGGTTTTTTGGCCTCAAACGAGGAGCGCTCCTCGAAAGATGGATCGGCACTCACTCGCGTTTTTCGGCAGCCTGCTGAATCAACTGCGTGAATTTTCGCAAGAGGTACTAGCACGGTGGCGGAGTTCGGGTCCTAACCAATCGATAAAGTGTGGATCTCGCCAAAGACTCTGGAGAAGTAGGGGAGCCGCATAGCAAGAAGACCATCCGCCGCTTCATTCAGCAAGACATCGGAATGAGGTTCATCGGTTGGCCAGGCGATCGTTATCTTGTTGAGGCCTTCCACGATATAGTCTCTTGGGACTGCTATCCTCCGCGTGCGCCAGGTCGGTTCAGCAGTCAACTCCGCGATACGATTGCCATTGACATCGACAGCGACGGCACTGTGTGGCGAGGATGACAACCGGACGCGATAAGTGAAGGTGATAACGAGGTCCTGATTTTCCTCGGCAAAGAACACAAAAACCGATGTCTCCCAGAACGCCGTGGCATAAATGGAGTGCGAGCCGCGATTCGTTGGGAAAGAGCGGCTCGTCCAGCCGCGCTCGGCGATGGCGGGTATCGCGGCACTATAGAAAAACTCGGTCAGCTCCTTTGGCACGCCCCTCGGTGAATGCTCGCTCATGCGGAGATCGGCAATTTCACGCCCGATCTCGATACCGATATCGGCAAGCGCGGCGACCGCCGCGTCGCCGAAGGTTAAGTCAAGACGCCGCATTCTGCCGTGACCAAGGTAACTCCTGGTATCCAACCGATCGAGCGCGTCGAACTCCAGCATCGGCTTGCACAGCATCATCGGCAGCTCGCGACGGGTTATGTAGTCGGCAAAACGCATCATCAGTTGCGCACATTCGGGCCAAAAGCGCAGCGTGCGGCCACACCAGTAGCTGACGATTTCGTTGCCCTGGTAAAATGCGGCGTTGTGCGATGCCGCCAGGAAAGATGCCCTGCCTTCTATTTCCGCCGGCGGCGCTTGAGCTCTATCCAGAAGACTGCGAGCGGATAGCGGCATGCCGGCAACAAGCGATAAAATACACGCTGCCGTCTCGGCACCAGCAACAGCAATCCCTTCTGCACTCATGTGACAGTAGTCCAGGAACAATTGTCGGCCGGGCAACTCCCCACCGAGGTGGCGCCGGAATATCTCCGGCAGATCGATGACGGCATTGCCGGGAAGCGCCGAGGCTTCCCGGAGTGCATTCTGGATCGGCAGGAAAACGCGAGGGCAAAACGAAAACGAAGGATCCCAGCCCTCCGCGTCACGACACAGCTCGAGGTACCGCCTTTCGGCTGCAATATCTCCCTGGACATGACAGCACTCGGCGAGAACACGCAGGGGCACCGAGCTTGTGCCGCCGTCCAACCTGGTCATTTGTTCAGCTGAGTTCTGCGCGCAGGTCCAATCCCCATCGCTAACCGCTTGCCTCATCTGCATGTCCAACTCGCGCCAACGCCTGTTGCCGTCAGCCGGGAGAAGGGGCGCGCCGGAAGCTGGATCCGCCCAGTCCCGCAGATTGAACTCTGGGATCACCCAAACAATCTTTACATTCCGAGGCGCCAGTAGCCAATTCGCTTGAGTTACCAGATTCCGTGCGATCGGTTCTCTCTTGGCGTCCAGATAGGCTTTCATCCCTGGAACGCCGTCTTGCCGCAACACGCTCTCGACGTATGGGATGTCGGCTTCCGCGAGATGCGGATGCCAGTTGTTGCCGGCAAAAATCACCAGCACGTCGGGCAACAACGCGAGGCTTTGCCCGAGGCAGGATCTGAGCTCCGGCACCCTCAAGTTTGACTTGGTTAAATCGACTACATCGATCTTCTCTAGTCCCAGCACGGATTGGAGGATCTTCTGCAGCACACCCGCAGGAGTGAAATGCGGATCGTAAAAGTAGCCCTTCGCCACCGATTCTCCGAGCAGAACAACGCGCCACCGGGTCCGCTTTGGCTCGATACGTTCTTGGTTTGCCCAATAGAACCACTCGTCATTCTTCCCTGGATCGCGAACAAACGGCATCTTCTTGCCTGGGCTTTCCCGTCTCCACACTCCCAAACTCAACGTGTTCTCGTCGCCGATTTCAAATCGGCTATATGATGTCTGCGGCTGGTCCGACAGCAACCCGGTATAGTAAATATTGCGAATGGCGTTGGCCTGTTGCGCCGATGCAGAGAACCGAGCGGCTCGCGCGGCGAATGATTTCAGTTGTTCGTAGTCTCGGGCTTCTGGCTCTTCGAACACTTCATACCGGCTGGTTTTCGGAACAGCCCGGACTTCGTATCCCAGGTAATGAATGATCGACTTCAAAATTTTCTTCATGTCGCCGCCCGCTTCAAGCTTGGAGAATTCGCCGGCAACCGCTATCGACCCCTTTCTCATAACATCGTATACACAGTGAACTCGTGCACGGGGCGGGTGCGACCGGCTCCAAAGGTTTCCCACGCCTGAGGGATATCAGCTCTTTCGATCACAAAATCTTCGAGCACCAAGGCATCGATTTTCGAGCGACCGAACGTCGAAATCGCGTCGGAAACCGAGCAAACAATCGGCTCCCCACGCAGATTGAAGGATGTGTTGAGCAGGATCGGACAGCCGGTCCGATTATGGAAGCGCCTGATCAGCTCGGCAAAGCGTTTGTTCGCCGCCGGCGTTACTGTCTGAATCCGCGCCGAGCCGTCGACATGGGTCACCGCGGGAAGTTGGATCGGTGAAATGACCTGACAGACCTCCAACATGAACGGAGAAGAGTGATCCAAAGCAAAGTGTTCTGCTGCGAATTCCTCCAGCACTGCGGGCGCAAACGGGCGAAAAGCCTCGCGCTGCTTGACCAGAGCGTTGATCCGGTCCCGCATTTCCGGGCGCCGCGGATCGGCGAGGATCGACCTTGCTCCAAGCGCGCGCGGCCCGAACTCCATGCGTCCGGAAACCCAGGCCACGACCTGCCCCTCGACCAGTCGATCCACCGTAGTTTCGATGAGGCCCTCTTCGTCCTCGCGGTAATCTCGAAACGCGACGCCGGAAGAACGCAGAACATGCCATGTCTCGTCCACCGAGTTCGCCGGGCCGAGATAAACATGCTCCAGTCGTTGCTGGCGTGGACGGACACCTGAACGCCTGAAATGCGCGACGGCCGCGGCGCCGAGACAGCCACCGGCATCGCCGGCCGCGGGTTGTACAAACATCCGTTTGAAGGGCCCCTCGTTCAGGCACCTTGAATTGGCTACCACATTGAGCGCCACCCCGCCCGCCATGCAAAGGTTTTCGCTTGGGAAGATGCTGTGCAGATAACGAGCCTTGCTGAGCAGCACCTCCTCCAGCACCACCTGAGCGCTGCGTGCAACATCCATGTGGAACTGGGTGATCTCCGACTCGGGGGCCCGCGGCGGGTTGCCCAGCAATTCGGGAAGATTATCGGAGAACATCTTGTCGGCCTGCAGGAAGGCATAGTATCTCAGGTTCAGCCTGAACTGTCCGCGCGGGCCGTTTTCGATGATCTCGCGTATTTGCTTGACGTATGTTGGTCGCCCGAAGGGAGCCAAACCCATTACCTTGTATTCTCCCTCATTCACCTCGAACCCCAAGTAGCCGGTAACCGCGCTGTAAAACAGGCCGAGTGAATCCGGGAACTCGACACTGCCAAGACGTTTGATCTCAGCGCCACTTCCCGAGCTGTAGGTGGTCGTCGGCCATTCACCGACGCCATCGACGGTGAGTATCGCCGCTTCCTCAAAGCCTGAAAAAAAATACGCGCTAGCCGCATGAGACAGGTGATGGTCAACGATCTCGATCGGACCGTCGTGCCCGGTGACCAGTCGTATCTCCTCCTGAGGATACGTTCCGATTGCCCGGCTCCGAATCGAGGCACGCCGATCCGGTGCCAATCCCGGCAGCATTCCCATCCAAAGCTGCCGGCTCAGCTTCTGGCACGGATCTTCGTAGAAGGCGACGCAGTGTAGGTCCGCCATGGTGAGATCAGCATAATTCAGGCAGTAGCGAAAAGCCGTCGAAGGGAATGATTTGTCGTTCTTTACCCTGGAAAAGCGTTCCTCTTGAGCGGCTGCCGTAACCCGACCGTCCTGCAGCAGGCAGCAGGCAGAGTCGTGGTAACCGCAAGAAATTCCAATGATGTTCATGCTTCCCGGCCCGGGGTCAGTTGGCGAATGCGAAATCTCCCAGGTGATCGCCCATGTCGAGCGGCTTTTTTGTGAACGATATGCATCGTTTGACCCCCGTTGCAACGTCCTGGCCAATCGCAAGCGGAGCTAGGTTTATCCGGCCCACCCGCTGCAAATCTTAAATTCCGCGCCAATCCGGATACCGCCAGCAAGCGGTATAGTGCTGCTTCAATGAAAAACTAGTAAGCTGCGCGCGCGGAGGTTAACGTGAACTCCTCTCGGTACACGGGGTCGACGGGCGATCCGCCCTCCAGCCTCCACAGCCCATTGGGCGCGTCGATGCTCAAACCGGCGTCGCCACGACTAGCATGTGCCAACCAAATCGATGCTCTAGCGCACGAAACATCTCGCGCGGCATGGCCTTAAACCAGGGCTGGAGTTTGTACTCATACCGGACATAATTCTCGATTACATACGGGAAAATGTGGTCCTGGCCGATTGAGACGATGCGAAATCCGGCCGGCTCTAGAAGCTGATGAATCTGCTCTCTTGTGTAGGTGAAGGCCAGCGGACAGCCGGATTGGGCCTCGGGCTGATCGAAGCCCGCCTCGATCATTGTATTCTTCCATGATTCCTTAGCGTACAGCATCAACCGGAATTCGCCATTGTCCTTTACCAAATGGCGGATTTGGCGCGCCACGGCATCCGGCCTCGGGGTATGATGGATCACGCCAAAAGAATAAACGAGGTCAAACGACGCATGCTCAAGGGGTGCGGCCAGCTCTTCGGCATTTGCCTGGATGAACCGCCCGGCGAGCTCCAGCAAGTCAAAGCGAAGGCGGGCCAGGTCCAGGCTGGCTTGGGACAGCTCGACGCCGGTGTAGTCGGCTCCAGCACGAGCAAAATTCACAGCATCCGTGCCGATACCGCAACCGACCTCGAGCACCCGGCAGCCCCTCCAGCGCTCGAATTGCGCGAACGCCGGGATGTGCGGTTCGACGAAATACCTCCGCCGCTCCACCTCATCAAAGTACTGCTGCGAGCCTAACTCAGCCGCGGAATGCCTTATATTACACGGCCTTCGATTCCAGAATTCGGCCACGGCTTCGATGGAAGGCAACGCGTTCATTTTTCCACCTGCTATGGTATCTCTCCTTGTGGCCCTGGGGATTAGAACATAGAAGGCGGGCGACCGGAACCCGTCCCTCTGGATCCGCCGCTGGTTCGTGTCCCTCGTCGGCGATCGACGCCTTGATCTACGGCGAGTCCGCCGCTGCCACCGCCTCCTTTGAGGCAGTTCAAATCGCCGGTCCTGTCGACCGTAAAGATCTGCCCTCGATCGCATCACGCCGCCGCCGGCGCTGGATCCGTACCCTCTCTGGTGCGGGTCAAGGCGCCCGGACATCGTCGCCGCCCGCGCCTTTGGTGTGGCGTCAGTGCGATTAGACCAGAAGGTCTCATTCCGGGCTGACATTTTCGCCGCAAAAGTGCTAGCTTAAGCAGGCTGCGATAGAGGCGAGGTTAATGGTGAGGTCCGCCCTGGTCTGCTGGGGCGGGGGATTCATTGGCGGCCATCTGGTGCGGCGCCTAAAGCGCGAAGGCTTTTGGGTCCGAGGCGTCGACCTAACGTTTCCCGAGTTCGCCGAAACCGAAGCCGACGATTTCGTCATCGGCGATTTGCGCGACCCGAATTTCTGCTATGCCGTCGTCGACCACCGGTTTGACGAAGTTCACCAGTTGGCCGCCGACATGGGAGGCGCCGGCAACCTCTTCATCGGCGAGAATGATGCGGACATCTGCATAATTCAGCGACGATCAACCTGAATATGCTTGAGGCAATTCGCCGCCGCGCTATCCGCCGCGTATTCTATTCTTCTTTCGCGCGCGTCTACCCTGTCTACAACCTAGAAGAGCCGGATCACTTCAGTTGTGCCGAGGACAGTGCCTACCCTGCCACTCCGGACAGCGAATACGGCTGGGAGAAATTGTTCAGCGAACGACTCTACCTGGCGTATCAGCGCAACCACGACATCGCGGTGCGGATCGCCCGCTACCACAATATCTTTGGCCCCGAGGGCGCCTGGACCGGCGGCAAAGGAAAGGCGCCGGCGGCGCTATGTCGGAAGATTGTTGAGGCCGAGCCCGGTGACCAAATCGAGATTTGGGGCGACGGCCAGCAGACAAGATCGTTTCTTTATATCGACGAGTGCGTCGAGGGAAAGCTCCGGCTGATGTGCTCGGGCTTCGCCGGCCCGGCCAATATCGGCTCGGAGGAGATGGTGACCATCGACGGCCTTGTGCGCATGATCATGCGGGTATCCCGGTAAGACGCTGTCGGTCCGCCACATCGCCGGCCCTACCGGCGTGCGCGGCCGCAACTCCGACAACAGGCTAATCCGTGACCGGATCGGCTGGGCGCCCAGCCGCCCATTGTCGGACGGACTCGCGGTCACCTATCGGTGGATCGAGCAGCAGGTTGATCGCGACCGTCGTAGTTCTCCACTCACGTCCGCGGCTACGGCGGCAGCGAGTTGAACTGGAGATGTCGCTCTTGTCGGTGTTGCGAGTGGCTTGCATGAGCATCACCGTCGACTGTCGCCGTTGGGCCTCTTGCTGCCAAAGACGCTACCATCAATCTCGGTCGCTGGCGGATCGGGTTCGCCGTTTGCAAGTAGCGTCTTGGGCCGAACTACAATCGAGCGCCGATCCCGCGCTTTATCAAGATGTTCTCGGTAGCCCAACAGCTCTGAGGAACGGCAATTCGGCCTTGGAGCGGCGTCAATCGATAAGTTGAGCGAATCGGTCGCGGCGTTCCGTGCCCTCGAGGGGGTCGCTCTTTCGCTTATCGCGAATCCCAAGCGGAATGTATTTTCGCGCGTAGCCCCGCTGTGAGACGTCCAATGTCCGCCAGCAATCAATGATCGTGGTGTTCGCCGCCTGGGACCAATCCAGAGGCGCCAGCTGGGGAAGCGGCAAGGCGATCACGGTCACGTCACAAAGAAGGCATTCTTGCGGCGAATCTGCGATAGTGATCCGGTCGCCGAGAGCGGCGGCGGCCTCATCGTTGGCCATCGGGTCCCAACCGACCACCTGCCGGCCTTCGGCGATGAGCCAGCCCGCCAGATCAATCCCGAATGATCGGTCGATCATTGGCGTCCCAGGCTTATACGCAAGCCCCAACACACCGACCCTCGCGCCGCGCGGCGCGACGTTTAGCACTTGGCTAAGAGCATAGTGGCCATGCTCAAAATTCGCGCGATCGATAGCATTGGGGAGGGTTGAGGAGACGCCGATAAGATCCATAAAAGCTGCCATCGCGCGGTTGTCGCGCGGCCAACAGGGGCCGCCATAGGGTACCGCGCCCTTGAGGAACCGGTGACCAAGCCGATATGCAAGCGCATGCGTAATACGGTCGACATTGGCTTCTGGCACCTCGTTGCACAGCGCGAGTAGCGTGTTGGCGAACGCAACCCGCATGGTCTCATGGGTATTTGACGCTATTTTGGTGATTTCCGCCTCCGTAGGCGTGACCCGGACCGCCGGCGCTTGGTTAGTCACTAGTTGCCGGTGGATGGCCGCCACGGTCCCGCCACTGGCCTCGTCGGCTTCGCCAATCAAGACGTATTCTGGCTGCACCAGACCTTTCATCACATCGCCCTGGGCAATGAAGGAAGGGTTATAACAATAGCCGAGGCGATCTCCGATCCGGCGGCCAGCCGCTCTTTCCAGAGCTGGGATGAGCTGCATGCGGCTCGACCGCGGCAGCACGGTGCTGATCACGGCGACCACGTGACGTCCGTGCTTTCGGGCTGCTGCATGCCCAATCCCTTCGAGCGTCCCCTCGACGTAGCGGTTGGAGAACCCGCCGAGCGAGTTAGCGGGTGTGGGTACGACGATGAAGCTGACTACAGAGTTGGCAACCGCCTCTTCAGCCTGGGTGGTGGCACGGAACTGACCCACCGTCAACCTTGCCAGGTGGTCCATTACGCCTGGTTCACTGGTCCGAAAGCTGCCATCATTGAGCGAGCCAACGAGCGCCTCATTTACATCGACGCCGATCACACGATAACCGGCCGCGGTCAACGCAGCGACCAGTGCGGCGCCAACCTTGCCCAGGCCGAACACCGAGATGCCATCATCACTCATTGTCTCTCTCAGCTTAACTGCGAGAACAGGTAAAAAAGTTAACCGGCTTGGTCTGAACGGTACTTTACTGGTAATTGACCAGTCTTTTGCGCGATTACCCTCTTAGCCGGTCCGCGGCGGCGGAATTCACGCCGGCGCCGCCGTTGAATAGACCTAATCCTGCACATGTCCGTCAAGGCTCGAATGCTGCTGCTTGCGTTCGCGCAGACAAGGGATCGGACCAGCCGACCCGGAGCCGGCTGGGAGTGCCGGATTGCCCGGGTAGGTCCGCACGGTCCTCCCGCTCGCCGTACAGGAGGCGCTGCGCTCGCCGCGGGTCGTTTCTGTTCATTACGTAGAAAGGTTCTCATGCGCCACATCGAGAGAGCGACAACCACCGAGATGGCGCGGCCTTGATTTAGCCGGGATGTATGCACAAGAAAGGCGGGTGACCGACACTCTCGGGCCGATTGGTTGCACCCCCTCCGCATGTTGCTTAAGGTGGGTCTTCAGGAACGTCGATGACAATGCGATGGAGCCCTTGCTCGGATCTTACTTGCGCCCCCCGATGATTCGGCGATTGCGAACAAACTTGCACGACCAAACAGCCAGCGCGCGCAGAGCGCTGGAACGCTTAGCGCTTGCCGGTTACGATCGCACACGGGCTCTCGATTCCGGCTACGCTCGAGCGCTTTTTAATCACGCCAACGCATTGCAAGACACACGTCGCTTTAGTGAAGCGCTCGGTTATTACGACCGCGTTGTGAAGATCAGACCGGACGACGTCTTTGCTCTCTACAATCGTGCTGTGACACTGAGGAGCTTGCACCGCTCGGACGAAGCGCTGGCGGACCTCGATCGCGCACTCGCGCTCAAGCCGGATTTCGCTGCAGCGCTGATCAGCCGCGGCAGGATCTTGCGGTTGCGCGGCAGGAGCGAGGACGCACTCGAATGCTTCAGAGAAGCTTTGAGGCTCCGACCTGATGACTCGGCGCTTCATTCCACCCTTATTTTCAGTCTTAATTTCGATCCTTCCGTATCCGAGGCTGACAAACAGTTGCAGCGAGCCGAATGGGACAAGAAACATGCACAGAAGTTCCGCTCGCTGTGGAAGGAGCACGACAACGACCTCGTAATAGACCGAAGAATCAGGATCGGATACGCCTCGAGCTACTTTAGACATGATAACGCGGCTTATGGCTTCGGATATGCCATCCTCAATCACGACGACGCGCGGTTCGAGATTTTTTGTTATTCCGACACCGCCAACGAGGACGACGCGACCGGGCTTCTGCGCGCGAGGACCGATCAGTGGCATCAAACGCGACGGCTTTCCGACGACCAGCTGGCCGAGCTGATTCGACGGGATCGGATCGACATTCTTGTCGACTGCGTCGGGCATATGGCCGGCAACCGCCTTCTTGTTTTCGCCCGCAAACCCGCACCTATACAGGTCACGGCTTGGGGCGAGCCGACAGGCACCGGTCTCAAAGCGATGGACTACCTATTGGCCAGCCCGGTGCTGGTGCCGGAGGCCGACCGGGGACTTTTCTCCGAGCGCATCATTGACTTGCCCAACTTTACCGGCTTCTGGACGCCCAATCCGTTGCCCGATGTCGGCCCGCTGCCGGCTTTGGCGAACGGGCACGTCACGTTCGGTTCATTCAATCGGGTGGTAAAGATCAGCCAGCCGACGATTCGCGCCTGGGCGGCCATTCTGCGAAGGTTGCCCGGCGCACGGCTGGTTCTCAAGCATCCCCAATTGGCGGATCCGGCACAGCGAACGCGAATAGCCAACGCATTCGAGGCGGAGGGCGTTCCGGCGACGGTTCTGACCTTCGTCGGCGGCACGGACCGCGTATCCCACTTTGCTGCCTACAATGCGATCGACATTGCCCTTGATCCGTTCCCGCATGCGGGAGGAATGACGACCCTCGATGCTTTGTGGATGGGGGTTCCGGTCGTGACATGGGCGGGGAAAACGGTCTCGGCTCGGTGGGCGGCGACAAGCCTGGCCCCGTTGGGTCTGACCGACTTCATGGCGGACGGCCCGGAGGGCTACGTCGAACTCGCGATAGCCAAAGCGGCAGATCTTGAATCTCTGTCCCGGCTCAGGGCCACCCTGCGCACCCGAATGGCCACATCGGATTGGGGCGACGGCGTGCGCTATTGCCGGGCCGTCGAAGCGGCATACCTCGAAATGTGGCAGCGCTGGTGTTCAGAGCGGGCCGGCGCCGCGATGCACGAGGACGGAACACGGCTCTTCCTGCTGAATCCCGCCTTTGAATAAACTGAAGGGCTACTCGGGGGCGAGGCACTGTCGCGCTAACGTAGCGTCTCTCATATGTTAATTTTAGCTTTTGCGCACCTTGCACCGATCGAAGCACCGGAATTTCGACGGGAAGAGTCAGCTCTAGCGGCGCGCTCCGCTTTATCCAGGGTGTCAGTCAGCCGGTCGGTGCGGTCGAATTAATACTAATCTTACTGAGTCATAATTACTCAACATAATGTAGCTGGTTAAGACATCAGCCCACAAACTGTAGTAATCAGGCCCATCTTCATCCGGATCGGGGGTACCGGAATGGACGGGGAGCGGAGTGAGGCGCGCTTGCGTCGTCTGTCGAGGCACTCGGAGCCGTGCTGGGTCATGCCGATCGGCAGTAGCCGATGCGTGGCTACTGCCTGGGGCTGTTGATGCCGATTGAGCGCAAAAGCGTCGATGTCGGGAATGCGCCGTCGTCGGACACGGCGATGCTGGCCAAGGTGGGCGAGCTAGTGCTGTCGGCGATCAGGCGCCACGGGCCGATCGAGGCCTGGATCATCTTCATGACGGGCTCCAAGGCGACGATCCCGAACCAGGGAACTCGCCAGTCATAGATCGCTGTCTCCGCCGACCGCATCGCGGCCTGCTAGAGCTAGAACCGATGAACGCGCCATATCGTCACAAGAAGAAGCGTCACTGCTTCTGCACCGATGCCGCCTTCGCCCAACCCCGAACTACGAACTGACGGAGGGTATAGGGGTATAAATGCATCATTTCTACCTGCCAGCTCGGTCTTGCGGGAGAGCGTCGCCCGGCTCCTGAAGCGCGCCTGGCCCGTACGCCACATCAGGTGCGGTGTTCTGACACGAGCTCCAGCTACCAGGCCCGGCTGATAGACCAAGCCGCGCGCGGGGGCAAAGTGGAGTGGCATCGTGCTGAACTCTGCCTGAGGTCTGGTTAATCGCGACTAACATGACACGGCCTGCCGATTGGCGGTGGCGTTCTACAACCAACGCGGCCGCCGCATTTAGCGCACCGAAAGAAGGTGTTCGGACCGCAAGCCTCGCCGTGCTGGACGCTATCACACCGCCGCAGCGCTTCCAGCAGCAATCGACCGGGACATTGTAAGGAGAGCCATTCGTGGCTGTGTTCACAAGCAGCCGTTGAAACTGATGGTCTTCTGAGGAATGTAGGTTTAAGAAGAGCAGAAGTTCCCTGGTCGTCTCGATAATGCAACTCTGCTGTCTTGCTCGGAGGGAAGGTGAACGTCATAGGTGTCTCTTTCGGCTACCACGATTCTGCCTGCTGCCTCCTGCAAGACGGTCAGCTCGTGGCGGCAGCACAAGAAGAGCGATTTTCGCGGATTAAGAACGACAAGGCGTTTCCCGCGGCCGCGTTCCGCTATTGCCTGGATCATGCCGCACTCACGATCGCCGATATAGACTGCGTTGCCTTCTACGAGAACCCGGGCGTGAAACTGGGTCGGCAACTGTGGATGGGCATGCTGCCGAGTTCGGCGCCAAACCGCCGCGCGTTGATCCAGGCGCGGGCCCTTTGGACTGGTCCGGAGGAAATCCAGCTGCTTACAGGTTACGACGGTGCGATAGAGATCGTCGATCATCACCTGTCCCACGCGGCGAGCGCGTTCTTCTATTCGGGGTTCGAGGAAGCGGCGGTACTGACGGTCGACGGGGTGGGCGAGTGGCAGACCACCACTTACAATTCGGCGCAGGATGCTGAAATTACTTGCCTGGACAGCGTCGATTTCCCGAATTCGCTTGGTCTGTTCTACAGTGCGATAACCGGCTACCTGGGCTTCGAGGTCAACGAGGGCGAGTACAAGGTCATGGGCTTGGCGCCGTATGGCCAGCCCAGATACACGGGCCAGATCAGGGAAATGATCAAGGAAGGCCCGCTCGGCTCTTTCCAATTGAACCTGCACTACTATTCATTTCTCGAGGCCGACATAATGTTTTCCGATGATCTGATCCAATTGCTCGGAATGCCTCCGCGCAGCCCTGGATCGGACATCACACAGTTCCATATGGACGTCGCCCGCAGCGCCCAGATGGTGCTGGAGGAAATCCTGCTGGCCAAGGTCCATTACCTGCACGCTATCACGCCAAGCGACAATCTCTGCATGGCCGGTGGGGTGGCTCTCAATGTGGTGGCCAACTCGCGCTGCCTGAACGAAACGCCGTTCAAGCATCTATTTGTCCAGCCCGCTGCCGGAGATGCCGGCGGCTGCCTCGGCGCAGCCGCGGTCGCGCATGTCAGGCGCACCGGCGCGCGCCCCTGTCGGCAACGATTGAACCAGATCTATCTCGGTCCCTCCAACGATAGCGAAGAGACCTGGAAGGCACTGAGTTCCTCCGGAGTGAGCTTCAGGGACTACCGCGGGAACACACCCGGACTGCTCGAGCACGTCGTCGACAGACTAGTCGAGGGGAAGGTAGTGGCCTGGGTTTCCGGGCGCATGGAGTTCGGTCCGCGCTCTCTTGGGGCCAGATCGATTCTGGCCGACCCCCGCCGCCCCGAGATGCAGGAGCGGATCAATGCGGTGGTGAAGCAACGCGAGTCGTTTCGCCCATTCGCTCCAGCCGTTCTGGAGGAATCCGCCCCGGAACATTTCGCCTTAGATCATCCCTCGCCGTTCATGTTGGAGACCTGCCAAGTCATTTCGCCAATTCAACTGCCTGCGGTGACACACGTAGACGGCTCTGCCCGTATCCAGACCGTGACCCGCGCTGCGAACAGCCGGTTTGCTGCACTGCTTGAGCATTTCCACCAGCGTACTAGCTGCCCGATCTTGCTCAACACGTCCTTCAACCTCCGCGGAGAACCGATAGTCTGCACGATCCACGATGCGATCTCGACGTTCGGTAGGTCGATGATGGATCTCCTGGTACTTGACGATTTTCTCATTGAGCGGTCCGATATACCGGCGATGTGGCGGAACATCGGGCAAGGCGCACGACGCAGTGAGCAGGACTACGCCGTGTACACGATGCTCTGAATTCCAGCGTGGCGAGTAGTTATGAAGAAGGCGCTGAAATCCGCGCTTCACTATCTCGGTTACGAGATCCGCCCGGTTCATGACAGATATGTCGTGTTCGACGAGAACTACGATCGAGACTACGAGCTGCTCAAATCCTTCACGGCGCGGGCCGCGCGGTTCTCCGATTCTCCGGAACAAATGCGAGCCGTCCGCTATCTGCACTGGACCGGCTTGTTGCGGGAACAGCCGTTTCGCGAGCAGATCCGCATAGACATCGGCGACGATCATACCCGCAATATAGGAGTATGGGGGAGATCGACCCCTGGCAGAAAAGTGCCGTTCGTCCGGAAACCGGAGCGACGGGACGAATGGTTCTATTGGGCCAGCAAGGAACGGATCGAGGCCAGGCGTCCAAAATGGCGGCTCGCGCTCGTCGGTGAGTCTGTCGCCAGAGGGTACCTGTACGATCCCCACTTCAATCTCGCCGATGCCTTGCAGACTATGCTTGAGGCGCAGTTGGGGCGGGGGAAAGTCGATGTCGTCGATCTGGCGAAGTCCAATCTGTCGATGCAGGAACTGAAGGCCACTATCGGGCAGAGCCTGGCGTTGCGCCCCGATATCGTGGTGGTGTTCGCAGGCAACAACTGGCGAGCACAACTGACCGATCAGGATGTTCCCTACGCCGAGAGCGTGCTCCGAAAGGACGGCGTACCCGGACTGAAGGGCTATCTCGACGATCGCCGGGAGCAGGCGGTAAGAAACCTGGTGTTCCAGGTGAACGGCATCCTCGCGCCGCGGCTCACCAAGGTCATCTGGGTGGTGCCCGAGTTCAATCTGGATGACTGGGTCGATCCCGCGTCAAACGCACCGTACCTTCCGAGGTATGGCAATCGACAGTGGTGCGCCTTGGGCAGGCAGGCGAAACAGGCTTTACAGTCAGGCGACTACGAGTCGGCGTACGAATTGGCAACGAAGATGACGCGCCTGGACGGGGGCGCAAGTTCCGTGCCGCTGCGCATGCTCGCGACTTGTGCCCGCTATCGAGGCGACCTCGATGCGACTAGGCATTACCTCGAGTTGTGTCGCGATGCGGAGGGCTGGGATCCGTCGTTCTCGTATTCCCCGCGCGTCTCGACCCTAATCCAGAATGTACTGCGGTGCGCAGATGCGCTGCAGGGGAATGCCGTCGTCGATCTGCCGGAGATATTCCGCCGGCACCTGGGCGAGGGCCTGCCAGACAGACGAATTTTTCTCGACTACTGCCACCTCACAGCCGAAGGCATCGGAGTGACCGCCGCGACCGTTGCCTCGAAGGTCCTGTCGTTCCTTGTAGGCGGGAGCTTTCCTTTCGAGGATCTTCACGCGGCATTCTCGCCGCCACCCGACAAAGTGGAAGGAAAAGCCTGCTTCCTCGCGGCAGTACACAACGCGCACTTCTACCAAGGCAGCGCAATTGTCGGACACTGGCTTGATCGAGCCGTACGTTTCTGGCCCGAGTCCGCGCAGCTGATGATTCGGTTCATCGAATACGAGACCAGGGCCGTTCCGATGCTGACCTGCAAGTCCGGCCGAGAGCTGGTCGAACTCGATGAACTCGACACCTTGCGGTATCTTTCACGTGGCGGCGCCAGGCGCCTCGACCTGACGCTCTGCAACGCTGTAGTCGCGTGCGTGAAGAAATTGGGGATCGACATCGAACGCGAGATTGCAGAGCTCCGCGTTCGGCAGCACTCGATCGGGCGCCCCAGGGAAGTGACCGATTTTTACTATAGTTCGTCGATCCCGGGCTATTCGGAGCGCGGATGGACAAGCCGCTCGCTTCCGGTGAATCGCGGCTCGCGCAGCATTTACGCATCGGCGTTCTGGGAAACCTCCGACTTCGTATTCTTTGCCAAAAAGGGTCAGACGCTCGCTATCAGGTTCGCCTACCGCGTTCCGATGTTGTCGGATTCGGCCGGTTCGGTCGCGATAGACGTCAATGGCCATCGGCTGGCGCAATTGCCGGCAAGAGAGACCTGGCTTTCCCGGGAAATGAGCGTTCCGGGCGATTGGATCGTCCAAGGGGCCAACGAAATCGTGGTCAGTTGGCCGACTGAGGCACCTTCCTCCCAACTCGCGCTCGATCGGTTGGCTGACCACCTCATTGCGAGGAGGCTGCCGTACTTCTTCAGGGTGTTCGGCGATATTCACACCCTATCGGTGTTCACTCCCACCGCCTCTTCTTCACCACCCTCCGCGGTCGAAGCCATTGCCGTGCCGCCAGGGGACTGACAGGACCCGGCATGCCGCCAACCCGGTTTGCGAAAACGCCGGCAGATATGGACCTGCTGGTAATCCTCATTATACGCGACGGAAATCGCCTTCGCGTTCGCCTTGCCGAGGGCCTCGAGCGCCCTGTGCGCAGCCTCCTCCGTCTGCGCGCGGGTCAGTGTCTCGCCCGGGCGCCACGACAGTGACAGATGCAGCAATCGAGCCAGCACCGGGTGCGGCCAGTCTGATTTAACCAGGAAGCGTCTGAGAGCAAGCTATTCGAGGGGAAACAGGCGCATCGCGAGCCAACCCGAACTAGCGCTTGCCCACAAAATTACGGCCTCCACCGCGCGGCCATATCGGGTCTCCGCATCCGCAAGCTCGGCTGCCCACGTGTTCGCGTCATACGCCAGCTGTTGACCCTGGCGTGATGCGACAACGGACGCAGCCCCTAAAATCGCGTTGGGGTTGGACGGGTCAGCGAGGAGACCAAGGTGATCCGTCGTCGCGAAAACACTTTGACCCGGCTCAGCAATCAAGCGCTCCCCGTTAAGCACCGGGATACAGCGCGAATCCGACCGCTCCAGCAGGAAGTGGCCGATAAACGCATTCACCGCGAATACACCGACATTGTAGCGGCAACCATTGCGACCCAGGCCGAGAGACGAGGAGGACGGGCCTTCACCCTTCCACTGACGGCCCGATCCATTGCGACAGCAGCCATTTCTCACCCCGCGTCATCGAACGTCCCCGCGTGCAGCGTCCGCCGGTCGAGGGTGCCGTCGGGTTCCACGTTTCAGAAGAAGAGTGCGCGGCCCTTTCGCCCCTTCCACCGGCCGTTGATGACCGGAAACTCGGTTTCGCCACCCTCGTAATCGTCGTTGGAGAGATCAGGAACGTGAGCACGCGCTGGCGGAAACCCGGCGAGTTCGGGTTCTCAGGTGTATCGAAGTGAGGCCGAAATTCCTCGCCAACGGAATAATGCAGGATGTGGGGGTTTCCATCGCTCGCACCTGCAGTCCGGTCACGTCAGCCACTCGCGCACGCACGATTGCCAGGATCAGATCGCGGTCCGGTCCCGGGAAAGCGCAGACAGCGTTGGTGCGCCCGCTCCCGCTGCGGTGTCGGCCTTCTTTGCCGTCGTAGATCTGCGCAGACGTCAGTCCTGGTGAGCCCTCGCGATCAGCCAATCGCACATTTCCGATATGGCGATGTCCTGAACGACAGCAATCCCGGCCCTTTCCGAAATGTTCGACATGCTCGGCGGCGGCAGCCAATTCGCGAGATCGATGGCGCTGCGGAACCGCGGCCACTGAGAGTCCGGGACCGCTTCTCCCGCAAGGATGTCGTGCGCCAGCCCCCATTGCTGGGGAGAGCGCCGCCAGCTCGGCTTGCGCTAGACGCGAGCCCAGCTGCGCGGAGTGCTGCAGATGATCGAGCGCGGCCGCCCAATCCTGCGGGAGGCCGTCCCCCTCCGCCGCTTTGATCGCTATGTGGTGGGCGGCATCGGCCGTTGCCGAGAAGCGCGTTCCCTGTTCCAAGCGCAAACACTACCCCGCATTTCTCACCGAGGCAGGGACATCGAAGCCCGAATCAGCGACGGCGATGGTCAAAGCGGCCTCACGACAGTAGGCCATTTTCAGACCCCGCCCCACACCTCTCACGCCACCTCGGTGCACAGCCGCAGCTTTACCCAATCCTCGTCCTTGGTCAGGAGGTTGCCCTCTTCAGTCGAGGCGAAACCGCATTCACAGTTGTCACAGGTTTTACATGCCCGCGCCGCATCCGCGCCAAATCCATTTGCTGCCGCCCGCCACCGACGGCCGGCCGGATCGCTCTCGCGACTCCCCCCGGGCGAGACCCGGCAGCAGGCTAGGCGACGGGGAACGGACTTTGCGCAAGCCACCCCGAAGCGACTGTGCTCGCCCATGACATTGCGGCCTCCACCTCACTGCCATATCTGGCCTCCGCATCCGCAAGCTCGGCTGCCCGCGTGTTCGCGTCATAGGCCAACTGTTGATCCTTGGAATGATGCAACAATGGACGCAGCTCCTGGATCGAATTACGGCCGGACTGGTCAGGCAGGAGACCCAAGTGATCCGCCGCGACGAAAACACTTTCCCCTGGCTGAGAAATCAAGCGCTCCCCGTTAAGCACCAGGATACGGTGCGAATCAGGCCTCTCCAGCAGGGAGTGGCAGATAAACGCATTCAAAAGCCACCTTGCTGCGGCGCACTGCCCATCTGTTAGGTCCACGGCGCTGATTTCCGAGAGGAACGGCACCCGTTCCAGCGAGCAGCGAAGTGCCTGCATCTGCCCTCGAAGCCATTGCCGGCGCTGGTCCAGCTTCAAGACTTGCAGTAAGAATGTCCGCAGCGGGGTGAAGAGGAATACGATTTTTGTCCTCTCATTATGATCTAAAAATAGACCACCCATCCGGTTGATGACGGAGGCTGCCTTTATGACCACCGCACGATCTTCGGGGTAGCCCCGTGAAAGCAGAGCCATTATAACTGTGAACCATTCGGCCCACTGCCGGTCGGCGGCAGGAGTGGGTATTCTGTCTTTCAACGAAAAAAGCTGACCCAGCACGTCGGGTTCCTTGAGGACCAGGCAGTGCGGCACGGTCTCAAAATACCGGGTCAGCAAGGTTGAGCCACAATAACCGGCGTGCAGGATGAACTGCAGCAGCAGCCCGGCTTGTCGTGTCAGAAGCTTTGGCATTTCAGCGATCAGCGTCGTCGTGCCTGCACGAACCATCCACCGGTCAAGAAAGGTGGACTGCCTGAATGTTTCTCTCGACATCAGAGCGAACACGATGATGTTGCGCTCAAGATCGATCCTGGCGGGGAAGAAGTCGGGAGTCGCAAGCGGGTCGAAAGACGCTCGGCTCTTCGTGATGCCGCTTTGGGCATCCTTGTTCGGGTCGTGCTGCACGAGATCCGGCGCTTCTGTCACCGTGAAGCTCTCAGGCGGCTCGCCTCGCCGAGTTCGCTCGCACATTGTCATATAGGCCGTCTCCAAGTTGCCCGTGATGCGTGCCGTATCGAACAACGGCTGCGTGGTTCGGTTGCTCGCGAGTTTTGCTTTGACTCGAGCCAAGGCTTCCGGATCGCGCGCCAGGGCAAGTGCAATACTCTCATATTCCGCCGGCGATGAAGCCACCAGTTCCGGTAAGCCGATCGCCCGAAGCAGGCTCGCCGCGACGCGCCCGGCGAAGGTATTGCCCATGCAGGTCAGCACAGGCAACCCGGCCCAAAGCGCATCGCTGGCTGTGGCATGGGCGTTGACGGGAAGGGTATCCAGGAGCAAATCGGCCAAACGATGCCGTGCAAGGTGATCATCGCTCGGCATATGCGGCGCGAATACCAATCGTTCAGGCGCAACGCCGCGCGCTGCGGCCTCGCGACGAAGATTCAGTATCGCATAGGGGTTGTAACCCAGCAGCCAGAGAACGCACTCTGGACAGGCCACCAGCAATCGCATCCAAACGTCGAAAATCGGGGGCATAATTTTGTAGTTATTGTTAAAACAACAAAATACAAAGGCCCCTTCCGGCAATCCCGCATCGGCGCGCGTGAGCGTTGATCGAGCAACCTCGCGCCGGGAGTCATTACATTGATAGGAGTTCGGAAGATAGACAACTCTCTCTGTGTAGTAGCAAGATTGATCCGGCGGAATAACGATCGGATCAGCGATAATGTAATCGATAAACGGCACGCCCATTGTTCCGCAATTGCCGAGATAACTGATCTGCACCGGGGTCGGCCGGTGGGCAAGAATTCCAGGACGCGCCGCACCGGACTGACCGTTGAGATCAATCGTGATGTCGATTTCCATTTTGCGGATCTCGGCGGCGATCTCGGCATCGCTCAAAGGCCGCGCGTCGATGAAGCGGTCCAACGCGGCCTTGATCCGCTGGCGCATCGTGCTTGCGTTGTCGGGGCCCAGCGAAATCGCGGTCGTCTCGAAGCGGGTTTTATCGTGATGCTCGAACACGCCGGCGATCAGGACCGCAGTCGGGTGATCGTGGAATTCTGCGCAGAGATAAGCGATCCGGATACGTTCATGGGCATAGCTTTCGCCGCGCCATAGCGGCTTTGGGCGCGGAATGGTCTTCGCCCAAAGCTGCGCGACGAGGAGATTCTGCGCTTCGGACTCGGATATCGCTCGATAATTGAACGGCCAGACGATCGGGAGGCCCGCCCTCAAACCCTCAGCAATCCGCTGCTCATCATCCTCACGCTGGCGCCAGTCACAAGTGGAAATGCGGGATCGGATACCGATACGCGCCGCGCCCAAGTGGTTTGGGTTGATTGCCAGGGCGCGATCGCTTGCCGCTGCCGCCTCGGCGAACCGCTGCGCCGCCAAAAGGAATCCTCCGCGAAGGGCCCACCCATCGGCATCCTGCGGGTCGGTCGTCGGCTCCTCATTGATGTCTGAAGTGGCCGTTTTCCTCTTGCTCGCATGGATCGCGGCGCTGCGATGTTGCCAAAACGTCCCGTTTTCCGGCATGAGCGCGAGCGCCTTGTCATAGCAGGCGACGGCTTCCTTATGGCGTTTGAGGCCGGACAGCGCGATGCCGAGGCTGTGCCACGCTGCGGGATTGTTCGGATTGGCGGCCAGCGCGCGCTTCGCATCCGCGCGCGCCGCGTGATAACGTCTCAATCTGAGACGCGTTTCGGCCGAGACCAGCATGACAATCGGCGCAAGCTCATGGGTCGCGAGCACATCAGGGAAACGGTCGGCCTGCGATAGCAAGTAACGGCAGGCCCGCATAAGCGGAAAAATGCGATATCGTGCAAAATCTTGATCGGGATATATGAGGGTAAGGACGTGAACAATCTGGGAAACGGGTTTCGGGCGACATGAAGCGGACCCGGCAACGCCAAGGCCCGCGCCACATAGCGCACCCGCCGCCCGGCTCCATCGTGCAGCCGCAGCCGGTCAAGCGGAAGTCTGCTGCGACGCGACGCGTCCGGTTCCTCGACCAGCCAATTCGCCACGACGCGCTGAACCAACGGTTCTACCTTCGGATCATCGCGTTCCGCGGCTGTCACCGCATCGGGTACGGCCGCTCCGAAAAAGCGGCGCGCCAGTGCGGCTGCCAACAGGACCATGCGGAGGCATCCTTGCGCTCCGGCGCGATCGAGGATGGCGGCCCAGTCGAGGTTCGGATGCGACCCGATGAGAGCTGCGAGATCGCACGCCCCGTCGACGCGCCGCGACAGGTCCTTGCCAGTGTCGATCGCCAGAGCGAGAAAGTCATCCTCCGCCGACAGGGTCGTCATGGTCCGGCCACTCAAGGCCGAGGGTCGGGCCCTGCGCCACAATCCGGCATAGTCGATGTCCAGTGCCATATTCACCGGCATCAGCCGCGTGTGAAGCTCGACGCCGACCCCGAGGCCCTTCTTTAGTAGGGTCTCATGGCCCTGGAGGCGGTGGATCAGGTCGAGTTGGGCCGCGGTCAATTGTTTCCGGCGCTCATATCCCAGCCCGCCTAGTGTCCGGATGGTCCGCGTAAGGTCGCAATCGCGAATGAGAACGCGCGGATCCCCGAACATGCCTAGACCGAGGTCACCGTAGGCCTGAAACGCGAGGACCGGACCCTTGAACGCAATTGCCTCTACACTGTTGTCGACCAGGGCTTCGATCACTCGCGTAAGATCATCGAACAGCGCGCGGTTTCGCTGTCGTGTCTGATCCGCATTCACGCGGAAGGCATCTCGTATTTCGTCGGGCACCAGGTCGGGCGCAACACGGTTCAAGGTGCGCCCGGACAGACCGGCCAACCTATGTTCGACGGACCCTGGCGCAAGCCAATAGGAGCCGGAACTCACGACTCATTTCAGAAACGGGGCATCGACGATGCTGGTGATGTTATTTTTGTGGATCGTTGACTTCTTTGATCCGCCATATCACGGCCTACGGCCATGGTTTCCACGGCATCGCGGTCACCCATTTCAGGGGAGTTCGGCGCCCGCACAACAGAAACAGCGACAGCGAGCGAGCTCGCCCCCTTAAATCCGCCGGCGGCGGTGGAGAAACGCCATCCTGGCTGCATATCATCCGCCGCCGACGTGGCGGGGCTAAGAGTTTGCGTACAGCCGTTCCGACTACGGCGCATCGGCTAAACTCTGATCAGAGTGAGAGCGGGGTTCATTATTGACGCAACAGTGCTCACAGAGCTAGACGCATGCACCAGAACATCGCACTTGGATAATAGCATGGTATCCACCAAAACATCTTCAGCATCAGTTATTGACAGCCGACCCCAGTCACTAAAGTGAACTTCCACTGCATCAGATGTCGTGCGCTGCACGTTGCCCCGAACGATCAACCGGGAGCCAAAGGCACGCTTCAACGGGCCGACAGCCTCGGCATCATCCGTGGCAAGGAAGATGGCGTGGTCCCGAATATCTTTGCTTGTCAGTATCGACAATATCGCATCGACTGCTTTTATCAGCAGCTCGAGGGATGGCACCTTTCCGTCGCTCTGTAGATCAGCAACCCGTACATTACCGACACGACGGTGAATACCGATACAAAAGCGTCCATCCAAAAATTGTACACATGTCTGACGTATTTCCTCAAGTACCCGCGTGTTGGTGACTTCGAGCCACCTCAGGACGGTGGAATGATACACATGCCGATGCTTCTGTAGACGTCTTCCTGTCAGGTGATCTCTCCCCGTGCCCCAGAACGCAAAATCGAGACGAGAACCTGCTTGGTGGGTGGTTGCAGGTGGACGGGACCCTAGGGTCAGAAACAATCGAGCCCAGATGTCGTCCCCTCGGTCCCCGTACCGAAATCCTATCTCGGTGCCTTTAAGCACCCAGTCCACATGTACCCCCGCGTCGGGTCGCACCCGACGGACCACCTCGAGGACGTGCAGCAGATTAGCGAGAAGCCCTTCTTCCGCATAACGCGGGATTACTACAGAACGAGCTACTCCTAACTTTATGCTTTCAATAAATGTACGGCGAGTGGCCGCGATCTTCAGCTTGAGTACCTCCTTACGACGAAACGGCCGTCGGTGTCGGCGGCACCAGCCGCCATTGGCGTTCCTGGCGTAAGTAGCCCTGCCAAAGTAAGTGGGGACAATGACCCACGCTCGTCCGGCATCGAACACCGCCTGGACCGCCGCCCGAGACGTCCACCGGACGAGAGCCAAAATGCGGACGACAGAATGCGAATAGTTTCGCACGGCGACCTTACGTTACTTCACACCGGCCTCAGCATCAATGATCCCCCTGCATCAATGCTCGACCAGGCCTTACGCCATGGAGTTATCGCTGGCACCGTGGACGCAAATTCGGTCGGCAATGACCTCGCCGCCACAGCCGAATGCTCTCGGTCATTCCCCCAAGAAAGGACGGTCCTTGGGGTTCCCAAGCGACTGTGACCTGTGGTATTCGCGGTTTTCATCAGAGCCGCCGACACGTCGCCCGCGAAAGCAAACGCCACTCGGTTGGCCGCCGACTCGCGCGACAAAGACAAGCGCGAGCATATTGTCCGCGCCGCCGAAAGCCGCGGACCTTTACGGATGCACGTACACTTTGTCAATTCGCCCGCAAAGATAGAAATACCCCTTCGAGCTCAGGTACTTATTAATCGAACCCGATTTGTTCAGGTCATCCTCAACCACAATATAGGCCGGAGGATACCGCCAGTCGATCCCACGGATAACGTCCAGTTCGAAACCCTGGACATCAATAACAAGCAAAAGGTTGTCATTATCATTCGACATCTCTACATCGGATAGGCAGATGATTTCCACATTTATGGATACAATGGACTCGGTATATTTATCCATGTTGCGGACATAATGTTCGCCACGGAACCTATTCCGCTCGATCCAATATTTGACAACGTTCAGATCGAAACTTCCCTGCCCATGAGCCCAATTGTTGGGAGGCCCATCTCCATTCATCTGATCCGCGACAGTCGGCTCTATGAAATACAATGGCGCACGACCCCGCGACGCGCCGCAAGCCACATTCAGAACGGTTATGTTCGGGTAGTCTACATAAAGCGTCCGCAATTTCGTGTAATAGAATGGGATAGGCTCAACAAGAACAGCGCAGATCTTTTGATTCGTGCTGTAACGAAAGAATCGCCTGAGCGGATCACACATTATGCCATCGTTTGCTCCAACTTGGATGACACGTGCTTCCTTACCCGAGCTGAAGTATGCTTCGTAAAAATCCGTCAAGGAGCTTAATAGAGTGAGCCTGCGGGTACCGATCCATGCGTATACATCGTCGTCCCCCATAGTCGCCCCTGGAACATCGTAGCTGGCGTTTTTGCCGAGCTCTGCTACTTTCAAGGGAATCTTGAATCGCCAAACCACCCCGCCCTCACTGCGCCATATAGCATTTTGCAGCCAGTCTGCTGCGCCTCGCCCTGAGCCGACGGCGCATTGCAACCCGATGATAGGCTCGGTTCGGCGCAATCTTCAACCGTCCCTTCCAGAGCTGATCGTGGGCCGTGTTCAACCCCTCGACGTCAGCGGCTTGACCTTGGGGGCGATCGCAACCGTCTTCACGATCGGCTATGTCGCCAACATGCTCGGCGGGGACGAAGCTGTGAATCGACATCTTCCCCGAAGACGCATGCCTTTGCGTCTATGCGTCAACGAGAACAGCGTGATCGCCCTCGCCGAGCACGGCATCGAGTGCTTGCGGCAGATCATCGCCGACGAACAAACCGCGTGGGTTCCCTCCGGCGCTTCAGAGGTTCCGTCTGGCGACTGCTGGCGGTATCCCCCTCCGCCGCCGCGTCCTGCGGAACCCGCTAAATCGCGTAATCCGCTCCACCTCCTCGAGCGTCCGGGGTCGCCGCTTGGCCGCAACCCGATGGAGTCGGATGAGGAGCAGGTCGCCAATCTAACAACGCGCAGTGGCGAAGCCCTGCTGAAATGTCATCGGTCTGACCTGATCCATCGTCCCGGCGACGGGACCTTGCTCCGGGCGAAAGGTGTCTCGAACCGCCCGAACCTGCAATCTCCTTTGGTTAGCGGGCTGCGGCCGCAGCCGGCGAGGAAGCTCGTCCTGTCGGCCAGCATGCGGCGCAGACAACGGCAAGCTTGCGGGCGAGCGCGACCTTGCCCTTGCGCATGCCGGTGCGAGCCGCCAGGCGCATCCCCCAGCTCTTCAGGGTAGAGCCCTTCACCGGCCGGGTCAGGATGACGTTAGCCGCCTCGTAGAGGGGCCGTGCGCACGCCGCCGTCTCCGATCTTTGAAATGCGACCGGTGACGTCGGTCTCGCGCGACTGATACTTTTACGGGGTCAACCCGAAATGCGCCCCCACGGCCTTGGACGACCTGAACCGGCCTGGATCGTCGATGGCCGAGGCGTAAGCGAGCGCGACGATCGCGCCGACCCCAGTCATCAGCAGCCGGACACGGCGATTCTCACGGGCCAAAGATCGCAGGCGCTTCTCCAGCTTTTGACATTGTTCGAAAACGTGCTGCGTGCCGCGAGCAGCGCCTCGGCCACCGTTGACAATGTGCCATGGCCGGCTGCCAGTTCGCGGATCCGGCCCACCAACGTTCGCGCGGTTGTGCGGCCGACCTTTAGCCCGAAGCCGCGCAGCACACCACGCGGGCTCATCTCGACATCATGGTTTTTGGTCTGCAGCAGCTTACGCGCTGTCAGTAGTGCTCGGACTTCCCGCGCCGGTAGCGATTTGCAATGCACCGACCGGAACCAATCCAGCCGCATCAGCTGGGCGATGCCAGGTGCGTCCTTTCGATCGGTCTTGACCGGCATGGCTTTGAATGCATCCCGGACGTGCCGGGTCTCGAGCAATTCGACCGCCAATCCCGCGTCCCGCATGCCCGCATACAGCCATTGCGACAGCTGTCCGGCCTCCAGCCCCATTCGCGTCACCCTAAACTCCAGACCGCCGAACCAGCCGATCAGGACGTCGGGCTCGCTGGCCACCTTGACCTCGCAGACGATCCGTCCTGTCGCGTCGACAACGCACAAGCTCGCGCTTTCCAATGACACGTCGATACCAGCATAGTGCTCTATGGTCGTCCCTCGATGATGCTTGGAGCAGGCCTGACCCTGACCCCGTGTTTTTCCACACTCCATCACTCTGACGGCCACCGCCGCAACCAGGTCGGTTGCCGGACCGTGACCCATCTATCGGCAGCAATTCGGACCTTTCTATCGACCGAGAAACATTGCCCGGTCGGAGAGTTGGTCGAGATCGGCGAAAACGAATAGCGGCGAAGCGGACACCGAACATCCGGGCTTCACCGCAGCACCGCCAGTTGCCGTCGGCCACGGACGCATGGACACCGCACGCGCAAGGTCCTCGCCCCTCAGCTCAGGTCCGCAAGGAATTTGAATCACAACGCACAGGGGCCCCACGACCTTGTGAAGCGCCTTGAAGAGATTTGCGAATTGGCGGATGGGTCGCCGGTTAGAAGGACGAAGCGGCCGCCGCGGCTCAAGGCCGCGGCAATGGATGGGCGAGAGAATATGTGTCGCTTGCAAAGTAATCAGAATGTTCCCCGCCTGCGGTCACAGCGCCGAAGGGGAGAGAATTCGAAGCCTGGATCATCTCGCTCTCCGCCAGGGTGTCAGCTACACTACGGTTGCCGCCCGGTATTTTTCGGCGCCGCAACAGATCCCCTCGGGAACGCCATATCCATAATGGACTAGGAGGTAGGGCCTGGTTAATGCGCCCCGTTGGGATTTGGTTGGAATTGAGAGCAAGCTGGCGGTTGCATACAGGATCTATTCGCGCCTCCTCCGCGGGCTTGCTATGAGCGGTGCAATCATGTCAGGTGCTCGGACTGTGTCACGTAACTGGTCCGGGAACTATATTTCCGGAATGACGCAGTGGTGAAAGTACGATAGATTGGAATAGATGACAAAGCGTGCACTGATCACCGGCGTCACTGGGCAGGATGGTTCCTACCTTACCGAGTTCCTGCTCAAGAAGGGCTACGAAGTCCACGGCGTGATGAGACGCGCAAGCCTCTTCAACACTGATCGCCTTGATCATCTTTACCATGACCCCCACCTCGGCGGCGCCAGGCTGACTTTGCACTATGGCGATCTAACCGACGCGACGGGACTGCGGCGGGTACTCGAAACAGTTGACCCCGACGAAGTTTATAACCTGGGCGCGCAAAGCCATGTAAAGGTCTCGTTCGACATCCCGGAATACACCGCCGAGGCCGTCGCCGTGGGGACCCTGAGGCTGATCGAGGCGGTGCGCGATCATGTCCTGCATAGTGGCCGCCCGGTACGCTATTACCAGGCCGGCTCATCGGAAATGTTTGGCGCCGCGCCCCCGCCGCAAACCGAAACGACCCCATTCTATCCGCGGAGTCCCTATGGCGTCAGCAAGGTGGCGGCACATTGGTTTGCGGTCAACTACCGCGAGGCCTATGGCCTTTACATCTGTAATGGTATTCTATTCAATCATGAGAGCCCTCGCCGGGGCGAGACTTTCGTTACACGCAAGGTAACCCGGGCAGT